>Ga0326726_10005325_pt1 | contig 11668 bp, 7 predicted proteins | sample MHFenrmetagenome_2_FD_207603 | JGI IMG/M metagenome (GOLD analysis project Ga0326726, IMG submission 207603) | Lab enriched peat soil microbial communities from Michigan Hollow, Ithaca, NY, United States - MHF15MN | ecosystem: Environmental > Terrestrial > Soil > Wetlands > Peat | place: USA...
CTTGGTGCCCCGGCAGCCTTCCGTGATCGGAGCGCCGTCGACGATCTGGGCCCCGGCGAGCGCCCGGCCCAGGCCGAACACCTCGAAGGCCCTTAGGTCCGGAGCCGCGGCAAGCTTTCCCGTCGCCGCGCCGATGTCCTTGAGGACGCCACCGATCAAGGCGTAGGGATTTTCGTGCTCTTCCCACGTCCGGATCTCCTGGCCGGCCGGGACAAGTTCCTTGGCCCGGGGGGCTTCGAAGGCCGGGCAGACCCAGATCGGGTCCTTCTTGGGGCTCAGCACGACGCCAAAGACGCGCTCGCTCAGCCACCAGCGGACCTTGGTGAAATAGACGAGATTGGTGCCGCCCCCGATGAACAGGGCGCCCAAGCCCTTCTCGGTCATGAGCCGCTTCGCTTTCTCGAGCCGCGCGGCGTAATCCGCCGGCCCGAGCGGTTCGACCCCCTTGACGAGGTTCTCGAGCTCCTGCGGCGCGAGGGCCGTCGCGGCCTCGGCGGTGCGGCCGAGACCCAGCGCGGCCAGCGAGATCGTTCCGGTCTTGATGAACGAGCGGCGGGTGGGCGACATTGCGAACCTCCTTGAGCGAAAAGGAATATCACAATTCAAGGGCGGGGGAAAGCTCAGCGATCGAGATCGCGGATGAACTCCTCGACCTTGCCGACGAGGTCCTTGTTGCCGATGAAGAGGGGAGTCCTCTGATGCAGGGAGGCGGGCGTGATGTCGAGGATCGGCCCGTGGCCGTCCGAAGCGTAGCCGCCGGCCTGCTCGGCGACGAAGGCGAGCGGCCCGGCCTCGTAAAGCAGGCGCAGCTTCCCCGACGGGGCCTTGGGGTCCTTCGAATCGGCCGGATAATAGAAGACGCCGCCGGCGAGCAGGTTGCGATGGAAATCCGAGACGAGCGTCCCGATGTAGCGGAGCGACAAGCCCTTGATGTCGCCCCCGTGGCCCTGGAGGTATTCCGTATAGAGCTGGACGCCCCGACTCCAGAATATCTGGTAGCCGAGGTTGACGCTGAAGTACCTCGGCGGAGGGATGGTGATGTTCGGGTGGGACAGCAGGAACTCGCCGACCGCCGGGTCGAGGGTAAAGCCGTGGACGCCGTGGCCGGCCGTGTAGACGAACATCGTGCTCGTGCCGTAGGCGATGTAGCCCGCGGCGACGAGGTTCCGGCCGGGCTGGTAGAATTCCGAAGCTTCGACCGGACCGAAATCCTTCTTCCGGCGGTAGATGCCGAAGATGGTGCCCATGGGCATGTTGAAGTCGATGTTCGCCGAGCCGTCGAGCGGGTCAAAGACGAGGAGGTACTTGCCCATCTCGTACTGCTCCGGGATGGGCAGGAACTCGGCGTTCTCCTCCGAGGCCAGGCCGGCCAGCCGGCCGGTGTGGTCGGTCAGGCGCGTGACGGTCAGGTCGGCGAAGCGGTCGAGCCTCATGACCGTCTCGCCCTGGATGTTGATGTCCTCGGTGCGGCCCAGGATCTCGGCCAGGCCGGCCCGGGTGGTCTTGCTGGCGATGACCTTGCCGGCCAAGGCCAGGTCGTAGAGGATGTTGGTCAGGACGCCGGTGGCCTCCGGGTGGAAGGCCTGCTCCTCGAGGATGTGCCGCTCGATGGTGATGATGGGAGAGGGGTCCGCGGGGCCTGCCATGTCGCCTCCTAGTTCTTTCTGGTTCCTCGGGAGAGGTTCCAAGATACCACGCGGTGGGCGGGCGTGCAACATGCAGACGGTCTTGTTATCGGCGGGCCGTCTGGCTATAATCGGCGCAAGGGACGGGCCGGGACCATGGGGCACGGGAAGGCGGCGTTTTACCTCTCCCTTCTGGGAGGATTGGTCATCCTCGGTTTGAGCATTTGGGGCTTCGTCGGACTGCTGACCCGGCCGAACATCCCTTGGGCCGCGCTCGAGTCCGCGGCCGGCATCAGTCAAGAGCGTCTGCAGGCGGCCGCCATATTCCGGGCCGACGGCCTCGAGATCGTCGACCACGATTTCGATTTCAAGTTCATCGCCGCCCGCCACCGCGTCGGCGATCCCATCGAATTCGTCGTCGCGAAGGACGGCCGCGAGATCGTTCTGACCGAGCCCCTGGTCCCCTTCTACGGGACGGGCGGCCTGCCTTATATCTTCCTGCTGACCGGCGCCTTCGGCTTCCTGATCGGTTTCGCGGTCCTCATCCTGCGGCCCGGCGACCGCGGCGCCCGCCTGCTTTTCTGGCTCTGCCTGGCCTTTTCCGCGGCCGTGATGATCAGCGGCGAATGGTACGGGGTCCAGGGCCGGCCCCTGTATCTCGTTCCCGGCGTCCTTTTCTTTTTCGCCTACTCGCTGACGCCGGTGATACTCCTGAGGTTCGTTTTCACGCTGACGTCCCGCGAGAAGCTCCCCGGCGAGCCGATATTCTGGATCCTCGGCCTGCTGTTCAGCGTCCTGTTCAGCGCCGCGTTCCTGGCCTCCCTTCTGATCCCCTCCGTCGAGATCTTCCGGCTGAAGTTCCTCTTCACGGCTTTCCGGGTCTTCTTGGGCGTCCTCTCCATCGCCTCGGCCGTCGTCCTGGCCCAGGCCCTCCGGTCCGCGCCCACCCGGGAACGGCGGGACCAGGTCCGCTGGGTCCTCGTCGGCCTCGTCGTCGGCCTCGGACCGTTCCTGTTCCTGTACACGGTCCCCTCCGCTCTCGGCCTCGCCACGCCGCTCAGCGAGGAGGCCGCCAGCGCCCTCTTCGTCGTCCTGCCGCTGGCCCTGGCCTTCGCCATCCTGAGATACAAGCTCCTCGACGTCCGTGTCATCATCAACCGCAGCGTCGTCTATTCGCTGATGACGATGATCACCGTCGCCGTCTACCTGGCCTCGATCGAGGGGCTCAAGGCGCTATTCGCGGCCGGGACGAAGACCGGGCGGTTTTGGATCCCGCTCGGGGCGGCCTTCATCGCCGCCTTGGCTTTCGCCCCGGCCCGGTCGAAGGTCCAGGTCCTGATCGACAAGGCCTTCTTCAGGCGGTCCTACGACTATCGGCGCGCCGTCCTCGGGTTCACGACGGGGGCCGGGACGACCCATTCGGCGGCGGACGTCCTGAGCCTCTTCTCGGCCACACTCGGCGAGGCCCTGTCCGTGGAAAAGATCGGCGCCTTCGTGCCGGCCCCGGGCCCCGGCTCGCCCGGCCTCGCGGTCCGGAGCGGGCTCGATTATGACGCGGTCGCCTCGCTCCTCGCCGTGCCGGCGGGCTCGGAGACGCCGCTCGGGGCCGCCGAGCTGAGGCGCCTGGGCTACGAGACGGTCCTGCCGCTGCCTCTCGGGGAGGGTCTGCCCCCCGGCTGGATCTTCGTCGGGCCGAAGCGGTCGGGACTGCGGTTCACGGATGTGGACCAGGAGCTCTTGCGGGCCCTGGCCGCCGAAATGGCCGCCTCGCTCCGCCGCATCAGGCTTCAGGAAGAGGTCGTCTATGAGCGGACGATCCGCCAGAAGCTCGAGGAGCTGGGCCGCCTGAAGACGGAGTTCATCTCGTCCGTCTCGCACGAGCTGAGGACGCCGATGGCCTCGCTCCAGGCCATCTCCGAGCTGCTCAACTCGGGCAAGGTCGACGAGACCCAGCTGCGCAAGCACCTGATCGAGCTCATGGCCGGGGAATGCGGGCGCCTGAGCCGCTACCTCCATAACGTCCTGGACTTCGGCCGGATCGAGCAGAACGCCATGAGCTACGCCATCCGGCCGACCGAGCTCAATCCCGTCGTGAGCGGGGTCGTCGAGGTCGTCCGGGCGGCCTCGGCGGACGACGATCTCGATCTCGAGGTCCATGTGCCGTCGTCGCCGGTCACGGTCGAGGCCGATCCGGACGCCGTGCGGCAGGCGCTCCTCAACCTCGTGGACAACGCCATCAAGTACAGCTCCGGGCGCCGTCACATCGCCGTCCGGCTGGCCGCCACGCCCGGCGGCGGCGCCGAGATCAGCGTCAGGGACCGGGGCATCGGCATCTCGCCGGAGGACCGCGAGCGGATCTTCGACGCGTTCTACCGGGCCCCGGAGGCCGTGCAGTGCGACCCCCAGGGCGTCGGGCTCGGGCTCAGGATCGTCAAGCACATCATGGACGCCCACGGCGGCGAGGTCGGCCTCGTCAGCACGCCGGGGCGCGGCACGACCTTCACCCTGAAATTCCCAGGAAGGCGGTGACCATGAAGAAGATCCTCATCATCGACGACGACCGGGTCCTGCGGCAGACGCTGGCCGCGGCCCTCCTGGCCGAAGGATATTCCGTGGCCGAGGCGGCGGACGGCCGGGAAGGCCTGAACAAGGCCGTGAAGACCTCGTTCGATCTCGTCGTCCTCGACGTCGTCATGCCCTCGCTTGGGGGGCTCGAGGTCTGCCGCAAGCTCCGCGAGGCCGGCCGCCAGGTCCCGATCATCGTTATGTCGGGGAAGAAGAAGAAGGAGGTCGACAAGGTCCTCGGCCTCGAGCTCGGCGGCGACGATTATCTGACCAAGCCGTTCGGCACCGACGAGTTCATCGCCCGCGTTCACGCCGTGCTGCGGCGATCACGGCCCGAGATCCCGGAGATCGAGGATATCGCGTTCGGCGACGTGGCCGTCGACTTCCGGACCAAGACCGCGACCAAAGGCGGCCGGGACCTCCACCTGACGGCGCGGGAGTTCAGCCTGCTGCGGCTCCTGGCGGGCTGCGAAGCCCAGGTCGTCTCGCGGGAGACCATACTCAACAAGGTCTGGGAGTACGAGAAGTTCCCGACCACCCGGACGATCGACACCTTCATGTACAATCTGCGGCGGAAGGTCGAGGACAACCCCAAGGCGCCCGCGCACCTGATCACGGTGCCGTGGCTCGGCTACAAGTTCCAGCGCTAACCGTTCATAAAGACGCTGGGGTTTCTTGTAAGACACGAAGACCCAAGACCGGCGTAATTACCCTTCGGGCAAGCCGATCCAGCCGCCTGGAGACTTATGAGCGGACTAGGTCTAGCGCTTCGTACAGGGGATCCAGATCTCCGTCCGGAGCTTCTCCGGGGCGACCCCAGAGGGATTCTGGTCGAGGTAGCGCTCGAGCACAGGCCCCGACGCCACGTAGCCGTTGGCGGCGATCCAGGCCATGACCTTCCCGATCGCCGCGCCGGCCCCGTCGTAGGGCCCGACGTATAAGGCCGCGGCCACGGTCCGGTAGTCCCAGTTCTTCTTGAGGAGCGGGACCTCGGCCGTCGTCTGCGACGTGACGATGAAGCCGACCTCCCACGAGAGGTCCTGCGGCGCGACGGCGCCGGGCGAGTTGTAATAGACCCCGACGAGCGGTCCGCGGATCTGGGGGAACAGGCCTTGGGCCTGCATGGCGCCGACCACCTGGCCGATGACCGTCGCCATGTCCGTGTAGGGGCCCTTGTGGGTGATGGCCAGATAGGGGAAGGGCTCGACTTCTTTGACCGTGACGGCGGGATCCTGCCCGGCCCCTGCGGCCGACAGGCCGAGGAGAGCCAGGATCCCCGCGAAGAGCATCAGCGTGGATTTCTTATTCACGGTTCGTTCCCCTTTCCCCGGCCTTCTTGGCCGGGCGGATGATGAAGGTATTATAGCTCCGAACCTCACCTTCTAGCGACTCCCGGCCAAGCTGCTCCATTCGCATCGGAGCGCTGGAACGATATGATGAGCTTGGTGGGTGTTACCGAATTAGCGCGAGGCCAGGCGGCGGCGGGCGTCGGCGAGCTCGGGGTGGCTCGGGTCGGCGCCCTTCCAGCCTTCGAGGAACTTCGCGTACTCGGTGCGCGCCCCGGTCCGGTCGCGCTTGTCCTCGAGGACGCGGCCGAGGCGATAATGATAGAGCGGCGACATCAAGTAGCGGACCTGGTTCGTCGGGTCGACGGTCAGGAGCTTGCGGTATTCCGCGGCGGCCTTGTCGAGGTCGCCTTTCTTCCAATACGCCCGGGCCAGGACGTCCTTGAGGAACGGCTGGTTGTAGGAAGAGATGTCGGGAATGCGCGCCGCGATAAAGGGCCGCAGGCCGGCGCTCTCCGCCCCGGCGATCGCGTCGTCGACGCGGCCAACGGCCAGGGCCGCCTCCGCCCTCATCAAGGCCCTGAGGAATATCAGATCGTCGTTCATGGACGGATCCAGGTCGGCGGTCAGCGGTTCCGTCTCCGCGAGCGTCACCATGGCCGCCTCCGGCCGCCCGTGCGCGATATCGAGCCGGGCCCGCAGGATGGCCTTCATGGTCCCGGTCATGGCCCCGCGGGTGGGGTTGCGCTTGGTATTGAGCTCGATAAAAGTGTCGATCGACCGTTCGGCCTCGTCGAACCGGCCCAAGTCGGGATAGACGAACGCGAGCATCCAGTCCGTGACCATGAGGCCGAATACGTTCCCTTCCCGCTCGGCCTGAGCCCTCAGGTCAAGGAACTCCGCGCGGGCCCGGTCCCACTGGCCCAGGAAATCGCGGACGTAGGCCCGGAGCCAGGTCGTCGTCCACTTGGCCGCTCCGCCCGGGGCGTGGGCGACGAGCTCGTCGAGGCAGCGCAGGGCCTCCGGGTAGTTCTCACGGAGAGCCTGGACATAGGCCAGGCTGCCCCAGGACAGGTAGAAGTCGGGATGGGCGGCCAGGACTTCTTTGTATTTGGCGACAGCCTCGTCGAGCCGGCCTGTCCGCATATACATCTCGCCGATCGAGTCCTGAGGATTGGGGTCACCCGGATTCGCCGCTGAGTAGCGCTCGAGATAAGGGATGGCTTTGGCCGGCTCGCCCATCTTGAGACAGACGTAGGCCGCCTCGTTGAGCGAAGGGCCGAAATCGGGGGCCAGGGCGAGCGCCTTTTCAAAGCTCGCCAAGGCCTGGGGATAGAGCTTGGCACTGGCATAGGATCTGCCGAGCTCGTGATCAGCGTCCTTCTCGCCGGGATACTTGGCCACCAGCTCCTCGAGAACGCGCCGCCGTTCCGCGCCGTCGCGCTTGACGGCCCCGGCGTAGGACGCTTCGATGTAAAAGCGCTCCTTCTCGCTCGCCCGGGAGGCGAACTGGCGGGCTTTTTCGAGAGCCTCGTTCTGGGCCTTGTTGTCCCCGAGCTCGGCGTGGGCCTTGGCCAGGTAGAGGTAAGCAACCGCGAATTCCGGGTCGAGGGAGATCGCCTTCTCCAGGGACCTCTTCGCATCGGCGCCGAAGAACCGCTCAAGCTCGTCGCGGCCGCGGAGGTAGGCCTGGTACGCTTCGAGGGAGGACGTCGTGACGTCGATGATCTTCGGCGGGGCCTTCTCGATCTTCAGGGCCTCGAGGCCCCGGCCGCGGCAGATCGACCGGCTGATCTCGTCGATCTGGCTCTTGAGGATACTGGCCGGCCCTTCGCCGCGGGCTTGGGTCGTCTTGAGCGGGCGCTTGGTGGCCGCCTCCAGCACCTTGACGTCCGTGACGAACGTTTCGCCGGCTTTGGTATAGAAACCGACGGCCAGCGTTTCGATCCCGGCCCGCCGGCAGACCTCAAAACCGGCCTCGTCGTCGAGCGCGGCCGAGGCGTCCTTGCCGGACTGGCGCAGCAGGTCCTTCAGCTCCTGCCAGGTCGTGACCCGGAAGCGGCCGGATTGCTCGAGGCTGGTGATCAGCAGGTTCGGGATGGTCTCCTGGAGGTAATCAAAGGCCGCGTCGCCGGTCTGGTTCTTGAAAGCCATGACCGCGATCGTGCGTTTGGCCGAGGCGCCTCGGGGCAGGAACAGCCAGAGGCCCAGGGCGGTAACGGCGGTAAGGCCGAGCGCGGCTGGGATCCAGACGCTCTTTGAGGGCAACCGGACCGTGATCGACTTCGACGTCGTCGGCTTGCGAAGGGGCAAGGGAGTGACCGTGGTTGGCAGGGCCGACTCGATCCCCGCCAGGCCTTCCGAGAGCTCGGCGGCACCGGCCGGTCGCTTCTCCGGCGTCTTGTCGAGGCAGCGCAGGACGAGGCGGGCCAAGTCCTCCGGAACGTGGGGATTGAGCGTCCGCGGGTCCGGAGGGGTTTCGCTCTTCTGCTTGACCGCGACGCTGAGCGGCGTCTCGCCCTCGAAAGGCAGCCGACCCGTCAGCATCTCGAAGAGGACGATGCCGAGCGAGTAAAGATCCGAGCGCGGCCCGGCCTCTTTGCCGTCCACCTGCTCGGGCGACATATATTCCGGCGTGCCGACGAGGACGTTGGCCCCGGTGATCCCTTTGCCCTTGACGGAGCGGGCGATGCCGAAGTCCATGATCCGGGCGTTGCCGTCCCGGTCGATCATGATGTTCTGCGGCTTCAGGTCGCGGTGGACGACCCCGACTCGGTGGGCCTCGCCGAGGCCCTCGCAGACCTGGCGGGCGAGGCTGACGGCCTTGCCGACCGGCAGGGCGCCGATGCGGTGGATGAGGCTCTTGAGGTCTTCGCCGGGCACATACTCCATCGTGATGAAGTAGGTCGTGCCGTCGCGGCCGAGGTCGTGCATCCGGCAGATGTTCCGGTGGGAGATCGTCCGGGCCAGCCGCAGCTCGTTGCGGAAGCGCTCGATCGTCCGTTCGTCGGCCGCGATCTCGGGATTGAGCAGCTTGAGGGCCAGCTTCTCGCGGACCTCGGTGTCGTAAACCTTGTAGACGCGGCCCATGCCGCCTTTGCCCAGGTCCTCGATGACCTGGTAACGGCCGGCGAAGGTCTCGCCGAGCGAAAGCTCGCGCAACGGCGGGGCCTCCATCATCACGGTCGAGGACAGGCCCGACATGGCCTCGGCGGAGAGGGGGGTGCCGCAGCGGCCGCAAAACCGGGTCCCGGCCGGGTTCTCGGCTTGGCAATGGGGGCAACGCATCGGGTTCCGCTGTGACGAATTGCCCGAAGGATATCCCGGATCGTGGCCTTGTGTCAACGCGCTTTCGGACAGAACCCGGTCCCCTGATCTCGGGGGCACCTAATGACATGTCCTTGACTCGCGCGCTAAGCGGCCTGGAGGAAGAACGAAGCGATTTCAGTTGTGTGCCACCGGCATTGAAGCGATAATGGCGGGACCATGAGAACGTGGCTGGCTGTGCTCCTGGTGCTCGTGTTGCTCTTCGTTCTCCCCAAGATCAACACTCGCCGGGCGCGCCAGCGCTTTCCCCTGCTGAAGCGGATCGACAACGCGATCAATATTATCGTTGCCGTCTTTCTGGTGGTCTACCTCATCGCCTTTGCCGGCTGGCTCCTCTCCCGCTAAAAAAAGAGGGGGTCACTTATCTTATCGTCAGGGATTCCAGCCGCTTGAGAGACGAGAAGACGCCCGGCGCCACCGCCGCGGACTGATCGAAGCCGAAAATGGAGACCGAGATAAAGCCGTTGCGGACCGCCCAGATATCCGTGTCCTCGGCCCCGGGCTCGAGGTGTTCCCAACGCGGGCTGTATTCGATCGACCCGTCGGCAAGGACGGTCTTGTCAAAGGTGTCGACCGGAGCCCGGGTGTCCTGCCGGGTGATCCGGATCCCCCGGAGCGCCTCGCGGGGCCGGGCGGGAACGTTGACGTTGAGGAGGGTGCCGGGAGCGAATCCGTCAATTCCGAGGGCCCGGACGATCTCCACGGCCGCGGCCGCGGCGGGACCGTAGTCCATGTTCTCGGCGGAGGCCAGGTTGACGGCCATGGCCGGGATGCCCAGGAACGCGCCCTCCCTCGCCGCCCCGACTGTGGCCGAATAGAAAGTGACCGTGCCCAGGTTCTCCCCCCTGTTGATGCCCGAGAGGACGAGGTCCGGCTTGGCGGGGAGGAGCGATTCGATGGCCAGCCGGACACAGGTCGCCGGCAGGGCGTCGACCGAGATCCACCTCTGGCCCGCCCGCTCGCTCTCCCAGACCCTGATGGGCCGGTCCGAGGTGACGGCATGGCTGGACCCGCTGCGCGGATGCCTCGGCGCCACTACGGTCACCTGGCCCAGCGGGCGGAAAGCCTCGGCCAGGGCCGCGATGCCGGGCGCGTCGATCCCGTCGTCGTTCGTGACGAGGATGGCCAAAGGCCTGGAGGCGGCCGGCGCGGGCGGGCGTCCGCATCCTGCCGCGATCACCGCGGCCAGAAAGAGGATCGCCAGAAGGCCACGTCGCTTGCTCATCGCTCACTCCCTCCGGCCGCGAGATGCGTTGCACAGCCCCTGTGCAATTTATCAAAAGTCAGCGTCTGACAAGCTCTTAGAAAACTCGCATCCAGACTTTTCCACAGGGTTATGCACACACTCTGTGGAAATTTGATGTTCACTTTCTGTTCTTCACGTAGGTGTCGAACCATTCGAACATCTCGGCCAGGACATCGAGGACCGATTCGCGGGCCGAATAGCCGTGGCTCTCGTACGGCAGATACACGAACCGGGCCGTCGCGCCGAAGCCTTTCAGGGCGGCGAACAACCGCTCCGACTGGATGGGGAACGTGCCCGAGTTGTTGTCGGCGACACCGTGGATGAGCAGGAGAGGCGTCTTGATCTTGTCGGCGTACATGAACGGCGACATCTTGATGTAGGTCTCGGGGGCCTCCCAGAGGGTCCGCCGCTCGCTCTGGAACCCGAACGGCGTCAGGGTCCGGTTGTAGGCCCCGCTCCGGGCGACGCCGGCCGCGAACAAGTTGCAGTGGGCCAACAGGTTAACGGTCATGAAGGCGCCGTAGCTGTGGCCCCCGACCCCGACCCGCTTGGGATCGCCGACGCCCATCTCGTCGAGCTTGCGGATGGCCGCCTCGGCGTTGGAGACGATCTGCGGGATGAAGGTGTCGTTGACCGTTTCGGGCGTGCCGACGACCGGCATCTCGGCGTTGTCGAGGACGGCGTAGCCCTGGGTGACGAAGAAAAGCTCGGACGTGCCGCGGAAGAACGTGAACCGATTGACCGAGCCCCGGACCTGTCCCGCCGTGGCGGCGGAGTCGTACTCCATGGGATAGGCCCAGATAACGACCGGCAGGCGCGTGCCATCCTTGTAGCCGGGCGGGAGATAGAGCGTGCCGCTGAGCTCGAGCCCGTCGGCCCGCTTGTAGGTGACGCGCTCCTTGCGGATCCCGGTCAGCTGCGGCGCCGGGTCCTTGAAATCGGTCAGGGCGGAGCGCGTCTTGGTCTTCAGGTCGTAGAGATAGTAGTTCGGCGGAACGGTCTTGGTCTCGTAGCTGGTGATGAACTTCGTCCGCGAGGCCCCGGCGAAATCGACGAACGTCTCATAGGCGGGATCCTGGCACTGCCAGAGCCGCTCGGCCTTCAGCGTCTTGATGTTCATCCGGTCGAGGAAGGGGTGGTCGCCCTTGGGCGAGGCGCCCGAGCCGGCAAGGTAGATCCAGTCCTTGTCCTGCAGGATGACCCGCTCGCCGGTCCTGAGGCTGGTTATGACCGGCCGCCCCGGGTCGTGGTAGGCGTCACGCATGCCGAGGTCCCAGACCTGGACCGGTTCCGCGGCCGGGTTCGTCAGGTCCACGAGGAAGGTCGTCCGCCAGCTGCGCTTCCACTCCGTCTGGGTGGCCAGGGCCTTGCCGGGGGTGGCGAAATACATCAGTCCGCCGGACCGCTCCCTGAGCTTGAAAAGCTCCTGGGGCGCGGCCGTGAAAGGAGCGTCGAACTTCAGATAGTGATCGCGGTAGGGGGCCGTCGCTTTCGGGTCGCCGCCGTCCAGGGCCTCCGTCCAGACCAGCGTCGATGGCTGGTGGGTCATCCAATTGACCATGCGTGGGCCCTTGGGGACGCCGTTGATGGGCACGCTCTCCTCGGTCGGCAGGTCGGCC
>Ga0326726_10005326_pt1 | contig 11668 bp, 10 predicted proteins | sample MHFenrmetagenome_2_FD_207603 | JGI IMG/M metagenome (GOLD analysis project Ga0326726, IMG submission 207603) | Lab enriched peat soil microbial communities from Michigan Hollow, Ithaca, NY, United States - MHF15MN | ecosystem: Environmental > Terrestrial > Soil > Wetlands > Peat | place: USA...
CGTTCAGTCTTTTTCGGAATCACACGCGCTCCACCAGCATTGCCATCCCCATTCCTCCAGACACGCACAGCCTTGCCAAGCCATAGCGTGATTTGCGGCGACTCATCTCGTAGACCGGCGTCACCGCAATGCGCGCCCCGGAGCAGCCAATCGGATGCCCCAAGGCAATGGCACCGTCGTTCACATTGGGACCGTAGCCGGCTTGCCGGGCGTGGCCAATGAACATCTCATCGACATCAGCGGGAGCGACTCGGCCGCGCTCGAGGGCGCCTTTGGCGGCGGTGGTCCCCAACTCGACCGCACCGACACGCGACAGCGCCCCGCCGAATTTCCCGATCGGGGTGCGAACCGCGCCGACGATGTACACATTCTGCCTTGTCATTTTCCCCTAGTCCAAATGCGCCGCGATTATACCACATCGCGAGGACTGGAACAATCGCCCTGAGGGAGCCAGGGTGACTGTCGTCTGGTAGGCAAATGATCCCTCCGTCTCGTTTTCTCGCTCGTGGCGCGCATGAGCGCGCCGTGGGAGGGATCGATGGACGACGGATGGACACGATGGTGGCACGACTGGTTCAGAGAAGGGGCTGACTGCGCTGAGGCAACGGAGTCGGCAGCGGCACGAACCCTGTGGGTTCGCGACCGGGTACGGGCGGCGGTGCAAGAGCTGGGGGAGCTGGAGCGGGCGGTGATCGAAGGGTACTATTACGACGGGTTGTCGCTGGATGGCATCGGCGCACAGGCCCATCTGAGCAAGAACCGTGTGGTGGTGGCGCACCGGCGCGCTCTGGCCGCGTTGCGTGTCACCTTAGCGCCGTTGGTGGCTGAAGCATTTGGAATCGGCGCGGTCTGTGAATTGTCATGCCCCATCTGTACTGGCGAGTGGCGAGGCGACGCCGAGGCGATGCTGGACGGCAAGACGGCGGAGATGACATGGGGAGAATTGATCATACGGCTGGAACGGGCCTTTGGCTGGAAGGCAAACGGCCCAAGGGTGTTAATCGTGCATCAGAAGCGGCATAGGATGTTCCAATCCCAAGTGCCCGCGGGCGAGAACTCCCAGTGCACCATTCGACCCTCACCCCAACCCTCTCCCTCCCAGGGAGAGGGAGCGGAGCCTTGTGAAAGTGATCTGTTCAGCGGAGGTGAATACTCATGAACGGGAGATTGCGCGGACAGCATTCGATCAAGCTCTTTGTCTCGACGGAGATGAAGACGCGTCTGGCAGCGCTTGCGGCCGAACTTGACCGCCCATTGGCGGAAGTCTGCCGGACGCTGATGGCAATGGGATTGCCGATTTTGGAAGGAGCGGAAGCGGCGCGGAGATCGGGGGTGGAGTTTATCCTCAATGAGGATCCGGATGCCCCGCCATCAGCTTCAACAGGTGGACCAACATCGGTTCCAAGACCCTGAGCGCATCGGTGACGGCGCCCGGAGACCCGGGTAGTGCCAAGACCAACGTGCGGTTGCGCGCACCGACCACGAGACGGGACAGCGGCGCGCGCGGCGTGGCGACCCGGCCTTCCGCATGCAGCGCCAATTCAAACCCCTCGAAGCGACGATCCAAAAGTGGCAGGAGTGATTCGGGGGTGACATCATCGGCCGTCGCTCCCGTGCCGCCGGTGAAGGCCAAGACTGCGACCGGTGCGTGATCCGCATGTTGGATAACCAGCTTCTGAATTGTCAGCCGATCATCGGGAACAATGGCGGTCGAGGTGATGCTTAAACCCAATGCGGCGAGGCCCTCACGGAAGGCTGGGCCCGACTTGTCCTCCCGCGCACCCTGGGAGGCGGTGGTGGACACGGTGATCACGCAGGCGGTGAGTTGGCGCTCCGCAGCTTTCGGCATGGGGGAACAAGAAACACGGATCGTGCCGTTTGGTCCAGCACCCCGATCACAGGGCGCCGAATCGCGATTGACACCCTCCCGGATTGGGGTATCTTGCGGTCCGGGAAGTGGTTGCCCAACCCACTGTGGTGGTGTCACCCCCCTTCCATTCCGTGTTTTGGTACATCAGAGGTTGTTCGAATCGGTCGAAAACTATAGAAACGGGCTCTCCCTAAGGGGATCCCATACTGCCTTGAGGTAACCTGAGATGAGTCTGCGCGGACATGTGCGTTGGTTTTCCCCGCTGGTGATTGGCGTCGTGATGCTGGCCTTCGGGATTACGGGGCATGCCAGTGCCCCGAATCGCGGGTATGTGCGCACCAAGAGCCTGCCGGTCATTTCGCCCTGGTCGCAAAGCGTGATCAGTGCGACAACCACGAACGGCCGGGTGAAGGTGTGGGTGCTCTTCACGGACAAAGGGTTTGCCGATGACCGTGGATTCCGTGCGGCTGCGGCGGCGCAGAGTGTTGCGTTGACCCCGGCGGCCGGGGCGCGGCGCGCCAAGATGGGGCGTTCGGACATCGGTTTCGTCGATATCCCGGTGCAAAGTGCGTACGTCGATCGCCTGCGCGATTTCGGCGCGACTGTGCGTCACACTTCGCGTTGGCTCAACGCCGCGTCGGTAGAGATCGACGCCAGCCAGCTCGATCAGCTTTCCAGCCAGCCGTTTGTGCATGAGATCCGTCCGATGATCGGCTTCAAGCGCATCTACGAAACTCCAGAGAACATCACCAATACCGCGGTCGGCCAGCAGAAGTCTCCCTCACCGGCCGGAATCAGCGACGTGCTGAATTACGGCCCTTCGCTGGCGCAGTTGACGCAGATCGACGTTCCGGCCGCGCACACCGCGGGATACCGCGGGCAAGGCGTGATTGTCTGCATGATGGACACGGGTTTCCGCAAGGATCACATCGTGTTCGCCCACGCCTATGCCGAGGGGCACGTGTTGGCGGAACACGATTTTATCTTCAACGACGGAAACACGTTTGACTCGGTTGGCGTCGACGCACCCGGCCAGATGAGCCATGGGACGCTGACTTGGTCGACACTGGGCGGGGCCTTTGACGGCCAGCACTACGGCCCGGCGTTCGAATCGCAATTCGTGCTCGCCAAGACGGAGGACACCCGCTCGGAGACACCAATCGAGGAGGACAACTGGGTGGCGGGAATGGAGTGGGCCGACTCGATCGGCGCCTCGGTGATTTCCTCGTCGCTGGCCTATTCGGATTGGTACACCTACGCGAATTACAATGGCGACTACTGTGTGACGACCAAAGCTGCGGATTCCGCGTGCGTGCTCGGCATCATCGTCTGCAATGCGATGGGCAATTCCGGCCCGGGCGCCGGAACGCTCGCCGCGCCGGCGGACGCGGATTCCATCTTGTCGTGCGGCGCCGTCGACATGAACGGCACGATTGCCGGATTCTCATCGCGTGGTCCCACCGCCGACGGCCGCACCAAACCGGAAGTCTGCGCGCGCGGCGTCAGCACGACATGCGCCACGTATAACTCGACGTCGTCATGGGGATCCGCCTCCGGGACATCGCTCTCGACACCGCTGATTGGCGGCGCCAGCGCCGTGGTCCTCTCGGCGCATCCGACCTGGACGCCGATGCAGGTGCGCGAAGCGTTGATGCAAACCGCCTCCTTGCATTGCACGCCCGGGAACACCTACGGTTGGGGTATCATCGACGTGATGGCGGCGATCAATTACAGTTTCTGCGCCCTGGCCGCGACTGCCGATCCACCGATCACCTCGAATCCCATACCCTGCAGCAACGTCAACTACACGATCAGTTGGAACCCGGCCTCGATGGCCACAGCCTACGAGTTGTATGAGAACGATTCGCTGGTGTTCGATGGCGCGGCGTTGTCTCAAGTGCGCAGCCATGCCTCCGGGACCTACTCCTACAAGGTTCGGGCCAAGAGCGGCTGCGGCTCGTGCGGGATGAGCCTCGCGGGTGGCACGACCACGGTCAATACGGCGCCGCAAACACCGACGCAACTGGCGACATCGCAGGACTACCCCTGCGTTTCGGAAAGCTATGAGGTCAGCTGGAACTCGGTCACGAATGCTACGGGATATGAGTTGTATGAGAACAACGTCCTGGTGCAGAACGGGCCGAATACGATTTACAACGCCTCCCACGCGTCCGGCGTCTACAATTACTACGTACTCGCCACGAACGCTTGCGGTCCCTCGGCGCCGACACCATTAGGAGCCACCACGGCCATCAACGTGTGCCCCTGCCATGGCGACCCGATGTGCGACGGTCAGACCGACATTCTGGATGTGGTGGATGTCATCAACGAGGCCTTTCGCGGCGGGCCGACTACGGCTGACCCAACGTGCCGCGAATCGAGCCGCGCCGACGTGGACTGCAGTTGTGCCGTGGACGTCCTCGACGTGACAAAGATGATTAATGTCGCGTTTCGCGGCGCCTCGAAGGCCACGGAATTCTGCAATCCTTGCCTGCTGCACTGCCCATGATCGTACGAACAGGGCGGAGATTCAGAGGCGGGCCCCGGCCCGCCTCTTTGCTTTTCGGGCCAACCGACTCCATCGGATCGGGAATTTTGACAGCCTGCGGCGCGGCGCGATTGACAACCATGCGCCGAGGCGCTAAGGATGCGGTCAGGCTGAACCCAATCGTTGGCTACGGAGGTCTCTTATGCCACGTCGATATTGGCTCTTACCTGCCATTCTGATTGTCCTGGCGGGCGCGGTGGTGATCTCGTGCTCGGGGAAGAAGTCAACTGACCCGAAGACAGAGCCGGAGCCGGAACCGACTGCCGACACGGTGCTCAATTGGGTGGGGACGAACGTCGTCTACCACGAGGCTGTGGGAAAGCATGATCTGTCGATCATCTTTGTTCTAGCGGAGTGGTGCGGTTGGTGCCGGAGGATGAAGACGGAGACGCTAGCCGATTCGACGGTGATTCATATGCTCAATGAGTCGTTCAACATCGTCCATGTCAATCCGGATGTCGACTCGATGGTGGTCTACCGTGACTCGACAGTGAGTTGCGGTGATCTGGCGGGGGCGGTTTACGGAGTGCGCGCCTACCCGGCGATGTTGTTCTTCACGCGCAATGGCGACATGATCGATCGGAGATTGGGTTACAGGCCGGCGGCGGGGTTTCTCTCACTCCTGGATTCAGTGCGGGCCGGAGAACCCTGAGGGCATCTTCAGAGCAGGCTCGACGGTAGTCTCGCCCTCCCATTGAACGCCGACAAGACCGTCGGCGCTCCTGCAGATTCAGCAGTCGTAGGGTGGGCTTAGCCCACCTTCTGCAAATGGCGGTGGGCGGAGCCTACCCTACAATTCTAGACGCAGACAACAAGCGGGCTCGGCACCTTCGGGCCTCGCCCTCCCGCTGTTACCAACCAGCCAGGCGAAATATCGGGCCGGTCGCGATGTCCCGCGGCTGACGTGCCAGCCAGAGCGCTAACGCCAGGGCGAAGACCGCGTCGCAGTGCTGATTGTCGTCCCAACTGAATTCGCGCAGCTCATTTGGTAAGGACCAGTACTCCCCGTCGCCGGTGGCCATCTCGACCATCGGGATAGCGACAACGCCAGCCACAAACGCCTGTTCGAGGGTGGCGATCAATTCCGACTTGGCCCTCCCCCCTTTCTCGCCGAAGTTGAAGCCGACAGCGCCAATGTCGGCCAACTCGGCAAGGACCACATCGCCCAGTCCGGTCGCATCGATAATCACGCGGCCACCGTACTGCGCGTGGCGTTCTCGGATGGTCGCAAACACCGCCGGCCAGGGCCGATGCTGGAAGCGCGCGAACGCCACTAGTTGCATGGGGCGTTCGGTGATATCGAGCGTCACACCCACGGTCCAGGAGCGCTTGCGCGCCAGATCCCAACCATGGAGGTACTGCCGGCCACGGGTGGGCGGTTTCAGCCCCGTGGATAGCATCAGGGCGCGCTGGATATCCTCTTCGCGCAAGACCTCGTTGCCCAGATCGACGAATCGTCCTTCGATATTCTGCGCACGCCGCAAAGGCGAGAGACGTCGCATCGTGCGTTCGAGATAATCCTTGGGCAGGTGCGGGTTGTCACGCGAGTCGCCACGCTGCACATGCCCGCCGGTGCCGCGCGACGCGATCTCCTTGGCCTTGCGGAAAAACCAGTTCTTGCCGCGCGGCGTGGACACGTAGTCGATTTGCCCGGCGCGGTCGACCACCCGCATGGCCAGGACTTCCTCGACCACGTAGTCGGCGCTCGGCTCGAACGCCGCCTCGTCGAAATTGATGAAATCGAAATCGTGCCCGAGCAGGTACTCGCCTCGCCTTTGGGTGGAGCGTGCCCAGAGCACCGAGCCGTTGGTGAGGCGCAGCATCGGGAAGGGCGTGGCGAGCTGATCGGCGATCAGGTAGTCGGAGTATGGGAGCAGGCGCAGCAGGCGGACAGTCTCATTGAAGATGATGCGTGCCTGATCCAACGTGATCGAGACGTTGGCGCAGACATAGTGCCCGGCGCGGTCGTGGGTGGGCTTGCGGATTTGGAAGAGCAGGCGATGGGCGATCTTGATCGCTTGGACAAGGGACTTGCCCCAGCGATTGCCGCAGTGGAGGAGATTTTCGGGGTGGACGGAGTGGCGGAGCCACTGTTGCTGGCCAGGATGGGCCGAGAGATCGAGGAAATGTTGCGCGAAAAAAACGGGATCAGTTAGAGCGCGGCGCCAGGTCGATCCGGGGAAATGCGGCGGAGATAGAGCGGGTTGATCGTCGAGGGAGAAACGGAGTCGCACATGTAGTCAGGTTGTTGGACTTGGAGGTGGACTGAGTGGTAACGGGGAGTTGTAGGGGCGGCTCGTGAGCCGCCCGTAACCCCTGGAAGTCGGGGCCTTCGGGGGGCTGAAAGCCCCTTGTCCGCTTTCGGTGGCCCTAAGCTGCAAAGGGCGAGCAATCCTCGGCCACACATCAGGGGGACATTCTAAAGGGGGACAGGCATTCCTGCCTGTCTTCGGTTGCGAAGCAACCGAGAACAGACAAGAATGTCTGTGCCCCTGTATGATCGCCTGGCGAGCCCTGACCAAATTCCGTGGGACCACGCCCTCCGGCTGTTACCGCGGATTCAACCGCTGCCGGGCATCATCGAGGGTGATCAGGCCGGCTTCGAACTGACGCAAGACAAGGTCTGTGAGCGCGCGGTCGGTCTCGTAGCGTTCGCGGCGATCAAATTCTAGGCGATTGTCGAAGACGTGACGAACTTCGGTGGTAACGCCGGCCAAGGCCAACTCGATACCGGCGATCCATTCGCAGAAGCGAGAAGCGGCACGCTGCAAAGTCGCAATTTGCCGTCCTACCATCTCATACTTGAACTTCGCCCAAGTCTGCGTGCCGCCATAGGCGTAGCCGAGCATGAATGGCGCCAAATGGCAGCCGGCGACGACGTCTTCGACCATCGACCGGTGATTCAGGTACCAGTTGCGCGACGAGGCAATATCGCCGGAAGGGCCGATGTGCGTGATGGTGACATCATCCCAGGTAATGGGATTGTCGTCGACCTCGAAATCACGCAAGGCCCGCACGGTGGCATCGAAGTAGGAGTTGGCGCGCGAGGTGTAGTCGATGTCCGATTCCGCGGGGCCCTGCACCGGTGGCTTCAAGGTCACATGCATGCGATGGTAGCCGGCGTTGTGCATCGCCTTCTGCACATCGCGGACCATCTCTTGTTCGACCCGGGCAACGAAACCGACCGCCGACAACAGCGACTTGCCTTGCGGGCGTCCCGCCTCGGCGTCGAGCGGCTGATAGTAGATGGCATCGGTGTCGAGCGCCAGACGTCCGGCCTCGGTGCGCTGGTACATGCGCCATCCGGATTTGCGATCGTTCTCAAAGTCCAGAGTCGCCGCATCGATGAAATGGAAGCGATCGAGGCCCTGGCGCGAAGGCAGAAGCGTCAGCTCGCCGCTCACCGATCCATCGGTCAACAGGGAATCGAAGTACTGAATCAGAAGCGCATCAAACCCGCCAAAACGGGACAAGCGGTCGGGATGAATGCGACGGTCGAGATCTTCTAGAGCGCGCAGGGTGCGCCTTTTCTCCTCGGAGCCATTCTCGCCGACCAATTCAAAGTGCGATGGCGCCGCGGCAAGGCGGGTCCAGGTCCAGACCACAGCTTTGAGAATGGGAATGTGGTCACGCATGAAGCGGTGCAGCCGCACCGCGAAGGCGCGGTCGGTCAAGGCGCCGGCGGCAAAGGTCCAGGCCGCCTCGGGAGAATCGGGGCGGGAACTGAGCCCAAGCGGCGGTCGCGCAACTGTTCGCGATCGTGGCCACGTTGCCAGAGTCGCCACCACCAAGGGGGAGTCGGGGAAGGCATTCACCCTATCCCTCATCGTGATGCGCACCCCCGGAGCGGGGTCGGGGACGGAGTCTTTGTCTTCGAGGTAATCCTGAATTGTAGGTCAGGAGCCGAAGTCGCCGCAGGCGACGCGCGCTCCTGACGGTTCTTCGCATGTGTCAGGAGCCCTGCAGTTGTAGGTCAGAAGCCGAAGCCGCCGAAGGCGACGCGCGCTCCTGACGGTTCTTTGCATGTGTCAGGAGCCTGCGCGAGAACAATTGTGCCATGACCAGCACCAGAGTCCGCGCGGGCTCCTGACCTACAAATACTCATTACATCAATGCGGCTTGTAATACGAAGTCAGGTACGCGACCAGATCGTCGTAGGTCTTGTCCCCTTCGTGGCCATCGAGGATCATCGGCGTGCCGTCGGGGGCACGGACGATCTGGCCCTCATGAAAGAGGATCACCGTCGGCGTGCCGGGGAGATTGAAGCGTTTGCGCAGGTTCTCGTTGCCGCGCACACCATCGAGATCGGCGTGCGCCCAACGAATCTTGGCGTACTCGGGCTGGGTCGAGGCCTTCTGGAACGCAGGCGTGAAGTTGTTGCAGTCGCCGCACCAGTAGGCGCAGAAATTGATCGCCACCCACTCGTTGTTGGCCAGAACATAGTCGAGATTGTCTTCGACGTAGCGATCACCCGCGGCTTTGGCGACCGTGGTGTCAGCGCTTTCACCGCGTATCTCAATCACGCTTGCAGTCTTGATCGAATCCAGGTACCAACCCGCCATCGCGCACCTCGGCAGCACGAGCATGCCCACGCCGCAGAGAAGATAAAGTAGCGGGAGCAGAATTTTCCTCATGGCGCACCTCGTTTTGACAGACCACTGACAGTTTCCGCCGGCTAGCGGGCAAGAACCTGGAAATTGACCGAGTCAATTGCAACCGGGAGTATGGCGCGTTCGATGCGGACGCGGTTTCGCTTGGCTTTCTCGTCCCAGAAGGACTGGCCATTTGAAAACCCGGCGGCGAATTTGGCCAGGAGCGTATTGGTCCGGTAGTCGTAGATGCCCGCCTCGGTTTTCTCCAACACGATCCCCACCGCCTCTCCCTTGTACGCAACAGTAGGCCAGTGCTCGGCGAAAAGTGTGCTGCGATACCCAGTCGGGGCGGGGGCCGGCTTGGCAGTGAGGACAAGCCCGTGCTCGCGCTCGGCGGCGAGACCGCTGGTCTCGAGATATAGGTCACTGTCAACGGCGAACAAGCGCAATGTGAGCGAATCGGTGGTCGATTCGAAGATCACCGGCCCGGCGGAGTGCGCCGGCGTGGCCGGCCAGATGCCGGCCTCATGATCGGCTGACTCGTTGGCGATGGCGATGCAGGAGCGCACCAACCCGTCCCATGGCTGCCCGGTGACCTCGACGAGGACACGTTCGATCTCGCTTTGCGAAAGACCGGCAACGTAGGGCTGCGGCCCGGAGAAGCGCCGGTAGAGGACGGAGAAGTGCTTCCATCCCAGCGATTCGACAAGAAAACGGGTGAGCACACCGGCGGCGGCATAGGCCAGGTCGCTGGTGGCGGCGTCGCCATGAAAGCCGCTATCGGTGAGAATCGCGTCTGGCGCGACCAAACCACTCTGCAGGATATAAGCACCCAGGCCGAGCACGACACGGGGGGATTTCCCCCAACGGCCGCCGCAGGCGGTCGCGAGCCCTTCCTGCAAGACGGCCAGGGAGTACATCGGCAGAGGCGAGAGCACGAAATCGGCCACGACGTGCGTCAATTCGTGCTCGTGAGGCAGATGACTGGTGATGACCGCGTCGAGAGGGCGGTAACTGACGCCGTGAACGTCGTAAGCACTCAAGGTCTGAACCGTTTCCTTGCCGGCGAAGAAATAGAGGATTTTCTGTTTGGTCAAAAGCGTTCGTTGCTCGGGCGTGGCCTGGAACAGTGAGAATAGCGAATCGACAAAGCGATCCATCTCGGCCAACGCGACGTCGTTGACCAAGGTCGTGTCCATCATGTACAGACGGATGTAGTGCGTGTCGCGGGTGCGCCACGATTTGGTCTCCCACCAGATGCGCGAGGTCAGATACCAATGGCCCTCGCGCGGCACGACTAAGTAGGTCGCCGTGACCGATTGCCCGCTCTTGGTCTGAAGCGTCGCACGCTTGACCACCATGCGTTCTTCGTCGCGGAAGGGCTCAGTCACCGTGACGGTGACGACGCCGGAATTGATCGCCTCGCGGTGCTCCAGGAGCGGCGAGGAGCAATCGACCTTGAGCGGCACGCCCGTGTAGGTAACCCCGAGCCGCTCTGCCGCCACCACCTCTTCGGGAAGCCAGAGCGCTTTCGCCTCATCCCAATTCCCGGCGAGCACCGCGCGCAGGTACATGTTGAAGACGCTGTCCGGTGCGGCGGCGTGTGCACCGGAGGCGGTGATGCCAATGATCAAGGCAGCGAGCAGAAGTGTCTTGCGCATGGCGGACGATACGACAGCCATTGGAGGGTGGACAAGGGGCTTTCAGCCCCTTGCTTCTGATCGAGCACGGCCCCGCCGCGCGCGATCTTCGAGACATGTGGCAGCACTTCTTCCCCGCGACGAGCGTCGCGGCCACACGAGTGCTGTAGGGGCCGGGTTCCCCGGCCCTGGGCGCGGAAATCCGCTAAAGGCGGACAAGCCGCGCCCCTACATCCCCTTCTCGTCATCGCGAGTCCCTGCGCGCCCGAAGGGCGCAGGGACGTGGCGATCTTTGTTTCTTGGTGTGCGGGACAGGCGGCTCTACTTGATGATGACCAGCTTCCCAAGCTGGGTCCCTAGACGTGAATCGACGCGCCAGATGTAGATCCCTGACGTCACCGCCTGCGTGTTGCGCGAGATCAGGTCCCAGCCCACCACCGATGAGTAGCGACTGAGGAACTTGTCCGGATGGTGGATTTCGCGGATGAGGTCACCGTCCAGCGAATAAATCCGGATCGTAGCCGTATCGGGTAGATTGGCAAACCAAATGCGCCGCTCGCGTTCGTCCATCTGCGATAGACCTGGCCCCTCGTAGCGTTGCAGGAAATAGCTCGTGGTGTTCCCGAAGGCGTCGGTATAAAGCGTCTTGTACGGATTGGGATAAACGAAGACTTTCATCGACGAATCGACCACCACGTCCGCCGAGTATAGCGGGAAGGCGTACACCGCGCAGTTTTGTGGCGTGGTTTCCTGCGGATCCACCTTGCGGAGGTAATCACCGTAATCAAAAGTGGTGACGCCGAACCAGAGGGCGACTGTCGGATTCAGCTTGTCGATGTCGAATTCGTACACTCCGTACTGCAACGTGTCCCCCTCGATCACCGTGTCGCGGACCGCGACGCGCTGGATATGATTGCGATAGGTGCGACCGTCGGAGTCCCGGTAGCTGTCCCCCTGATTGGGCCCTTCCGGTTCCCAGTAGGAGAGGCGTTCCCTGGCCGCGAGGCTGACAATCGCG
>Ga0326726_10005327_pt1 | contig 11668 bp, 8 predicted proteins | sample MHFenrmetagenome_2_FD_207603 | JGI IMG/M metagenome (GOLD analysis project Ga0326726, IMG submission 207603) | Lab enriched peat soil microbial communities from Michigan Hollow, Ithaca, NY, United States - MHF15MN | ecosystem: Environmental > Terrestrial > Soil > Wetlands > Peat | place: USA...
GCATCCCTGACCATCTTCTTGATGTCATCTTCGTGAAGACCGCTGGAAGCCGTAATTTTGATCGATTGTTCTTTACCCGTTCCAAGGTCTTTTGCCGAGACATGAACGATTCCGTTGGCATCGATATCAAAACCAACTTCGATCTGAGGAATGCCTCGAGGCGCGGGCGGAATCCCTACCAGTTCAAATTGGCCGAGGGTTTTGTTATCCGGGGCCATCTCCCGTTCGCCCTGGAGCACATGAATGGTCACCGCAGGTTGGCTATCCGATGCGGTGGAAAAGATCTGGCTCTTTTTCGTCGGGATGGTCGTGTTTCTTTCAATCAGTTTGGTAAAGACGCCGCCGAGTGTCTCAATCCCAAGGGAGAGCGGGGTGACATCCAGGAGGAGGACATCCTTCACCTCACCCTTCAGGACTCCGGCCTGAATCGCCGCGCCGATCCCTACCGCTTCGTCAGGGTTGACGCTCTTGTTGGGCTCTTTCCCGAAGATTTGCTTCACTTTTTCCTGCACTTTGGGCATCCGGGTCATCCCGCCGACGAGGATCACCTCATCAATATCTTTGGCTGCAATCCCGGAATCGGCAACGGCCTGGCGGCATGGCCCTTCCACCATTTCAATCAACTCCTCTGTCAGTTTTTCCAATGTGGATCGGGTCAATTTCATGTTGAGATGCTTCGGCCCCGAGGCGTCGGCAGTGATAAAGGGCAGATTGATGTCCGTCTCCATCATGTTGGAGAGCTCGATCTTCGCCTTTTCGGCAGCCTCTTTCAACCGTTGAAGGGCCATCCGGTCTTTTCGCAGGTCAATCCCTTGATCTTTCCTGAACTCATCCGCCAAATAGTCGATGACGCGCTGGTCAAAGTCATCCCCGCCCAAATGGGTATTCCCGTTGGTCGATTTGACCTCGAAGACGCCTTCGCCCAACTCGAGAATAGAGATATCGAACGTTCCGCCCCCCAGGTCGAAGACAGCGATCTTTTCATCCTTCTTCTTTTCGAGGCCGTAGGCGAGGGAAGCAGCGGTTGGCTCGTTGATGATCCGAATGACATTCAGACCCGCGATCCGTCCGGCATCCTTCGTAGCCTGACGTTGACTGTCGTTGAAATAAGCCGGGACGGTGATGACCGCATCCGTCACCTTCTCGCCGAGATAGGCCTCCGCCGTCTCCTTCATCTTCTGCAGAACAAAGGCGGAGATTTCAGGGGAGCTATACTCCTTATCCCTGACCCTGACCCACGCGTCTCCGTTCTTATTCTCGACGATTTTATACGGAAGGATCTTAAGATCCTTCTGCACCTCAGGGTCTGAAAATTTTCTCCCCATCAGTCGTTTGATTGAGAAGATGGTATTCTCAGAATTGGTAATGGCCTGACGTTTAGCGATCTGCCCGACCACCCTTTCCCCTTTATCTGTAAAAGCCACGACAGAAGGAGTCGTTCGGCTCCCTTCCTGGTTGGCGATCACGACGGGATCTCCGCCCTCCATGATGGCCACCACCGAGTTGGTTGTTCCTAAATCAATTCCTATTGTCTTTGCCATGTTAATTCCCCCTCCCTCAAATTTACCCCGTTAGAAATAATGCCCTGCTGGTCTGCAGTGGGGTTTGTTAGATTTTAGAATAATTGCGCCACCCTGCCCCGTTGGAATTTCTAACGGGGCCTTTCAGGTCACTCCGATGTCCGGACCTCTTTCTCCGGAGGTTTCGACACGGAGACGGTTGCCGGCCTTAAAAGTCGATCATGCAAGACGTAGCCCTTCTGGAACTCCTCCACGACTTGATTCGGCTCATGCTTATCTGTTTCCACGACCAACATCGCCTCGTGCACGGCCGGGTCGAAGGGCTTTCCGACAGATTGAAAAGAAGAAAGTCCGAATCGGTTAAGAGTCTGAAGGATTTGTTGAATGGTCAGCCGAACCCCTTCGATTAAGACCCCGGTATCTGCGACCTTTTGAGCGTGAGTGATTGCCCTCTCCAGATTATCGACGAAAGGGAGAACCGCCCTGAGCAAATCTTCATTGGCGAATTTGGTCCAATCCTCCTTCTCCCTGGCCGCTCTCTTCTTATAATTCTCAAAATCGGCTGCGAGTCTGAGCAGACGGTCGTGATGCTCCTTAATCTCTTTCTCCTTCTCCTCCAGCTTCTTTTTGAGTTCTGCAACCTCCTTTTCTTTCTCTTGTCTTTCTTCGTCGAGATGGAGATTAATCTCTTCACCGAGGGTCCCGAAGAGATCCTCCTCTTCTTTGTTCTCCGGTCCCTTTTGGTTTTGATTCTTTTTTTTGATCTCTTTTTTGTCCATTTTTTCTACTCCCGCATCTTCTCGGATCCAGAGTCCCGGTTCCTTTAAGAAATCATTCTCCCGGCAAAAGAGAGGGCTTAACGGCGAAGGGAACTATTGGGTCTCCAGGATCTCAGTGAGAAGCTTTGCGGTATACCCCACCAGAGGGATCACTCTTGAATAGTTCATCCTCCGAGGCCCGATGACCCCTAAAACGCCCAGGACCTCTCCGCTGCAACTATAGGTAGAGGTGACGACGCTGCAAGTCTCCATCTCCTGGACCTGGCTCTCCGAGCCGATCGCAATTCGTACTCCCTTCGGCGCCAAAAACTTATCTAAGAGTTTCACCATCGTGGCTTTTTCCTCAAACGTTCGGAAGAGATCGGTCATTGCCGAAACATTGCCGAAGTCAGGTTCATTCAGAATATTCGTTTTTCCTTCGATGAAAACATCGGTGTCATCGATGGAGGAAAACGCCTCCTCTCCCAGTTTGAGCGCCTGTTCAAGCAGGCGGTCATAAGCGTTCTTGGCCACCCTCATTTGCTCCAGCAGTCTCTCCCTCACCTGAGGAAGCGTGAGGCCCGCCAGAAAGCTGTTCAAATAATCTGAGAGATGGTCTAATTCGGACTGGGAGAAGTCTTCTTCCACTTCGATGATGCGGTTGTGAACCAAACCGGTTGTGCTCACCAGAATCGCCAGGACCAAATGTCTTCTTAATTTCACAAACTCGATATGTTGAAGCACAACCGAACTCATCCGGGGTGTCCAAACGATTCCTAAATAATGAGAGGATAAAGAAAGGATGCGGGAAGTCTCCCTGAATAAGTCCGGTCCCTCGATGAGATGGCCTAAGTATTTGGATCGTATCTCGTGTTGTTCCTGATCGCTGAGTTCATGGACATCGATGATCGAATCTACGTAAAATCGCAGTCCTCTCTCCGTGGGTATCCTTCCTGCTGACGTATAAGGTTGAGAGAGTAGCTCCAATTCTTCCAAATCCGACATAATATTCCGTATGGACGCAGGGCTCAGGTTGAGGTCCGATTTTTTTGAAATCGTCCTCGACCCCACAGGCTCCGCCGTGAGAATGTAATCTTCGATAATAATCTCCAGAACCCGCCTCATTCTTTCGGAAATGGAGAGATCCATTTAAATCTTCTCCTTTTTGGGGCTAAACAAACCGGGACGAACCGTTAAAATGTGATTCATTTCGTCTTCTTAAGATAATTACGGAGGTCCGGTTTGTCAAGAAATTGAAAGGTTTAATTATTCTTCTGCCAGACCTTCTTTCTCAGTCTTATCGGGGTGTTCCGTCTGCTCCCGCAGGGCGGGCACATAAAAGTATTGTTCAAACATACGGTGGTAAGCGCTCCACCGAGACCCTTCAGGCACCTCTTTCTTTATAAATTGCTGAATTCCATTGATTTTTGCATCCATATCATCTAAAAAATGGAGCATCACCGCCTCCAATGTCATCGGTTTTTTAGGCGAGCCCCAAATATATTGACCATGGTGGCTAAGGAGGAAGTGCTTCAGCAGCGTGGAAAGGTCCTTTGGAAAATCAGGGAGTTGGCGGATTTTATCCTCCACCCGCTCTATTCCAAGGACAATATGGCCGAGGAGCCGGCCTTCGTCTGAGTAGTCGAAGGAACGGTGGTACGAAAGCTCATCCACTTTGCCCAGGTCGTGGAAGATCGAGGTTGTGAGCAGGAGGTCCATGTCCAATCCAGGGTAGTGGCCGGCGTTCTTTAATGCCAGTTGTACGACGGAGAGGGTATGTTCCAAGAGACCCCCCAAGTAATTGTGATGGAGCCATTTGGACGCGGGGGCCATTTTAAAAAGTTTGACAAAGGACTCATCCTCCCAGAAGAGCTGGAGAAGTTGAGTGAGGTGGGGGTTCTTGATCTGTTGGCTGATCTCTCGAAGGGACTGGAACATCTCGTCAATATCTTTTTCGGTCATGGGGAAAAAGTCTGAAAAAAGCATTTCCTCTTCCGTCACGCTTTCGATAGAAATGATGTTCAATTGGAGACGCTCCTGGAAAGAGACTGCCTTTCCCGTCACATGGACGAAGCCGTCTTTCTCAAAGGATTCGGCAAAGTTTTCGACAGAGGTCCAAATCCTTCCTTCGATTTCTCCCGAACGGTCCGCCAATTTCAACCGGAGGTAAACGTTTCCGGTCTTGGTGACCGCCGAAGATTTCTCTTTGACCAGAAAAAGGGAGTCCACCGCGTCATTCTCTTTTATTTCGTCGATGTAAATCTTCATAGACTTCTTTCCTTGATTCCGGCATTCTCATCAATGCCAAATTGAATTGAAGTGTCGAATTTCGTGTTTCGAGTTTAAAATTTCTTCAAGTACAAACGCAGAAGAACATCGAATTGAACTCGTTGCAGGCTGTTGAAAAACGCCCCTGCCTACCGGCAGGCAGGCATCTGTCCCGCGCTTCGCCGGATTATCCGGCCGACTCACCAACTCGTCGGCGTGCCTGCACGCCGTAGTGCTTGCTTTCGACTCCTTGCGAGCTGCCGCCTTGAGTGGAGAACTTGGGGCACCTCATAAGCGCAGATGTTTCGGCACGCAGGCGTGGCAAGAAGTCGCTCCTTATTCGTCGCGACGCCACCCCTCATCCTCGCCCTGTTAGATAGAGGGGAATAGTCCTTAGAAAGGAGCGCCATATATTACGGAACCTGGTAAACGCGAAATTCAACCAGGGTATTATCTAACAGGGCAAGTCGTTGCAGCGTAGAGCAACACTGTAGGGAACGCATATATGCGTTCCCTACAAGGGATTTCGGGCGCCCCGACAAGCCGGATTTCGCAAGGCTCAACTTGTATCTGGGCATTTTTGATCAGCCTGGGAAAAATGAGTTTTTCAACAAACTCGTTATGCTCGACTCCTTGGAAAGGCGCGTTTTTTGGCGAGGGCGACCTTCAAAACTTCATCCATATGTTTAACGGTGATGAAGTTAATTTTCTTTCGAGCGTAGAGGGGGAGATCGATGAGGTCTTTCTTGTTTAAATAGGGAATGATCACATCTTTGATTTTGTTTCGGAGGGCGGCAAGGGCTTTTTCCTTTAAGCCTCCGACCGGCAGGACTCTCCCTCTCAGCGTGATCTCGCCGGTCATGGCGACATCCTTCCTCACAGGGATGCCAGTGAGCGTAGAGAAGATTGCAACCGCCATGGTAATACCGGCAGAAGGTCCATCCTTCGGGATGGCGCCCGCAGGAACATGGATGTGGAGCTCCTTGTTGTTAAGCGTATTGGGATTGATCCGATAAGATTTCCCCTTGGATCGCGCATAAGTGAGCGCGGCCTGCGCCGACTCTTTCATCACGTCTCCGAGATGACCCGTCAGGATGAGGGAGCCTTTGCCGGGAGTGGTGGAGGCCTCCACATGTAGAATTTCACCGCCTGTCTCTGTCCAGGCCAGACCCGTCGCCAGACCGACCTCATTTCGCTTCTCTTCCTCATCCGGCAGGTAGGGAGGGGGCCCCAAGGATTGGTGGAGGTTCCTGGTGTTGATTTTGACCTTCTCCTTCTTCCCTTCCGCCACTTTCCGGGCCACTTTTCTACAAATAGAGGCCAGCTCCCTTTCGAGGTTCCGGAGACCTGCCTCTTGGGTGTACTGCGAGATGATCTGAAGAATGGCCTTGTCGGAGATTTCAAGCATCTTCGGGCTGATTCCATTTTCCTCCATCTGCCGAGGGAGGAGAAAGGTCCGCGCGATCTTCAGTTTCTCCAGATCGGTGTATCCGGGAAGGTAAATCACCTCCATCCGGTCTCTGAGGGCCGAGGGGATGGGATCGGTCAGATTTCCTGTGGTGATGAACATCACCCGGGAGAGATCGAAGGGGACATTGAGATAGTGATCGCTGAAGGCGTTGTTCTGCTCCGGGTCGAGAACCTCTAAGAGAGCGGAGGCCGGGTCTCCTCGGAAGTCAATGCCGATCTTATCCACCTCATCCATCATGAAAACCGGATTGTTGCTCCCGGCTTGCTTAATGAACTGGATGATCCGGCCCGGCAGGGCGCCCACATAGGTCCGGCGGTGGCCGCGAATCTCAGCTTCATCTCTTATCCCTCCCAAAGAAATTCTTACAAATTTTCTCCCCAAAGCCCTGGCGATCGACCTGCCCAGGGAAGTTTTTCCAACCCCGGGAGGTCCGATGAAGCAGAGGATCGGCCCCTTCATCTTTTTTTTCAATTTGCGGACACTCAAGTATTCTAAGATACGTTCCTTGACTTTTTCCAAATCATAGTGGTCCTCGTCCAAGACTTTTTTTGCCTTATGCAGATCGAGGCTGTCTGTGGTTGCCTTTGACCACGGCATATCGATTAACCAGTCGAGATAGGTGCGAACCATGGAGGCTTCTGCCGCATCCGGATGCATCTGTTCCAAACGCTCCAGTTCTCGTCGAGCCTCCTTCTCAACCTCCTTGGGCATCTTTGCCTTTTTGATTTTCTGCTGGAGGGTTTTGAATTCGTCGGAGCGCTCGTCTACCTCGCCCAGTTCGCTCCGGATCGCCCTCATCTGTTCCCGGAGAAAATATTCTCTCTGTGTCTTCGTGATCTCGTCTTTGGCCTGAGACTGAATTTTGGCCTGCATGGTGAGGACCTGAACCTCTTTTCCAAGGAGCTCATTCAACGCCTTGAGTCTCTCCAGGGGGTCGAGGATTTCTAAAATCTCCTGAGCTTTTTCCACCGTGAGGTCCAGGTTGGAAGCGACCAGGTCGGCCAGTCTCCCCGGATCGTCAACGCTTTCGAGGATGAACATCATGTCCGGGGAGAGGAGCTTACCATAGGAGACGATCCTCTCCAGCTGTTCTCTTACATTTCTCATCAGAGCTTCTGTTTCGAGAGTAATCTCGGTGACGAAAGGATCCTTTATATTTTCTACTTTCACCAGGAGATAGGGTGCGGTCTGGAGGGTTTCTTTAACAGAAGCCTTGGAAAGCCCCTGGACAAGGATCTTGACCTTCCCATCGGGCAGTTTGAGCATCTTCATGACAACGGCGACCGTGCCCACTTTGTAAAGATCTTTAGGAGAAGGGTCTTCCGCAGAAAGTTTTTTCTGAGCGACCAGGAAGATCAGCCGGTCCTTGGAGAGGGCTTCTTCCAAAGATTTGATCGATTTTTCCCGGCTGACAAAAAGGGGAAGAACCATGTAGGGGAAAACGACGACATCTCGGATAGGAAGCAGGGGAAGCGTTTCCGGAAGGGAGAGCAGATCTTTTTCAGGCACTTTTTTCATATCGTTTCAGGATCGTTTCAATAAGATTTGAGGTAGAAGCCTTTTCGACAAAGGGAATGATGACGACTTCTCCTCCTGACCTTTCTACCACTTCCCCCCCCACGATCTGTTCTTTTGTCCAATCCCCTCCCTTGACAAGAACATTCGGCTGGAGGGAAGAGATGAGTTTCAATGGGTCTCTTTCTTCAAAAACGGTAACATAATCCACACACCCAAGGCCTGAAAGAATCTCTGCCCTCTCTTCTTCGGGGAGAATAGGTCTCTCAGGCCCCTTCAGCTCCCGGACGGAAGAATCGCTGTTAACTCCAACGACCAGGACATCTCCATGGGCTTTGGCATCTTCAAGATAACGGAGATGACCGATGTGGAGAATGTCAAAACAGCCGTTGGTGAAGACAATCCGTTTTCCCATTGCCTTGAGATCTTTGACGATTCCAACAAGCTCTTTTCTCGCTTTCACTTTTTGTCTCATTCACTGTCCCTTCTATTTAAGTATCAGATTTAAACTTTGGAGTCAACCCTCCCACTCTCCGGACGACGGGCCATGGGTTCGAGGGGTTGACAAATGAAAAAGAATGATACCCTCCGGTCTGAGAAAAAGATATACGAAGAGGGAGGTTGAGTTTTTTATGAATTGCCCGCCTAAGAAGTCCGACTGTTTTACAAAAGGGAGGAGATCCAGCATTTCAAACTTGACAAACCTATTGGATTCATTTAGTTTTTAAAAAATGGAAAGCAGACTTATCTTGGCCTCTCAGTCTCCCCGTCGATATGAATTGTTGAAACAAGTAGGCCTTGATTTCGAGGTAGTCCCAAGCAAGGTCATGGAGGATTTTGTTCAAGGAGAATCCCCTCGAGAACATGTCATTCGATTGGCCGAAGCAAAAGCCAGAGATGTGGCGGGTAGATATCCGGATCGTTGGGTGGTTGCTGCGGATACCGTTGTTTATATCGACGGGTCCATCTTGGGCAAACCGAAGAGCCGGGAAGAAGCCGAGGAAATGTTGCGTCGCCTCAGCGGCCAAGAGCATCGGGTGTTGACTGGATTTTTTGTTTTCCGTTTGGAGGGAGGGAAAAGCGATAAAGAGGCAGTCCAGACAGCGGTGAGAATGAAGTCTCTGACTTCGGCAGAGATGGAGTGGTACGTGAAGACAGGTGAACCCTTTGATAAAGCAGGGGGATATGCCATTCAGGGAATCGGTTCTTATATGATTCAGTCGATCGAGGGATCCTATACCAACGTCGTTGGCCTTCCCCTTTGTGAAGTGATCCAGACGCTAACCCGCCTGGGGGCGATTAAGATTTCGGAATTCGGAATGCGGATTGCAGAATGAGAAGATAAATCCCGCCTCGCCTCCCTGAAGCTGTGAAATAATTCGGGGATTCGGTCGGACAAGGATGTCTCTGAAGTTTTACAAATGCGGTTCCCGCCCTTTGCACGGGGCCAATCTTTGGCACGTTCCTTTGCTAAAGGGGAGTTGGGGGGATTAAACAAACTTATGTCCTCCGTTAAAGAAAATCTCTTGAGGGTAAGGGAAAGAATCGAAAGGGCAGCTCGAAGAGCAGGGAGAGACCCGAAGGAGATCAAGCTGGTGGCAGTTTCCAAGACGGTCGAGGATGCTCGAATCAAAGAGGCGATTGAGGCAGGGGTCTCTATCCTGGGCGAGAATTATGTCCAGGAGGCGCAGAGAAAGATTGAAGCAATGGGGAGGCCTGTTTCTTGGCACTTCATCGGCCACCTCCAGTCGAATAAAGCGAGATCTGCCGTTCGTCTCTTCGATGTGATACACTCCTTAGACAGCATCCCCCTGGCTGAGGAATTGAATCGGAGAGTGGAGCAAGGGGATCGGATGATCAACGTGATGATCGAAGTGAAGCTTTCTAAGGAAGCCACTAAATTCGGGACCGATGAAGAGAGGGTGTTGAATCTCGCTAAGAGGATTCAAAACCTGAACCACCTTTCGTTAGAAGGGCTGATGACCATGCCCCCCTATTTCGATTCGCCGGAAATGAGTCGTCCCTACTATATTGCGCTTCGAGAATTAAAGGACAGATTGGCCGGGGAGGGGATTCCGATGAGAGAGCTCTCCATGGGGATGTCCGGTGACTTTGAGATCGCCATTGAGGAAGGGGCCACCTACGTTCGCGTGGGGACAGCGATTTTTGGACCACGAACATGAAGCGCCAAAACCCAATCGCCAAATCCCAAATAATATCCAAAGTCCAATTTCGAATGACCCAAACGGAAATATTTTAAACTTTGGTCATTGGAAGTTGTTTGGAAATTGGGATTTGAAATTTGGAATTCTAAGATAAGGATGAAAGGTGAGAGTGAAGAAAATTACAATTTTATTGTCGGTGATGCTGATCTTTTTGGGGGGGTGTGCCAAGAAGGCTCCGCCGAGGCCTTATGGATCGATCGTTCCCATGAGGATCGTTGACCTTGTTGCCACACCCAGAGAAGGCCGTCTTCTTTTGGAGTGGACCATCCCAAAAGAGAATACGGATAAATCGCCTCTTACCGATTTAGCGGAATTCAAGGTTTTGAGATCTGAAGGAGTTCTCATCGGAGATGAATGCAGGGGATGCGGAGAGAAGCCAAAGGTTGTCCATGAGATGAAGTTGGCCAAAGAAGAGGGGGTCCCGGGCAAAAAAATGGCGCTCTTTTTCGAGGACCAAGAGGCGAGAAGGGTCTATGTCTACGAGGTTATTTCAATCAATCGAAGAGAAAAACCCGGCGCTCCTTCAAATCCGGTCACGGTTTCCTGGGACTATTCACTTCAAGCACCGGGGACGATGACGGCGGAGCGCGGGGACAAAAGAGTGGAACTCTCCTGGAATCCTGTGGAGGGCGCTACAGGCTATAACGTTTACAGGAGAATGGAGGAAGAGGAAGGGTTTCCGCTCAATCCATTGAACCGGGAGCCGCTAAAGGGTTCCCAGTATACCGATCTGAGCGTACATAACGATATCAAATATGTTTATTCGGCGAGGACAGTGAAGAGGGTCGCCAAAACCGACGTGGAGGGAAAGGGATCTCCGGGTATCCCCGTGACCCCGATCAAGATCACTCCACCGGGTGCTCCCGTTGGATTTGTGGCTATTCCTTTGAAGGAGGGGATAGAGTTAAGCTGGAGGAAGAGCCCGGAACCCGACATCCTTGGGTATTATGCCTATCGAAGGGAATCCGGGGGGAAAGAATTTAAAAGGTTGAATGAGAGTCCCTTGAAAAAAGAGACGTATCTGGATACCGATGTTGTTTTAGGGCATGAATATGAGTATGCCGTCACAGCAGTGGATAACTCTCCACGAAAAAATGAAAGCCCCCGCTCTGAAGAAATGAGGGTAAAATATATTTACTAACAGCGGGTAGCTAATGGCTGATAGCTAATAGCAAATAGCCGAGAGCTCAAGGTTCAAAGCTCAAAGATGAGAAGAAACCTAATTATTTTTTAATGATCTAATTCCTCAATAGCTTAATGACCGTTATTTGGAGGAAGGGATGCATTTTTTTGGATATAAAGATCATCAGCTTCACTGTGAGGAGATTCCCATCCGGCAGATCGCTGAAAAAGTGGGAACGCCGTTCTATCTTTACAGCTATCAGACCCTCGTCAGACATTTCACCGTTTTCGATGAGGCTTTCAAAGGGATTCCTCACCTCACCTGTTATTCTGCAAAGGCCAATTCCAATCTGACCCTTCTCCGTCTCTTCGTCAACTTGGGTGGTGGAGTGGATGTGGTCTCCGGAGGCGAACTTTACCGGGCCCTCAAGGGCGGAGCGGATCCTCAAAAGATCGTCTATTCAGGGGTCGGGAAAAGAGAAGATGAGATTGAATATGCTCTGAAAACGGGGATTCTGATGTTCAATGTGGAGTCTTCGCAGGAGCTTCAAGCGATCAACGAGGTGGCAGGCCGGGTCGGCAAGAAAGCGCCGATCGCTATCCGGGTCAACCCGGATATCGATCCCAAAACACACCCCTATATCTCAACCGGGTTGAAACAGAATAAATTTGGGATTGACATCCTTCGCGCGCCGATGGCCTATCGTCTTGCCTCGCAGTTGCCCCATCTAAAGATTCTTGGAATTGATTGTCACATCGGATCCCAATTGGTCGAAGTAGGGCCTGTTG
>Ga0326726_10005328_pt1 | contig 11667 bp, 12 predicted proteins | sample MHFenrmetagenome_2_FD_207603 | JGI IMG/M metagenome (GOLD analysis project Ga0326726, IMG submission 207603) | Lab enriched peat soil microbial communities from Michigan Hollow, Ithaca, NY, United States - MHF15MN | ecosystem: Environmental > Terrestrial > Soil > Wetlands > Peat | place: USA...
TGCCCGCGTCGTGCTGCTCGAAGCCGGCCCGCGATTGCTCGCGGCGTTTCAGGCTGATTCCTCGGCGCGCGCTCAGCGCCAATTGGAAGCGCTCGGTGTCGAAGTACGGGTGTCGAGTCCGGTCACGGAAGTCGACGCCAAGGGCGTCTCGATTGGTGCCGAGCGTCTCGCAAGTTACAACGTCATCTGGGCCGCGGGCGTGCGGGCCAGCGCGCTGACCGGAACGCTCGGCGTTGAACTCGCTCCGGGAGGCCGAGTGCCTGTGAATGCGGACTGCTCGATCGCCGGTCACCCGGACGCGTTTGTCATCGGCGATGCGGCGCATCTCATCGACGCGCGTACAAAGCGCGCAGTACCCGGCGTTTCTCAGGCTGCGCTGCAGATGGGCCGCTATGTCGCGCGGCTGCTCACCGCCGAGATCGCGGGTCAATCGGACGCACGTGCCCGCCCCTTCCACTACTCAGACTATGGGTCGATGGCAACGATCGGGAAATCGCGGGCGGTTGTCGAACTCGGCCGCATGCGATTCGGCGGGCTTCTCGCCTGGCTCGCGTGGATGACGCTGCACATCACGGTGCTCATTGGATTTCGCAACCGCATCGCAGTGATCGTATCGTGGATCTACAGCTACGTGTTTTACCGCCGCGGATCGCGCCTGATCACGGGTGGGGGCCTGCCGTCCGTCGAGAAGTCGCGAATCAATGATGCTCGATGACGTTCGCGTGGATGTTGTCGATCAGGCGTGCTTTGCCGATGCGCGCGGCGGCAAGCACGATCAGATCGCGGCTCTCCGCGCGTAGCGGCGCGAGATCCGCCGCCTGCCGGATGGCAAAGTAATCGGGCCGAAAACCGGCGCGCTCGAGGAACTGCATGCCGCCCTGCTGAATCGCCTCGAAATCGCTCTCGCCTTTCTCGATGCGTTGCTTTGCAAGCTTCAGCGACTCGTAGAGCTTCGGCGCGAAATTCCGTTCGCGCGCGCCGAGATACTTGTTGCGCGAACTCAGGGCGAGACCGTCGTGATCGCGGACGGTCGGCGCTCCGAGGATCCCGACCGGAATGCAGAGGTCCGCGACCAGCCGCCGGATGACGATGAGCTGCTGGTAGTCCTTCTCGCCGAAGACCGCGACATCGGGACCGACAATGTTGAGAAGCTTTGTGACCACCGTCGCGACGCCCACGAAATGCCCGGGGCGAAAAGCGCCGCACAGGATGCCGGAAAGGTCCGGCACATCGATAGTGGTGGCACGTTCGTGACCCGCCGGATACATCTCGTATACGGGCGGCGCGAACAGCAGATTTGCGTTGACCTTCGAAAGGAGGTCCTTGTCGTGCTCGAGCGTCCGCGGATAGTCGTTGTAGTCTTCGGTCGGCCCGAACTGCAGCGGATTGACGAAGATCGAGACGACGACCCGATCGGCGTGATCCTGCGCGTGGGCTACGAGACTCATGTGCCCCTTGTGCAGATTCCCCATCGTCGGCACGAGCGCGACCTTGAGGCCTGCCTTGCGCCAACCGCGCACCTCCTCGCGCAAGGTCGCGATCCGGTTCATCGTCAGCATGAGTACGGCTCGCTTACGCTCTAGAAATTGTGTTCCGGCGCCGGGTACGAGCGATCACGCACCGCGGCGACGTAGCGTTCGACCGCATTCAAAGGACCCGTTGCACCTTCCATGAAATTGCGCACGAAGCGCGGCTTGCGGCCGCTCGTGATGTCGAGCAGGTCATAGAGCACGAGAATCTGCCCGTCGACATCGGGCCCCGCCCCGATGCCGATCACGGGCACGGAGAGCGAGCGCGTGATGCGTCCGCCGAGCGCGCTCGGGATGCATTCGAGCAGCACGATGTCAGCGCCTGCGCTTTCGAGCGCGCGCGCGTCGTCCTCCATGCGCTCCGCCTGCTCTTCTTCGCGGCCCTGCACCCGGAAGCCGCCGATCTTGTGTACCGACTGCGGCTTCAGGCCGAGGTGCGCGCACACCGGGATGTCGTGGCCCGCGAGAAACTCGACAATCTCGATCTGACCGGCGCCGCCTTCGAGCTTCACCATCTTGGCGCCGCCCTCCTGCATCAGCCGCACGGCATTGGTGAGCGCCTGCTCCTTGGAGGAGTAGCTCATGAACGGCATGTCAGCGACGAGAAACGGACGATAGAGTCCGCGAGCGACCACCCTGCTGTGATAGATCACATCGTCCATGGTGACCGGCACGGTGGTGTCGTGACCCTGGATCACCATGCCGAGCGAGTCGCCAACCAGCACCAGATCGGCGCCCGCGTCATCGACGAGCACGGCGAAGCTCGCGTCGTAGCAGGTGACGCACGCGATCTTTTCGCCGTCCGCCTTCATCTTGCGCAGGGTCGAAACGTTGACCGGTGGGCGCGTGGCGTCGCGCAGTTGCAGTTGTGTATACATTCGATATCCCGGATCAGGCGCGAGCCACCACAGAATGAGGCACCGATTGGCAGGAATCAAGGCGCGGCGCTCGCGCTACAGCTCGTGCCCCATCGGGTTGAGATAGTGGCGGCCGCGCCGCACGCGCCCCATATGGGCGATGAGTTCCGCGAAGTCGGCGTTGTTCTGCACGGGGTCGATGGCGGCGGCGTTCACGATGAGGAGTGGCGCCGCGTCGTAGTGATGAAAGAAGGTCGCATACGCTTCCGTCAACCGCTCGAGATAACTGCGCTCGATGTGACTCTCGTACTTGATGCCACGCTTCGCGATGCGCTCCATCAGGATATCGACGGGCGCCTGCAGGTACACCACGAGGTCGGGCCGCGGCGCATCGATCGCGAGCTTGGCGTAAACCTGCTCGTAGAGCGCGTACTCCTCGTCATCGAGCGTGATGCGCGCGAACAACCGATCCTTGTCGAGGAGATAGTCCGAGACGCGCAGCGGCGCGAACAAGTCTTGCTGCCGCATCGCCTGCGCCTGACGCACGCGCTGAAAAAGAAAGTGCAGCTGCGTCGGAAAGGCCGCGCCGCGCATGTTGCGGTAGAAGCGCTCGAGAAATGGATTTTCCTGTGCCTCCTCGAGCCACAGCTGGCTCCCGAAATGATCCGCAAGACGGCGCGCGAGACTCGTCTTGCCCACGCCGATCGGCCCCTCCACCACGACGAATCGATGGCTGGCGGCTGCGGCGGGACTTTCGGCTTTGGCTTGCGTCACAACGGCGACAATCCTTGTGCGCCGACGCGTTCAACGAGGTCCGCAACGCGGCCCTGTCCTTGAATCATGAGCGTCGGAGCGATGTCCGCCAGAGGATAGAGGACAAAATTTCGTTCATGCAAACCGGGATGCGGGAGCGTCAGCCCTGCCTCGGCGCACCGCTCGTTCGCAAAGAGCAGCAGGTCGAGGTCGATCACCCGCGGACCCCAACGCACTGGCGGTGCGACTTTGCCCATCGCGAGCTCGATGCGCTTGAGCTCCTCCAGCAGGCCTGCAGGTGAAAGTCGAGTCAGCAGTCCTGCGCATGCATTGACGAACTGCGGTTGATCCTGCGGGCCGAGCGGCTGGGTGCGATAGAGGCGCGAACGCGCGATCAATCGCGAGTCCTTGAGACCCGCGAGGCGCTCGAACGCATCGCTAACCTGGCGTGCCGGCTCCGACAGATTGCTGCCGATGGCAACGTAGGCAGGACTCCAAAGCGCGACGTCAGGCGCGCCTGCCATGCTAGCCACGGGTCTCGGTACCCGAAGATTTGCCGCCCCGGCGACTGCGGCGCCGGCCCCGGCGCCGAGGTGTGGGCGAGCGTGGCCCACCGCCAGGTTGGGCTTCGACCAGCGCGAGACGTTCCTCTTGCGGCAAGGTCTGAATGTGTGTCCACCACTTCCCGAGCTCGGGATCCTCGAGCCCGGCATCGCAACGTAGCAGCAGAAAGTCGTAGGCCGCGCGAAAGCGCGAATTCTCGAGCAACGCGAGCGCCTTGCGGCCATCGCGCCGGCGAAAGCGCGGCTGCAGCGCAAGCATGTCGCGCATCGGCAGCGTAAATCGTTTCGGGATCGAGACACTCTTCTGTTCCGCTTTCACGACCTCGTCGCAGGCGAGATAAAGCGCCTGGGTCTCCGGCGCGCCCTTCTCCTGCAACTTGAGCGCCGCCGCGCTGATCGGTCCAATGAGAAGGACCGCAAAGAGGAACGTCGGTGTCACCGGCTTGTCGGCCGCGATGCGCGCGTCCGTGCTGGCCAGACCCCGCTCGAGGAGCACACGTTCCGCAGCCCCTTCGTGATCGGCGAAGAACCTGGCGGTCGCGGGAAAGATCGCGGCCTGCAGTTGATAGCGTTCGAGCAGGCGCCAGCTCTCGAGCGCGGCGCCTTTGAGAAACATCTTCATCGTCTCATCGAAGAGCCGCGCCGCCGGTACTTCGGCAAGAAGCGGACGCAGCGCCGGAATCGGCGCTGAAGTCTCAGGAGCGAGGGTGAATCCCAGCTTCGCGGCAAATCGAACGGCGCGCAGCATGCGCACGGGGTCTTCGCGGAAGCGCATCTCAGGATCGCCCACAACCCTCAGCACGCGCGCGCGTACGTCTTCGACGCCGTTGACGTAGTCCCAGATCGAGAAGTCTTCGATGTTGTAGTAGAGCGCGTTCGCAGTGAAGTCGCGGCGCCACACGTCGTCGTCGATCGTGCCGTACAGATTGTCGCGGAGGATCCGTCCGCTCGCGTGCACGACCCGATGTTCGGTATCGATGTCTTCAGGAGAGATCACATCGTCATCGCCGCCGCGGTTGCCGTCGTCTTCGTCGTCGCCGTCGAGCGCGTCGGGGGCCGTGGATGCGCGAAAGGTCGCGACTTCGATGATTTCATGGCCGAAATAGACATGCGCCAGCCGAAAGCGGCGGCCGATCAAGCGGCAGTTGCGAAAGATTTTGCGGACTTGTTCCGGCTCGGCGTCCGTCGCGATATCGAAGTCCTTCGGATGCAGCCCCAGCAACAGATCGCGCACGGCGCCGCCCACCAGGAACGCGTGAAAGCCCGCCTCCTTGAGGCGGTAAAGAACTTTCAACGCGTTGCCTGAAATGTCGGCGCGCGAAATGGTGTGATCGGCGCGCGGGATGATCTTCGGTGGCCGTGCTTGGCTCGTATCCAAATCTGGGTATCCGGGTGGGCGAGTGAATTGGGGCCGTATGATAGCGCCCAGCCAGCGATCTCCTGCCGAGTCTGCTGCAATTGATCCTTGGTGGCCGCGCGACTGACGCGGCAATGTCGCGTCAGCTTTGCGCGCTCTTAGTGTTCTATATCAGCAAGTTATGGGATCTTTCTAAGGTATCGCGCGTCGGTCAGTCGCGCGGCCGACGCTGCAATTCCGTGGGCGTTGCTGCCGCGGCTTCTGGCGCTTGAGCAATAAATTCGGCTCTCTATAATGGCGCGCCCCAACGGGCCCGCCTCCACGCTCCCATCGTCTAGAGGCCTAGGACACGGCCCTCTCAAGGCTGTAACACCGGTTCGAATCCGGTTGGGAGCGCCAATACAATCAGTCGCGTAGCATGAATCAAACCGGTATTCCCAAGTTCTCGGAATCACATGGGAATCAACCCGGAGCGGCTAGCCATTTGATTCAATAGCTTGAAAACGAACGCGCAGGCGTGGGGAGGTTTCCGGCTGCGGTCCGTGAGTCGCCCACGCGCGGGCGAATCGGCGTACACGCAGGAGCCGAACTAACGCGAGACCCTGGACCGAAGCGAGAGTCTGCTCTGCGGGAAGACGCTGCAACGCTGAGATCGGATTGCCAAAATCCGTGCGCCCTTCTGCAGGACGCACGGGCAATATGCAGCGGTAGATGTTTGCCTATTCGGGGCTACTATACTCGCGAAGAATAATGTGCTGGACGTCAGACGCTTTTCTTTGACGAGCCCGTCACGGCTTGCTTGACGTCACCAAACTTCGCTTGAGCCTCGCCGACGATCTTTTGAACTTTGCCTTTCACCTCCAGCGTCTCGTTGCCGACGAGCTTGCCGGCGACCTCCTTGATCTTGCCTTCCGCTTCTTTGATTCGGCCTTCAGCTTGGTCCTTGTTCATACCCATGACATGCTCCTAATGAAGTGTCCCGCCAACCGAAAACACAATCTAAGGCGGCTTGCCTGCCGGGTCTGTACGCGGTATTACGCATGCCCGACCGGTATTCGTCCGAGGAATCCTTCCGTCCTGCCGGCACGAGGATCCGTTGGCATCCCGAAAACTGGACGCGATCACGCGCACCGGCGCGAGGCACTGTATGAGATCCGCCCGCCGGCGGAGTAACTCGACGAACCCGGCAGATTCGTTAGCTGCGCCGTGGCGGGCAACGCATGCGTTTCTTACGGGCCATTACCGTTGCGTTACGCATTACCCCGGATTGCGCCCCTCTCACGGAACAAGCAGCGTAGCCAGTGGGTTCCGACAAGGTCGGGCAGTAGAGGGAGAAGCAGCATGCTCTGGACCATTGCAGTTATCTTGATTGTCCTGTGGGCTCTGGGTTTAGTCAGCTCGTACACCATGGGCGGATTTATCCATGCGCTGTTGGTCATCGCGCTTATAGTGATTGTCATTGGCGTCATTCAAGGTCGACGCTCGTAGCGACCCTGGAATGATTCGATATAGGGGGGCACCGGGCAAAGCAGTCCGGCTCCTCGCGGCGACCCGTTGTTGATAGTTGCTCCCTGGGGCGCTGTCCTTTGTACGCATCCAACAGCCTGTTCAATAGAAGGAGCGCGACGCTCATCGTCGCAGGCCCTGTGGGCCCGGATTGCCCTCGGCCACAAAGATGCGACGGATATGCCGAACCGCAATCCGCCAGCATCCGTCCGCGCAGCGCCGGTATTCGTCCTCGAAGTCCGCGACCAGGTAAGGCGTCGCGGGCGTCACCGGTGGCGGGCCGTCATACGCGAACGTGAGACACACGCTCGTCCCCGTGGCCTTCGAGTCGCTCTCGATCTTGAGTCGAAGTCCGCTCGAGACATGCCGAACCGTCCGCACGCCGCTGGCCGCGCGCGCAAGAAACACCGCTCGCACCGCCTCGCGCCCCACCGAATATCGCTCGCCGTGCGTGTACACCGCGTCCTCGGTGAACAGATCGACGAGCTCATCGACCCGATCGTGGTCGAGAAAATGCGTGAACGCCGTATTGAGGTCCTCGAGCGCGAGTCGAATCCGGATCTGGGCGAGTTCATCCATGGCCGATCAAGTTCCCGGTTTCTCCGCTTCGATCCCGAGTGCGACGAGGAAGCGCGACACCATGTTGTAGGTCGCAATCACGCCAATCATCTCGACCACCGCCTGGTCGGAGCCGAGCGCCGCACGCACACGCGCAAATGTCCCGTCGTCAATGCGCACCTTGCGCGTCATCTCAGTCGCGAACTGCAGGATCGCCCGTTCGTCGTCGTTGAATAGGGTGCCGTGCGCGAGCGCCTCATCGACCGAACGCAACGCCTGCGCGGCGGATGGCGCCCCACCCGCCTTGACATAGATCGGACAATGCATCGCGAACTCGTATTCCGCGCCGTTCAGCACCGCGACCACGCAGATGGCGAGTTCGCGCAGGCGCGCATCGAGCTTGAGATCGTTGCGCACGGCGCCGAGGTGTGAATTCCACCCCTTTGCGAAAGCCGGGCTGTGCAGCAGCATCCGATCGAGCGTCAGCAGCGTGCCACCGCGGCGTGCGCGAATCGCCGCAACGAGATCCGGCGGACCGGCCAATTCATCGGAGACAGGAGCGATGCGTGGCATGCGTCAAACCCATTTGACTTCGTTGGTGAGCGTTCCGATCCGCTCGATGGAAACCGAAACCGGCCCGCCGAGCTGATTGAGATCGATGTTCTGCACGGGCCGGCCCTTCGAGCTCTTCGCGAGCGCGGTTCCGAGCGAAATGATATCGCCGGGCAGCAGCGTCAGATAATGCGACAGAAACTCAATGACCTCTGGCGTCTTGTAGAAGAGATTGGCGGTGCTGTCGTCCGTCGCGAGCTCGCCGCGGTGCGAGCACGTGACACGCAGCGCGTGCGGATCCGGAATCTCGTCCTTCGTCACGACTACGGGCCCCATGCAGGCGAACGTGTCGCTGCACTTGTAGCGCCCCGGGTAACTGACCCAGGTGTCGACGTATTCGATGGCGTCGGCAGAACCCGGCTGCGGATGGATGGCCCGATAGTGGAACGTATCCTCGGTGCGCATCGTCGGCGAGGTGATGTCGTTGTGAATCGTGTAGCCGAATACGTGGTCGTACGCGGAGGCGGCAGGAATGTTTTTCGCGACCCGGCCGATGATGACGGCGAGTTCGGGTTCCGGATGCACGCGCCCGTATGCGGGGCGGCATTCGATGGCGCCCTGGTGGCCAAGGAGCGAACTCGCAGGCTTGATGAACATGGCGGGATGTCTCGGTCCCGACAGGATGCGATCGGAATTCGCGCTGTTGTTGAGCGCGAGGCAGCAGATCTTCGATGGCCGGCGCACCGGTGCGTGCCAGGCGACATCCGCTGGAAAAAACCGCTCGGCGGTCCGCGCCTTGGCGAGTCGCCGCGCACTTTCGACTGCGGGCGCACCCGCCTCGATCAGCTCCAGCAATGTGCGGGCCTGCGCGCCCGTCGACACGTCGATGAGCACATCGCCCGCGAGGACGCCAAATCGATCACGCCCGGCCGCATGGAAGCTCGCGAACTTCACGCCCTCGGCTCCTCTGTCAACGCGCAATCCTGGAGATGTCGATCTTGAGATCCTCCGCAAGCTTCACGGCGGTCGCGCGGCCTGCGCCGAACACGCCGCCGCCCGGGTGCTGGAACGGTCCCACGAGATACAGGCGCTCAACGCCCGGCACAGTGAATTGGCCGAGGTCCGGCGTCGGCCGATGCGATCCGGATTGATAGGTCGTCGTCGCAATACCGTGCAGATCGCCGCGCATGAAGCTCGCTGAGGTCCGCTCCATGTCGACCGGGCTGTCGCAGTGATACTGAAGGATGTTGTCCGGCCCGACATTCTCGATGAATTTGCCCATGTGCGTGAGCATTCGTTCGGCGTACTCCCGCTTCGCCTCATCCCACGAGCGACCATCGGCACGAGCGTATGGAACGTAGTCCCATGCGTGCATCGTTCCCCTGCCCTGCGGCACGCGCGACGGGTCGAACATCGTGAGTGAGCCGAGGCCGACGAGCGGGTACTTCGAGAATCCTCCGTAGCGCAGATCGTCGAACGAACGGCGCAGCACTTCGTACTCGTTCGGCAGCAGTTCAATCATTGCAGCCCGCACATGTTCGCCCGCTTTGAATCGCAGCGGCGCCTTGAGTGCCGCGTGCACTGTGATGCAGGCGTTTGGCGAAATCTGCGTCGCTTCGGCTTCCCGCACGACGGCAGCGTCGAGCCCCTCCACCACGCGGCCCAGATGATGCGGATGAAACGCTCCGATCACCGCGTCGCGTGCTTCGTACTCGCGGCCGTCTTTCGTCGCCACACCGGTGGCGCGTCCATTTTTCGTCAGCACACGCGTGACGTCGACGTTTGCGACGACGTCGCCCCCGAAATCCTTGATGCAGGCAATGAGCGCATCGGTCAGCTTGCCGCTGCCGCCAATCGGCACCCCGATGCCATAGGCCTCCATGAAGCCGACGAACACGAACACGCCAAGTGCCGTCGACTTCTCGTCCGGCGATACCAGGTTCTCACCGGCGATGCGCGCAAAGTGCATCCGCACTCTGTCGTGCTCGAAGTACTCGCACAGGAGGTCGTGGGTGCTCTTCTGCATGGCACGCCAGAACTCTCGGCCCTCGCGGCTCTGGTCGAGCATCGCGAACGAGGCTCCAAGCGGCATGGGGGCCGTGTACAGGGAGGCCGCTATCATCGGCAGCCAGGCGGCCGCCTGCTCGGAGAGTCGGCGGAAGGCGGCTGCATCTTTCGGTGAGAACCTGGCGATTTCGGCGCAGGTCCGCTCGCGGTCCCGGTAGATTCCGAGCGTCGTGCCGTCCTCGAACACGGACATCATCGGCGGGTCGGGGAACACATATTTCAGGCCATACTTGCTCTTGAGCTTGAGCTCATCGGCCGCCAGGAGCGGATTGGCATGTATGAAGATGTGTGCCATGGCGTGCTGATCGTGGCGGAATCCCGGAACCGTCAGCTCCCGGGTCACCACACCCCCGCCAAACCAGGCATTTCGCTCTAGGACCAGAACTCGCTTTCCGGCGGCTGCAAGATAGGCAGCCGCTACCAGGCCGTTGTGTCCCGATCCGACGACTACGATGTCGCTTTTCGTCATTGCGCCCCCTTTTTTTGCTCGCCTGCCGATGGGAGCCTCCCACACGCGCACGGTTCGCGGCAATCGTCTGAGAGTGCAATGACAGCCCACTACACCATTTACGCAGTGCGGTATGGCCGCCACGAACGTACTGCCCGGCACAATTTTCTGGGGGGCGATGAGCATGACGGCCCCATGCCGCTCGATTTCTTTGTCTGGGCGATCGTCGGCGGCGGCCGAACCTTCATTCTCGATACCGGTTGCGACGAGACCGTTGCGCGGCGCCGGGGCCGCCAGATCCTGCGGCCGGTCGGTGCAGGCCTGAAGGCGATCGGCATCGCGCCGGAATCCGTCGCAGACGTCATCGTTTCGCACATGCACTACGACCACGCGGGCAACCACGATCTGTTCCCGCGCGCGCGCTATCACATCCAGGATGCCGAGATCGCCCACTGCGCGGGTCGCTGCATGAGCTATCCCCAGGTGGCTGCTACCTACGAAGCGGCGGACGTTGCCGCCATGGTTCATCGCATCTTTGCGGGTCGGGTCGTTTTTCATGACGGCGACGCAGAACTCGCGCCCGGAATCACGCTGCACAAGGTTGGCGGACATACGCAAGGCCTGCAAATCGTTCGCGTTGCGACCGAACGTGGCTGGGTCGTGCTCGGATCGGACGCCGCGCACTTCTACGCGAATCTCGAGCAGGGCCGCCCTTACCCGATCGTCGACAACATTCCCGCCTATTTCGAAGCGCATCAGACGATGCGGCGCCTGGCGAGTTCGCCCCAGCACATCATCCCGGGCCACGACCCACTGGTGCTGGCGCGTTATCCAAATGCGCTGCGAGGACTCGACGGGATCGTTTGCCTCGACCAACCGCCGACGTCTTGACCGGAGCCCTCGTGAACGCCAACCAACCCGCTGCGAACGAGCCCATCGGCTTCATCGGCGTTGGGCGCATGGGCGGCGCGATGGCACAGCGCTTGCTGAAGGCCGGTTATCCACTAACTGTCTTTGATCCGAGCGATGAGGCTGTGCGGCCCTTGCTCGCCGCGGGCGCGACGCGTGCGAACTCCCCCGCCGCCGCGGCATCGGCGGCTGAGATCGTTTTGGCGAGCCTCCCTACTCCGCAGGTCGTGTTGCACGTCATCAACGGCCCAAACGGAATCCGCGAAGGCACGGCGATCCGTTACTTCGTCGACCTGTCCACGTCAGGGCCGGCGGCGGCAATCGCGATCGAGCGCGGGTTACGCGAGCGCGGCATTCAGGCGCTCGATGCGCCGGTGAGCGGCGGTATCGCGGGCGCGGTCGCCGGCACCTTGTCGATCATGGCGTCCGGTCCGCGGCCGGCCTTCAACCACGTCGAATCCGTGCTCGCGCGACTTGGAAAACTGTTCTTCGTCGGGGAAGAGCCTGGTCTCGGCCAAACGCTCAAACTCGCGAACAACCTGATGTCCCAGGCGGCGATCGCAATCAC
>Ga0326726_10005329_pt1 | contig 11666 bp, 6 predicted proteins | sample MHFenrmetagenome_2_FD_207603 | JGI IMG/M metagenome (GOLD analysis project Ga0326726, IMG submission 207603) | Lab enriched peat soil microbial communities from Michigan Hollow, Ithaca, NY, United States - MHF15MN | ecosystem: Environmental > Terrestrial > Soil > Wetlands > Peat | place: USA...
GGAGCTTCTTGTAGAGCTCGATCGCCGCGGCGGTCTCGCCCTTGAGCTCCCGGCTCTCGGCCAGGCGGAACAGGGCGGCATCGATCGGGTAGGCCTTCGGCTTTTCTTCGGCGATCTTGCCGTAGATGGCGATGGCCTTGTCGAAATCCTTCTGACCGATGGCGACCTGGGCTTTGAGGTCCTCGGTCTGGTAGTAGAGGAGGTCCTTCGGACCGGCCGGGAGCTTGCCCAGGTATGATCCGGCCTTGGCCCAGTCGCCTTTCTCGGCATAATAGCGGGCCAGCTCGACGCCGGCCAGACGGGCGGTCCGCCGGTCGGCCGCGAGCTTTTCGAGCCCGGCCAGCTTCTCGGGCTTCTGGGCGATCTCGCCGGCCAGGGTGGTGACCTCGCCGATGGCCCGGCTCCGGACGTTCCGGGCCTGGGAGCGAAGGACGAGGAGCCCGGCAAAGACGACGGCCGCGAAGACGACCGCGGCGCCGACGATATTGATCTCGCGCCGGTAGTTCTGGAAGAAGGCGACCAGCCAGTGGACGCCTTGCGCCATATCGTCTTCTTTGAGGTGATGCCTTTCCGTTCTCTTCATTGTTCTCTCCCACAGGCGAATCGACAGTCCTTTTTAGCATATAAAGAAGAAGGGGTCAAACCCAGGGCAAGCCGGCGGGCTCGGAGGCCGCGTCCAGGAGCTCGCCGACCGTCGTCAGGGCCAGCCCGACGGCCGTATCGGCCGCGCCGTAGTAGACCCTGACCGGGCTCGCCGGCAGGGCGTAGCCCTCAGCGTCGATCTCGTCAACGACCATCCCGGAGGGAAAGACGACGTTCGGGACTTGGCCGCAAAGCTCATAGGGTTCCCGCGGCTCGAGGATATTGCCCCGTGACCGCCCCAGGACTTTCGTGGGATCGCGGAGGTCGAGCAGGACGACCCCGGCCTGATAGATATTGGCGCTGCCGAAATGCGTCGCGACGCCGTGATAGACGTGGAGCCAGCCTTGCCGCGTCTTTACCGGCGGCGGCCCCGAACCGATGTACTCGTCCCAGTAGTGGAAGCGCCCGCCCATGACCGGCCCGAGGCGCCGCCAGCGGCAGAGATCGTCCGACCCGGCCAGCCAGATCTCGCTGCCCGTGGTCGGCCCGCCGTCGAGCTTGGCCGTGTTGGGCCGCTCCAGCCTGAGATATTGCCCCCCGATCTTCTCCGGAAAAAGGACGCCGTTCCGCACGTCGTGCGTCGACGTCACCCCAAGGAAGCAAAATTCCCGGAAGTCCTCGGTCCGGGCCAATCCCAGCTGGCAGCCGCTGTCCATGTCCATCGCGAACATGACGTAGTGCGCCCCGTCGAGGCTCGTGATCCTCGCGTCGTAGACGTGATAGATCCTGTCCTTGACGCTCTCGATCCCCGCGAATTTCACGATCTCCGGCCGGACGACGAAGCGGAAGCCGTCGGCGCTTTCGGCCATGACCATGAATGTTTCGCGCGACCGGGCCTGGACGCGGAGCATCAGGTAGGTGATCCCGCCCGCCTTGACGGCGCCGGGATTGAACACCGACGTCACGTCCGTGAGCGACGGCGGAATATCGGGCATGTCGGCCCGAGTCAGGATCGGATTCCCCGGATCTCGACGCATGGTCCTTCCTCCTTCCCCGCCTAAGCGGCCTTCCCCATCTTGACGGACACTCGACAAACGGAGCCGGCCGGGCGCGGCGCGATCGGCCCTTCGACCGGGCGGCCGTCCACGTGGATCGAAACGACCCCGCGCGCGACACCGTCGGGATTCTCCACTTCGACAAGGTATCTGGCCCCGCGGAAGACCCGCTCGGCCTTGAATCCCTTCCACGCCGCCGGGATGACCGGATCGACGACGAGTCCCTGGTACGACGGCCGCAGGCCCAGGATGTCATCGTAGCCGACGCGGTACATCCAGGCCGCCGTCCCGGTCTGCCAGGAATGGCTGGCCTTCCCGGCCGTCTCGTGCTCGTCGCTCGTGATGTACTGGGAATAGACATAGGGCTCGGCGCAGAACGTCTCCTGCGCGATCCGCCCCGGCAGCATCTTCCGGAAATAAGCGAAGGCCCGGTCGCCCCTGCCCAACAGACACTCGGCCTGGATGACCCAGGCCGCCGGATGGCAGAAGACGGCGCCGTTCTCTTTCTTGCCCCGGACGCAGCGCGTGATCAGGCCGATCTTCGGATCGATCTCCCGGAAAGCCGGAGCGCAGATCTTCGGCCCGTACGGCGTGTCGAGGTGCTCGGCGAGACTGTCCATGGCCCGGACGAGCCTGGCCCGGTCCGGCAGTCCGGCGATCACCGCCCAGCTCTGGGTGTTGACGAAGATCCGGCCGGCGGCGTTTTCCTTCGAGCCGATCTTCCTCCCGGCCTCACCGAAAGCCCGGATGTACCAGTCGCCGTCCCAGGCGTATTTTTCCAGCGCTTCGACCAGCCGGTCGCGGAGGGCCCGCGCCTCCACGCCATGCCCCCCGGCCTTCGCGACGTCGAGGAGCTCGGTGAGCCGCCCGAGCATGGCCGCGTAGAACATGGCCCCCCAAACGCTCTCGCCGCCGTCCTTGCCGCCGATATAGTCGAGGGTGTCGTTCCAGTCGCCGCGCCCGAATTTCGGCAGGCCGTGCGCCCCGAGGTTCGCCCCGGCGAAGCGGACGACGGCCATCAGGTGTTCGAGGATCGTCCCTTCTCCCCCGTCGAGGAAAGGCTCCTTCGCGGCGAGCAGGCCGTGGTCGCCCGTTTCCTTGATATATTCCGTCACCGCCAGGATGAACCACAGCGGATCGTCGCAGTGCTCGGTAAACTCGCCCTCCCCGTCGCCATAGAAATGATGATAGACCTTGCCGTCCCGCCGCATCTGCCGGGCCAGCAGCCCGACGCGCGCCCGGGCCCGCTCCGGGTCGGCGATGACGATGGCGATCGTGTCCTGGGCCGTGTCCCGGTAGCCGAAGCCCCGGCCGATGCCCCAGTAATAAAAGCTCGCCACCCGGCCGACGTCGAAGGCGACCTTGGCCTGGTAGGGGATCCAAAAATTCAGGAAGATGTCGGCCTCGGGGTCCGGGGTGGCGGCGCGCGCATGCCCCAAAAAGCGATCCCATCCTTCCCGGACCCGCCCCAGCGCCGCTTCGACCGACGCCGGGTCGCGATACTTCCTCACGATCTCGCCCTTCGTCCGCTCGAAGTCCGGCTTGGCGATGACCCCGAGCGAGAAGATGACGTCGGCCGACTCCCCGGGGCCTAACTCCAGGTCGACCTCCAAGGCGGCGACGGCGTTGCCGCAGTCCATGTCCTTCGAGCTCAGGCCGCTCTCGAGCGCGATCGGGTTGGCCTCGTTCCGGAACGGGCCGATGAACCGCTCGCGGACGGTCTCGTACGCCGCGACAGGCCGGTTGACCGTGAAAAAGGCCCAGCGGTCCCACTCCTTGTTCTCCTGGTGCTGAGTGCCGCGCGTTTCCGTCACCCAGTAGGTCTTGGTGGCGAACACGGCGTCGAGCCCTTTCTCGAAGTGGGCCCGGTTGAAGTGCTGGTCGTCGCACTGATTGATGAGGTCGACCAAGGCGTGCCCGAGGGCGAGCTCGACATAGCCGACGACGGCCAGCCGCCGCGGCCGCTTCGTCCGGTTGGTCAGGACCGCCTTCCAGATCTCCCGGTCGTCCTCGGGCGGCACGAGGAACACGACCGACGAGGCGATGCCCTCGACCTCGGCCTCGGCCCGCGTGTAGCCGAAGCCGTGGGCGGCGCGATACGCCGACGCGGGCTCGCGCCCGACCGGCTGCCAGGTCAGGCTCCAGACCTCGCCGGAGTCCCGATCCTTGACGTAGATGTATTTGCCCGGCCGGTCGGGCGGCACGTCATTGATGCGGTAGCGCGTGATCCGTCCGTGGAGCGGGCTGCGGTCATACGAGATCCCGCCGCCGTTGGCTGAGATCGTGGCGAAATAGCGCCCGTTCTCGAGGTAGTTAATCCAGGGGCTGGGCGTCCGGACGTCGGTGATGAGGAACTCCCGGCCATCGTCGGAGAAGCGGCCGAACGCCATGGCCTCAGCCCCGGTCCCGCTCGACGAAGCCCTGGTCGGAGTGGTCTCGGGTCATGACCTTGAGCGTCGCGACCATCTCCTTCAGATTGATGATGCCGCCGATCGAGAACCAGAAGATGACGAAGATCGACAGGACGAGGTAGATCATCGTGTAGGTCTTCCAGAAGCCGAGCCAGGCCGCCGTCGAGACCTCGCTCGTCAGGTTGAGGATCGTCCCTACGACGAAGACGACGACCCAGCTCGCCGTCCAGGCATAGGTCGCGACGTAGATGACCTTGTCCCAAGGGGTGAACTCCCGGCCCATGCCCAGGACCTTCCAGCCCTTGACCGGGACCGCCTCGACCACGGTGTATTCCTCACGGATCAGGTACTTGCCGCGGTGGAGCATCTTGTCCATGTCGAAGGCCCCGTGCCGGCCCGTGACCAGCGAGACGACGATGTAGACGGCGCTTGACGCGGCCATGGCCAGCCCCCAGAACATCTGGCCGTTGACGGGGAGATCGGGCACGAGCTGCTTGACGACGATGCCGCCGACGGCGACGACCGAGCCGACGACCATGGCCGCCCAGGCCGCGGCCGTCGTGCCGCGCTTCCAGTACAGGCCGCCGATGATGACCGCGCCGCTACCGCCGGCGAAGATGGCCCCGGTGATGGCGAAGAAGAGGAAGATGTACTCGCTTTGCTGGAAGAGCAGGCTGAAGACGAAGCTGAAGGCGGCCACCCCGAGGATCGAGAGCTTGAGGAACTTCAGGTGCTCCTCCGGGGCGAAGGGCTTCTTCCGGATGGGCATGATCACGTCCTGGATGAAGATGCTGCCCCAGGAGTGGAGATAGGTCTCGTTGCAGCCGATGGCCGCGGCCAGCATGACGGCGGCGAAGGCCCCCATGAGCCCGACGGGCAGAAGCTTGGTCAGCGCGATCGGCACCGTCAGCTGGCTCCGCAGGGCTTCCGACCCCAGGCCGTCGAGGACGGGCCGGACGGAGGCCGCCGCCGCGGCGAACCCCTGACCGTGCCAGAACGTGAAGGCGACGATAGGCACGAACACGAGGAACAGGCCCCATTGCGGGATGCCCCGCCAATTGGCCAGGACGTCGCCCATCTTGGCCTCGTGGGCGCTCTTGGCCGAGGCGTTGTAGGCCTGGGTCCCCTGCCACGAGAGCTTGCCGTAGATGACCCCGATCATGCCGATGAAAAAGTACCAGAAGTTATAGTCCTTGGTGCTGCCCGTGTGGAACGGGTTGACTAGCGAAGCGTTGGCCGGGGCCAGGGCCAGGGCTTGGCCGATCTGGCCCCAGTCGACCTTGAGCATCAGGACGATGACGATGACGATGAAGACGGTGTTGACGAAGATGCCCTGGATGAAGTCGGTGATCATGACCGCGATCTGGCCGCCGCTGAAGACGAAGTAGAGCGGGACCCAGAGGATGACGATCATGATCAGGGCGAACGTCGAGAGATGGAGGCCGAGGAGGTCGACCGTTTTCGGCAGGCCGCAAAAGTAGATGAAGAAGCGGGCGCTCACGGCCGGAAAGATGCCGAAGTTGATGATCCCGGAAAGGAAGGCCAGGGCCCCGGCGAAGATGCGGAACGTCCGGCTGTAGCGGATCTCGAAGAACTGGGCCATGGTCAGGGCCCGCGTCTGGCGGAACCGGTAGAGGACCCAGCCCGAGACGCTGATGCCGACGACGACGACGGCCATGACCATCTCCCACCAGCGCATGTTGAAGCCGGCGATGGAGTTCATCTCGAGCATGCCGACGATGGTGATGGCCCCGAGCGAGGCCGTGCCCTGGGACAGGCTGATGAGGTACCGCCCGCCGGTGCGGCCGGCGGCCAGGAAGTCGGAGACGCTCCGCATGAGCGGCTTGCTGAGGATGACGACGGCGATGATGAAGGCGAAGACCGCGGCAACGATGGCCCAGTCGATCCAGGTCATGTTCATGAGGAGGGGAATTCTATCTGCGGAGGGGTCAAAACGCAAGGCGGGGGGAATTCGGAAATTGGTATTGTGTCCCCGAATTAATGTCCCCGAATTAAATGTCGAAGGTGATCAGGCCGGCTTTGAGCTTGATCTGATCGCGGATCGCGTCCTTGGAGATGCGGTTCTCTTTCTCGGCCTTGATGGCCCGGAAGAGCTCATACGACGTCAGGAGCCCGTTGCCGTCCTTCTGGGCCTCCTCGATCTGGGCCGCGGAGAACGGGTTCGGCCGGGACTTGGCTTCGGCCGCGGAGAAATAGTTGCCGACCAGGACGGCTTTCATCCGCGTGTTATCGAATTCCTGCATCCGGCGGCCCTTGAATTTCTGGAGGAGAGAGCACTCGTCGTCGGTCGCCCAGTTCTTGCTGCCGCGGGCCAGGAGGATGACCAGCTCGCCCTTGCGCAGGCCGGCTTCGATGGGCATGTCAGCCGGGTCGATGACCCAGGCATCTTCTTCCTTGTCCCGGATCGTATTCTTCCAGTACTTGTCGACGTCCACGACCCGGCCCCAGCCGAGATGGCGGAAGGCCGTGAGCACGGCCTTCTTGAGCCCCGCGCCTTCGCCGTTGAGCAGGCGGTGGAATTCCTCCTGGCCGCCCGCCTTCAGCTCCTTGATCTGGCGGTCGTAGTCGGCCAGGACCTGGTCGAGCTTCTTCTTCTCCTCGTCCCGCTTGGCCGTCAGGGCCTTGAGCTCGGGGAAGACATAATCCTCGGCGTCGAGCCAGTCCGCCGGCGCCTCCGCGGGGACCTCGGCCGCGATCGGCCGCTTGTCCTTGAGGATGTGATCGACGATCTCGACGTTCTTGGGGCCGAACGAAGGCAGGAGCATGAGGAAGCCCTGGCCCTTGCGGACGAATAGGGCCACCGGCGCGCCGTCGGTCGTCTTGGCCAGGAACTCGAACTTGCCGTTGGCGGCCGAGTCCTTCTCCCAGACGCCGTCCCCGAACGTCCCGGGCAGGAGGCGGTAGGCCTTGGCGATGTCGGGTTTGAAGCGCTCGAAGGGAACGTGGAAGATGGCCCGCGGATTGAAGACGATCGCGTCCGTCCGGGCGCTTTCCATGACCTGGAGCCCGTCCACGGGGCCGACGATGTTGGTCAGCCGGGAGATCTCCCCGCCGCCGACGAAACAGACGACGCGGGCCCCTTGCCGGATCCGCTCGTCGAGCGCTTCGCGGACCTCGGCGTGGAGATCGGGCCGGCCGGACGCGGCCTCAGCGCCGATCTGGTAAAAGAGGACCTCGCTGTCGGCGGGCAGATCGAGGGGATTATCGAGACCCGTCAGCCAGCCGGTCTGCCGCAGGTCGACGTCATACTTTTCGGCGACAAGCCGGTTCTTGTCCGCTTGGGTAAAATCCACGAGCAATATCTTGGCCATGGGCCGACTCCTTGCGTTGATTCAGGCTCATCATCAGGCTAGCCTCCCTGACCGTCAATCACCCCTAAAGGTGAAGACATGGAGGAAATCTTCATCCGGCCCGGGGCAGTCCAACCGGGGCGGATCGGACGGGGTCCGGGGGAGTCTCGTCGACAAACCCCGCCGTCCTGTGCTATTTTCCTCCCATCCAGACAGCGCCGTCGCTTCTGCAAGGGAGGCCCCATGAATACGACTCCTCGCCGGGCTTTGGCCCGGGTCCCGGCCGTTTCGGCCATGGTCATCCTGCTGGCGATCCCGATCCGGTCTCTGGCCGAGGTCAAGTTCTCCGTCTCCTTCCCCGCGGAGCGCTCCGCCGCCCCCCTCGACGGCCGGATTCTGCTTCTGCTGTCAACGAACGGCGACTCCGAGCCCCGGTTCCAGGTCAACGACGGGCCTTCGACCCAACTCGTATTCGGCGTCGATGTCGACGGGCTCAAGCCCGGCGCCGAGGCCTTCATCGACGCCTCCGCCTTCGGCTATCCGGTGCGAAGCCTGGCCGAGTTGCCCGCCGGTGAGTATTTCGTGCAGGCCCTGCTTCACCGGTACGAAACCTTCCATCGATCGGACGGCCACGTGGTCAAGCTGCCAATGGACCGCGGCGAAGGTCAGCGCTGGAACGCCGCCCCGGGAAACCTTTACAGCGCGCCCCGGAAGATCGTCCTCGGCCCCGGCAAGCCCGGGCCCATCCGGATCGTCCTGGACCAGGAGATCCCGCCGATCGCTCCGCCCCAGGACACGAAATATATCCGCCACGAAAAGATCCTCAGCGAGCGGCTGACCAAGTTCTGGGGACGGCCCATGTCCTTGGGCGCATGCCTGCTCCTCCCCGAGGGCTTCGACGAGCATCCGGACGCTCGCTATCCGCTGGTCATCTACCACGGCCACTTTCCCTGGACGTTCGACGGTTTCCGGGAGACTCCGCCCGATCCGAACCTCAAGCCCGACTACAGTGACCGCTTCCATCTGGCCGGCTACAACCGGATCCAGGAGGAGTACGCCCACGCGTTCTACAAGGAGTGGACGGGCCGGGGCTTCCCCCGGGCCATCATCATGGAGATCCAGCACGCCAACCCCTATTATGACGATTCCTACGCGGTGAATTCCGCCAACCTCGGTCCCTACGGCGACGCCATCGTCCGCGAGCTCATCCCCTACATCGAAAAGAAATACCGCGGCCTCGGCCAGGGCTGGGCGAGGTTCCTCTACGGCGGCTCGACCGGCGGCTGGGAGGCCTTGGCCGCCCAGGTCTTCTACCCCGACGAGTTCAACGGCTGCTATGCCTGTTGCCCGGACCCGATCGACTTCCGCGCCTACACGATCGTCAATATCTACGAGCACCGGAACGCTTATTACGTCGACAGCCTCTGGAAGCGGACGCCTCGGCCCGGGCTCCGTAACTACCTGGGGGAGATCAGCGCCACCTTGGAGGAGTGCAATCATCGCGAGCTCGCGTTGGGCACGCACGCGCGGTCGGGCGACCAGTGGGATATCTGGCAGGCGGTCTTCGGCCCCGTCGGCTCGGACGGCTATCCCCAGCCGATCTGGGATAAGCTCACCGGCGAGATCGATCGAAAGGTCGCCGAGTACTGGAAGGAGAACTACGACCTCGTCCACGTCCTCGAGCGCGATTGGAAGACGCTCGGGCCCAAGCTCCAAGGAAAGATCCATATCTACGTCGGCGACATGGACAATTACTACCTGAACGACGCCGTCTACCTGGCCGAAGCCTTCCTGGAAAGCACCCGGGAGCCTTATTACGGCGGCGACGTCGATTACGGGGACCGGGCAGAGCATTGCTGGAACGGCGACCATGAGCGGCCAAACGCGATCTCGCGGCTCCGCTATCATCAGATGTATCTGCCGCGGATCGTCGAACGGATCGAGGCGACGGCGCCGAAGGGCGCGGACCTCAAGAGCTGGCGTTACTGACGATTTATTTTTTCCTTTGGCCGTACGGATGCCCTTCGCCCCTTGGCCGGCGGGCTCTTCCCTTTGCCCCGGCCGGCTCCGCGTAGACTGCGCCTCAGGAAGGAACACGAATCCCCTCAAAAGAAATGGTATAATCGCGCCTTTAGGAGCCCGGAGAATGCTGCACCGTCGATACCGCGCGTTGACCTGGCTGGTCTGCCCCACGCTTCTAACTCTCGCCGCTGTCCCGCTCGCCGCGCAGGAGCCCCTCAAGATCCTGGCCGTGCGCCCGGTCGTCACGGCGCCGCCGAAGATCGACGGCGTCATCGACGACGCCTGCTGGAAGGCCATCCACCCCGTCGACGACTTCTATCAGCACGATCCCATCAACGGCGCCAAGGCTTCCGAGGAGACGTCCGTCTGGGCCGCCTTCGACCAGGACTACCTCTATTTCGCTTTCCTCATGAAGGATTCCCAGCCCGGCAAGATCTGGGCCGAGCTGACGCCGCGCAACGAATACGAGAACAACGACTCGATCAAGCTCATCCTCGACGCCTACAACGACAAGCGGACGAGCATCGAATTCGAGGTCAACCCGAGGGGCGTCCAAAAGAACTCCGTCGAAACGATCTGGAAATCCGAGGCCGTCATCCGCCCGGACGGCTGGAGCGCGGAGATGGCCATCCCGTTCAAGTCGCTCCGCTTCTCGGCCCAGAAGCTCGACGTCTGGGGGATCAACTTCGAGCGCTATATCAACCGCCTCAACGAGACGGACTTTTGGACCGACGTCAAGCGCGACCTGCCCGAGCTCCAGCAAAGCGGCGAGCTCCGGGGCCTCACGGGCCTCCGGCCGGGCTACAACCTCGAGTTCTTTCCCTACGCTGGGGTGCGGACGTCCGGATTTGACGCCGAAGAGGGCCGCCAGACGGACACCAAGGCCGCGGTCGGGCTCGACGCCAAGTGGGGCATCAAGCCCAACCTCTATCTCGACGTCACGGCCAGCCCCGATTTCAGCGAGGTCGAATCCGATCCGTTCATCTATCAGCTCTCCCCCTACGAAAACTACCTCCAGGAGCACCGGCCTTTCTTCACCGAGGGCAGCCGCTATTTCTCCCTCGGCGAGAACGACGAATATCACGGGGGCGGAGTGAGCCTGTTCTATTCCCGCCGCATCCGGAACCCCCGCGGCGCGGTCAAGATCTCGGGCAAGACCGGCGGCTTCGGCTTCGGCATCCTCGGGGCCATCAACAAGGTCGATGTCGGCACGGGAGAGGACCCGCGCGACTCGTATTTTGGGGTCTTCCGCGTCCAGAAGGACATCCTCAAGAACTCGCAGGTCGGGGTCTACTACGCCGGGGTCCGCGACGGCGATGCCCGCAACCAGAATGTCGCCGTCGACTTCAATTTCAATTTCAAGGACTATTATTACATCCAGGGCATGGGCGCTTTCACGTTCAACGAGGGGGTGCCCAGCTCCCACAACGGCATCTACCAGCTCAATTTCCGGCGGGAACCGGACGCGGGCCTGCAGCTGGCCTCTGGGTTCCAGAGGATCGAGAACAACGTCGACATCAGCACCGGTTACATCGATCAGAAGGATGTCCAGTCCTTCGATCTCATGGTCGGGCACGCCTGGCGTTACAACAAGGGGCTGTTCAAGCGCTTCAGCTTCGATTTCACCGGGACGGTCCGCCAGGATTCCTTCGGCAACGCCACTGGGCAGAACGGGGAGCTCTTCATCTGGTCCGAGCTCTTCAACCGCATCGAGGTCCACGGCGGCATCGAGGTCGGCCGGAGCAAGTACCAGGTCTTCGACGCCGCCGAGGAGCTCGTCTGGACGCCGGACGACATCGGGACCAGAGGCATCAACATCGACTTCGGCTGGGACCGCGGCGGATTCGTCAAAGAGATCGGCCTCGAGGGCAGCTGGGAGAAGCGGGGCGTCTACAACGAGGAATACACGGCCGTCGTCCCGGGCGCCGAGACGGCCGTCGAGGGCCAGCTCGTGCTGGCGCCCCGCTCCAACTTGGCCTGGTCGGTCGAGGGCGGCTGGATCCGCCAGACCTCGGACCTCACCGGGAGCGAAGTCTTCAACGGCCTGACCTACGAGTCGGCCCTCCATTACCAGCTGACCCGGAGCCTGTTCCTCAACACGCGCTACTTCGGCGAGACCCGGGATAGGCAGTACAGCCTCGATTTCCTCGTCGGCTATTACTTCGGGGCCGGCAACGTCATCCAGCTCGCGCTCAAGAAGAGCGAGCGCAACGAGCTCCTCGGCCGGATGGGCGGCTACTCGATCACGCTCAAAGTCTCCTATCTGCTCCGGATCTGACCCTCCC
>Ga0326726_10005330_pt1 | contig 11666 bp, 7 predicted proteins | sample MHFenrmetagenome_2_FD_207603 | JGI IMG/M metagenome (GOLD analysis project Ga0326726, IMG submission 207603) | Lab enriched peat soil microbial communities from Michigan Hollow, Ithaca, NY, United States - MHF15MN | ecosystem: Environmental > Terrestrial > Soil > Wetlands > Peat | place: USA...
CTGGTTCGATCGGTCGGTGCGGAAGCTCCAGATGCCGCCGCTCGTCTCGAGCTCCGGACAGGGGTCGCGGCCGGGGGTGTTCGGCGACTCCTTCGCCTGACACGCGTCGGACGCGGCGCCGATGTTCACGAACAGATTGCCGCGCGCGTCGAGCACGAGGCTGTGCGACGGAATGGGTCGCTTCGCGAGGCCGGTGACGACCGTATCGATATGCTTTCTGGGCAGCAGCGAATCGCTGAGCCGATAGCGGATCACCTCGTCGGCGGTGGACACGAAGAGCGTCGAGTCGCCGGAGAGGGCGATCCCGTGGACGCCGGTCTCGCCGAACTGTTCGGCCGCGTCGGCGTGGCCGTCCTTGTCGGCGTCGCGGAGCACGAGCACGCCACCGGTTTGCCGACGCTGGTCGAGCGTGCCGACGATGACGTCGCCGTTCTTCCGGACGACGAGATGTCGCGCGACCCCGGCGCTGTCGGAGAACACCGTCGCGCAAAAGCCCGGCGGCAACTTGATCGCTGGGTCGCAGCCGCCGGTGGCCGACGTGGTCGCGGAGCGCGAGCAGGCGGCGAGCACGGCAAAGAGAACGATGCGGAGCGAGCGCGACATCAGACCACGGACACGTGCACGAACCATGCTGCCGCGGATCGCTGCCAGAATGCCCTTGAGCGCTTGTGCCGCAGATCAGTCGCGGCCTAGAACGACACGCCGGTCACGAAGTACGCCTGGACCATCGGCTGGCCGAAGAAGTTTCCGTTCTGGGTCGGATGGACGAGGCCGAAGCGCAGGCGGTACGGCGTGTCCCACGACAGCAGCCCGAGGTTGACATTGAGCTCGGCGCCGACGGAGCCGATGTCGATCGATCGATCCTGTCCGTTGCGGTTGCAGATCTGTCGCCCCGCCTGGACGTCGGGACATCGCGCGAAGCCGTAGTCGCCGAACAGGGTGAGCATGCTGCGATCGAAGAAGAGCGGCAGGCTCCACGGACCGCCGCCGAACAGGACGAGCGGGATGCGGTACTCGACCGTTCCTGTCGCGGCCTGCGTGCCGAGCAGCGTGCCGGCCGCAAAGCCGCGCACGGGGAACGTCTTGCGCCCCTCACCGATCGTATAGCCGGGAATGATCTCGACGGTATTGCCGCTCACGCCACCCACGGCGTAGTAGGCGTTCGCGTTGTCGTCGGCCCACCCGACGGCGCCGCGGAGCGCGAGCACATGGTGCGCGAAGCCGGGGAGGTTGAGCGACTTGTAGAGCGCCGCGGAGCCGACGGCGCTCAGGCTCGGCGGCCCGCTCGCGGTGGCGCCGCTGCGCAGCCGGTCGCGAAGCGTGACGTTGAGTTGGACGCCGTCCTCCGGCGAGATGCTGAGCGGCGGGCGTTGATAGTTCGCGAATCCCGCGGCCGCGATGAGGCTGGGAAAGGTGAGCGAGCCGAACGCACCGGTCGTGTCGATGAGCGGAACGAGGCCGTTCGGCTTCGAGAAGTGCGACCACTGCTCGATGCCGACGCCGCCCGTCACGCTAAGCGCCGTGCGATAGCGCTGTCTGAGCCAGGTGGCGAGCGCGTCGCCCGTCCATGTGCGGCGAAACAGCTCGCCGAGAATGGTCTGCGGCGCATCGCGTGAGCTGACGCCACCGAGGCTGAGCCAGCTCTGCGCGGCATCGAACTGGAGGATCGGCAGTCCAAGCCCGGAGTACTGATACGAGACGTCGCCGACCAGCCCACCGACGTTGTTCGTGGGATAGGCGGCGTGGGCCGTGAAGGTGTGGCGTCCGATGACGTCGGAGGCGCTCGTCGTTCCGCCGATGAGGTAGCCGTTCCGGATACCGGCGTCCACCGTCGGCAGCCAGTAGCGCGGCACGAGCATCCGCCACGGGCTGTAGCCGCGCGCCGGGCCGGAGTCGGAGACGGCGGCGCCGACACCTTGATGCATAACCGTATCGACATATGCCGCTACAGGCTCGCCTGGGGCGCCGGCCGCGCAGCAGGCGCCGACGCCCAAGTGGTAGCCGTCGGCGCGAAAGAGCACGGCGGCAAGCCGGTCGCCCGACGGCGCCGCGCTGGGCTCGAACAGCCCGGTGGCGACGTCGCTCATCCGCAGGGTGCGACCCGTCGCGAAGGCGTGCGGCGCGGCGAACTGCTCGACGTAGATCTGCGCGCTCCCCGTGCGGTCGGAGCTGTACACGATGCCCATGTCGTTTGGCAGCCAGCTCGGCGCCGATTCGATCGACCGCCCGCTCGACGTGATGTGCACGATGCGACCGCTCGTGTCGACGACGACGATCTGCGACCGGTTGCCGCGCAGCCAGCGCGACGCGACGACGTAGTCGCCGGAATGCGACCAGCGAGGCTCGGTCCACTGCTCGTCGTAGCTTCCTGACGTGAGCGGCGTGATCCGCTTGCCGTCTGGAGAGACGCGTACGAGCCGCGTGGCGCCCGGCGTGATCTGCTCGGCGACGATCTCGCCGTCGGACCGAACGTCGGGGCTCGCGAGGCGCTGGCCGAACGTGATCTGCCGCTGGCGACGCCCTTGTTGAATCCAGAGGTCGGAGCGCTGCTCGTAGGGATTGGTGAAGTCGAGCTGCGCGAACAGGTACGCGCCGTTCGGCAGCGGGACGTTCGGCGACCGGCTGTTGCGGCGGCCGAGGCGTGTCCGCCGTCCGTCGACGTCGAGGCGGAATGCCGCCATCGTCTCGCGCCCCGGCGTGCCGCTGTAGGCGATCGCCCCGTCGGGGGTCCAGCGCGGCGCGAACACGTAGACGCCCTCGCTGGTGAGCTGACGCCACCGCTCGAGCGGCGGCGCGGTCTCGACACGGATCGTGCGCGCGACGGAGTCGCTGAACTCGCGCCACGCCGTCGTGAACGTCTTCCCGAACGACTGCTTGGCGGGAATGTCGAGCAGATACGGAATGACGTTCGCCGCAGATTTGTCGACGAATCGGCGCACGCGGCCCTCGCCGGCCCGACCAGCGAGGAAGTCGACGAACAGCGAGCCGTACGCGTACGCCGATTCGCCGAACGGATAGCGGCCTTGACCGAGGCTCGCCGCGCCAATGGACGGAAACGTGTTGTTGAGCGCCGCGGCGCGCGCGATCATGCGATGCTCGGATCCCTCGATGCGGCCGGCGCCGGCGAGCTTGGACTCCTCGTAGACCGCGAGTCCCTCGGTAAGCCACGACGGGTCGTACAGATTCGGAAACACGGTGGCCGCGCGGCCGAGCACGTGCTGCGCGAGCGACCACACGCCGCGCGTGCGGTCGAGGTGAAAGATGTGAGTGAGCTCGTGCGTGATGACGAGCTGCCCCCAGTCGTTCGTGTAGCGCAGGGCCGTCTCCGAAACGGGCGGATTGGCGTAGACGACGATGCGGTTCGTCGGAAAGGGCGTCGCCGATCCGTTCGAGAAGTCGGCGTCGTCGCTGACCACCACGTCGATCATCCCCCGCGGCGGATGCAGCTCGCTCGACAGCTGCGCATACGCCCGCTCGGCGTCGGCGGCGATGCGCCGGGCCAACGGTTCCACCGGCCGCGTGAAGTGGACGTAGAAGTGCTCCGTCTTCAGCGAGAGCCACCGATGCGATGGGTTGATCTGTGCCGCGGAAGTCGTGGCGAGGCTGGCCAACGCGACAACGGACCACCCTTTGCCGCGGAAGGCGCGGAATGCGCTGAGGACGCGGATGGCTCCGCGCGCGGCGAGATCTCCGAGCGCAACGAGCCCGAACAAACCCTTTCTTGGGAACAGCCTTGGGATATCCCTAGTCGCGTCCTGAGCGGCAGTCAAAAAAGGAGAGTTCGGGTCGTGGCGAGATACGCCGTCGCGCGAAATGGAGCAATCCGCGTATTCGGTGGATTCCGCGTGTTCCGCGTCAATCGGTTGCAGTGGCAGTCCTCCAGTCAGCGGCACTATCGTGGAGCGAACGTGCGGAAGTACGCTTCGATGCCGTCGGCCACGCCGCGCGCATAGCGTTCCTGGAACTCGGGCACTTTCAGCGCGTTCTCCTGCTCCGGCACCATCAGGAAGGCGCCCTCGCAGATGATCGATGGCATCCACATCGTCCTCCCGATGGCGATGTTCTGATAGTGAATGCCGAGGTCGCGGAGGCCCATCTCGCGCATCATGCCGGCCTGCACCAGCCGCGCGAGCGGCTCGGTTTGCGGGTGGAAGAAGAGGGTGCTCGTGCCGACGTTCGGGAAGGGGTTCACGCCGTCACCGAACGCGTTCAGATGAATCGAGATGAGCGCGGCGGAGTTCGCGCGCCGCGCGACCACGCTGCGCACGTGCAGATCGACCGCATCCATCGTCGTGCGCGTGAGCACGACGTGCGCTCCCCGCTCCTCGAGCAGATCCTTGAGCCTCATCGCCACCGGGAGGACACCCGCGGCCTCGGTCAACCCCGTCGGTCCGATCGCGCCGCCCGGCGGATGGCCCGGATCGACGGTGATCGTGAGTCCCTCGAGCGGCCGGGCCAGTGACACCCGCGGCGGCCGGCGGAGACGGAGGACGAATCCGCGCGACGGATCGAATAGCGCGAGGTAGCCGTATGCCGGCTGCGAGAGCTCGAGCGAGAGCCGGACCCGATCCGACTGTTCCGGAATCCAGTTGATCATCCGCACGAGCGAATCGTTCTGCAGGAACTTGATCGTCTCCGGCGTCGCCTGCGTTCCGTACAGCGTGAGCGTGATGCGATCGTGCTCCTGCTCGATGAGATACGGCGGCGGCGACGACACCGGCAGCACGACGTCGACCCACTCGGCGCTCGGCGACAGCGCGATCGCGCCGACGACGCGCCGGGGAGACGGATAGCCCGCCGGCAGCGAGTGGACGCTCGCCGAATCGACCCACACCTCGAGCTCGGAATCGAGTCGCACGCGAACGTTGTCGCCGCTGCGGCCGGTCTCCTGCACGATCGTGCCCGGCGTGAACATCCACTTGTATGTCCCCGCGGGCGTCGATCGGCCGATGATCGTCGTGTCGAGGTCGGCCTGCGCGGACGCGTCGCCCAACGAGACGAAAGCCGGAGGGAGGCGAGAGGCGGACGGCGACAGACGTGGCATCGCGAGCCGGACCGTGTCCGCACCTCGGGCGACGAAGAGCGTGCCGCCGGCGTGAAAGGCGCCGAATGCGACGTCGGTCGCGAAGAGGTCGCCGCCGACGTTCACGAGCGGGTGCGACGCACCGGACAGCGAGATCCAGGCAATGGCGTTCGCCGGTGCGCGGATGCTCACGCGCATCGGCTCGTCGTCGCGGAGCACGTGGGTCATGCCGCGCGGCACGACGCTGGACGAATCGACGACCAGCCGGCCGGTGAGTGAGAGATCGGGACGCGGCGGCGGCACCCGCACCGGCACGACGAGCAGCGCGCTGTCGGCGCCGCTTCGTACGATCACGTCGTAGCGCGGGTTGGCCGCGGGCGGGACCGGGAGGTACGCGAGAAACGTCCCGTTCGGCGCGACGTCGACCGGTGCGCCATTGATCGTGAGCGTCGCGTGTCCGTTCCCAACGGACCCGAAGATGAAATTGGAGTCGCGTACGCTGATCTGTTGGTTGGCCGACGGAAACACGACCTTCGGCGCGAGTGGGCCTTCGACCAGCGGGATCGCCGGGAGCGGCGGAGCTGGCCGAGGAGTGATACCCCGCTCGAAGGTGGCAACGGTCGGCGGCGAGACGGGCGGGCTTGGACGCGACGCGGGCGCGGGACGGGAAGTTGGCGTGGCTGGCGTCGGCGTGGGCGCGGACTGGCAGCCGGCGAGAAACGCGATGATCGCGAAGCGAGAGGTCCGCATGCGAGGAGGAATGTAGGGCGAATGAGCGCTAAACCGTTAGCCCGCTGCGGGGTGCAATTCATTGACCATCCCCTCCCCCGCGGTCTATATTCGCGCTTCATGGAGGTTTTCCCGCCGGAGGCATTCGCGTGACGACCTGCGCCTTCTGCGGACGGGAGAACGACGCCGCGTCGCGGTTCTGCATCGACTGCGGAAAGCCGCTCAACCCGTCCGCCGTGCGCGTGGGTCCCGCCTATGTGCCTCACCCTGCAGGGGGTCAGCCACAACCGGTAAGCGTCCCTGTCGCTGCGCAACGCGCGTCATCCGCGGGCGCCGCGGGCGGCGTCGTTCCTCAGACGCGCGTCTCCGAGGCGTCGTGCCCGCGCTGCGGAAAGGTCGTCAGCGCCGGACTTCCGTTCTGCGGTCACTGTGGAGGACGAATCTCGATCATCACCGAGGCCGCGAACTGCGCGCAGTGCGGCGCGTCTTACACCAAGGGCGTCGACCTGTTCTGCGCCCGCTGCGGCAACCGCGTAGGCCAGCGCGTGTCGGTGGATTTGTCGAGCGGAACACAGGTGATCGGCGCGGGGCGGCTCACGGCGATGCCCAAGCTCTCGCTGCTCGGCGACTCGGGCGAAGTCGTCCAGAGCTACACGCTCGACCGGGGCGAGGCCGTGCTCGGCCGGGGCGACGCCGACATCACGTTCGAGACCGACCACTACATGTCGCCGCTCCACGCGCGACTCGAGATGCGCGAGGGCCAACTGTGGCTCCGCGACCTCGGGTCGCGGAACGGCACGTGGCTCTTCATCGACGGGCCGACGAAGCTGACCGACGGCGACCTCGTGCTCGTCGGTTCGCAGCTGCTGCGCTTCCGGCGCCTCGGCTACCCGGGCCCGCATCCGCCCGAGGCCGATTCGACGCGCCGTATGGGATCCACCGTTCCGACCGTGGACATCGCCGTCATGGAACAGCTCCGTGCCGATGGGAGCTGTCGCGACGTCTATCATCTGTCGCCGGGCCGTTCGATCACGCTCGGACGCGAGGCCGGCGAGTGGATCTTTCCCTACGATGCGACGATGAGCGGCAAACACGCCGAAGTGCGGTCCGAGGACAGTGAGTTCTTCATCCACGACGCGAACAGCCGGAACGGCGTCGCGATGTCGGTGCGGGGGGAGCGCGTCGTCAAACGCGGCCAGAAGCTGCTGGTGGGCGATCAGATTCTGCGTGTGGAGAGCCTCTAGTGGTCAATCCGCTCAAGGTCTGTCCGCAGTGCGGCGCGGAGTATCCGGCGAACGCGCGCTTCTGCGAGATTGACGGGACGGCGCTGCGCTCGGCGGGCGGGGACACGGACATGGTCGGCTCGATCGTCGCCGACCGCTATCACATCCTCAAGAAGCTCGGCGAAGGCGGCATGGGGCAGGTGTACCTCGCCGAGCACGTGAAGATGGGGCGCAAGAGCGCCCTCAAGGTGATGCACGCGTCGATGGTCAAGGACGTCGACGCGATCAGCCGCTTCAATCGCGAAGCGGCGAATGCGAGCAGGATCAGCCATCCGAACGTGGCCGCCGTGTACGACTTCGGCGAAACGCCGGACGGCATGATCTTCCTGGCGATGGAGTTCGTCGACGGTCCGCCGCTCACGAAGGTGATCGAGCAGGCGGGCTCGCTGCCGCCGAAGCGCGCAGCCGAGATCATCCGGCAGACCGGCGAAGCGCTCGCGCTCGCGCACGACATGGGCATCGTGCACCGCGATCTCAAGCCCGACAACATCATGGTCGCCAAGACGCGCGACGGCGGCGACCTGGTGAAGGTCGTGGATTTCGGCATCGCGAAAGCCGCGGGCAACGACGCGCAGAAGGTGACGAAGACGGGGCTCGTCGTGGGCACGCCCGAGTACATGAGTCCCGAGCAGCTCGCGGGCGACAAGCTCGATGGGCGCAGCGACATCTACTCGCTCGCGCTCGTCGCGTTCAACATGCTGACGGGCCAACTGCCCTTCCCGTCGGACTCGGCGCAGGAGTCGATGATCATGCGACTCACCGACAAGCCGAAGCGCTTGGCCGAGATGCGCCCGGACGTGTCATGGCCGGCGGACGTGCAGGCGGTGATGGACAAGGCGCTCGAGCGCGAGGTGTCGCAGCGCTATCAGACGGCGACGGAATTCGGTCGCGACCTGTACAAGACGATCGACCGAATGCCCGAGACGATGGCGGCGGAGCTCGGGACGCAGATGATCCAGGTCCCTCCGACGCGCGTGGCGCCGCCGGCGCCGGCGGAGCCCGCGACACCGCGGACGTCGGTGGGCCGTCCAGTGCCGTCGCCGCTCCCGGCGGGCGGAGCGACGCTCGCCGTACCGACGCCCGCGGCGGCGCCAGCGCTTGTGACCCAGACCGCTGCGCCTCCGAAAAGAAAGGGTATGCTTCTGATGGTCGGCGGCATTGCGGCCGTGGTTGTCGCGGCGGTGGTAGTGGTCCCGAAGGTGATGAATTCAGGGGGAAAGCAGACCCCGACGAATCCGACGACGCCAGTCTCGGGCCCTGCGACCGATACTTCCAAGGGGCAGGCGGCCGGGGCACTGGGTACGCAGCCAGCGAATCCCGGTACGCAGCAGCAGGCCCAGGGTTCTGGACCGCCCGGTCCGACGGGCGGCGCACCGCCGGCCGCGGGCGGAGCGACCGGGGATCCGGCAAGTCAGCTTCGTGCTTTGATCAACGATTCTCACAAGCCGGCGCGAGGCGAAGCGGTGCTGAACAAGGTTCGTCAACTCACCCCGACCTTGAGCTCGAGCGAGGAGCTTCGTCTCGCAACGATTTTGCGCTCGAACGTGTTTGCGGCGAAGGGCGATACCGCGACCGCATGCAACGAGTTGAAGCAAGCGTTGCGTAAGTTCACGGGCGACGACTCGACCCGTATCAGCGACGGGCTCCAGAATCTGTCCTGTCCTTGATCGCGCACTTGTGTCCGTGACCAACACGCGCCCTTCGATGCCCGACGCCTCGAACGCCCCGACCGGCGAGGTGATCGTCCAGGTGTTCGGACGCACCGACGTTGGTCGCACGCGTGAGCACAACGAGGACGCGTTCGTCGTCGCCGACCTGTCGGCGAACAACGCCACGCTGCAGCCCGAAGTGCGCACGCACGCGATCGGACGGAAGGGATCGCTGTTCATGGTCGCCGACGGGATGGGCGGCGCCGCCGCGGGTGAGATCGCGAGCGCGATGGCCGTCGACGTCGTGCTCGGCCAGCTTCGCACGACCTGGGTCGCGGACAGCGCCGGTGGAGCCGAGTCCTTCGTGCGAGCGATCAAGCAGGCGACGAAGGCGGCGAACGAACAGATCAACGCCTACGCGCTCGCGCATCCCGAGTACCGCGGCATGGGCACGACGGCGACGATCGCGGGCCTGCTCGGCGACACGCTCTATCTCGCGCAGGTCGGCGACAGCCGCGCGTATCTCGTGCGCAACGGCGTCACGCGACAGATCACGAAGGATCAGTCGCTGATGCAGAAGCTGATCGAGGCGGGCGAGCTCACCGAAGAAGAGGCCGAGCACAGCGAGCGTCGGAACATCATTCTCCAGGCGCTCGGCCCGGAGCCGTCGATCAAGGTCGACCTCACGCACCAGGTCGTGCGCCGTGGCGACACTCTCGTGCTCTGCAGCGACGGGTTGTCCGGCCAGGTGGGGAAGGACGAGATCGCGGCGATCGTGAGCGAGGAGCCCGATCTGACGAACGCCTGCCGGCGATTGATCGAGCGCGCGAACGAGAATGGCGGTCCCGATAACATCACGGTGATCGTCGCGCGGTTCGAGGGCGCCGGGCTCGCCGGGCCGGCCGCCGAGGACGAGGTCGGCCACCGCGTGTTTCAGCTTCCCGAGACCGGACAGACGCCGGCGGTGTCGATGGACCGTGTCGTGGACACTGACGTGCCGACCCGGCCCGTTCCGGTCGTGCCGCGCCCGAGCTCGTCGGCAGCGCCGCCACCACCGGAGCGAGACGAGTCGTTCATCGTCACCGGGGAAACCGAGGTGCCGGTCTCGCCCGCGCGGCGGAGCACGGGACGCATGATCGCGATCGCACTGCTCACCGCGCTCATCGTGGGCGCGGTGTGGTTCGTCGCGCACCAGGTTCGCGAGCACGTCGCCGCCTCGAACGCCGCCGCGCCGGGGCTCTGATGCCGATCGAGCTTCGCATTCTGAGCGGGGCGCGAGCGGGACAGAGCGAATCATTCGACAAGTCCGTGATCGCCATCGGCCGCCATCCGATGAGCGACTTCCGCTTCGATCCAAATCAGGATCTCGACGTGTCGACGCGGCACGGCGAGATCCGATGGGTCGCCGGGCGTTATTCCGTGTACGATTCGAACAGCACGAACGGGACGTTCGTGAACGGACAGCGTCTGGCGTCGGGCAGCTCGCAGGAGCTCAAGGACAACGACGTCATCGCGTTCGGCGCGAATGGTCCCACCGTTACCGTCAACCTCGGCGGTGCGATCGCGGCGCCGGTCGTCTCGAACGCGCCCGCCCAGCCGGCGGCGAGCGCAGCGCCGCCGAGCCCCAGGGCGCAACGGCCGTCCGGAGCAAAGCCGCGACGCAACACGGCCGAACGCGTGGCGATCGCCGTGCGTGAGCAGACGCGCCGGCTCTGGTTCGCGATCGTCGTCATCGTGCTGGCGCTCGGCGGCACCACGGCGGCGATCTTCATCCGCGGCGCGCGGCAGACGGCGGCGGCAAACGACGCGATCGCCAAGCTGCTCGAGCAGAACGACCTGATCACGAAGAGCTTCCAGGAGCGACTGCGCGCCGGCGACACCGCGATCGCGAACCGGATGCGTCACGTCAACGACAGCCTCGTGCAAGCGCTGCGTCGCGCGAAGAGCGCGGCGCAGATGGCGGAGGCCGAGGCGGCGCTCCGCAAGAACCACGATCTGCAGCGGCAGATCACCGAGTTGGACTTCACCGCGATCTCGTCGGCGAACGATGCCGCCGTGGTTCTGATCGCGTCGGACATGGGAGGCTCGTCACCGCTCGAGGCGACGGGCTTCTCGGTCGGCGCCGGCGGCTTGATCGTGACGAATCGGCACGTGGTCGTCGACAGTGGCACGCGCTCGTCGAGCATCAGGGTGAAGTTCGCCAACACCGGCCGCTGGTATCGCGCCCACGTCGCCAAGCTGCCCGAGAACACCAACACCGACCTCGCGCTCTTGCAGATCGACGAGACCGGGAAATTCCCTACCATCGCGAAGCTCGCGCAATCGGTCGACACTCGCGTCGGCAGCTCCGTTGCCACGATCGGCTACCCGCTCGGCACCGACCTTCCGATGGACGGCTCGGCGGCCAAGACGACGACGACGTTCGGCAACGTGAGCAAGGTGGTGCCCGACTTGCTCCAGATCGACGCGTTCGCGAGCCATGGATCCAGTGGGAGCCCGGTGTTCGACGGACATGGGCACGTCGTCGGCGTCGTGTGGGGCGGCCCGCCCGACGCCGCCGGGCGCATCGTCTTCGCCGTCCCGGTGGACCGGCTGAACGAGCTGCTGCGCGGAGTGAAGTAGCCCGGCGCGTCCGGGCACCGAACCTGCCGAGTTGGGCCGCAAACACCGACGGAGGCCTCGGCATGATTCGGAAGCTCAAGGATGGACGCTATCGGCTCTACTCACGCAAGAAGGACGCGAAGACCGGACGCCGCCGGAACCTCGGGACGTTCAAGTCGCGCTCGGCGGCGGAGCAACACGAGCGGGCCGTTCAGTTCTTCAAGCGTCGGGGTTAACATTCTGACGCGCCGGCGGCGGCCGTTCCGCCGGCCGCACCTCCCTCACCGCTCCCTCGAGGAAACCCTCCGAATGCGCCGAGCTTCCTGGTTGATCGCCGTGGCCGTCGCGCCGGCGGCACTTGCTGCGCAGGCCGCGAAATCG
>Ga0326726_10005331_pt1 | contig 11665 bp, 13 predicted proteins | sample MHFenrmetagenome_2_FD_207603 | JGI IMG/M metagenome (GOLD analysis project Ga0326726, IMG submission 207603) | Lab enriched peat soil microbial communities from Michigan Hollow, Ithaca, NY, United States - MHF15MN | ecosystem: Environmental > Terrestrial > Soil > Wetlands > Peat | place: USA...
GGAAAGCCTCATCAAGTCCGGCGCCATGGATTCGTTCGGCGCGCGCCGTTCCCAGCTCCACGAGATGATCGACCGCGCCATGGAACGCGGGCAAAAAATGCAGCGCGAACACGCCGCCGGACAGTCGGGCCTGTTTGCCGGAGGGGGTTCCACGGCTCCCGCGCCTGAGCCGGCGCTACCGGAAATAGACGAGTGGCCCGAGCAGTCCCTGCTCGATGCCGAACTCTCGACGCTCGGTTTTTACATTTCCGGGCACCCACTGGCCAAGCATGCCGCCCGTCTCAAGGAATTGGGCGCCATCGATTTGTCCGCAGTCGAGGGCCGCCGCAACGGGGAAGAGCTGACGGTTTCCGGCATGGTCATGTCGCTGCGTCCGATGCGTTCGCGCAAAGGGGATCGCTGGGCGATTGTGAGTCTGCAGGACATGAGCGGGGGACTGGAAGCGCTGGTGTTTCCCGAAGCGCTCGGGCGCCTCGAAGGCGTGCTCAAGTCGGGTGCCCCGCTGCTGCTGCGGGGGCGCGTGAACGCAGAAGAGGCGGGCACGCGGATCGCATTGCAGGACGCCAAGCCGCTCGATCAGATGGGATCGTCCGAATCCGGGCACATGCGCGTTCGCGTCGACCTGGGTTCGATGGACGAGTACACCCTGGATGAACTGAAAAAGGTATTCACCAGCGCGGCCGGGCCCTCGCCCATCGTTTTCGAACTGCTGCACGCCGACGGTTCCGTGGCCACGCTGCGCTCCAACCAGCGGGTGCGCCTCGACGACAAATTGGCCGACGACGTCCGCAAATGGTGCGGACCGGACGCCGTTCAGGTGGTACGCTAAGGCCCCAGCCATGGAACGTGCCAGGAGAAAGCGGGATATCGAAGAACTCGAGCGCGAGGTCGCCGACCTGCGCCGCCTGGCGACTCCCGGCTCCTCGGAGAGCGACCTCGAGCGTCTGCAGGAGCAGGTCGGCGAACTGCGCCGCGAATTCTATGCTCACCTCGGCGCCTGGCAGCGCACTCAACTCGCGAGACACCCGCAGCGACCCTACACCCTCGATTTTGTGCGGATGCTTTTCACTGATTTTGCTGAATTGCACGGCGACCGCTGCTTCGGCGACGATCCGGCGATCGTCGGCGGTTTGGCGCGCTTCAAGGGACGCCCGGTGCTCGTCCTGGGCCACCAGAAAGGGCGCGACACCAAACAGCGGCTGGCGCGCAACTTCGGCCAGGCCAAGCCGGAGGGCTACCGCAAGGCGCTCCGCATGATGAATATGGCCGCTAAGTTCAACCGGCCTGTGTTTGTTTTCGTCGATACTCCGGGCGCCTACCCGGGCATTGATGCAGAGGAGCGCGGCCAAGCCGAAGCCATCGCCCACAACTTGCGGGAAATGGCGCGCCTGCCGGTGCCCATCATCGTCACCATTACCGGCGAAGGCGGGTCCGGCGGCGCGCTGGGAATTGCCGTCGGAGACCGCATCAACATTTTTGAAAACGGGATCTACTCGGTGATTTCCCCGGAAGGCTGCGCCTCCATCCTGTGGCGTGATTCCTCCAAGGCCGAGACCGCCGCTCAGGCCCTGCGCATCACCGCCGGCGATCTGAAGGAATTGGGCATCATTGATGAGGTTGTCCCCGAACCCGAAGGCGGGGCGCACCTCGACCACGAGGCTACGGCGCGGTTACTGGATCCATTTCTGGTGCGCGCCATCGATAGCCTGAGCGATCTGACCGTTCCCGATTTGCTCCGTCGCCGCTACCAGAAGTTTCGCCGCATGGGACAGTTCCTCGAAGTCGCCGTTAAGTAACGCGCCGGGCGGCATCCCCTTCATTAGCCGATTGGCTACGCCGAGGGCCGCGGGGAATTGTCGCCGAGCCTAACTTACGCTACGCTGTTTACATGGGGACAATCTCTACGCCTGCAGCATCGGGACCGTTTCGGCCTTACGAACAACTGGTCAAGATCAAGGTGCTCGGTAAGACTGTGGAAGTCCCGGATCGCAACTCGCTCCTGCGATGCTTTCAATTTCTGAGCCCGGAGACGATCCCCTACGGTCGTTTTTGCTGGAATCAGGACTGCCAGTATTGCCGCGTTCAGGCCAAACTGCCGGACGACGATGAATCACGCGAGATGTTGAGTTGCAAGTTCATCGTCATGCCCGGGATGGAGATTACCGACCTTAGTCCCGAGCTTCGCATCTGCCTGAAGAACGCGCTCTGCAAGTAGCCCCGCCCTCCAAAATAGCCTCTTCCAACGCGGCCGTCTGGAAGTTGTTTTAAATCAGGTACTAGACCCGGCGCTGTGTTAAAATGCCTGATGCTGTAGGGGCGTCTCTGGGGAGGCTACCGATGCAGGTCAAGGCAAAGTTTGGCGTGGGCGTGGGAATCATAGTGGTGTCCCTCTCTGCTCTGGCCTGGATGGGCGCGCGCGAAAGCAAGACTTACTACCACACGGTTGCTGAGCTTTCCTCTCTGGATGCGACCGCGCAGCGTCAGCGCATTCGCGTCGGAGGCGATGTGGAGGCTGGTTCCATCCAGCATCTGACCGGCCGCGTAGACTTCGTCATCAAGGCCGAAGGCCACAGCCTGCCGGTGAGCTACGTGGGACACGACCCACTGCCCGACACTTTTAAGGATGGGGCGCAATGCCTGGTAGAAGGGCGCGCCATGCCCGACGGGCGCTTCGTCGCGGAACAAGTGCAGGCCAAGTGCGCGTCCAAGTATGAGGCCGCGCCGGGACAGGACAGCACCTCCGCGCCGCAACCGGGAACCACCGCTACGGGACGAAGTTAGTCTGGGCTAGGGAAACGGGGTAAGCAGTGGACCTATTCGGTTCATTTACTCTATTACTTGCATTTCTGTGTGCGATTTACGCGGTGGGCGGCGGCATCGCGGCCATCGTCACGCGCCGTCCTCTGCTGATCAAGAGTGCGCGTAACGCCGGCTTCGCGGTCTGCGTGCTCATCTGGCTGTCCATTTCCAGCCTGGCATATCTCTTCGTAACCGATAACTTCTCGGTCGCCTACGTCGCGGAACACAGCAACAAGACCCAGCCGCTGTTTTTCAAGTTCGCCGCCATCTGGTCCGGACAGGAAGGCTCCTTGCTCTTCTGGAGCTTTATCCTGTCCATCTACGTTTTCTCCGTTCTGTTCACCTACCGCGGAAAACATCCCGAGTTGATGCCGTATGTGGGCGTCGTGACGGCGGGCGTGCAGTTGTTCTTCCTGATGATCAGCAATTTTGTCGTCAATCCGTTTAATGTTTTCGGTTCGCCCGGTGCGGGCGCAGCGATGAATTTTGTGGCCCGCGCCGACGGCCGCGGCCTGAACCCGCTCTTGGAATACACGGAAATGGTGATCCACCCGCCGATGCTTTATTCAGGCTATACAGGCTTCACCATCCCGTTCGCTTTCGCCCTGGCTGCGCTGCTCGGCCGCTATCCCGGCGAGAAGTGGATTCACCTCACCCGTCGCTGGACGATGATCGCCTGGTGCTTCCAGAGCATCGGGGTCATCCTGGGGATGCACTGGGCGTACGTGGTGCTCGGCTGGGGCGGGTATTGGGGCTGGGATCCGGTGGAGAACGCCTCGATTCTGCCGTGGCTCACCGGCACGGCATTTCTGCATTCGGTGATGATGCAGGAAAAACGCGGGATGATGCGCGTGTGGAACGTGTGGCTGGTGTTCGTCACTTTTCTGCTGACGATTTTCGGCACTACCATGACGCGCACGGGGTTGGTCAGTTCGGTGCACGCCTTTGCGCAGTCCCCGGTCGAACCGTGGTTTTACGCCTTTATCGGAATTGTCTTTGTGGTGTGCTTCACCGCCTACTGGCGCAACCGCGATTATCTGCGCAGCGATAATCAGTTGGATTCGCTGGCCTCCCGGGAATCCAGCTTCCTGTTCAATAACCTGATTCTCCTGGTGGCCTGCATCGCCGTACTCTCGGGAACGCTCTTCCCGGTTTTCTCGCGCTGGGTGCAGGGCACGCAGATCAGCGTGGGCGCCCCGTTTTTCAACAAGGTCAATATCCCCATCGGGTTGTTCCTGTTATTCCTCACCGGCGTCGGCCCGCTGCTGGCCTGGCGCAAGACCTCCGTGGAAAGCCTGAAGCGTAATTTCGGCTGGCCGGCTCTGCTGGGTATTGTTGCGGGAATCGCCGGTGTGGCTCTGGGCCTGCGAAACTTCTACGTAACGGTCTGCCTGATTCTATGCGTCTTCGTCACACTGACGATTTTGCAGGAGTTTTTCCGCGGCGCGCGTGTGATCTCGGCGCGCACCGGCTCGAATATCATTTCGTCCGTGGTGCAGTTGACCCTGCGTAATACCCGCCGCTACGGCGGGTACGTGGTCCACTTCGGCATTGTGTTGATCTTCATCGGATTCTCCGGCTCCGCCTTCAACCAGGATAAGCAGATGGACATGCCGGTGGGTGCGCAGATGGAGATCGGCCCGTACAAGCTGGTCCATCAATCGTTCGATTCGATACCGGAAACCAATTACACGTCGGAAAAAGCCACCATCGCCGTGGACCACAACGGCGAGCAGACCATCATGCTGTATCCGGAGCGCCGCTTCTATCCCTCGAACGAGGAATCCGGCACCATGGTCGCGGTCTATTCGACGCTCAAGGAAGACCTCTACGTCGTATACGCTGGCCGCAGCCCCGATACGCAGGTCCCGGTGATTCACGCATACCTGAATCCGTTGGTGAAGTGGGTGTGGCTCGGCGGAATCGTCGTGGTCCTGGGAACCATCCTGGCGCTGGTGCCCAATCAACAGCCTGTGCTGGCCTTTAATCGCGCCACCGAGCCAATTGCTGCCGGTCCGGAACAATCGCCGGCACCCCTTCCCATCGAACGCCGGGGAGAGCCATGACCGGAACCGTGATTACACTCTTCAGGAAAAGGCGTCGCGTCGCTGCGCTGGTAATGCTGGCAGTGGCAGGCGTGCTGATTTCCGGCTTGGTCTACGCGCAAAACTCCGATCGCGCCAAGCGCGTCGGCAGCCAGCTGATGTGCATGTGCAACTGCAACCAGATTCTCACGCAGTGCAACCACGTCGGTTGCACCATGTCTGCGGCGATGATCAAGGAACTCGACCAGCGCGTGCAAACCAACAGCTCTGACGACCTGGTGCTGCAATCGTTTGTGCAGGAATTCGGGACCAAAGTGCTGGCCTCGCCGCCCGCGCAGGGATTCAACCTGCTGGCCTGGATGATTCCGGGCATTGCCTTCGGCGCGGGATTGGCCCTGGTGATCGTCGTCATCCGCCAGTGGCGTCGCCGCTTTGAACTCGCGCCCGCAGGCGGGCCGCCGGTATCGTCGGAGATGCTCGAGCGTGCGCGGCGCCAGGCGGACCAGGAGACCGACGACTGATGAGCTGGCTCCCGGGAAACGTGGATACGCTGGCGACCATTGCTTGCATCGCGCTGACCGCCGCGGTTTTGATTTTCGTTTTCATGATCGAGCCGGACGCGGCCGATTCCGCGCCCCATCGCTCGCGCCTGGACCAGTTGCTCGAAAAACGCGATACCATCTACGACAATCTGCGCGACCTGAAATTCGAATATCGCTCGGGCAAGTTCGCCGAGGCGGATTTTGAAGCTATGAAACAGACGCTCGAAACCGAAGCAGCCGTGGTGCTCGAGGAAATCGAAACGACCACGGGCAACACCGGCGCCATACCCAGGCGGTTGCCAACGCCTCCGGCCTCACCGGCCCATCGGAGCTAGAAAATTGCGCCTACGAATTGTCCATTTTCTGCGCCTGCCGCTGCTGGCAGCGCTGGCGTTGCTGGCGCCGCTCGCGGCGCGCGCTTCTGCGGTCACCGGTACGGTGCGCAACGGCACCAACGGCAAACCCGCCTCCGGCGTGGACGTCGTGCTGATTCAACTGCAAGGCGGCATGCAGCCCGTCGGCAGCACCAAGACCGACGCGGAAGGGAAGTACACGCTCGATAATCCCGCCGCCGCTCGCGATGCCATGCCGATGCTGATCCGGGCGATTTATCGCGGCGTCAATTTTCACCAACCTCTCCTGCCGGGACAGACCACCGTCGATGTCACGGTTTTCGAGCCGTCCTCCGACCCCAAGACCATCAAGATGAATACGCGCGTGGTCATGTTCCAGCCCAATGGTCCCAATCTCCTGGTCGTGGACGAGTACGGCTTGCAGAACGACTCCCAGCCGCCCAAGGCCTTCTACAGCGCGGCCGGCAATTTCGAGTTCCAGCTTCCCGAGGGCGCTGAGAATTCACAGGTTTCGTCCTGGGGACCGTCCAAGATGCCGGTCACGCAGGGTACGATCGATAAGGGCAAAGGAAAGCTGGCCATCGCCTACGCCTTTCAGCCGGGCGAAAACGGCGTCCGCGTCACTTACCAGGTGCCCTACGCATCCAACAAGACCACTCTGAAGCTGGTCTCGGCTCCCGGCGCCGAACGTGTCGGCTTGATTGCCCCCGCCAGCGTTCAGATTGCAAGTGCGGGCTTCACTCCGCAAGGCCAGGAGCAAGGCTTCAATTTTTACTCGCGCGACTCTGTGCCCGCCGGGTCGCCCATCGAGGTCACCGTTTCCGGCACGGCGCCTCCTCCGTCAGCCGATCCCGGGGGCGGCCAGGCGGACGCGGGAGGCGGTGGCGCCGCTGCCGCAGTGCAGGTGCTGCCCAATCGTCTGGACAGCATCAAGTGGATGCTTCTCGGTGGATTCGTCGTCCTCTTCGGCCTGGGGCTTTTCTCGATCTGGCGCAGGCCTGTCGCGGCGGGCGTTGACTTCGCCCCAGCGCCTCTTCCGCCGCCGAGCGGCCGCGCGGCGCGCAAGAAGGCCGCCCAAGGCGCGCCACCCGCTCCGGCCTCTGCGCCACAGCCCGTGCAAACCGCGGTGACACAACCCGTCGCGCCTCTCCCAGCCGTCGCCGCAAGCGCAAACCAGGCCGCGGCAGTCTCCGCCATCGAGCGCGAAGTCGAGCAAGGCCTCGACGGCCTCAAGGATAAATTGTTCCGCTTGGAGCTGCGCCGCCAGGCTGGCACCGTCAGCGAAGAGGAATATCTGCGCGAACGCACCCAGGCCGAAAAAGTCCTGCGCGAATTGGTCGGGCGCTGAGTCGGCGGCGTGACCACCGGCGCGAAACAGTCTTCCCCAGTGGGCATCGGTGTCAGCTTCCAGCAAGTGGAAAAGCGCTACGGCATGCGGTTCGCCCTGCGCGGAGTGTCGCTGCGCATCGCAGCGGGCGAGTCCGTCGGCCTGCTGGGTGCCAACGGCTCCGGCAAGTCCACATTGATGAAGATCGCGGCGCGCCTGATCCATCCCAGCGCCGGCAAGGTGGAATTCTCCAGCAGCAATGGAAGCGGCGTAGGCCTGGTGGCGCACAGCACGCTGCTGTATGACGATCTGACGGCTGAGGAAAATTTGATGCTGTTTGCGCGCCTCTACGATCTTGATTGCCCTGGCGAACGCGTGGCCCAGGCCCTGCAATCCGCAGGTTTGGCCGGCCGTAACGCCGATCTGGTTCGCGGATTTTCACGCGGCATGCGCCAGCGCCTGACCATCGCCCGCGCGCTGCTGCCCGGGCCGGGTCTGCTGTTGCTGGATGAACCGGCAACCGGCCTGGACGCGGCCGGGCAGCACTGGCTGGGCGACACGCTGGCGCGATTGCGTTCGCAGGGGTGCACGCTGATCATGAGCACCCACGGCCGCAGTGAAACGCATGCCATTCTGACGCGCGCCGTGCGGCTGGACGCCGGTCGCGTGGTGGCCGATTCCGCCGCCACCGGCAATCTGCAGGACGTTCTGGCCGCGGCGCTTTCCGGCCCGGAGGAGGTCTAAGTGGCTCTGCTCCGCCCGACGACGATCCTGCTCAAGAAAGAACTGCGCAGCGAATTTCGCACGAGAGAGCTGCTGACCACCACGTGGGTTTTCGTGGTCACGGTGCTGGTGCTCTTCAGTTTCACCTTCGAACCCACACAGGTGGAATCGCGGCGCTTTGGCCCGGGGCTGCTTTGGCTGGCGCTGTTGTTTGCCGGATCGCTGATGCTGCATCCGTCTTTTGCGCGTGAGCAGGTGAACGACACGCTGGCCGCGCTGCGCATGGCGCCCATCGACCCCGTCGCCATCATCGCCTCGAAGATACTGGCCAACCTCTGTTTCCTGCTGGTCGCAGAGGTGTTCCTGCTGCCGATTTTCGCCGCCCTGTACAATCTGAGCCTGCTGCCCATCCTGCCCCAGCTCTTGCTGGTGATGCTGCTCGGGACGCTCGCTCTGGCCACGGTGGGCACGGTGTTTTCGGCCATTTCCTCGCACGCGCGCATGCGCGAACTCCTGCTGCCGCTGTTGCTGCTGCCGTTGTTGGCGCCGGCGCTGATCGCCAGCACCGAGGCCACTAGGGGCTTGCTGGAAGACCCGCCCGGACTACCGCTGGAATGGACCGGCGTGTTACTCTCGTTCGACATCGTGTTCCTGACGGTGACCTGGCTTTTCGGCGAGTACCTACTGGAGGAGTGACATGGCTGACGGAGCAGCTTCAGTCGTCGAATCCACTGGCCAGCAGAAATGGGGCCCCGGAATTGTCGAGACTTTGGGGATCGCCGCCCTGGTGGCATTCGCCGGGTACGCGGCGCTGTTTATCGCGCCCACCGAGCGAACCATGGGCGTCATCCAGCGCATATTCTATTTCCACGTTCCCAGTGCCTGGACCGGCTTCGTCGCTTTCTTTATCAACCTGATCGGCAGCATAGCCTTCCTGCGCACGCGCAATCTGAAGTGGGACCGTCTGGCCGTGGCCTCCGCCGAAATCGGCGTGGCATTTTTTACTGTGGTGCTGGTGACCGGCCCGATCTGGGCGCGTCCCGTGTGGGGCATTTGGTGGACCTGGGATGCGCGCCTGACCTCCAGCTTCGTGCTCTGGTTGCTCTATGTCTGTTACCTGCTCCTGCGCACCCTGGTGGATGAGACCGAGCGTCGCGCCGTTGTCTCGGCCGTGTTCGGCATTTTTGCTGCGTTTGATATACCGCTGGTCTATTTTTCGATATGGCTCTTCCGCACGCAGCATCCGCAGCCGGTCATCGGGCAGGGAGGCTCGCTCGATTCTCGGATGCTGAACGTGTTGTTGTTGTGCTGGATGGCGCTGCTGGGCGTCATGGTGCTCCTGCTGCGGCAGCGGGTTCGCCTCGAGACGCTGCGGCATTCGGTCGAGCAGTTGCGCACCGAATCGGCGCGCGATGCGGGAGCTGAATAACACCCGCTTGTCATTCTGAGTGCAGCGAAGAATCTCTCTGTCTTAGCAGAGGTAGGAGGACGACATGTTGAACGGATTGCAGAGTCTTACAGTCGCCTACATGGCCGTCTGGGCCATCTTTTTCGGTTACCAGTTTAGTGTAGGCCGCCGCCTGCGCCAGTTGCAGGACGAAGTCGAGCGACTCAAGACGCGGCGCTGACCGGGAGCGCATCCGAACGTTTCATGAACAAACCCAAGGTCGGCGTCGTCCTGTTCCAGCTCGGCGGGCCGGACTCCCCCGACGCAGTCGAGCCCTTTCTCTACAATCTTTTCTGCGATCCCGATATCATCAATTTCATGGGTGCCTGGATCGCCCGGCGCCCCCTGGCATGGTGGATTGCCCATCGCCGCGCGCAAGTGGTGCGCGATCACTACAACGAGATCGGCGGACAATCGCCCATCCGCGTGCTCACCGAGCGTCAGGCCCGTAAGCTGGAAGCCGCACTGGTCGGCGAATTCGACGTTCACTGCTGGGTGGCGATGCGCTATTGGCGACCGTTTACCCGGGATGCCGCCTCGGCCGTGCAGGCAGCTCGTCTGGACCATCTCATCCTGCTGCCGCTGTATCCGCAATACTCCTTTGCGACTACGGTCAGCAGTCTGAAGGAGTGGCAGCGCGTGTATCGCCCTGCCGCGGGCGCTCCGCCGGCCCGCACGATCGATGAGTTTCACACCCATCCGCAATATATCCGCGCGCTGGCCGACAGAATCGCCACCACCCTTACGCATTTCGACGAGCCGGCCCGCCCGCACCTGGTCTTCAGCGCGCACGGGCTGCCGATGAGCCTGATCGAGCGCGGTGATCCCTACCAGCGTCACGTGCAGGAGACAGTCGCGGCGGTGCTGGCCTGCGGCGGGTGGCCCAACGCGCATACCCTGTGCTATCAGAGTCGCGTGGGCCGGCAGAAATGGCTCTCCCCATCGCTGCACGAAACGATCGAGCAGTTGGCACATGCCGGCGAGAAGCAGCTCGTCATCGTTCCCGTATCCTTCGTCACCGAGCACATCGAGACGCTGCACGAAATCAATATCGAGGGCCGTGAAGAGGCCGTGGCCGCCGGCGTAGAACAATTTGAAATGGTGCCTTCGGTCGGCGATTCCCCCGGTTTCATCGGGGCGCTGGCCGACCTGGTGCGTGCCGCGGTGGGCGCGAGGGCGCCGGCTTCGGCCCGCTGAAAAAGCGCTTTCCATGCGCGTAAATCAGGCCCGGCAAATCGGCTTGACAGCGCCAGTCGCGCAGCTTATAAAGATTAGCTCGATAAATTAATCTGTATTCATTTTACAGGCTTCATCGGCGAGGTAACGCGCGCGGTTATGTCCGACATCGGCGAGACAAAGCCACCAGCCAGCAGTCCTGCACCAGCGAAACCCGCCGCACCAGCGAAACCGGCGTCAAAAGCCAGTTCTGATAAGTCGGCGGGGCCGCCCCCGGATCAGATGCGCCGCCGGATTATCTGGACGGCCGTATCCGGCTACCTGGGCATCAACTTCCTGATGTTCCTGCGCTTTTTCTTCCCGCGCGCTCTGTATGAACCCAACACAGTCGCCAACATTGGCTACCCCGCCGATTTTGTTCTGGGTATTGACCAGCGCTTTCAGAGCACCAATCGCATCTGGGTCATCCGCGAGCCGGACCGCATCTTTGCCATCTATGCCCGCTGCACTCACCTGGGCTGCACGCCCGAGTGGAAAGAGGCCGAAAACAAGTTCAAGTGCCCCTGCCACGGCAGCGGGTACGATGCTGAAGGCGTGAATTTCGAGGGCCCAGCGCCGCGTCCGATGGACCGGGCTCACCTGGAGCTTGACGCCACCGGGCGAATCATCGTGGACACCAGCCGGCTGTACATCAACGACCCCAATGCCGGCGTAAATCAGTTCAACGACCCGGGCGCATTTATCAGCGCCTGATCCGGCGCAGTCCGCGCGGGGGCGCGGGCGGCTGGAAGCAGCTAGAGCAGCAGCAGTTCGGGGGGAAGCAGTATGGCGGAAGGAAACGGAAACGGCGCTGGAAAGCGTCCGAACCCGCTGGATCGGGTCCGGGAAGACGCCGCAAAGATCAAGACGCTCGTTCAGGAGAAGGGCAAGGAAGAGCTTGCCGCCATGAAGGAGCCCGACAAGAGCCAGCTCTATCGCTCCATCTTCCGCGTCAAGCACGAAGACACGCCGCGCAGCCGCTCGCTGGGCGTGCTCAGCAACGTATTCCTGCACCTGCACCCGGCCAAGGTCAATCGCGACGCGGTCAAATACAAATTCACCTGGGGCATGGGCGGCATCACTTTCTATCTGTTTATCGTCCTGACCTTTACCGGCGTGCTGCTGATGTTCTACTACCACCCGACCAAGGTGCAGGCCTTCCGCGACATCCTCTATCTCGAAAACGACGTGCCCTTCGGCAAGTTGCTGCGCAA
>Ga0326726_10005332_pt1 | contig 11663 bp, 12 predicted proteins | sample MHFenrmetagenome_2_FD_207603 | JGI IMG/M metagenome (GOLD analysis project Ga0326726, IMG submission 207603) | Lab enriched peat soil microbial communities from Michigan Hollow, Ithaca, NY, United States - MHF15MN | ecosystem: Environmental > Terrestrial > Soil > Wetlands > Peat | place: USA...
CACCCGACTGGCTTTACCTGATTCCCGGCGGTCTGATGTTTGTTTTTGGCATGGGAGGCATGGCGATACTGGCATCCGGCCCTGTGCTGATCGGCAAGTTCAGCGTGGGCATTCATTTTCTGGCCCTGGCCAGCCTGCTGGCATTGCTGGGTGCGAACATCGTCGGGTTCGGGCTGCTGGCGCGCCTGATCAATGCCAAGCGAAATCCGATCAGTGAAGGCTCGGCTTTTGGCCGTCTGTTGTCCTGGTTTACCCTTGAGCGCGGACTGATCGTCGGCGGTGGGCTTGCTGTCGCAGGTTTGTCACTTGATCTTTGGGTGTTGGTCGAGTGGATAGCCAGAGGCTTTGGCGACATGGCAGGCACGGTTCATATTGCGTTTGTGGCCACGACGGTCATGCTGCTCGGCGTGAATGCGGCCTTTGCCTCATTCCTTTTCAACATGCTGCGCGAGGAGCATCTGGACTAATGGAAGAGGCCTCGCCCCGGATTTCCATCATCACTTCTACATTCAATGCGGCGGCACATTTACCGTATACCATCCGCTCGATACGCGAACAGACGTCCCGCGAATTTGAGTGGATTGTGGTGGACGGCAACTCCGCGGATGGCACCCAGGCTTTGCTGCGCGATAACGACGATGTGATTACGCGCTCGATCAGCGAGCCCGACCAGGGGATCTACGATGCATGGAACAAGGCCTGCAAAATGGCGCGCGGCGAGTGGATCGTTTTCCTGGGGGCGGGCGACGAACTGACAGCGCCGCAAACCTTGGTAGAGTGCATCAAAAATCTTGAAAGCGTCAGTGCAGATACAGTACTGGTCTATGGACGCCAGACACTGTTAAGCTCGGCCGAACGCATCCCGCTTGAGACAATAGGCGTGCCTTGGGCAGAGATGCTGGATAAATGGGACATCGGCAGGCCCGCGTTGCCGCCGCACGGCGCGACTTTCCAACGCAAGAACCTCTTTGCTGATGCGCAGCCCTTCGACCTGCGATTCCCGATTGCTGCCGATTCGCATTTTCTGCTGCGCGCAATCAAGTTCCATGCACCGGTGTTTATACCCATAGACGTTACACGAGTCCCCATGGGCGGCGTCTCATTTCGCCTCGACACAGCGAGAAAGGTTGGCCGCGAAATTTCCGCCATCAACCGTGATCTTGGACTGAAACCGCCGCTGACCGCGAAATTGCACGAGGGTCTGCGGCTCGCTGTCATTTCGCTGCTTAACCTATTCCCGCAGAAGACCGCGCATCGTCTGGCGGATCTTATCCGCCGGCTTTCCGGCAAACCTGCAAGATGGTCGTTCGACTAGAGTGCATCCTGCGCAAGTCAAAGTGACTCCGTCCTGGCTCAAGTTTATCCCTTCCGGCCTGCGTGCCAGGATCGAGCACCGGCCTCACCTGTTGAAAGCCATGTCCAATACAGGCTGGCTGTTTGGTGATCAGATTTTACGCATGGCGGTCGGGCTGCTGGTGGGAGTGTGGATTGCCCGCTATCTTGGCCCCGAGCAATTCGGCCTGCTGAACTATGCCATGGCCTTTGTCGCTCTGTTCGGTGCCATTGCCAGCCTGGGTCTCAACGGCATTGTGGTGCGGGATCTGGTCAAGAAGCCAGAGGACGCCAACACGATATTGGGCACAGCCTTCTTGCTGCAATTTGTTGGTGGTTTCCTGGCCTTTGGCCTGGTGCTTTTTGCCATCGGCTTCGCCAGGCCTGATGACAGCTTGTCCAAGCTGATGGTTGCAGTATTGGGCTTCGTCATGGTGTTCAAATCCACCGAGGTGGTGAAGTACTGGTTCGAGTCTCAGGTCAAATCCAAATACACCGTATGGATCGAAAACGGCGCATTTTTGCTCTTTGCAGCAGTTAAAGTAGCCCTCATCCTTGGTGAGGCGTCCCTCATGGCCTTTGTGTGGGCCGCGTTCGCAGAGGGGGTGCTGGTGGCAGCAGGGTTGCTGGGGATCTACGCCTGGCGGGGCGGCAAATTGAATAACTGGCGACCCCATTTCATCCGCGCCAAGATTTTGCTCAAGGATAGCTGGCCGCTCATTCTCTCTGGTTTGGCGGTTATGGTTTACATGCGTATCGACCAGATCATGCTTGGACAGATGCTGGGGGATGAAGCAGTGGGCATATACAGTGCGGCTTTACGCATCAGCGAGGTTTGGTACTTCATCCCAACGGCGATTGTGGCTTCGGTATTTCCCTCGATCATTGAAGCCAAGAAGCAGAGCGAGTCGCTGTATTACCAGCGGCTTCAGAAACTTTACGACCTAGTGGTATTTCTGGCGCTGGCGGTGGCAGTGCCAATGACGTTCTTGTCAAAATGGCTGATTGGATTGTTCTTTGGGGACAATTATTGGGAAGCCGGAGACGTGTTGGCACTACATATATGGACCGGCCTGTTCGTTTCTATGGGTGTAGCCAGCAGTCGTTGGTATCTTATCGAGAATCTCCAAATGCTCGCATTTACCAGGACCTTGATTGGTGCGTTTGTAAACATTCTGGCCAATTTACTTCTCATTCCGAAATTTGGTGTGCAGGGTGCTGCAATTGGGACACTCCTGTCGCAGGCTGCGGCCGCCTACCTATTCGATTTCCTGCACCCGAAGACTCGAGGTGTTTTTTGGATGAAATCTAAATCATTCATTCCTTTCTATCGATATAAGGCTTAACGGTTTATATCTTGCACATGTTTCTGACGGTATACAGAGCCCTATTTGCAAGACGGCTTTTTTTTAAGCTCAATAAGTTCTTCTATAGGGTCAGCCTAAGCGGAATGGGTGTGCTGAATTATGAGAATGATTCAGTTAGTGGGGAAAGCCGCTTCCTGAAGAAACTATTGAAAGGTAGAACAGGTTGCGTTGTGTTTGATGTGGGGGCCAACGTCGGCGATTATTCCAGAAAGGTCTTGCAGGTCTGTTCGGAAGTTACGGTGTATGCGTTCGAGCCACACCCAAAAACTTACACCGTTCTAACAAACAACGTCCGTCAGTCGAATTTCTTGCCAGTGAATGCGGCAGCAGGTGAGAAGGAGGGGTCAGTTTCATTATTCGATTACGAGGCAAGGGATGGTTCATCTCACGCATCACTTTATAGGGATGTAATTGAAAACATTCATAAAGCAAAATCTACTGAGCACAAAGTCAGGGTAATTGAGCTGGGTGCTTTTGCGAGAAGGCAAAATATAGAAAAAATTGACTTACTCAAGATTGATACTGAAGGAAATGAACTCAGTGTTTTAAAGGGCATCCTTGATTACATCGAGTCGGGAAAAATAGAGGCTATACATTTCGAGTTCAACGAGATGAATGTATCGAGCAGAACCTATTTCAGGGATTTCTGGGAATTGCTGCCCAATTACAATTTTTACCGACTCTTGCCAGATGGAATGGCCAAGATCGAAAGTTATAACCCGGTCTACTGCGAGATATTCGCTTATCAAAATATCGTTGCCATCTTGAAACGCAATTGAGCCGATCGTTCTTATGACTGACACCCTGGCGCCCATCGTGCTTTTTGTATTCGCTCGACCAGAGCATACGAGGCGCACCCTTGAGGCGTTGGCTGCGAATTTACTCGCGAAACAGAGTGACTTGTTTGTATATGCCGATGCGGCGCGTGATGAAAGGGAAGTTGGGCGTGTGCAGGCCGTTCGCTCTGCTGTCCACGCTGCTTCCGGCTTCCGCAGCATCACCGTTATCAAGCGCGAAACCAACTACGGGCTGGCTCGTAACATCATTGAGGGTGTAACTGAAGTCTGCAACCGGTATGGCCGCGTGATTGTGCTTGAAGACGATGTCGTGACCGGCCCGTATTTTCTGTCTTTCATGAATGCCGCCCTGGACCGATACGTGGATGTTACGCGCGTATGGCATATCAGTGGATGGAGCTACCCAATTGATTCCAGCGGGTTGGGTGCCGCTTTCTTCTGGCGCGTGATGAACTGCTGGGGCTGGGCGACTTGGGCAGATCGATGGAAGTGTTTTCAAAAGAATCCGCAACGCCTCGTCGAATCCTGGGGCCAGGAGAAAATAAGACGGTTCAACCTTGATGGCGTCCATGTTTTTTGGACTCAGATTACGGCGAATCAAAAGGGTAGGCTGAACACTTGGGCAATTTTCTGGTACGCGACAATATTTGAAAACAACGGGTTGTGTCTGAATCCTGCGCGATCATTCGTTCGTAATATTGGCCATGATGGTTCTGGCGAGAACTGTGACTACACGGACTCTTTCGCGGTTGAGCAACTTGGGAGCGAATATGCTGACCTGCCTGAGTGCAAGGAGGAGTCAATCGTCGCCGTGCAAAGAATAAAAGCGTTTTACGATGAAATACAGCCACCTGTTGGACAGAGGTTGATCAGGTATTTCAAAAATTTAGTCCCTGGCGTAATTGGTTACCGGCGATGACTGATATTTCAATCTGGGGCTATTCCATGCCGCAGTCATGGTTCTCTCAGGACGAGGTTAGATATTTGGGTCGACTGCCTCAGATATTGCCGACTGTCGAATGGGTATGGGAGGAGATGGATCGTGTCTGGAGGCAGCTTGGCCTGGATAACAGCCGTCCTTTAGTTGATCAACCCATCGCCGATTTCTACAAACACCCAGTTTGGTTGATGAATGGAGTTTTCACTGCGCTAGACCCGGTTTCCGCTTCTCATCGAGAGGCTATTGCACGAAGCCTGGTCGAATCAGAGGCAAAGCTAATTGCAGATTTTGGTGGTGGATTTGGCGAATTGGCACGGGCTGTTTCACGAATTGTCCCTGCCGCGAAAGTTTCCATCATCGAGCCTTATCCCTCGCGCACAGGTTTGGAACTGATCCAGCGTGAGCCAAGGATTCAGTTTGTTTCAACTGTTTCAGCGGATAGCTGCGATGCGATAGTGGCGCAGGATGTGCTTGAGCATGTCGCTGACCCGGTTGGCCTCGCCAGCGAAATTGCGGACTCGGTGCGCAAGGGTGGTATCGTGATTTTCGCCAACTGTTTTTATCCCGTTATCCAGTGCCATTTGCCGTCTACATTTCATTTGCGGCATACCTTTCCCATGGTGATGAAGGCGCTTGGTCTGCGCTATGTGGGCACAGTAGATGGTGCCTCACACGCGCAGGTATTTGAGCGCGCAGGTCATCTGGACCTTCGACGTGCACGATCTGCTGAACGTATTTCCAGGATACTTGGACCGATAGTCAACCTCGCGGTGGCCATCATGTCACGCATAAAACGCTTGGTGTTGCACAAGTGACAGTACTTCACGTTTCACAGTCTGATTTAAATGGCGGCGCCGCGCGCGCCGCCTATCGACTGCACCATGCCTTGCTTGAACATGGTGCCGAGACGCGCATGAAAGTGCGGGACAAGAAGTCGGACGAATGGACGGTGGAGGGACCGGAAAGCAAGTCTGATAAGGCAATCAGTTTGCTGCGTCCCGCCCTGGGTGACCTGGCTATGCGTTTGCAGAAGAGCAGCAATGTGAATGTACACACGGGAAACTGGTTGCCTTCCACCTGGTCCGGGAAGCTCAACGCCGCGGATGCCGAGGTGGTGAACTTGCACTGGGTGGGGGGCGAAACACTGTCCATCGAGGACATTGGTCGCATCCGCAAGCCGATGGTATGGACTTTGCACGATATGTGGCCGTTTTGTGGTGCCGAGCATTACACCGATGATGATGAGCTTGCTCGGTGGCGGTCCGGATACAGCAAGACAAACCGGCCTGCCTCCGATGGCGGGGTAGACCTCGACCGTCTGGTTTGGCAGCGCAAATGTCGGGCCTGGAAGCGGCCCATGCACATTGTCGCGCCCAGCCGATGGCTGGCCGATTGTGCGAGGGAGAGTTCCCTGTTCCATGATTGGGAGGTGTCAGTCATCCCCAACGTGCTGGACACCGGCTTCTATCAACCCCTAAACCGGGCCTTTAGCCGCCAAGCCCTGGGCCTGCCGGCAGGCCGGCAGATCATCCTGTTCGGGGCGGCGGGTGGAAATCGCGACCCGCGCAAAGGTAATGACTTGTTGCTCGATGCACTTACGCAACTGGCATCACGCTTGGATCCGCAAAATGTGCTTTGCGTGGTGTTCGGGCAAAGCTCGCCACAGAACCCATGCAAGCTAGCGTTTAATACCCGCTGGATGGGCCATGTACAAGACGATGCCACACTGGCCCTGCTATACAACGCGGCGGATGTGATGGTGGTCCCCTCCCGGCAGGAAAACCTGCCGCAGACGGCAACCGAACCGCAGGCCTGTGGCTGTCCTGTCGTTGCCTTTGATTGCACTGGACTTCGTGATGCGGTGGTACATCGCGAAACCGGCTATCTGGCGCGGGCCTTTGATACCGAAGACATGGCCGATGGGCTGCACTGGATTCTTGGCGAGGCCAATCGCCGTGAAGCGCTCGGGCAGAGTGCCAGGGCGCGTGCCTTGAGGCTGTGGGCACCGGAGGTGGTGGTGCCGCAGTATCTGTCGATTTATCGCTCCCTGGTTGAACAGCATTGAGTGGAAAGCGTGTCTGCTTCCGTCTTCCTGGCGATCGAACTCATGGGCGCCAAAAAATACACACTTCTTGCAGACCGATAAAATCGGGCTTGGTTAAACGGAGGAGCGAAGGCGGTATGAAGCGCATTGCTATTGGCCGATCTGTTTACCGGGGACTTGCGGCGGCGCAAGATCGGCGTCCTGGTGACCAACTGGTGTTTCTTGGTGGGTACGTGGTATTTGCCCCACTCACGTGGAGGGCCTCGCGCTCTTACACCCGGAGAAGCGTGTGACGAGGTCAAGGGTCAGTGTCGTCATGCCGACATTCAACCGGTGTCAGCAGTTGCCGCATGCAATAGCGTCCGTTTTGCAACAGACCAAGCCAGTCGACGAAATGATCATCGTCGATGATGGATCGACTGACGGTACGTTCGAGATGCTGACAGAACTGGCCGCGCGGACAGTAACACCTCATATTGTGCCGTTGAGGCAGGAAAACCTTGGTCCGGCCGCTGCACGAAATGCCGGCATCAAGAATGCAGCGGGCGAACTTGTCGCGTTTCTCGACGATGATGATATCTGGCATCCAGATAAGTTGGCACGCCAACTAGCGATTCTGGATGCCTCCCCCGGGCTTGCCCTGCTCGGTTGTGCCACGGATACGCTCAAGCTACCCGGAGGGTCGCGTCTTGTCGCCATTGGAGAATGGAAGTTGCTGGTGCGAAACTGGTTTCTCACACCAGGCGTAATCGCCAGACGGGATGTTGTTCTGCACTGCGGCGGTTTTCCAGAAGATATGCGTCATTGCGAGGACTACGCTCTCTGGCTGAGAATTGCTTCAGGCCATCAATGCGCGTTCCTGAACGAGGTGCTGGTAAGTTGCGGGCACGGCAAGCCGACTTTCGGGCACAGTGGGCTGTCGGCTGACCTTGCCGCGCTTTATGCCGGAGAGATGGATGCACTGGCCAGATGGAGCAAGCAGCGCAATGCAGGCATGGCCATGTCTGCGTTGGCTGAGGCAATTGCCGGTGTTCGCCACCTGCGTCGGCGAATTGTCGCTGCACGATATCAGACCGGATGACCATGCAAGCCCCGCGAGTCCATGTATCGTGACGCGACATCTGGTTCTGGTAACGCACTACTTTTCTACACACCGTGGTGGCGTGGAACTGGTTGCGGCCGAATTGGCCAGCAGGTTGGCTGACACTCATGGATGGAGGGCCACATGGTTTGCAAGCGATGCGGACCCTCTGCCGAAGGGGCTCCCCACAACTATGCGCATGGTTCCGGCTCAAGCATGGAATGGCATCGAGCGCCGTACCGGCGTGCCTTGGCCAGTCTGGTCGCCCCGCGCACTGCATGGACTTTGGCGCGCTGTTGGCAAGGCTGATGTCGTGCATCTTCACGATGCGCTTTATTTCGGCAACGCATTCGCCTGGCTGTTCGCGCGCCTGCGCGGTGTTCCGGTGATTGTCACTCAGCACGTCGGGAGTGTCCCATTCCGCTCTGCATTCTTGCGGGCAGCCCACACTTTTGCTAATCGAACTCTCGGGCGGCTGGTGCTGTCGACAGCACATCAGGTGGTGTTCATCAGCCCGGCGGTTTGCCAGGAGTTCGAACGTTTTTGCCGGTTCCGCACACTGCCTGTTTATTGCCAGAATGGCGTGGATACGGCTATTTTTACCCCCGATGGGGCTGTCGCTGACGATCAGGCAATAGTGAGTGCACGCCACGCTGGCAAGCGCGTGTTTCTCTTCGTCGGCCGATTTGTCGAGAAGAAGGGCCTGAACGTTCTGCGGGAACTGGCAGCGGGGTTTTCGGATGATCTCTGGATTTTCGCAGGCCAGGGCTCCCTCGATCCAGAGCAATGGGCGTTGCCGAATGTGCTTGTGGTGCGTGACGTGAGCGGTTCTGCCCTGGCACGTTATTACCGGGCCGCAGATCTCCTGGTGTTGCCCAGCGTTGGTGAAGGCTTTCCACTTGTCGTTCAGGAAGCCATGGCCTGCGGTACGCCCGTGATGGTGGGGGACGAAACAGCAGCGGGATGTCCCGATGCGCGCCACCTGTTGCTCGTCGAAAATGTTGGCGCAAGCGATACGGCGGTCCGCTGGGCACGACGCTTGTCCGAACTGCGTGAGAATCCACATCGGCTGCTGGCTTTGCGCTTTGAGGTGGCGAAATTTGCCCGTGAACACTGGTCATGGGATAGCACCGCTGCCGTATATGCCAGACTGCTTGACGCTATCGAGCTTCGTAAATCCGCTTCATGAGTCTTTCACGCCTTACCCTGCTGGGCATTGCGTGTTCACTGCTCGCACTGGTTTTTATCGAAGCTTTTGCTATCACACCCGGACTCATTTTCTGGCATCTGTTGGAAATACACGATCTGCCAGCAGCGTGGCTGATGGTGGGAATGTTGGTATTCGGCTACTGGTTCGGCGCGCGGCGTTCGGGTGATGGTGCATCGGTTGAGCAGTTGCTGCTGACGCTGAATCGTCAGCGTTACCTGGTTGCCTTAGTTTTATGGGTGGCCCTGTGCGCAGGAACGGTGTGGGTTTATCGAAATCATCCGCTGTCGATGGATGAATATGCCGCCGTGTTTCAGGCCAAGATATTCGCGGCGGGGGCCATGCATGGGCTGTTTCCACCCGACTTGCTCGATTACCTTATCCCGCCCAGATTCCAGAACCAATTTCTTATGGTTAACCGGAATACCGGTGCGGTGTTCTCAGCGTATTGGCCGGGTTTCTCGTTGCTGCTTGCTCCCTTTGTCTGGCTTGGCATTCCATGGGCCTGCAATCCGACGCTGGTGGCGGCGAGTTTTCTCTTGATCGGACGCATTGCCCGTGACCTGATCGCTTCACCCTTGGCGGCAGGATGGGCGCTGCTGTTTGCCTTGGCTTCTCCGGCATTTGTGGCAAACGGGATAACGTACTACTCGATGCCGGCTCACTTGCTGTTCAATCTGGGTTTCGCGTGGTTGCTGTTGGCGCCCTCACCGCTGCGGCTGTTTCTGGCGGGTCTCGTGGGAGGCTTCGCGCTGTCGTTGCACAATCCGTTTCCGCATGCGGTGTTCGCCATGCCATGGATTCTTTGGTTGGTAACCCGGCGAGGCCAGCGTTTGCACAACATGGTTTGTCTGTTCGCCGGATATTTACCAATGGTTCTTCTGCTGGTGGCCGGTTGGTCGCTGTGGCAACAACACATATTGCACGTCGGGGCGCAGGCTACGGGTCTGGTACAGGCATTTGACAACGTACCGCCCACCATGTTGGAACGCACGCTTGGCTTGCTGCGCGGTTTTGTGCATGTTTTCAGTTGGCCCGATATTGACATTGTTTTCGCCCGACTCGGTGGACTGGCGAAGTTGTGGCTATGGGCTTCACCCCTGCTGCTGTTGCTGGCCTGGAGGGGGTGGCGTGGCGAGAATCATCCGGGATTGAGGCTGCTCGGCGCTTCGGCGCTGCTGACCTTCTTCGCCTACTTCGCCATCCCATTCGATCAGGGCCACGGTTGGGGCTATCGCTATTTTCATTCGGCCTGGGGTGTTTTGCCGGTGTTAGCGGCGGCGGGAACGATCAGGCTTGCGGCAGTGGACGGTACTCGCGTTCTGCGGCAGATGGCGCTGCTGGCGCTGTTGAGTCTGGTCACAGCGAATGCGTTGCGCTTCGTCCAAATGGGCGATTTCATGGCATCGCATCTTGCCCAGTTTCCGCCGCGCGTGGAAGCTGAACGGCGAGTTGTGCTGCATAACGGTAAGGGTTTCTACGCCCTTGACCTCATCCAGAATGATCCGTGGTTGCGTGGCGAAGAGAGCGTTTTCCTGGTGCAAAATAAGGCAGGTTTTAAAGATGTATTGAAACGCTTTTCGGCTGAAAAAGAAGCAGCACACAATTTTTATGGCACGACGATGCTAGATGCAGACGCAGTGCATTAGCGCGACGATTTTTTCAATCTGCTGTATCCACATTTTTTAGCGCCAGGTGAACGATGGTCTGCGTAAATCCCCTGCTTTGCATGAAACGCATCTGACGGGCTTTCTCATGGGAATCTGCCGGGGGTGAACCAAATTTCCTGCGCCAGACATCGAGGGCGCGATCGACTTCACTGTCTGCATTCTGATTCAGCACCGTCTGGATAGTGCTTTCGCTCACGCCGCGCGGCCGCAGGTCGTAGGCCAGCTTGACGCTGCCGGCGCGTGCGCGGTGATCGGCGACGTAGCTTTCTGCAAAGTGGCGATCCGAGAGCCAGTTCTTGGTCTCGAATTCGTCGAGCAAGGGTTGGATATCGCAGGTGGCGAAACCTGCATGCTCCAGTTTGCGGACGAGCTCGGCGCGGCTGTGCTCGCGCCGCGCCAGCAGGCGCAGGGCGCGCTCGCGCAGCTCGCCGGGTTCAGGCGTCGATTTCGGCTTCATCCTCAGCCATCACGATCGGGTTGTTGACGCCGACGGCGGCACGGATCTTGGCTTCGATAATGAAGGCGGCGGTGCCGCCCATTTTTCGTGTGGCCCCATTTCCCTCTGGTTCATACCAGAATGATGCTGTCGCTGTACTGGCTGACGGTGGCGTCGTGGGTCAACAGCCTGAGCGGTTCGGCAAGCGCTTGCGCCACCAGCAGTCGGTCGAAAGGGTCTGCGTGATGGGGGGGCAGGGTTTCGAGCATGGCAATGTGCGCATTGACAACGGGGAGTTCGGTGTAGCCCGCTGCCAGGAAATGGGCGGCGGCTTGCGTGCCCGATATTGGCATGCCGCCCCGGCAGAGCATGTGCTTGATGGCGATTTCCCATACGGATGCGGTGCTGACGTGAATGCTATTTGCGGGATCGAGGATCAGGCTGCGGGCGTGTGTGGACAGCTGCGGCGAATCGGCGATGGCCCAGAGCGCAATGTGTGTATCGAGTAGCAGGCGCACGTCATGCGCCGGTCATCAAGTGGAGGATGTCTTCGTTATGCGCGTCAATGTCGTCCGGCACTTCGAATAGTCCGGCCGCGATGCCAATGCGCTTGGCGGCGTCGGTTGGAGACACGGGAACCAGACGGGCGACAGGATGGCCGTGACGGGCGATGGTGATTTCGGTTTCGGCGCCGCTGGCGATTTGTTCGATGAGTCCGGATAAATGGGTTTTGGCGTTGAACAGGCTGACGGTTTGCATAGAGCCCTCCCAGAATTTAGTTAAACTAGT
>Ga0326726_10005333_pt1 | contig 11662 bp, 12 predicted proteins | sample MHFenrmetagenome_2_FD_207603 | JGI IMG/M metagenome (GOLD analysis project Ga0326726, IMG submission 207603) | Lab enriched peat soil microbial communities from Michigan Hollow, Ithaca, NY, United States - MHF15MN | ecosystem: Environmental > Terrestrial > Soil > Wetlands > Peat | place: USA...
CGGAGGGCCGGGTCGATTTTCCGGTGCCGAGCGCGTCCGGGAGGATGATGAAGTAGCGGCTCGCATCGAGCGGCTGCCCCGGCCCGAAGAGCTCGCCCGCGAAGTCCTTGGTGAGCAGGGTGGCGCCGGATCCGGCGGTTCCGTGCAGGATCAGCACCGGCTCCCCCGAAGGCGCGCCCACCGTCCGGTAGTGCAGGCGCACCTCGGGCAGCGTTTCGCCCGTGTGGAAACGGAAATCCTTCGCCACCCAGTCGCCTTCCTTCGGTGCGGGATAGTCCGCGGCCCGGGCCGGGAAGGCGATCGTGGCGATCAGAGCGGCTGCCGCGAGCGAGAATGCTGCGACGAATTTCGTGACTGGCTCTCTCATGTCAATCCTCCAGGTGTGCTCGTGCGCGCATGATGCCATCGGAATTCCCGGTGCGTATCAGGCGATCCGCCGACGCGGCCGCTACGTCAGGGGCGCAGGACGAAGCGATTCGATCATGGCCCGGAAGTCGTCGGGTGCTTCGCGCTCGAACGACACGCGTCGGCCCGTTCGGGGGTGCGCAAATCCGAGAACCCGGGCGTGGAGCATCGGGCGCAACGATTCGATCTTCCGACCTGGGTAGTCGCGGATGTAGACGCGCTCGCCGACCAGGGGATGGCCGATCTCGGACAGATGGATGCGGATCTGATGCTGCCGGCCGGTTTCGAGGCGGCACTCGACCAGGGTCGCACCCGCGAGCGGAGCGATCGGCCTGACGTGCGTAATCGAGCGCTTCGCGTCAGGAGGAATTCCACCTCTGGGACGCCGAAAGTGCCCATAGGAGCCGCGGATTCCGTCGCCGCGATCTTCGATGAGATGAGTCTCGATGCGTTTCGCGGCGACCGTGCCGTGCGCGATCGCGTGATAGACGCGCTCGATGTCGTGCGCGCGGAACTGGTCGGCCAGAATTCGCTTCGCTTCCAGGGTGCGCGCGAACACCATCAATCCGCTCGTCTCCTTGTCGAGCCGGTGAACCACGCCGAGCTCGCGGTCGGAGCCGCGTCCGCCCATTCGCCGCAGCAGGATTCGCGTCCAGTCGACGAGCGTGTCCTTGTTGCCCGGCTCGTCGGCGACGCTCAGCATTCCGGCGGGCTTGTCGACGACGACGACGTCGCGGTCCGAGAACACGATCGCGCTCTCGGGAAGGGCGCCGGTGCGGAGCTTCGGTGCGCGTTCGTCGACGACCACCACCGCGCCGGGAGAAACGCGCAAGGCCGGGTCGAGGCACCGCTCGCCGTTCACCGTCACCCGACCTTGCGTGCACAGGTCGCGCGCGCGTGACCACGAAACGCCTCTCTGGTCGCGCACGACCGCCGCGACGGTGGGCTCGGGGGGCCTCTCTTTGCGCGCGGCTTGGGGTTCTCTCGTCCGTGTTCTCACGTTTGAGTCCTCGGCCGGAGTATCATCCACGGATCGGAAGGCGAGCAAGCCGCAATGAAAATCGCACCCCTGATCCTCCTTGTCCTCGCCGGCTGCGCGTCCAGCGGAACCGTCGTTCCCCAGAGCGGCTGGGACGGCGCGACCTACGACGAGGTCGTCCGCGCCTGGGGTACGCCGGCGCGCAGCACCAAGCTCACCGACGGCAGCAACGTCTATACCTGGGTGTCCGAAGGCGTGGGGACGCGGGGCAGGGTGTCGCCGTCGATCGGCATCGGCGTCGGCAGCGGCGGGGGCGTGGGTATCGGCACCGGAGTAATGTTCGGATCGGGCAGCGGCGAGCCGGTTCGCTGCGAGCGCACCCTGATTTTCCGCGAGGGACGGGTCGCCGAGCAGAACTGGCAGGGACCGGCGGAATATTGCGACACCTTCCGTCGCTAGGGAGAGAAGAAATGTTCCGGAGAATCTTGTGGGTCGCCGCGTCGATCGCTTTTGCGTTGCCGCCGCTCGTTCTGGCGCAGAACTACCCCGCGAGGCCGGTGCGCCTGATCGTGCCGTTCCCTCCCGGCGGCAGCGTCGACGTCGTGGCGCGCGCGCTGACGCCGAAGCTCTCTGAGCGCCTGGGGCAGCAGGTTGTCATCGAGAACCGCAGCGGTGCATCGGGCAGCATCGGCACGGAAATCGCGGCGCATGCCAAGCCCGACGGCTACACGCTCCTGATCAACACCATCCCCTTTGTCGCGAACGCGTATCTCTACAGCCAGGTTCCCTACGACCCGTTCACCGATTTCATGCCCATCACGTGGCTGTGCTCGTCGCCCGGGACGCTGGTCGTCCATCCGTCGGTGCCGGCGCGGTCGGTGCGCGAGCTGCTGCAGCTCGCTCGAGCCAAACCCGGCGCCCTCAACTACTCGGCCGCGGGCGCAGGCACCAACCCTCACCTCGCGGGTGAGCTGTTCAACGTACTGGGGAACGTGGACATGGTCGCCGTCCAGTACAAGGGCGGCGGGCCGTCGCTCCTCGCGGTGCTGGGTGGCGAGGTGGGGATCACGTTTCCGAACATCTCCGAGGCGATTCCTCACGCGAAGGCCGGAAAGCTCTACGTGCTCGGTGTCACAGGCAGCAAGCGCTCGGCTGCGCTGCCCGACGTTCCGACCATCGCGGAAGCCGGCGTGCCCGGGTACGAATTCTCCACCTGGCACGGGATGCTCGCGCCCAAGGGCACGCCCGCTGCGATCGTTTCGCTGTTGAACGCAAGGCTGAAGGAAACCCTCACCGTGCCGGATCTGGCTCACTTCTTCGGGCAGATGGGCTTTGAGATCGTCGCGAGCACGCCGGAAGAATTCGCCGCTCATCTGAGGCGCGAATCGGAGAAATGGGGCAAGGTGATCAAGGAGAGGCGCATACGCGCCGAATAACCCGGCCAGCGGCGCGGGATTGACACCTCCGCGCAGCGGTGCAGAATGCGTAAGAGCCGCCAACATCCGCAGTCGAACCAAGGAGGAGCCACAATGAAACACTTGTCGATGCTCGTCATCGGGCTGCTTGCCGTCGCGCTCGGTGCCTGCTCGTCCATGTCGTCCAAGGATTCGGGATGGATCGTCCTTGTCGACGGTTCCAATCTCGACAATTGGAACGCAATCGGCAACGCCAATTGGAGAATCGTCGACGGTTCGATCCAGGCCGACAGCGGCGGAAAGCGCCAGGGATTCCTGGTCTCGAAGAATTCCTACACCGACTTTCAGGTCCGCGCGGAATTCTGGGTCGATGGCGACGCGAACAGCGGCGTGTTCCTGCGGTGCGGTGATCGCGGGACGGTAAGCGCCAAAAACGCGTATGAGGTCAACATCTTCGACAAGCGCCCGGATCCGAGCTACGGCACCGGCGCGATCGTCTACGTCGCCAAGGCTTCGACCGTGCTCAAGACGGGCGGCAAGTGGAACACCTACGAGATCACAGCCAAGGGATCGCAGCTCACCGTGGTCCTGAACGGGGTGAAGACCGCTGATGTCCAGGACAGCCAGCACGCCAGCGGCCCGATCGCGCTTCAGTACGGCGGGGGCGTCGTGAAATTCCGCAAGGTCGAGATCAGACCCCTGTAGCCGGTTCCGCGCCGAATCCGATGCAGCGAATCGCGGTCTTCCTGGTTGCGGCGCTCGCTGCCGCCTGCTCTTCGACTCCGCCCAAGCCGTCGCCGGCAGCGCTGGCCGAGCTGGCGCCCACCGGCAAGCTGCGCGCCGCGATCAATTTCGGCAACCCGGTCCTCGCCTCGAAAGACCCGGCGACCGGGGAGGCGCGCGGCGTCTCGGTCGATCTCTCTCGCGAGCTCGCCCGGCGGCTGGGCGTGCCGCTCGAGATCGTTCCCTACGCGGCGGCGGGCAGGGTGGTGGAGGCGGTGAAGACCGGAGCCTGGGACGTGGCTTACGTGGCGATCGATCCCCTGCGCGGGGTGGACATGATCCAGTCGCCGCCCTATGTCGTGATCGAAGGTTCCTATCTCGTGCCCGCGGAGTCGCCGATCCGCAGTAACGCCGAAGTCGATCGCGAAGGAATCCGGATAGCGGTGGGCAAGGGCAGCGCTTACGATCTCTTCCTCAGCCGCGAGATCAAGCGCGCGATGCTCGTTCGCGCGCCGACCTCACCCCAGGTCGTGAGCATGATGATCAGGGAGAACCTCGAGGTCGCCGCAGGGGTGAGGCAGCAGCTCGAGGCCGACGCGAAGCGCGTCGCGGGCGTGCGCCTCCTTCCCGGACGCTTCATGGTGATCAACCAGGCCATGGCCGTCCCGCGCGGCCGCGACGCCGGCGCAAGGTACGTGCGCGACTTCATCGAAGAGATGAAGGCATCCGGGTTCGTCGCGCAGGCCCTCGCACGCCACCGCGTCGAGGGCGCCGCGGTCGCGTCTCCGGACGATTCGAGGTAAGACTCAGCCTGTCCCTGCCGGTGCGCGCTTGCGCATGCGCGCGAGCACCGCGGCGAGCGCGACCCCGATCACGCATACTGCGCCCGTCCCAATAAAACCCCACTTGAACGCGCCCGCCGTGTCTTTCACGACGCCGAGCGCGTAGGCGAAGGTCAGTGCGCCCAGATTGGCGAACATGTTGCTGAACCCGGCTGACATGCCCGCGACCCGTGACCCGAGCACTTCCAGCGGCACGGAGAACAACGGTCCGAAATAGAACTGCAGGAACACCGAGTTCACCGCGATGACGAGGACGAGCAGCGGGACCGAGTCGACCACGACCAGCAACCCCGAGGTGCACGCCAGCATGGCAAGCGACGCGCCGATCACCAAGGGCGGGTTCCTCAGGCGGTCGGAAACGTAACCGCCGAGCGGATTGGCGGCGGCGGTCAGCAACGCCCCCATCGCAGTGATCAGGCCGGCGGCCTCGAGCGAGAGCCCGCGATCGGATACGAGCAGCGACGGAAGCCAGAAATTGAACGAGGTCGTGACGCCGAACCGGATGAACTGGATGCCCGCGCACACCCACATGATCGGGTAGCGGAAGAGCTGGAAGACGTCGAGCATCCCCACCGGGTGCCGCGGACCCGCGGAGGGCTTTTCTCTTCCGAGGGCGAGGTACACGAAGGCGATGCATACGCCGAGCAGCGCGAACCCCATGAACGTGGGGCGCCAGCCGTAGCGGCCCGCGAGGAACGGTCCGACGAGCGATAGCAGGATGTTTCCCGAGACCCCGCCGATGACGTACACGCCCATGGCGGTGGCCTTGCGGTCGGAAGGAAACCAGGAAGCGACGAGCGTGAGTCCTGGGGCGAAAATCAGAGCGCGGAACGCGCCCGAGGCGATCTGGTTCGCGATCGCGCCCGGGTACGTCTGCAGCGTTCCGAAATTGAACGACAGCAGCGTCGAGCCGAGAACGCCGACGAAGAAAAGGCGCTTCGGGCCGAAGCGGTCGGCGAGAACTCCCGCGGGAATCTGGCCCAAGGCGTAGGTGAAGGTCGAAGCGGCCGAGAGCAGTCCGGCCTGCGCGAAGCTCATGCCGAGGTCCTCGCGGATGAGCGGCAGGAAGAGCGCGATGCCGCCCACGGTCAGCATGTTGAATCCCTGGCAGACCACGACCAGGGTGACGGTGAGCGCGGCGTCGCGCTTGCGCGAAGCGATGGAGGTAGGGGCGCCGGTCAATGGATCCTCAGCGGTTCTTCCTGCATCAGGGCAACCTGCTCCTTCAATTCCAGGATCCGGTCCTGCCAGTAGCGCTGCGTGTTGAACCAGGGAAAGGCGGCGGGGAAGGCGGGATCGTCCCAGCGCCGCGCGAGCCAGGCCGAGTAGTGGATGAGGCGCAGGGTGCGCAGCGCCTCCAGCAGATGCAGCTCGCGCGGATCGAAGTCGTGGAAATCCTCGTATCCGGCGAGGACGTCGGCAAGCTGTCGAGTCATCGAGGCGCGGTCGCCCGAGAGCATCATCCACAGGTCCTGCATGGCCGGTCCGGAGCGGCAATCGTCGAAGTCGACGAAATGAGGGCCGTCGTCCGTCCACAATACGTTGCCGGCATGGCAATCGCCGTGCAGGCGCAGCGTGCGCACCTCGCCCGCGCGCTCGTAGCAGCGCGCGATGCCCGCGAGCGCGAGCTCGGCCACGCTCCTCCAGGCCTCGAGCAGATCGGCCGGAATGAAGCCGCTCGCGAGCAGCCAGTCGCGCGGCTCGCGGCCGAAGGTGTCGATGTCGAGCGCAAGCCGCTCGGCGAAGGGGCGCGTCGCGCCCACCGCGTGAATTCGCGCGATGAAACGCCCCATCCACTCGAGCGTGTCGGGGTCCTCCAGCTCGGGCGTGCGACCGCCGCGGCGCGGATAGACGGCGAAGAGGAATCCGCCGAATTGCTGCAGAGTCCTGCCGCCGGCGGCGAGCGGCGCGACCACCGGGATCTCCCGTTCGGCGAGCTCGGCCGTGAAGGCATGTTCCTCCAGGATCTGCGCCTCGCTCCAGCGTCCCGGGCGGTAGAACTTCGCGACAACCGAGGGAGGTCCGCCCACGGGGTCATCGAGCCAGACCTGGTAGACGCGGTTCTCGTAACTGTTCAGCGCGAGGAGCCGCCCGTCGCCGTTGAAACCCGCGCTCGCGAGCGCGTCGAGCACGGTATCGGGGGTGAGGCTCGCGTAAGGCGGTTCTGAGGGCATCACGCCATTGTACGGTTTGAGACCTCGAAACTCGGGCCGTGGAAATGAAAAGTCCGCCCGGAGGCGGACTTTCGCCGGAACTGCGACTTCGGGTATCAGCGAGCGAGGCCGTTGCCGACGACCGCGCCTATCACCGTACCCGCCGCGATCGCTCCGGGCCGGCCGTGGCTGACGATGCCTCCGATCGCTGCGCCGGCGATGGCGCCGCCGATGGTCGCCGCCGCGGTCGGCGCGGGGTACACCGCCGCGGGCTCGTAGTACACCGGCGCAGGCTCGTAGTACACCGGTGCGGGCGCGTAATACACCGGAGCCGGTTCATAAACGATCACGGGTCGCGGTGCAAACGCCGGAGCCCGCACGACGACGACGCGGTGTCCCGGATAGGCGAAGTGGGGGGCGCCGTAATGGGCATGCGCGTAGCCGTAGCCCTCATGCGCGAGCGCCGGGGAGGAGGCTACGAGGGCGGAAGCGGCAAGGCCCGCGATGCCCAAGAGTCCGAACTTGTTGGTTTTCATGGTTCGCTCCTTTCTGGATACGAACCGAAAAACGGCCGGGCTGCAAAGCGTGTTGACCGGGGAGGTGTAACGGCTTGTAAGCCTTGTTATCGCCGCTTACAGGCAGGCGGACTGCGCTCCATGCATCAAACGAAGTCGCGGATATCCGCGGCTTCGTTTTTTTCCGGACTGATTACGCTTTGCCCGTCCTGGGAATGAAGCGCAGCGCGACGCCGTTGTTGCAGTAGCGCAAGCCCGTGGGCTCCGGGCCGTCGTCGAACACGTGGCCGTGGTGCCCACCGCAGCGCACACAGTGGTACTCGGTGCGCTCCATGAAGAGCTTGCGGTCCACGGTCGTCGCGAACACGCCGGGGATGGTCGTGAAGAAGCTCGGCCAGCCGGTGCCGCTGTCGAATTTCATCTCCGAGGAGAAAAGCGGCAAGCCGCATCCGGCGCACACGAACACCCCGGGGCGCTTTTCGCGGTCGAGCGGGCTCGTTCCCGCGCGCTCCGTGCCTTCGTGCCGCAGGACGTCGTAGGCGGACGGCGACAGCCTCTTCCTCCACTCGGCGTCGGACAGCTTGAGCGGCTCCGTGCTCGTGGTCACGTCCGCGCCGTCGGCAAGCAGCTTCTTCCAGTTCTTCTGCAGATCTTCCACTTTCACGGCTCCTTTCGCTGGCTTCTGTCCCAACCCGGTTCGGACGAAACCCGCGAGGGACAGGGCAGTCAAGGCTCGTAACCCATTGCGACGATCCATTCTCAGTACCTCCGTTAGGGCGCTCAGCTCAGTATAGACGAGCAACGAGCATATAGACCGTAGCTCTGATCCGGTAATTCCCCGGCGTGCGTTGGTCGGGGTCACACGACAAGCCTTACAATCGACACTTGAACTCCAATCCCCCAGACCTCTGGCTCGCGGCGGGCGTGCGTACACCTTTCGCGCGCGTCGACGGTCCGCTCGCCCGGCTCAGCGCTATCGAGATGTCGACGCCGGTCATGCGCGCCATGACCCGGCTCGAGACCTCGTCTCCGGGGCATCTCCCGCAGCCGGGCGCCGGGATAGCACGCGAGGGGATCCGGCCCGACCTCCTCATCTGGGGCACGGTGATCCCCAACCTCGGTTACTCGAACATCGCGCGCGAGATCCAGATCGAGGCGGGCCTCGACCAGACCATTCCGGCGTTCTCGACGGTGCTCGCCTGCTCGACCAGCATGGTGGCGGCGTTCGAAGCGGCCGGGATGCTCGGGCGCGGGGGCAAGGAGCTCGCGCTGGTCGGCGGCGTCGAGTGCATGAGCCGCGTGCAGGTCGGGCTCTCGCAAAATCTCTCCGACTGGCTGCGGCGGCTTACTCAGGCGCGATCGGCTGCACAGCGGCTTTCGGCGCTCGGGGCTCTCAGGGTGCGGGACGTTCATCTGCACGTTCTCGAAGTCAAGAATCGCGCGACCGGCAAGAGCATGGGCGAGCACTGCGAAGAGATGGCGAGAACCTGGAGCATCGCCCGCGAGCCGCAGGACAAGCTCGCGCTCGCGAGTCACGAAAAGGCGGTCGCGGGGCAGAAGGCGGGGTTCTTCGACGACCTGATCGTGCCCGTGGCGGATGCGTCGCGCGACGGCTTTCCGCGCGCCGATACCAGCCTCGAGCGGCTGGCGAAGCTGCAACCGGCCTTCGACAGGAACAGCGGCCGAGGTAGCATCACCGCGGGCAACGCCTCGCCGCTCACCGACGGCGCCGCCGGACTGTGGGTGGCGACCGGTGCAGGGGTGAAGCGCCTGCCCGGATCGACCCCGCGGGCCCGGCTCGTCGATTGGGAGATCGCGGCGGTGGACATCTTCAGCGAGGGGCTCTTGATGGCACCCGCCTACGCGATTCCGCGCCTGCTCGCGCGAAACAAGCTCGGCTACGCCGACGTGGCGCTGTGGGAGATCCACGAGGCGTTTGCGGCGCAGGTGCTGTGCAACGTGGCCGCGCTCCAGAGCGCGAGCTTCCGGCGCGAGAAGGCCGGCGTGGACGCGGACCTCGGCAGCTTCCCGTGGGAGCGCCTCAACCCGCACGGCGGCTCGGTCGCCCTCGGCCATCCGTTCGGCGCGACCGGCGCGCGCATCCTGTCGCAGGCGGTGAAGGAGCTCGCGGCCAGCCCTAAGGGCAGCCGCGCGGTGGTCAGCATCTGCGCCGACGGCGGCCTCGGCACAGTGGCCCTGCTGCAAAACGCGTAGGAGCAAAGACCCGTGAATTCCACGAACGAGGCCCTCGTCGAAATCTCGGGCCTGGAGTTCTCCTACAACGCGCGCAAGCTGCTGAAAGGCATGAACCTGAAGATTCCGCGCGGCAAGGTCGTGGCGATCCTCGGGGCGAGCGGGTCGGGAAAATCGACGCTGCTCCGCCTGATCGGCGGGCAGGCAAGACCGGACCGCGGCACGGTCAAGGTCGACGGCCAGTTGGTGCACGAGCTCAGTACCCGTGCGCTCTACGCCCTGCGCCGCAAGATGGGGATGATGTTCCAGGCGGGTGGCCTGTTCACCGACATGAGCGTGTACGAGAACATCGCCTTCCAGATGCGCGAGCACTACCGCGACCTGCCGGAGAGCCTGCTGCGCCGGATCGTGCTCATGAAGCTGCAGGCGGTAGGTCTGCGCGGCGCGCACGGGCTCATGCCGAACGAGCTCTCCGGGGGGATGTCGCGCCGCGTGGCGCTGGCGCGCGCGATGGCAGTCGACCCGATGCTCGCGATGTACGACGAGCCCTTCGGTGGGCTCGATCCGATCTCGATCAACGTCATCGCGAACCTCATCCGCCAGCTGAACGACTCGCTGGGCGCGACCTCGATCGTGGTGAGTTACGACGTGAGCGAAGCGGTGAAGCTCGTCGACTACGTCTACGTGATCGCCGACGGGGTGGTGGCGGGCGAGGGCACGCCCGATCAGGTGCTCGCTTCGGAGGACCCCTACGTGTATCAGTTCATGCACGCGAAGCCGGACGGGCCGATCGCGTTTCACTACCCGGGCAAGCCGATTGGCGAACATCTGGGGCTGAGAAAGCGCCCCTGATCCGCCGGTCGTCAGTCGAGCCGTATGTTCTTGTCGCGGACGACCTTGCCCCACTTCGCCGATTCGGACCTGATGAACTCTCCGAACTGGTCCGGAGTGCTCGCCACGATCTCGGCGCTCTGCAGGTCGAATCTCGCTTTCATGTCCGGCGTGGATAAGATCTTCGCGAGCGTGGCGTTGAGCTTCTCCACGACGGGCTGCGGCGTGCCTGCGGGCGCGATGGCGCCGACCCAGGAAGTTGTCTCGAATCCCGGATAAAAATCGCCGATCGTCGGCAGGTCGGGGAAATGCGGGGAGCGCACGCGGCCGCTTGTCGCGAGGCCGACGAGCTTGCCCGACCTGACGTTCTGGCCTATCGCCCCGCCCGCCTGGATCAGCATCACCTGGACGGTGCCCGCGATCAGGTCGCTGATCGCCGGGCCGCCGCCCCTGTAGTGGACCGCATCGACCTGGATTCCCGCGGCGTCCTTGAAGAGCTCGAATGCAAGCCGGCTGGACGACGCCGGACCCGCCGAGCCGTAGTTCAGCTTGCCCGCGTTTGTCCTGGCGTACGCGACGAATTCCGGAACGGTCTTCACTCCGAGGCTGGGATGCACGACCAGGATCTGCGGATAGCGCGCCACCAGCATGATCGGCGCGAAGTCCTTCGCCACGTCGTAGGGCAGCTCCTTGTACAGGTGGGGATTGGAGGCGAAGGTGTCGAAGGTCATCATGATTGCGTAGCCGTCGGCGGGCGCTTTCGCGAGCTGTGCCGTGCCCACGATTCCTCCGGAGGCGACGCGGTTCTCCACCAGGAAGGGCTGGCCCAGGACCTCGGCGAGCTTGGGGCTCAGCAGCCGCGCCGCGATGTCCGAGGCGCCGCCCGGACTGGACGGAACGTAGACATGGACCGGTTTCGACGGATAGACCTGCCCTGAGCCTGCCGAAGGGTCCTGTGCGGCGAGCGGCGATGAAAGGGCGGCGAGCAGGACGAGAGCGGCGCGGAGTGGACTCATGGCTTGACCGGTGACGAGCGGACCGTGCCATGATACCCGCGGTTCAATACAGGGAAAAATCCGTGGACGCGGGCATAGGAGCGCCGGTTCTCCGCAAGGAGGATGCACGCCTCCTCACCGGCAAGGGGAGCTACAGCGACGACCTCGATCTCCAGGGGCAAGTCTACGCGGCCATGGTGCGCTCGCCGCACGCGCACGCCCGTATCGGGCGGATCGACGCCGCCGAGGCGACCGCCATGCCGGGCGTGCTCGCGGTGCTCACCGGCGCGGATTACCTGAGGGACGGCCTGAAGCCGATTCCCCACCGCCCGTTCTCGGCGAGCCCGCCCGACGTCGGCCTGCAGAACCGCGACGGCTCGGCGATCTTCATCGCCCCGCACTATCCGCTTCCCGCGGACAAGGTGCGCTTCGCCGGCGAAGCGGTCGCGATGGTCCTGGCCGAGTCGCTTCAGGCCGCCCGCGACGCGGCGGAACTCGTGCGCATCGACTACGAGATTCTTCCCGCGGCGGCGCGCGCCGCCGATGCGGCCGCGCCCGGCGCGCCGCTCCTGTGGGAAGAGCGGGATTCCAACGTGACCATAGACGCGGAC
>Ga0326726_10005334_pt1 | contig 11661 bp, 12 predicted proteins | sample MHFenrmetagenome_2_FD_207603 | JGI IMG/M metagenome (GOLD analysis project Ga0326726, IMG submission 207603) | Lab enriched peat soil microbial communities from Michigan Hollow, Ithaca, NY, United States - MHF15MN | ecosystem: Environmental > Terrestrial > Soil > Wetlands > Peat | place: USA...
GCGTCGTCCGTGAAATACAGCTCACATTGACACCGGCGCCCGGTTTGCACGAAACTGAAGGGCGATCGCCTTTTCGTTTCGTCCACCCATGAAGATCCTCAAGTACGCCCTCTACCTGCTTGCCGCGTTGATCTTGCTGTTGGTCATCGTCGTCGGGGTTGTGATCGCGGTCTTCAACCCCAACGACTACAAACCGCAGATCGTCCAGCTGGTCAAGGAACGGACCGGGCGCACGCTGACCATCAGCGGCGACATCAAGCTCAAAGTCTTTCCCAAGATCGGGGCGGCGGTGGGCAAGACGACGCTGTCCGAGCGCAACAGCGACAAGGCGTTCGCTGGCGTAGACGCGGTGCAGGTTTATCTGGCGCTGATCCCGCTGTTCAGCAAACAGGTTGTGGTGGACCAGGTGCGCCTCGATGGGCTGCGCACCGAGCTGATCAAGTACAAGGACGGGAGCACCAACTTTTCGGATCTGACCGGCGGCGAAGCGGGCGAGAAGAAGGCGCCGAGGCCGGAGGCGCCCAAGCCGCAAGCGGGGGCCAAGGCACCCGTCAAACTGGACGTGAGCGGCATCCGCATTACCAACTCGCGCGTGACCTGGCGCGACGAGACCAACGGGAACGACCTCGCCATCGAGCTGGTGGAGTTGAAGACCGGGAGGCTCGCCGAAGGCTTGGCGAGCCCGGTGCAACTCGACGTCGCCCTCAAGGGCGTGAAGCCAAAGGCCGACCTGCGGGCGAAGGCATCGGCCACGCTCAGCCTCGATCTGCCGGGCGAGCGCTACCGCCTCAAGGGTCTGGATGCGAAGGTGAGCGGCAGCGCGCTCGACTACACCGGCATCATCGCTACGCTGAAGGCCGACATCGACGCCGACGGTGCGAAGCAGCTGGTCAAGGTCAGCGGGCTCAGCCTGGACGCCAAGACGAACCGCGGCAAAGATAGCTTCGATCTGAAGCTCTCCACACCGAGCGTGCAGGCCAGCCCCGCGGCGCTGGCGGTGGAGGCGTTGATCGCTTCCGCGACTGGCACTGTGGGCGGTATGACGTTGACCGAGAGCAGTCTCAAAGCGCCAACGCTGCTGGTGAACATGGAGACCAATCAAGTCCGGTTGCAGGGCCTTGCGCTGGCGGCGAAGGCCAAGCTCGGCGCAGACAACCTGGACATCAACCTGAGCGCCCCGAAGCTGGAAGTCGCCAACGACAAAGCCAGCGGAGAGTCCGTGCAGCTCGCGGTCAAGCTCGCCGGCGTCGAGCGCGCCGCCGACGTAACCCTGAAGCTGTCTGCGGTGGAGGGCTCCGCCAAGGCGCTCAAAATTGCGGCGCTCGCACTGGGCGTCGATGCGAGGCAGAAAGACAACGCCGTCAAGGGAACGCTGAGCACCCCGATCGCAGCGAACCTCGAGACCAGGGTGTTCGAGCTGCCCAAGATCGGTGCCGAGTTCACGGTAACCAGCCCTTCGATCCCCCAGAAGACGGCTAAGGTGCCGTTGTCGGGATCGGCGCGTGCCGATCTCGGCAAGCAACGTGTGACCGCCAATCTGGTCGCGAAGTTTGACGAGAGCAACATCAAGGCGAAGCTGGGCATGGCGCAGTTCGGGGCGCCGGCCTACGATTTCGACATCGACATAGACAAGCTGAATCTCGACAAATACGCGCCGCCCAAGCAGAAGGGCGCGCAAGGCAAGCCAGCCGAACCCACGGCCCCGGCGTCTAAGCCGAAAGAAAAGGAAGCGGAGAAGCCCATCGACTTCTCTCCGCTCAAGGCGCTCAATCTGGATGGCAGACTCAAGATCGGAGACCTCATCGCGAACAACATCAAGGCCAGCAGCGTGCGCATGGACATGCGCGCGAAAGACGGCAGACTCGATCTCGATCCGATGCAGGCCAACCTGTATCAGGGCTCGCTCAAGGGCAACGCCAGAGTCAACGCCAACACCAATCAGATCGCGGTGAAGCAGGCGCTGAGCGGCATCTCCATAGGCCCGCTGCTGCGGGACGCCGCCCAGCAGGACATCATCGAGGGGCACGGCAACGTGGTTCTCGACCTCACCACAGCGGGCAACACCGTCAGTGCCTTCAAGCAGGCGCTCAATGGGAGCGCGAGCCTGAACCTCAAGGACGGGGCGATCAAGGGCGTGGATCTGGCGGGTGCGATGCGAAACATCAAGTCCAAGCTCGGGGGGCAGGATGCGGAGCAGTCGGGGAACACGACACAGAAGACTGACTTTACCGAGCTGACGGCTAGCTTTACGATCAAGAACGGCGTGGCGCACAACGCCGATCTCAGCGCCAAGTCGCCGTTCCTGCGCATCTCCGGTGAGGGCGACGTGAACATCGCGCAGGACAGCCTCGACTACACGGTCAAGACGGCGGTGGTGGGGACTACGGCGGGCCAGGGCGGTAAGGAGCGTACCGAGCTGACCGGGCTCACGTTACCGGTGCGTATCTACGGGCCCTACAGCGACCTCAAGTACAAGATGCAGTTCAGCCAGATGTTCAGCGGAGCCAGCAAAGAGGCGCTCAAGCAGATGGCGAAAGACGCGCTGAAGGACGGCGTCAAGGGCGAGCAGCTCAAGGATCTGGGCAAGCAACTTCTCGGTGGCGAGCAGAAGGCCGCGCCCGCGGGTGAGCAGCCGAGCGGCGATCAATCGCAGCCGGCCGCGCCGGCGAAGAAGCCCGACGACGAGCTCAAGGACAAACTGAAGGGCCTGCTGCGGCGATGAGTGAGGGGGTATTCGCCGCGCGGATCATCGCCTGGCAGCGCGGCCACGGTCGGCACGATCTGCCCTGGCAAAACACGTGCGATCCGTACCGTGTCTGGGTGTCGGAGATCATGCTCCAGCAGACGCAGGTGGGCGCGGTCATTCCCTACTATCTGCGTTTCATCACGCGCTTTCCCGATCTTCGGGCGCTGGCGGCGGCGACCGAGGATGAGGTGCTGGCGCACTGGAGCGGGCTGGGCTACTACGCGCGCGGGCGCAATCTGCATCGTGCCGCGCGCCTGATCGTCGAGCGGCACGCTGGCGCCTTCCCGCGTGAGCTCGAGGCAGTCCGCGCGCTACCCGGCGTGGGTCGGTCCACTGCCAGCGCGATCTGCGTCTTCGCCTTCAGCCAGCGCCGCGCCATTCTGGACGGCAACGTCAGACGCGTGTTGGCGCGTCATGATGGAATCAGAGGTTACCCGGGGGACAAGCAGGTGCAGGATCGGCTGTGGCAGCGGGCCGAGTCTCTGCTGCCGGACGACGGTATAGAGTCCTACACGCAGGGGCTCATGGATCTGGGCGCCGGTGTGTGCACCCGGCGCAGTCCCCACTGCCGGGCCTGCCCGGCGGCCGAGACTTGCGTAGCCCGGCGCAACGGACTGACCGGGCAGCTGCCCAGCCCCCGCCCAGCCAAGACATTGCCACAGCGCGATACGGCCATGCTGATCCTCATGAGCAGAGGAGAGGTCCTGCTGGAGAAACGTCCCGTGCCGGGGATCTGGGGCGGGCTGTGGAGCTTTCCCGAGGTGAGCGAAGATCGAGTCGAGGATGCAGCGTGGCGCTACGGCGCGCGACTCAATCGGATCACCCGACTGGCACCAGTAGACCACGGCTTCACACATTTCAAGCTGCGTATCCGTCCAGTGCTGGCGCAGGTGGTGCGGCACACCGGCGCGGAGGAGCCGGGTCGGCTGTGGCTCACCGTGGAGGACGCCCTGGGCGCCGCGATTCCCGCGCCGGTGAAGCGCATTCTAGGCGAGCTGCGCTGCGCGCCCGACCTCACAGCACGACTTGCCGGGACTGCAGGAAAACCTTGACCTCGCTCAGCGCTGCGATGGGGTCGCGCGCCTCCAGCAGACGCTGCTTGGTTTCCACCTCCAGGGGCAACACCTCAGCCAGGCGGTAGCCGACCCAGCCCGCCAGGTCCAGCCGCGCGGGTGAGGGGAAACGCTCGGCGCCCACCTTCGCGATGATCTTCTGCAGAAGCGTACCGAGGTCCTTGTACTCCTCCGGGAGCGGCAAGGGTGGGGCCGGGTCGTCCAGCTCCACTTGGGCCTGCACCAGACCGCTCTTTGCGGTCCACTGCTCGAGGATACGGAATACGGACTCGCCGTGGGTCACGAGGTGGAACAGACCCAGGTGGGGCATGTCCCATTGGGCGATTCGCGCGGTGCAGCCCACCGCGTAGGGCACGGCAACGGGGCCGACCTCCATCCCTTCGCGGATCAGACACACGCCGAAGGGTGCGTTGTCGCGAATGCAGAACTTGGCCAAGTCGAGATAGCGCTGCTCGAAGATGCGCAGTGGCAGCAGCCCTCCCGGATAGAGCACAGTCCCCAGCGGAAAGATCGGGATTTCCACCGTGATGCTCACCTTCAGTCACCTCGGCTCGACGGCGCTTCACCCCAACGCGCGATCAGCCGGTGCGGCACGCTCAATTGGTCAAGCACACGCGCGACCACGAAATCGATCAGATCCTCGATCTTCACCGGATGGTGATAGAAGCCGGGGTTGGCGGGCAGGATCACAGCGCCGGCGCGCGCAAGGCGCAGCATGTTTTCCAGGTGGATGGCCGATAGCGGAGTCTCGCGCGGGACCAGCACGAGCGGCCGATGTTCCTTCATCATCACGTCCGCGGCGCGCTCGATGAGGTTGTCCGCCAGCCCGCAGGCGACCGCCGCCAGCGTACCCATGCTGCAAGGGCAGATGACCATCGCGTCGGCCGGGTTGGAGCCCGAGGCCACAGGCGCGAACCACTCCTCGCGCCCGAACACGCGCAGCTGATTTTCCGCGGCCCCGAATCTGCGCACGAAGAAGTCCTCGACTTCGCGCGTGCGTGTCGGAAGCGCCAGGTCCATCTCCTGACGCGCTACGACCTGCGCAACCTGGGAGTAAAGCAGATACACGCGCACCCCGGCCGCGAGCAGGCATTCGAGCAGGCGCACGCCGTAGGGCATGCCCGAGGCACCGGTCAGCGCGAGAGTCACCGTGCGCTCGGATGACACTGCACTCATCGAGAAGCCAGGCGAGTCTCAGCGCAGAGGTAGGGCATGACGGCGGTGTGCCAACACGCGCTCACGCAGACACCAGCTCGCGATGCCGCACCAGGACTGGCACGAGCGAGCGGAAGCGCGGTGCCAGGATCTCGACCAGGTACACCGAGCGGTGCCGTCCGCCGGTGCAGCCGATACCCACAGTGAGGTAGCTGCGGTTGTCGTGGATGTAGCAGGGCAGCCACTCGTCGAGAAAGTGCCAGATGTCGGCGAGCATCTTTTGCACCATGGGGTCAGCGCGCAGGAACTCGATGACCGGGGCGTCCAGCCCGGTCAGCGGGCGCAGCAACGGGTCATAGTGCGGATTGGGCAGGCAGCGCACGTCGAACACCAAATCGGCATCGAGCGGGACACCGTTCTTGAAGGCGAAGGACTGGAACAGCAGCGTCAATCCCGAACCCGGCAGGCCCACGAAGTCCTTGACCCAGGCGCGCAACGCGTGCGGGCTCAAATCGCTGGTGTCGACGTGGTGCGCGAACGCGCTGACTTCGGCCAGAAGCTCGCGTTCGGCCTCGATGCACTCGGGCAGCGTGCGCGTGTCATCGGACAGCGGATGGCGCCGGCGCGTCTCGGAGAAGCGCTTCACCAGCGTGTCGGTCTTGGCATCTAGAAACAGCACGCGCAGATCGATGGAGCGTCGCCGCAGCTCCGCCACCCAGGTCGGCAGGTCCTCGAGCGTGTGCCCGCTGCGCACGTCCACGCTCACCGCCACACGCGTCTGGCTGGCACCGGCGAGGAAATCGGCCAGCCCCGGTAGCAGGTGCGCCGGCAGGTTGTCCACGCAGTAGTAGCCGCTGTCTTCCAGCACCTTGAGCGCGACGCTTTTTCCCGAGCCGGACATGCCGGTGATCAGGATCAGCTGCATCGCGGCGGGCGCATTCTCGCCGACGGCAACCGGGCTCGGCACCGCCTGCTCGCGGCTGCTCATGACCCGCGTCCGAAGTGTTGTTGCTGCCGGTGGATGAACTCCTGCGTGCTGTCGATGCCGCGCAGCTGCAGGACGTAGTTGCGCACAGCGGCCTCCACCAGCACGGCGAGGTTGCGGCCTGCCGCGACCGGCAGCACCACTTTGCGGATGCGAACGTCCAGGATCTCCTCCGTGCTCGCCTCGAGTGGCAGCCGTTCCAGCCCCGGGATCGTGCCGCCGACTGGTTTCTCCAATTGCACGATCAGTTTGAGGTTCTTGCGCATGCGCACGGCCGTCTCGCCGAAGATGGTGCGGATGTTGAGCATGCCTAAGCCCCGCACCTCGAGAAAGTCTTTGAGCAGCTCGGGGCTGCGCCCTTCCAACGTCTCGGGTGCGATGTGGTACAGCTCCACCACGTCGTCGGCCACCAGGCCGCCGCCGCGGGTGATCAGCTCCAGCGCCAGCTCGCTCTTCCCGACCCCGCTCTCCCCGGTGAGCAACACGCCCATCCCGAGCACGTCCAGCAGCACGCCGTGGCGGGTGACGAACTCGGCCAGCGCGCGCCCGAGATAGGTCCGCACCACCCAGATGATCTGAAGGCTAGGCAGGGGCGACGCGATCACCGGGACCCGGCGCGCCTCCGCGAAGCGCCTCACAGTCGGTGGCGGCTGCTCGCCGTCGCTCACGATCACGCAGGCCAGCCCGCTGTCTTGCAGCCGCGCGAGTGCCTGCTCCTGGGCCGCCGGCTCCATCGCCGGGAAATAGCTCGCTTCGATGCGGCTGAAAATCTGGATCCAGTTGGGGTGATAGAAGTTCAAGTGCCCGATCAGCCCCTGGGCCTGGGCGTTGATCTGTCGGCTGTCGAGCAGCGCGCCGGCATGCGCTTCGCCGGCCAGCCAGGACAGCTTCAGCGCCTCGCGATTATCTTGAAACAGCTGACCCACTGTCACCTGGGGCATGGCTGTATGCTCTCTGGGCGGATGACGTCCGGCATATCGCCTAGTTCCTCGGCGTGTGCGTCTGCCAGCCGACGATCAAACGCTGGGCGGAGACCGCGTCGGGAGCTGTAGCCAGTTGGCGGCGCAGCTCGCGGTCGCTGAACATCTGGGCCAGCTCGGACAGGATCTGCAGGTGCAGGTCCGAGGCGCGCTCGGGGACAAGCAGCACGAACGTCAGGCTCACCGGTTGGTTGTCCGGCGCGTCGAACGGGATTGGCTTGCGCACGCGCAAGAACGCGCCAACCGCAGTGCGCAGACCCTTGACCCGGCCGTGTGGGATGGCGATGCCCTGACCCAACCCGGTAGAGCCCAGGCGCTCGCGCGCCAACAGACTGTCTATCACCTGTCCCCGGCTTAGTCCCGAGGCGCCCTCGAGCATCGCACCTACCCGTTCAAACAGGGTCTTCTTGTCGGTGACCTCGACGTCCAGTGCGACGTGCGTAGGGTCAAGCAGTGAGGAGACCAGATTCATCAGTCGCGGTGCGTCGATGGTCTGCGCACGCCTGCCGACGCATCTGGGTTGCGGACTCCTGCCCGCTGCGCTGCCTACCCCGCCGCCCGGTTGCGGGCTGCTCCGTTCTGACGGTGCTCGATGACCTTTTCCTTGTGCTTGATGATCTGGCGGTCGAGCTTGTCCACCAGGCTGTCGATCGCGGCGTACATGTCCGGCTCGCAGCTCTCACAAAAGATGTCCCCGCCGGGCACGTTCACCTTGGCCTCGATCTTTTGCTCGAGCTTACTCACCGACAGGATCACGTTGACGTCGATCACATGGTCGAAGTGGCGCGTGATGCGCTCCAGCTTCGAGGTCACATAGCTGCGGATCGCGGGGGTGATGTCCAGCTGATGTCCGGTCAGTTGCAGATTCATCGAGGCCTCCTGGTTCGCAGAGCGCAGCGGGTCCCAATCGGAATTTAGATGGATTTTCTCAGATTGACAGGGAGTATCTGCAAAGATTCCCGGTACTTGGCGATCGTGCGGCGGGCCACGACGATGCCTTGCTTGCCCAGGATCTCCGAGATCTGGCTGTCGGACAGAGGTTTCCGCGTGTCCTCCTCGCCCACCAGCTGTTTGATCAGCGCACGGATGGCGGTGGCCGAGCAAGCGCCACCGGTCTCGGTGGTCACGTGACTGCCGAAGAAGTACTTCAGCTCGAAGATGCCGCGCGGGGTTAGCATGAACTTCTGCGTCGTGACGCGCGACACCGTGGACTCGTGCAGGCCCAAGGTGTCGGCAATCTCGCGCAGCACCAGCGGACGCATGGCCACCTCGCCGTGATCGAAGAAGTGGCGCTGGCGGTCGACGATAGCCTGCGATACCCGCAGGATGGTCTCGAAGCGCTGCTGCACGTTCTTGATCAGCCACTTCGCCTCCTGCAGCTGGCCGGCGAGCTGCTGCAGGCTGGCGTCGCGGTTGCGATGGAGGATGTCTGCATACATGCGATTCACGCGCAGCCGCGGCATGGCGTCGGGGTTGAGAGAAACGCGCCACAGGCCCTTGAGCTTTCTGACGATCACGTCGGGGATGATGTAGCGCGCCTCGTTCTTGGAGAACCGGGCCCCGGGGCGTGGGTTGAGGTGGGTGATGAGGCTCTGGATGCCACGCAGGGTATCGTCGTTGCAACGGAGCAGCTTCTTGAGCTTGGCGAAGTCGCGTGCGGCGAGGAGGTCGAGGTGAGTGCGGACCGTGATCAGCGCATCGGCACGGAATGGCGTGTCGAGAGGCACCGCTTCGAGCTGCAGAGCCAAGCACTCCCCGAGGCTTCTGGCCCCGATGCCTGCCGGCTCCAGGTGCTGTAGATGTTTGAGCGCGATCGCCAGCTCGGAGGGATCGAACTCCAAATCGACCGGCAGCATGGCCGCCAGTTCCTCGAGGTCCTGGGTCATGTAGCCGTCGTCGTCTAGCGTATCCACCAGCAGTGCGACGATCCTCTTGTCCCGGTCCGGACACTGGAGCAAATTCACCTGCCAAAGGAGGTGCTCACGGAGCGACGGTGAGTCCGCAGCAAGCTGCGGGTAGTCGCTGTCCTCGCCGTCGTCGTGGCCACTGTAGCTCCCGCCGCCATCCTCACGCCATTCCGTCTCGGGCTCGGGTACGTCGGCGGGTGTCTCCCCTTTCTCTTCCGCCGCTGGCGTGGTGGGCGTGGAGGAGCTGAATTCGGTGGGGAGCGGGGTGGTCGGATTCGCCGGCGTCCCATCCTCCTCAGTGCCCTCGTCCCTCTCCAGCAACGGATTATCCTGCAGGAAGCGCTCGATCTCCTGATTCAGCTCCAACGTCGAGAGCTGCAGCAATCGGATCGACTGCTGCAGCTGAGGCGTCAGCGTGAGGTGCTGGGACAGCTTGAGCTGTAACGAGTGCTTCATCGAAGAGACGGTGGGCGCCGGGGCGCTGGCGCGATGACGGAACGCCCCTGCATCTTAGCGGTTCGCTAAAGGCGGAAGTGCTCACCCAAGTAGACCTTCCTTACGCTTTCATTATAAACGATTTCCTCTGGCACCCCAAAAGCCAGGACGGAGCCGTCGTTGATAATGTAAGCGCGGTCACAGATCCCCAGGGTCTCGCGCACGTTATGATCGGTGATCAGCACGCCGATGTTGCGCTCCTTGAGGAAGCGGATGATCTTCTGGATGTCCAGCACTGCGATCGGATCCACCCCGGCGAACGGCTCATCCAGCAGGATGAACCGCGGGTGGCTAGCCAACGCACGCGCGATTTCCACCCGCCGTCGCTCACCGCCCGACAAACTGATCGCGGGGCTGTTGCGCAGGTGGCCGATGTGAAGGTCGTTCAGCAGGTCGGTCAGCCTCTCCTCCATGGTGCCATTATCCAGCCCCCTCAACTCGAGCACAGCCTGAACATTCTCGGCGACGGTCAGCTTGCGGAAGATCGACGCCTCCTGCGGCAGGTACGCTAGGCCCTTACGCGCCCGGCGGTGAATCGGCATGTGGTTGAGGCTCTGCCCATCGAGGTAGATGCTGCCCCCGTCGGACGGGATCAGGCCCACCATCATGTAAAAGCAGGTGGTCTTGCCTGCGCCGTTGGGGCCCAGCAACCCGATGACCTCCCCGCTCTTGACCTCCAGTGAAACGTCTTTGACGACGGTGCGGGCGTTGAACCGCTTTTGCAGCTGTTCCGCGCGCAACTCGCTCATGGCCAGGTATTTATCGGCAGACACGGCCGTTGCCTTGAGCGGCGCCGCGTCATTGTTCGGGCTTGCTGGGCAACGAGGGGGACGGCTTTAGGGGTACCGGCTGCCCGCCCCCTGGCCCAATCCCGAGCTTGTCCGCGGTCTTCTTCGGCGGCTGAATGGTGGCACGCACCCGGCCCTTGGGGTTCACCGGCGTGGCGACTGAAGGGCCGCCCATGACCTGATAGAACCCGGTCGTCGCGTCGTAAACGATGAAATCTCCCTTGACTTCATCCGCCCCCTTGCGGATCTCGGCGTTGGTGAAGACCTGCATCTTGTCGGCCTTTCCGTCGTACTCGAGGCGCTCGCCTTGCCCCTCGACATACTCGTCATATCCGTCGCGCTTCTGCTTGAAATACGCCGGTTTCCCGTACGCGTAGGCGTAGTTGAAGCCGCCGGCGTCCTGCCTGACAATCACCTTGTCCGCCTTGAGCAACAGCGTCCCCTGGCTGACCGTCACATTGCCCTCGAACACACTCTCCTTCTTGATGTCGTTGATGGTCAGCTTGTCCGCCTCGATGTTCACCGGCTTTTCGCGGTCGCCCTGCTCGGCCGAGCCCACGCCGGGTATGGCGAGCACGGTCCACAGTAGCCCACGCGAGAGCGAGTTGAGCGCCGCGCGCCGCATCTTAGCGCTTGTGGCTCCAAGGCAGTGCCCGGCCACCCTTCTGGGGCGTTTGCAACTGACCTTTCACGTTGGATAGCAACTTGAGCTCCCGCGTCTTGTTGTTGAATTCTAGGCCAACCGATTTCACGGTGCTATTGCCGTGGGTGAGCGTGACTTCACGACTAGTCTCGACCAGGTCCTTATCCGGGACGACGTGCAGGAAGCTGGTGGACAGCGTCATCTCAGGGTCCTCGCCAAAGGGGGCGCGCCGCACTTGCACGTCGCCGCGAAAGTCGACGGTCTCGCCGTTGCTGGACACCGCGCCCTGATTGGCCCGGATGCTGACCGGCGCTTTGTCGGGATCGAAGTGGGTGAGCCGCGGCTCTTCCAGAGTAGCGCTGTTGTCGGCCGGGTAGTGGACCATCCTCTTGGCGATCACGGAATAGCGCTCGCTTCCGTCCTCGTTCATGCGTTTGGCCTCGAAGTTCTCTGCCACGAAATCGGGTTCGGCGCTCGATGCGCCGTCGTGTGGTCCCACAGGCTGGACCTTCTGATCCAGCCACCAGGTCAGGGCCGCGAGCAAGGACAGCAGCAACGCAGGAACCCACGCGCGCCACCGGTCCCTCATTTGAGGTACTCCTGCATGCTGGTTTCGAGCGTGCCCTGCGCTGCCATCACCAGCTCGCACACTTCGCGGACTGCGCCGGCGCCGCCTGGCTGATCGGCAACGTAGTGGGAATGGCTGCGAACCAGGGCGGGTGCGTCTGGCACGCACGCTGCGAGCCCGCAGCGGCGCAGAATCGGCAGATCGGGTAGGTCATCGCCCATGGCCGCTGCTGCGGCAGCAGTCAGGGTGAGACGCTTCAGCAGTTGCTCGAAGACAGCGAGCTTGTCGCCCACTCCTTGGAACACGTAGGCCACGCCGAGG
>Ga0326726_10005335_pt1 | contig 11660 bp, 8 predicted proteins | sample MHFenrmetagenome_2_FD_207603 | JGI IMG/M metagenome (GOLD analysis project Ga0326726, IMG submission 207603) | Lab enriched peat soil microbial communities from Michigan Hollow, Ithaca, NY, United States - MHF15MN | ecosystem: Environmental > Terrestrial > Soil > Wetlands > Peat | place: USA...
CCGAAGCTGAAGAGAAAAGGACGAATTAAGGATCCGGAGCATCACCAGGATCATCCCTGCTGAGACCAGAAGGCAAAAGTAATACAGGGCAAGATCGTCCAGTGGTATCGTAAATAGACTCGGGTTATTGATATGTGAGATCCCATCACTGCCGCCGGTTATTCCTCTCGCTTTGTATACGAGTGACCAGAAGACCATTGTTACGGCAATACCCATGACAGCAAAGTAAAAGCCCGTCCTCTTGGTGATGAAAATCCCCAATACGTAGGCGACGACGATGCTGATGACCAAGGCTGCAGGCAGCAATATCATCAGTTCATTGGTGATCGCGTACTTTCCGGCTGAAAAAGCAATAATGTAGCCGCCTATGCCGATAAAAATCGATTGTCCAAAATGGACCTGACGCAGAAGGCTATACAGAAAATAGACCCCAAAGGTTGCGGGTGTCCATAGTAAAAACTTCTGGATCAAGGTTCGCTGATACCCGCTGATAAAAAAAGGGATGATCACCGCTATGGCTGTTAACAGCAGTGTTGCGATCAATTTGGTGTTGCCGCCCCGGGAGGGAATCGCCATGCTACCTTCACGGTTCATCTGCTTGCCTTCACTCTTCTTTGTTTAATGTTTGAACTCTTTGCCCCATAGGCCGAAGGGCCTGATCATCAGTGTTGCAGAGGCGATGATAAACGGGATAGCAAGTTCGAGCACGGGCATATTAAGAGCTGTGACGACTCTGGCAATTCCTAGTATAAAAGCAGTCAAGACCGCTCCGCCAATGCTGCCGACTCCACCGATGATGATTGTCAGTGCTGCCAAGAGAAGGGCGTTGCCCTCAATTCCGTAAGAAGCGCCGGCGATGGGGACATACAACCCTCCGGCCAGGCTTGCCAAGATCCCGGTGATTGCGAAAGTGATGATGGTAACGACGTTCTGGTTCACGCCACAAACCTGAGCCATTGTCCTGTCGCCGTCCAGCGAACTGGCACGAAATCTCAAGCCCCAGGAGGACTTATAAAGAAAAAACGCCAGCACAAGCATCACCACCAGGGCAAACCCAAACATGAAAAAGTAATAGTTGGAAACAAAATTTCCAAGCACTTCGGTCGTCCCCATTTCTAAAAAGGGAGCTGAATAGGTAATCGGAGTAGTTCCCCATGTCAGTTTGATTGCACCGCTAAAAGCCATGAGCAATGAGGAAGTTGCGATCATGCGGTGAACGTCTGTTTTCAGGTAACGTTCAAATACCCCGTATATGACTAGCGCTATTCCTGCTCCCAATAGGCTTACAAAAAGTAGAATTCCGAGAAAAGCGAAAAAAGAGAAAGTTTTCCCTAATAAAAACGTACTCACCGAAACGGTTACATAGGCTCCTACCAGGTATATCCCGGCAAAGGTCAGCGAGACTCGGCCGGAGATGTATAAGATGAAGTTTAATGAAAATGATAGCATGATGATGTATGAGACCATGGGCAGGGCATTGAAGACGTACGAAAAGAGTGTGCTTAGCATCGGGTGTCTTTCAAGATGGGTAGCTCTGGTGCTGGTGCGCCTTCACCATGAATTGATAATTGCCTGTGCCATTCACCACAGCACAGGCAATTATCGCATGAGTGCAGCCGCTACTTTGCGACCTTATCCAAACTGTTGATGAACTGTTCCACGGTCATCCAGGGCGGCACGATTCTCAGGTAATCAGGAACCAGATTCATATCCTTCATGACCCAGGTGCTTTTGTCTTTGTGAAGTCTACCGACAGCCATGCCGGGAGCAGTCGATTGGTGATTGATCATAGACGATACTCCATCGGGACCGACGATGGATAAGCCATCCAGCATCTTTGCCAGCATTACAGGCGTCGGGTATTGCCCGGTTAAATCATAGATTTTCTCGTATGCTTTTTTCAGATAAAGCAGCCCCGTTAGCATATGAATGTCCATTCCATATGTGGGGAGAACGCCAGTTTTCTCCAGGATCATGGGAGTGAGCTTGCTGTTCGGATAGCCCAAGGCATACGGAGGGAACGTACCATTACCTGCTCTGGTTTCTCCCAGTACGCCTTCTCTCGCCATCTCTCCCTTGGCGGTTCCACTGAAGACATCGAATACCAGGGGTACTCTTTTGTACAATCCCATCGCTTCTGCTTGATTATGCCAGGCCACTCCATCTGAACCCCAGGAGTATCCCACGTAGACATCAGGCTTCTGCTGCATGACGTTGGTGATATAGGCAGAAAAGTTAGGACCTGCTTCCCCGAATGGGTGATGGAAGATGTAGACGAACTTTACGTCGGGTTTGAACTTCTGCATAATTTCTTGGAAACGTTTCACGACATCGTGGCCCCATTCGTAATCGGGAGCGCCTATGGCGATCGTCTTGACATCGGGTTTTTCTTTGAGTATTGCCGTCACATGGGTAATTGACTGCATGACATCATCGGGTCCTATTCTGTAGACATAGGTTGGATTGGGAATAACTTTAGTAAATAGAGCCATGGTCGTTGATTCAAGGAGAAGAGTCGGTGTTTTCCATTTCGTCTCTACCTTCGGCGCAACGGCCAGTCCGGTACTGGAGGACAGGCATCCTAATATCGCTTCTACCTTGTCATTCTCGACCAGTTTTCCAAATACCTCGACTGCATTTTGGGCATTTTTTTCGTCGTATATGATTGCTTTTATAGGGCGGCCCAATATACCCTTTTCGTACTTGTTCATATATTCGACGGCCAGCTCGGCGTTTATTCCGGCATTAGGCGAAAGTGTGGCAGCAACCCCCGACAATGGAACTACAAAACCTATCTTGATTGGCCCGGTTGGAATGTTTGCCTTCTGGTCGGCTGCATCAGCAACAGCACTTATGCTTCCAATTAAGAACACCGCGATCACTAGACACACAACGAAAGACTTACCTCTGGTGACTAACATTGATATACCCTCCTTCCATGAAATAATGATAGAGAAAATCGCTCGACTCTCCAGCTTAGCATCTCGTAAGTTTCCGATATGAGGCGTGCCCGTGATTGGCTACTGAGTGCCATTTAGGCCGAATCGTCATACCGAACGATTGGGAAATGCCGCACTGGACCCCATTAGACGCAACTGCCTGGTTTTCACGATGATGGCGCGGACCGCCATGCCTGGGCCTTCCGCCTGATGGGAGCCGGAACATCCGCTGCCGTGGATAGATCCGCCAGAAGCAGAAGCACCCGAGACACTCGCCAACATTACCATTTCTTTTCCTTACGGTAGAGGTCCTCCTCAGTTTGTTGCCAATGCAACTAGGTGATGAGAACTTGCTTTAGGGAGCGTCGAATATATAATAAAGGGGATAGTATGTCAAGAAAAAGTAGCAAAAAGTAGCACCGAGAGTAGCACCGATGATAATGAAGACAAAAAACAATTGGGGTGATTACAAAAAACGATGTCTTGAAATCTGCATTGGAAGAGGATGGGGGCGTCTCATTGACTTCCTTAGAAGAGGAAGTGCCGTTCAGGGCAATTATCTGGGGGGAAGACATTTTCACTGAGTTTAGGAAGTATGCTCCGATCCTGGACGTAATGGAAGGCTCGACGCCTATCTATATGGATACCAAACAAAAATAGAGGCTAACCGAGTCGGCTAACCTCTAGATCTTGTTGGCGCGCCCAGGGTGATTCGAACACCCGACCTGCGGATTCGTAGTCCGACGCTCTATCCATCTGAGCTATGGGCGCACTCATGAACTATTTATTTTTTTTCGGAGAGAGAGGCCTACTACGCTTCTGCTGAAGCTTCGTAGGCTAAAGGATTCTCTTCTGTAACAGAGCTTTCCCCGATCCGGTCTTAAAATATTGTTCAAGTTCGATCGCCTTCACTTGATCTTTAACAGCGATATATGCTTCTAAGATGAACGGTGCCCTACTTTTAGTAGAATCCACCTTCCCAGAGTTATGCTCGGTCAATCGCCGGCGAATACTATTCGTCGAACCCACATAAAGATTCTTATCTTTTCCGCTCTTCAGTATATAGACATACCACATGATTTGGAGGGCCTGCCAGCCGTAGCTTTAGCGTAGGCTGGCGGAGAGAGAGGGATTCGAACCCTCGATCCCGTTATAAGCGGGATACTCGCTTAGCAGGCGAGCCCCTTCGGCCTCTCGGGCATCTCTCCACGTGTCAACCATCTTCAATCTTGTAGCAGTCGCCGCTTATCGGCTTCGCCGAGAGAGAGGGATGTGCTCACTCGCTCCGCCTTCCCCTTCGGGGGCGCCGAACCCTCGATCCCGTTATAAGCGGGATACTCACTTAGCAGGCGAGCCCCTTCGGCCTCTCGGGCATCTCTCCGGTTCAAACACTAGTTCGGAGTTCTCATTCGCAGTTCGGCGAAACTTCTTTCAATTGATTACTTCAGTCTCCGAACTCCGAGCTCATTACCTAACTAATGGTACGTGGCTTGCCATCCGAAGCTTGAGCGGCCAACTACCCTTTGCCAAAGCTCCGATGGCTAAATAGGATGGATCGCCTCGGGAGCCTTAGCATAACATGGCTGCCATCCGCGGCTTTACCATAGAATGGCCTGCCATCCGAAGCTTCAGCGTAGGATGGCGGAGGGAGTAGGATTCGAACCCACGTCCCCTTTCGGAGAAGCGGTTTTCAAGACCGCCGCCTTAAACCACTCGGCCATCCCTCCGTTATTAAACCAGTTCGGGTTCTTAGTTCGAAGCTCGGAGTAATTCTAAATACTCTTGGATCTCCGAACTCATAACTCCCAACTAATTACTTATTTTCATGCTACGCCGAACCCACGCCCCCCTTTGAGAATCCCGTTTCACACGGGACGCCTTAAACCACTCGGTTTACCACCCGAAGCTTTAGAGCTGTCGGGGCGATTCATGAATCGCCCCTACTCCCAACTCATACCTTTTATTTCCGCTTTTCTATACGTTCCACCCCATAGAGATAGGGCCTCAAAACTTCCGGGATGATTACACTTCCGTCGGCCTGCTGATAATTCTCTAAAATAGCCACCAATGTCCTTCCAACAGCCAGACCGGAGCCGTTGAGAGTGTGGATGTACTCTGTCTTGGACTTTCCAGATATTCGATATCGAATCTTCGCCCTTCTCGCTTGAAAGTCCTCAAAGTTACTACAAGAAGATATCTCTTTAAACGTATCCTGCCCGGGAAGCCAGACCTCGATATCATAAGTCTTCGAGGCTGAAAATCCAAGATCCCCAGTACAGAGATTGACGACTCTGTAAGGAAGTTTCAACCTTTTCAATATCTCCTCAGCATTCGAGAGAAGCTTTTCCAGTTCCTCATAAGAATTCTCCGGCTTCGTAAACTTCACCAATTCCACCTTATTGAACTGATGTTGTCGAATCAACCCGCGGGTGTCTTTCCCGTAAGATCCGGCTTCCTTCCTGAAACAAGGTGTGTAGGCCGTATAATAAAGAGGGAGCGCTTTTTCTTCCAGAACCTCATCTTGGTGGATATTCGTCACGGGCACTTCCGCAGTTGGAATCAGAAAGTAATCGGTTCCTTCCACCTTGAAAAGCTCCTCCTCAAATTTTGGCAGCTGTCCTGTGCCAGTCATCGTCGTCCGATTAACCATGAAAGGAGGAAGCACTTCCCGGTATCCATGCTCCCGGGTATGGAGATCCAGCATAAAATTAATCAAGGCCCTTTCCATCTTTGCGCCGAGATCCCAATACAGGGTAAAACGGGCTCCGGTAATCTTCGCTCCTGTTTTAAAATCAAGAATCCCTAACTCCTCCCCTAAATCCCAATGGGCTTTTGGTTCGAAATCAAATTTCGGGATATCCCCCCACCGCCTGACCTCCGCATTGTCGGACGGGTCTTTTCCGACGGGAACAGAGTGGTGTGGAAGATTGGGAACGGTGAGGAGAAAATCTTGGAGGGCTTTCTCCTTCTCTTCAATGATTGCATCTAATCCCTTTAGATCCTGGGAGACCTTTTTCATTTCCTGAATCAAATCTGAAGCATCTTGGCCTTCCCTTTTTTTCTTGCTCACCTCATCAGAGACTTTTTTCTGGAGGGCTCTTAATCTTTCCCATTCCTGGATGGTTTTTCTCCGGTCTCCATCGATCAAAACAAACTGATCGAGATTAACGGCCTGACCTCTGGTGGCGAGACGGTCCCGCACCTCTTCCAGATGTTCCCGAATATATTTCGCTTCAAGCATAAAAAAACCCATCATTAGGAATACACTCTAAGACCAAGATTTCCTTAATTTATCATCAATTTTCTGCGAAATCAATTATTGCTTTTAGTTCTGCCTCTGATCAAATCGGGTTTCGGCAAAATAGGCTGCTTCAGGGAAAGATGTCCTGTGATGGTTTCGACCGGCTTCCCATCAATGAGGATTTGGACTCGTTTGATTTGGGGAAAATTGAGGGAGAGGGAGTTAACAACGGAATAGACCGTCATCATCTCGGCTGAACTTCCTCCAGGATGATCCTTAGAAAGGGCCTGGTTAAAATCAACTTTGGCCATCCCTGCGTCATTGATCTGAAGATTCAATAATTTTGTTCGAGGAGGAAGAGTACGTAAGAGTTTTCCTTCCGGACCCTTGATCAACTCAACGACGGTTTCCTTCGCCTCCTCCTTTAATGCAGCCTTTTTCAGAATCTTCCTCCTTTCCCCTATCAGATATTCACCTTCTCTATCTGAAAAATAGAGGAGGACTTCCTTTTTTTCGACCAAAATGCCCCGTCTGGAAAACAATGGTTTAACGGAATCGTATATCTGCCGATGAAAGAATACGATCAAACCTATCCCTATCAGGATCAGTAAAAAAAATACTTTACCTCCGTTGCCCTTTTTAGAGCTTCTTTTTTTCCGCTTCGATTTCATGAAACCCGGTTAATTTGACTTTCCTTCTGCCATTTTCCCAATAATCGGCAGTAAATATCGTTTCCCTTGAAGAGCTTTAATCATCAGGATGAGCCACAGGATGAGGCTGAAAATCCAGACTAGGGCGCCGATGACGGGAATCGCCCCAAAGAGGAGAATAATCACGAAGAGACCGAGAAAAGTGATGGTGGACTGCTTGGCGTGAAACTTGACGAACCGACTCTCCTTTTCTACCACCAGAAACACAATGCCCGTAATGAATCCAAAGAGATAGCAAAGAAATCCGGCCACATTTTCATCCAATCCTGTGCTCGATTTTGGTTTCTGTTCATTCATCGGACGATCCTTTTCTACGAAACCGTTATAAGTCGAAGGCTATTTACCAACAACAAAAGGAAAAGTCAACCCTTGGCGCCCAGAGTAAGGCCAACACTCGGCGAAGCCGAATGGTTCAAATCCGCAAATTCAGAAACCTTCTTTTTCAAAAATTGTCCGGTATAAGAATCTGGATTTTGGGCCAATTCCTCCGGCGTTCCGCACCCGACCACCTCTCCCCCGTTCTCTCCACCCTCCGGGCCCAGATCGATAATGTAATCGGCTGATTTGATGACTTCCATGTTATGTTCGATAACGATGACGGTGTTTCCTCGGTCGGTGAGCTGGTTGAGAACGTCGAGTAATCTCTGGATATCTGCAAAATGGAGACCTGTTGTCGGTTCATCCAGAATGTAGACGCTCCTCCCCGTCTCTCTCTTGCTCAACTCCCTTGCCAGTTTGATTCGTTGAGCCTCTCCTCCGGAAAGGGTTGTGGCAGGCTGACCCAGCCTAAGGTAACCAAGACCCACGTCGCAAAGGGTCTGAAGTTTTTGACGTATGACAGGGATCGCTTGAAAAAATTCACTGGCCTCTTCAGCCGTCATCTCCAGCACATCGGAAATGGTTCTTCCCTTATACCGGATATCAAGCGTTTCTCGATTATAGCGTTTTCCATGGCACTCTTCGCAGGTCACATAGACATTGGGGAGAAACTGCATCTCCACTTTCAAAACACCATCCCCGTGGCACGTTTCGCATCGTCCTCCGGAAACGTTAAAACTGAAGCGGCCCGGCATAAATCCTCTCATCCTCGATTCGGGAAGCTGGGCAAAGAGGTCCCGGATGGGTTGGAACACACCCGTATAGGTCGCCGGGTTTGAACGCGGTGTTCTTCCGATCGGCATCTGGTCCACGTGGACCACCTTATCCACATACTCCAGGCCTTCAATCCCACGAACAGAGACAGAATGCTGCGGGGTGCGATAAAGCTGCTGGGCCAATAGGCGGTAGAGCGTATCAATGATTAGTGTTGACTTTCCTGATCCTGAAACGCCTGTGATGCAGGTAAACACCCCGATCGGAATCTCCACATCGATATTCCTCAAATTATTTGCCGAGGCACCCCGGAGCACAAGATACTTGCCGGCGATCGGCCTTCTCCGGCTTGGAAGAGGAATGAATTTTCCCCCGGAGAGGTATTGTCCGGTTAACGAATGCTCTGCCTTCGCCAACTCCCCGGGAGGCCCGCTGAAGATCACTTCTCCGCCTCTCTCACCGGGACCGGGTCCCATGTCAATGATGTAATCGGCCGAACGAATCGTCTCCTCATCATGCTCCACGACAATGACCGTGTTGCCCAAATCCCTCAACCTTTTCAATGTCCCAAGAAGGCGGAGGTGGTCCCTTTGATGGAGGCCGATGCTGGGCTCATCCAAAATGTAGAGCACCCCCACTAAACTCGACCCGATTTGAGTTGCCAACCGGATGCGTTGGGATTCTCCCCCGGAAAGGGTGGCAGCGGTCCGGCCCAAGGTCAAATAATCCAGGCCGACCTCTATCATAAACCTCAATCGCTCTTCGATCTCTTTCAAAACCCCTCGAGCAATTTTTTCAGATCTCGGGGTCAGTTCTAAACTCTTCAGGAAATCCAATGCCTCCTTCACATAGAGATGGGTGACTTCAGCGATCGATCTCCCACCCACCTTGATCGAAAGCACTTCCTTTTTCAGCCGCGTCCCTGCGCATTCAGGACAGGGGGCGACATTCATAAATTTCTCCACCTCCCCATTTGATTCTTCATCCTCTTCCTCTTCTTCCCTCCTTCTCCTCTCCATTTCCGGAATCACCCCTTCGAATTCCTGACGGAAGAGATAGGATCTCCCCTTCCCTTTCACTTTGAAAGAGATTTTCTCTCCTTCCGATCCATAGAGCAGGAGATGCTGAATCGACTTAGGCAATTGATGAAACGGAGTATCGAGATCGAAATGATGATGTTTCGCCAACCCTTGAAGGATGGGCCTGAGAAACGCCTCTCCCCTATCCTTCCACGGAAGGATGGCCCCTTCGTTTACGGAGAGCGATCGATTCGGAATGATGAGATTGGGGTCGAAATAACGCTTTGTCCCCAAACCACCGCATGCAGGGCAGGCCCCAACAGGACTGTTGAAAGAGAACATCCGGGGCGTAATCTCGGGAAAGCTGAATCCGCAATGAATGCAGGAAAACTTCTGACTGAAGACAATGGGAGAAGATCCTTCTCTCTCAACCTTCACAATCCCCTCGGAAAGGTGTGAGGCGATTTCTAAAGAATCGTTGATCCTCTTCTCGGCTCCTTCTCTAACCACCAAACGGTCCACGACCACATCAATTTCGTGGCGTTTGTTCTTATCCAAACGGATCTCCTCGCTGAGATCTCTCACCTGCCCATCAATCCTTACCCTCACAAAGCCGTCGCGCCTGAGTTCCTCTAATTCCTTTCGATATTCACCCTTCTTCCCCCGTACAATGGGAGACAGGAGTGTGAGCGACGTCCCTTTTGGGAAGTGTAAGATGGCCTCGGTCATCTGTTGGAGAGTTTGAGAAGAAATGGGAGAGCCGCAGTGGGGGCAGAAAGGCTCTCCGATTCTGGCGAAAAGCAGACGGAGGTAATCGTAAATCTCTGTCACCGTGCCCACTGTCGAACGCGGGTTCCGCGACATTCCTCTTTGATCGATGGCAATGGCCGGCGAGAGACCTTCGATCGATTCCACATTGGCCCTCTCCATCTGCTCCAGAAACTGACGTGCGTACGCCGAAAGGGACTCCACGTACCGTCTCTGTCCTTCGGCATAGAGTGTGTCGAAGGCAAGCGTGGATTTGCCGGAGCCGCTCAGACCGGTGATCACCACCAGACTATTCCGGGGGATCTCCACGTCGATATTCTTCAGATTATGAACCTTCGCTCCGCGGATGATAATCTTATCCATTGGTCTCCTTCTTTAAAAGAATTAACAGAAAAACCGCTTAGTGTAAACCCCGTGGGAAGGCCTCTTGCTCTTAATAGAAATGCTCACACGAGGAATTTAATCTGTATAACGGCCGACTACCTTTTGCTCCTCCCCTCCCCTCTCCCCGGCGGGGAGAAGGAAAGGGTGAGGGGATTGTCATTCGTGAAATTCGCTATCATTCGTGATATTCATCAAAAAAAGTTTCTTGACAAACCAAAAAAGACCGTTATAATTTTGTTTGTTGAGTTTATTTTATTAAACTTATTTCTTCTTATATTGTTCTAAAGAAAAGTAAGCAAGGTGGGGTTGACTATGGCCAAGATATTGATCATCGGGGCAGGCGGCGTCGGAACCGTTGTTGCACATAAGGTTGCAAAAGTCCCACAGGTCTTCACGGATATCATGCTGGCAAGCCGTTCAAAATCAAAGTGTGATGCGATCGCGAAAGCAGTTGGCGGAAAGAAGATTAGGACTGCTCAAGTTGATGCAGATGACGTCCGGCAATTGGTCGAATTGTTTAAAAGCTTTAGACCGGAAATGGTTATCCATGTTGCACTCCCTTATCAAGATTTAACGATTATGGATGCTTGCCTTGAAGCCGGAGTCAATTACTTGGATACCGCAAGTTACGAGTCGCGAGAAGTTGCGAAATTCGAGTATAAATGGCAATGGGCATACCATGAACGATTTAAAAATGCGAGTCTGACAGCCATTTTGGGTTGCGGCTTCGATCCGGGAGTAACAGGGGTCTTCACTGCTTATGCTTCCAAGCACCATTTTGACGAAATCTATTACCTGGATGTTGTTGACTGCAATGCGGGCGACCATGGAAAACCTTTTGCAACCAACTTCAATCCGGAGATTAATATTCGTGAAGTAACCCAGAGGGGTAAATACTGGGAAAACGGTAAATGGATTGAAACAGAACCACATGAAATTCATAAGCCCTTGAACTATCCAAATATCGGGCCCCGCGAATCTTATCTGATTTACCATGAAGAATTAGAATCACTGGTCAAACACCTTCCAACGCTCAAACGAGCCCGATTTTGGATGACTTTCGGGCAGGAGTACTTGACCCATTTACGCGTGATTCAAAATATTGGCATGGCCAGCATTAAGCCTGTCCTTTATGAAGGCAAGGAGATTGTACCCCTCCAATTCCTTAAAGCGGTATTGCCTAACCCGGGCGAGCTCGGTGAACATTATTCAGGTGAAACCTCCATCGGTTGCCGAATCAGAGGCACCAAGAATGGAAAGGAGAAAACCTACTATATCTATAACAACTGTAAACACCAGGATGCCTATAAGGAAACCGGTGCTCAGGGTGTGAGTTATACCACAGGGGTACCCGCAATGATCGGGGCGATGATGTTCATGACGGGTAAATGGAAAAAGGCCGGCGTATATAACGTCGAACAATTTGACCCGGACCCATTCATGGAACAACTAAACCTGCACGGACTTCCCTGGCATGAACTGCACGATGTGGATCTGGAATTATAGA
>Ga0326726_10005336_pt1 | contig 11659 bp, 11 predicted proteins | sample MHFenrmetagenome_2_FD_207603 | JGI IMG/M metagenome (GOLD analysis project Ga0326726, IMG submission 207603) | Lab enriched peat soil microbial communities from Michigan Hollow, Ithaca, NY, United States - MHF15MN | ecosystem: Environmental > Terrestrial > Soil > Wetlands > Peat | place: USA...
TAAATGGGGACACATACCATTTTTCTAAGTCATTGCGCCTTTGATGAGCAGAAAGCTCCTGCCTATGCTGAAGCATCGGCCCGCAGGCAAAGCTCAAGAAAGACTGTGATGCCTGCCTGTCCGGCAAGGTGCGCAGCCGGGCAGACAATAGGAGATGATATTTACCCCGTTAGAAATAATGCCCTGCTGTTCTGCAGTCCCGCCGGTGGCGGGGTTACATTCTAGAATAATTCCGGGGGATCTAACGCCCCGATCGGTTTCGAGTCATAACGACTGGAATTTCTAACGGGGTGAACCTCTCCGGCAGCAGATTTTTTTTGACGTGCTTCCATTTTTCGGTCAAGACTTAGGATAGCTGAAGAGGCAGATCTGAACATTCAACAGAGTACTTTCGGGTGAGAGGAAATATTGTGAATCGGGATCGGCTAAAAAAACTTGCCGCGGACAAGCGATTCATCGCAGGAATTTATAATTATTGTGATCGATGGTGTGAACGTTGTCCGCAGACCTCGCGCTGCTTGAATTTCTCCATTTCGGAGGAGGAATTTTCGGATCCCGAAACGCGGGATATCCGGAATGAGGCGTTCTGGAATAATTTATCTGGAATCATGGGGGAGACCCTGGAGCTGCTGAGGGAGAGTGCGAAAAAATGGGGGGTAGAACTCGAGACGTTGGAATCCATGGAGGATATCCAACATATAAAGGCGAAGGCTGCGGCCGCGAAGAACCATCTGCTTTGCCGTGCCGCTAAGAGGTACAGCGGATGGGTGGAAGATTGGTTCAGGGAGAGAGAAACACTCTTTTTTGAGATGGCGGCCGCCGCAAGAGAGGGAGTCAGTCTCGAGGAAGCCATCGAGGTGATCCGGTGGTACCAATATTTTATCTGCGCCAAGGTCATGCGGGCCGTCCGGGGAAATATCGAGGAGAAAGAAGAGAGAGGCGATGAATTCCCAAGTGACTCGGATGGCTCGGCCAAGATTGCACTCATCGCCATTGACCGTTCGATCGCCGCCTGGGCAGTGATTCAACACTATATCACCGATGGGGATAAGGAAGTGATCGACGTCATCGCCTTTCTCGACGGTTTGAGGCAGGCCGTCGAGGAAACATTTCCCAAAGCGAGGTCATTTATTCGGCCCGGATTCGATGAAATCGACCCAAAGGGATAGGACCGGGCGTCCTCCATCATAAGGTTGTGGCAGGGACGGGAGGTCGTGAAATTATTTAAGAAACCAGGGAAGAGTCCCGCAGTCTTTTTGACACTTCTGCCGTCAACTCGCAAACCCTTTCAGCCAGGGGAATGGGAAGGGACGCCGCTCCGCAACTTGGGGTGATGATGGCTCTTTGAAGAAGGATTGGATCCATTCCTTTTTTGGAGAGAGTTTCCATTCCTTCGTTCAAACGCTTGACCAGACTTTGAGCATCCTCTTTAAGGATGGCCTCACTCGTTGGGATGATGCCCCACGCCAAAATACCACCGCGCTCCAAGAAGAACCTCAACTCCTTTGGATAAAGGGAGAGCGTTTCCAGGTAACCATAGGCATCGAAGCTGAGGATATCGAGGTTCGTCGAAAGAAGCACGCTCCAGTCCGTATTCCCGCAGCAATGGACACCCTTTAATCCCTTCACGGCATCAAAACATTCATTTAAAGAATGGATGACATCCTGGCGATTCAGGCTTGAAAAGGCAGAACCAAATGATGAGAGGGAGGGTTCATCAAAAAAGAGTATCGCCGGGATGCTGGGAAAGAGATCGTTGAATCTCTTTTCCAGCCATCGGGCTTTCAGGGAGAGGTGTTTGATCAAGATCTCTCTCAAGGTAGGATCATAAAAGATGGGTTTTCCTTCCTGATCGATTAAGGCAAGGCCGAAGGTGACAGGCCCTGTAATCTGACCCTTGATATATCTTATTTCCTTTCGGTTCTTCTCTGAAGAGAGATCTTTTAGGATCCGAAGTCCCCTCGCAAAATCTTCCGTGATTTTAAAAGGGTCGAGCTCGCCCTTCTCCAGATGTTGATAGAATTTCTCGATTTCTTTATCGAATCCAGTAGAGGTATCCACCCACACTCTTTGCTCCCTTTCATTCCACCTCAAGGAGGGAAACCCCTCAGAATATTGGAGAACCATACTTTCCAAAAAAGAGCGCTTTGGCAGTTGGGGCCAGAAGGGGAGGTGAGGGAAGTCCCTGAGGATGAGACGGAGAACCTCCCTTTCATCCTGATGGGGGAAGGATCCGATTCCTGTGGTAATGAAAGGGTATCGAAATTCCATAGTTTTTCATAAAGCCATTTTATACAAAAAGTCAAGGACATTTTGCCATACATTTTATAACCAATTGATTGCAGTATAAAAGTTGACCCTTCAACTGTGCTCAGGGTCAACCCCGGGCTTTGCCTGTGGGTTAATTTTAGGCTGTGGACCGAAGGGTTGACAACCGGGATTTCGATGATTATCTATTCTAAAAATTTACAAGAAGGGAGGTCTGTCTTTATGAAGGTTAGGCCACTGCATAATCGTGTCATTGTCCAGAGTCTGGAGGAGGAGGGAAAGACAAAAGGGGGGATCATCATCCCGGATACGGTTAAGGAAAAGCCGATTGAGGGAAAAGTGATCGCTGTCGGACCAGGAAAGATCAAGAAGAATGGAACAAAGCTTCCCCTTGAAGTCAAAAAGGGGGATCGGGTCCTCTATGCCAAATACGCAGGAACCGAGGTGAAGATTGATGGGGAAGAGTATCTTATGATGACAGAGGATGATATCCTCGCCATTATTGAATGATGGAGGATCAGAAAGGAGGAGGTGTTCATGGCAAAAGAATTGAAGTTCGATCAGGAGGCAAGAAATGCAATTTTGGAAGGTGTTAATGTATTGGCCGACGCAGTCAAAGTGACCCTCGGACCGAAGGGAAGGAATGTCGTCCTGGAGAGATCATTTGGCTCGCCGTTGGTCACCAAGGACGGTGTCACGGTTGCAAAGGAGATTGAGCTCGAGGATCATTTTCAGAACATGGGCGCCAAGATGGTGAAGGAGGTGGCCAGTAAAACCTCGGATACAGCCGGAGATGGAACGACCACGGCGACGCTTTTGGCACAGGCCATCTACCGTGAAGGATATAAAGTGGTGGCCGCTGGAATCAATCCCATGGATGTGAAGCGAGGAATTGATCAAGCCGTGGAAGAGGTTGTGAAAGAGTTGAAGAAGCTCTCAAGGGCCGTTAAAGAACAGAAAGAGATTGCGCAAGTGGGTACGATCTCGGCCAATAACGACCGGACCATTGGTGATATTATTGCGGAGGCAATGAATAAGGTTGGAAAAGAAGGAGTGATCACGGTAGAGGAAGCCAAAGCGATGGAGACGACCTTAGAGGTCGTGGAAGGGATGCAGTTCGATCGTGGTTACAGTTCTCCTTATTTTGTAACCGACCCGGAAAAGATGGAGGTTGTTCTCGATGACCCCCTTATTCTCCTTTACGAAAAGAAGCTCTCCAGTATGAAAGAGCTTCTTCCCATTTTGGAACAGATTGCCAAGACGGGAAGCCCGTTTCTCATCATTTCTGAGGATGTGGAAGGAGAGGCATTGGCCACGCTGGTTGTCAATAAGCTTCGAGGGACATTGAAATGTGCAGCGGTCAAGGCCCCTGGTTTTGGAGACCGAAGAAAGGCCATGCTCGAAGATATTGCTATCTTGACCGGTGGCAAGGCCGTCATGGAGGATGTGGGAATCAAACTCGAAAAGATGAAGCTGGATGATCTGGGCAGGGCGAAGAAAGTGGTCATCGATAAAGATAATACGACCATTGTTGAAGGAGCGGGGGATAACTCTGCCATCGAAGGCCGGATCAAACAGATTCGCGTCCAGATCGAAGAGACCACATCGGATTACGATCGGGAGAAACTCCAGGAGCGATTGGCAAAACTTGCGGGAGGGGTTGCTGTCATCAAGGTGGGAGCAGCTACTGAAACGGAGATGAAGGAGAAAAAGGCACGCGTGGAAGACGCCCTCCATGCCACACGAGCGGCTGTGGAGGAGGGGATTGTCCCTGGCGGCGGGGTGGCTTACCTGAGATGTTTGCCCGCCTTAAAGAAGATCAAACTGGAAGCTGATCGACAGATAGGGGTTGATATTATTGTCAAGGCTCTTGAAGAGCCCATCCGGCAGATTGTTCAAAATGCCGGCCAGGAGGGCTCCGTGGTGGCTGAGAAAGTAAAGCAGGGGAAAGGGGCTTTTGGATTCGATGCCGACAAGGAAGAGTATACGGATATGATCGAGGCGGGGATCATCGATCCGACCAAGGTCGTGAGGTTTGCCCTTCAGAATGCTGCCAGCGTCGCATCTCTGTTGATCACGACAGAAGCGGTCGTGGCTGAGAAACCCAAGAAAGAACAGCCCGCTCCGCCTATGCCTCCGGCGTATTAATGAAGAATCATCAAGAAATATGGGGGCGGATTTCAAAGCCGCCCCCATACCGATTTATTCATCCCCATGAGAAACGATTTGGTTCTTAAATGGCTGATTCCTTTCATCTCGTTTTACCCGAGGATCCTAAAGAGGCCCAGAAGATCTTTAACTCCCTTCCTGTTAAGGATCAATTAGATATTGTTTTGCGAGCTCGGGGAAAAGAAAGACTCCACCATCTATTTCTTTCGGAACAACCAGAACAATTGGTTCAACAACTTCCGGGGTTGGAGGTCTTTTTGACCGTCAAGGAAATTGGCGAGAAGGATTGTCTTGACTTCATCTCCCTCACCACTCCGGAACAATTCCAATATATGCTCGACCTCGATTTCTGGAAAAGGGATCAACTGGACCCTGAGAAAGTCCTTCACTGGATGGAGATTCTCCTTGAATCGGGTGAAAAGAAGGTTGCCCAATTCATTCATTCAACCGATTTTGAGTTGATCGGTCTGCTTCTGGAAAAATTTCTTCGGGTCATCACCTTGGAAGGGGAACCCATCGAGGTGAGGGATCGGGTTCCCCTCTTCACTTTGGATCAACATTATTTCATCGATTTTAAGGGAAAGGGGGTCAGCGAGGTTTTCCAGCCCTTCTTGGAGATCCTCTACCGGGTTGATGAGAAAGGTTATCGAGGACTGCTGGATTCTCTCATCATGGAACTCGAATCAGAACTTGAAGAGACAGGTTATCGTTTACGAAATGGTCGGCTGGCAGATTATGGGTTCCCAGATTTTGAAGAGGCCTTGGAGATTTACCGCTTTGTCAATCCGGATTCCCTGAAAGGTGAGAAATGCACTCCCCAGGTCAGGGACCTGGAAGAAACGGAGAAAGGAAGTCCGACTTTCTATCTTACCTTCCAGAATGAAGGTCCTTTCCTCTCGTCGGTGCTCTCAAGGATTGACGATCCTCGTGAGCAGGAGCGATTGAACCGGGAAATAGCAACTCTCTGCAACAAAGCCATTGTAGCAGAGGGGCTTGACCTTTCGAATCTTGCAGGCATGGAGAGGGTGATCCGAAAGGTCTACCACTTTCTGAACCTTGGCCTTCAATACTTGAGCAGGGAAGAGGAGGGAACGGCTTTTGAGATCCTTCGCTCTCTTTCCATGCAGAGATTATTTCAATGTGGCGTGAGTACGACGATCCTTCTAAGAAGGAAGGCAGAATCCATTCTAAAAGGGCCCTGGTTCTCAGGGAGGCAGGAGAATCTCGTTTTGCTGGATACTCCTCATTTTGAAAAATTTGAAGGGATTTTAAAAAAAAGGCCTGCCCTTTACCGGGATGGAGTTTATGAGGACTTCAAGAACCTTCAAGAGTTAAAAGAGGCAGAGCATCTCTTGGAATTCGTTGAAACGATTGTCAATTTTTTAAGAAAGAAATTGAAAGTGTCTCCTCATGAGCTGGAGGAGATGGATCTTAAAGACTGTTATCCTGAGACGTGGCGCGAGGTCACCCTCTCCACGATCTTTCTTACCTCTTTAGCCAACCAGGTTCTCAAAGGGTCTTTTCGATTTGAAGTCATTGAGCAGGCTCAGCTAAAGGATCTTCTTTTTCGGATTTTCGAAAGAGACACCCAGGGGAAAGGGGGTATCAAGATGGAGATCAAGAATGGATTGAGAGATTGGCTCTATTCGAACGAGCCCGAAGAGATGAAGCGGCAGCTTCTCATCGCTTTTCAGGATTTCTGTCTGGATCTGCTTGAGGAACAGTATGGGAAGATACCCCCTGAGGAGAGGGTCGACCCCCGGTTTGTGAAAGGGCTTCTCGTTAGGAAATAGTGTAAAGCACAAGATTTCTTATTGTTCAAGATCTTGATGCACGGTATAACATTTTAATCAAGGTTCATCTCTTCTTCGGCTTTGGTCCATCTTTCCCCGCAGTCCTTGCATTCATAAACGATTTCATAGGTGGGGGCCGTTAACATTGCAGCGTAGGCACAGGGTCATCCTTCCTGGTTGACCACCTTCTTTTCCAAGGTCTTCTTTGATGGATGTTCGCACTTGCCTGGCATGAAGGCTCTCCGAGGAGACCGCTCCTGGATCCGTCACATCATGGGGCGAGTTGGAACTTCTGAAGTTCGAACTTCTGCTCGATGACCCTTTTCCCCCACTGCGTGCCTTCGTTTTGCTCGATGAGCTTAAAACCAAATTTCTCATAGAGATGGCGAGCTGCATGAAGTCCGTCGAAAGTCCAGAGATAGACCCGGCTGTAGTTTCTCTCTTTGCAAAAGGAGATGGCTTCCTCCATCAGTTGATTGCCAAAACCACGGCCCTGCATCTCCGGCGAGACGATCAACCACCGAAGGTGCGCGCCATCCATCGGGGCCTTGATCCCATCGATTGCAATACCCCCTTCAATCCGATTGTTGAGGCAGACGGTCCAAAAGCCGTCACGTGTCTGGTCAAATCGACTGAGAAACTCAGAGAGTTCCATGGCGACCTTGGTCTCAAAGAAGAGTCCAAAACCCCAGTATCGCTGATAATAAGTTGCATGGAGCTCGGCAATTCTGCCAATTGCTCCCGGTATGTACCCTCTTAAGATAACCTTGCTCATGACAACCTTATATTTCTTACCCCCGCCCCTAACCCTTTTCCCCTCGCCTTTAATTTCTCCCTATTAATAACTTACCACAATTGCTTGATCCCGATTCGAATTACTGAAAGACAAACTAATAGATCCTGAATAAAACAGGGATGAGCTTTATCTCATGTAACGTCTCGATGATCTCCATAATCCCTACAAGCCAAACAAACCAAAGAGAGCTGAATAAACGCCTCTTGAATGATATCGGATTGACTATGTATTCTTGAGGTTCTGTCAAAAGTGATAATTTTGGGAAAAATGCCGGTGTTGCTTTGACGTAGGCTTCGAATTCTTCCGGATGGATTGCCCGCAGCTTTTTTTCTTCGCTTCGAATGACAAAAGGATAATAAAGTCCAAAGGCAACGGCCACCATAGCAGGAATGAGTAAGGTTTCAGAAGTAAATCCTACCCCCATGGTTCCTATTAGACTGAAAAAGTAAAGGGGGTGTCTGGACATGGAATATGGGCCGACGGTGATCAATTGGCGTGTTTTATATCCACCGATGTAAAGAGTGCACCACAATCGTCCTAAGGTACCTATTCCAACTAAAATGATGCCAATCAGGAAAAAGAGAGAATTCAATAAGGGAAGTTGGGGTTCCCATGCACTTCCAGAAAACAAGACGATGCCGGATAAAACAGCAGCAAACAGGCGTGTCATGTGGATGCGTAGCTTTTCAAACATGGATAGAACTACTCACTTTCTCGTCTGATCTTTCTTGGCATGTTGTTCCAGTCATTCTTCATTTATTAACGTTATTATTTTTCAAGTTCGAATAAACAAATGATTGATGAGGGTATGAGTAATCTACACTTTTAGGAGGACCTCGTCAATCACAACTTTAGAAGTACGGAGTGAATCTCATTCGTTGCTTATGGATGTGGATCCGTTGACGGGAAATATAAAACCTGAATGCCACAGGCCTGTTAATTCGAACTTTGATCTTTCGCATTTGAGATGAGGTCCGTCATTTTCAGTTCCTCCAGCTCCAGGGCAAGGAATTCCCAGAGCTGGGTGAGCTCTCTCACTTGTTCTTTAACTTGTTTATGAGTTTGAACAGTCTCGTAAGTCTCTTGCTGATTTAGGTAGAGATCGGGGCTCGAAAGTCTTTGATTAAGGTGATCCAGTTTTTGGGTGGCTTCATGTAGAGATTTTTCCACCTCCTGGAATCTCTTTTCGAGGCTGGAGAGTTGTCTCTTAAATTGATCGATCTCCAGAGCTCTTTTTCGCCTCTCCTCTTTACTCCTGTAGGAAGATTTCTTTTTTAGAGGCAGGGGCGATGCAGGCGTCGCCCTCGCCTCTTCTTGAGACTCATCTGTCGGAATCTGCTGTTTTTTATAAAGGTAATAGTCGTAATTTCCCGGATAGAGATGAGGGATTCCTTTATCGATTTCAATTATTTTATTGGCAATCTCATTAATCAGATGGCGGTCGTGGGTGATGAAGCAGATCGTACCCTGAAATTGTTTCAGTGCCATCTCCAAAACGCTTCGAGAAGGGATGTCGAGATGGCTGGTCGGTTCGTCAAAGAGAAGAAAGTTGGCAGGTCTGAGGAGCATCTTTGCAAGGATCAGCCGACTCTTCTCACCGCCACTCAAGACAGAGACTTTCTTTTCAATCTCATCTCCACTGAAAAGAAAAGTGCCCAGGAGGGTTCGAAGCTCGGTCTGGCTTTCATCCGTGGAGATGGAGAGAAGTTCTTCAAAGACGGTATTTTCTGGGAGAAGGATATCGAATTGATGTTGAGCAAAGTAGGCGCGGGTCACATCCTTTCCCAAAATGACCTCCCCCTTTTCATGGTCGAGAACCCCGGCCAGGATCTTGAGGAGGGTTGATTTTCCTGCTCCATTCGGACCAACGAGGGCGACCTTATCTCCTCGGTAGAGATTGAAATCAATTCCTTGATAGACCACTGTTTCCCCGTAACGTTTATGAAGGTTCTTAACCTCCGCAACTTTATGACCGCTTCTCTTGGGAGAAGGGAAGTGGAATCGAATCTCCTTCTTATTCTCCGGAAGTTCAATCCGCTCAATTTTCTCGAGCATCTTGATTCGGCTTTGAACCTGGCTCGATTTGGTGTTCTTGGCCCGGAATCGCTCGATAAATCTTTCGGTCTGTCCAATCTTTCTCTGCTGGGTTTTATAAGTGGCTTCGAGGACTTGTCTTCGAGTCTCCCTCTCTTGCAAATAGTGATCATAATCGCCGTAATAGAGATCGATCTTTTGAGCTTCGATCTCAGCAATTCGATCAATGAGGTGGTTGAGAAAGACCCGGTCGTGCGAGACGATGATCATGGCACCGGGATAACCGATCAAGAATTCCTCCAACCAGATGAGGGATTCGAGATCCAAGTGGTTTGTTGGCTCATCGAGAAGAAGAAGGTCAGGGGATTGGAGAAGAATCATTGCCAAGGCAATTCGCATGAGCCAACCACCGCTCAGTTCATCGGTCGCCCGATTGAAATCCCTCTCCTTAAATCCTAATCCTTGAAGAATCCGCTTTGCCTCAGCCTCCAGGCCATATCCTCCGAGGAGGGTGTAGCGCTCCTGGAGCTTTCCGTATTCTTTGGCCAGCCTTTCCTGTTTTTTTTGATCCTCAATGGAAGAGAGCTCTTCCTCCAGGATCTTCATCTTGTCCTGAAGGGATGTGATGTTGGTCAAACTTTTCAGAACTTCATCCAGAACGGTATTGCCTCTGAAGGTGATGACTTCCTGCGGAAGGTAGCCAATCTTTACCCCTTTGGCAAGGAGGATCTCTCCTTCGTCAACCGATTCCTCTCCCAAAATCATTCTAAAGAGGGTGGTCTTGCCGGAACCGTTGGGGCCGATGAGGCCAACCCGATCCCTCACTCCAATCTGAAGGGAGCAGTCCCTAAAAAGGACCTTGCCTCCAAACTGTTTCTGAATGTGGTCGAGTGTCATCATAAATACCCAAACTTAGAGAGACATTACTCGTTAATTTCTGGTATGTCCTTATTTGGCGGGGTTAGAAAACCCCGCCTATCTCGAGATAGGCGGGACATTCTTGTCCCGCGGGGATATTGTCAGATCTAGATTCGAAGGGTCAAGTATCGTATTTATCAAAATTATAACCCGCTTTCTTGTAGTCCTCCAAGGCACGGCTCTTCAAATCCTCTCGCTTCGTTCTTTCCGCTTCCTTGTCTGCTAACTCAGCGGCGTGGCTCCATTTCCCCTCTTTTTCATAATCCTTGATCTTGTGGTCGGTTTCCGTGGGCGGATTTCCCTTGATGACGACGGTGGGGGCGAAAAGGACGCGGCAGATAGGACTTTGGCATCGAGGGCAACAGATCAGTGCGGGTTCGGTCATCCTCTGCATCACCTCAAAACCTGGCCTGCAATGATTACAGCATCTATCGGGATGCATAGCCCTGTAGGCATAAGTCGGCATATTCAATACCTCCATGGATAAAAATAATATTTATGGGGAAATTGTCAAGAGAGAAGACCCTATGTTATAAAATAAAGAAAGTGTCAAAGCCCAAATTGCAAATCAATGTCAAAGTTCAACCTCAAGAACTTTCCATATCAGCAATTCGGATTTGGCTTGGCATTTGAACCTTGGCATTGTATCGACAATGATTCCCTACCAAAACCTTTATATTTATGAGATCTCCGGAGCGATTGCGGATTCAAAGGATTTTTTTAGGGAAGACTTCATCGGCTGCTGGAACGAAGGGGAGGTCTCCTTCCTTTTCTTTTCCCAACCCCACGATAAAGAGGTAGAGTCCTATATCGGAAAGAAGGGATTGCCTCTTGTCTCAAGAAATATCCTGGACTACAAGGCCTGGCAGGCCGGTGAAGAATTGAAACCTTTTAAAGTAGGTCACCTTGTCATCTCACCGCCCTGGGAAGATGCAAGCGTTGGAGAAGGGGAGGTCTTGGTTTTTTTGGATCCCTGCGTTGTCTTTGGTACGGGTTATCATCCAACGACTCGGACCTGTCTCAAAGCCCTCTGGGAAATTTATCAGGAGGAGAGGCCCAAAAAAGTTTTGGACCTTGGCACAGGTTCGGGAATCCTTGCCCTGGCTGCTGCAAAATGGGGAGCTGAAAAGGTGCTTGCCATTGACTGCAATGAACTGGCCGTAGAGACCACATTACGAAATGTTTCGTCCAATGGAGAATCCCAACGGATTCACGTAAGAATGGGAAAGGCGGAGGATTTTATTGAAGAGGAGGCAGATTTGGTTTGCGCCAATATTCATCTTCAAGTCATCGAATCGCTGTTAAAGAAAAAGGCTTTCTTCAGGAAGAGATGGGTTATCCTTTCAGGGGTCTTCGAAAAGGATGCCAAAGAGATTGAGAGGCGATGGGTCGGAAAGTCCATTAAGATCGTTCAGAGGCTGCAAGAAAAAAACTGGGTGACCTTGGTCGGTTTCAATGAAAAGGGCAAGGAGAGCTAAAATACTATTGACTTCGATATCTTGTTGTGTTAGGAGAGTTACATTTTAACCCCGCTCAAAATCCCGAACATTTAAATTTTTTTGAGTTTCGACGAAATCATCACCCCTTCTCACGATGAGATGAGGGTTCATTTTTAGATTTTGGGGGAACTATGGAATCGAAGTTCAAAAGATCGATCCTTATTTTTCTCATCATCTCTATC
>Ga0326726_10005337_pt1 | contig 11655 bp, 9 predicted proteins | sample MHFenrmetagenome_2_FD_207603 | JGI IMG/M metagenome (GOLD analysis project Ga0326726, IMG submission 207603) | Lab enriched peat soil microbial communities from Michigan Hollow, Ithaca, NY, United States - MHF15MN | ecosystem: Environmental > Terrestrial > Soil > Wetlands > Peat | place: USA...
GTTCACGCGCAGATTGGAGCGGATGAGATAGTCGACGGGCAGGCCGATATAGCCGTGAAGTTTGATCGCTACTTCCTTCTTGCGCTCCGGTGACAGGTTGACGCCGGCTGCGAGCGCCTGCGCGTATTCGCCAAGGGCGAACTGTTCGACTTCCGTGATCCAGGGCTCGAGCTTGTCCGGAGCGTTGTCGAGCTTGTGGTGGTACCAGGCAGTCGCTGCGTAGGTCGGCAGCACATAGACGTACGGCTGATCGACGCCCGGATTGAATTGCGGAGCGTCGGCGCTGTTGTCGAAGTTCAGAATCTGCGACAGAAAGATGACGCCGTTCAGATCGATGTACTTCTCGTTCTGCAGCACATAGGCGAGCGCCGCACCACGTGTCGTGCCATAGCTCTCGCCAAAGATATATTTTGGTGAATTCCAGCGGCCGTGACGCGAGATGAATTCCGCAATGAAGCTTGCGAACGCATGCGCATCCGGATCGACGCCAAGGAAAGCCTTTTCCTTGTCGGGCCCGCGCAGGTGGCTGAAGCCCGTGCCGGGCGCATCGACGAACACGAGGTCGCTCGCGTCGAGGAGCCCGTATTGATTGTCAACGATCTGGTACGGCGCGGCCGGTCCGTGACTTACTCCAGGCGTGAGCACGCGCTTCGGGCCGAAAGCGCCCATATGGAGCCATAGCGTCGAGGAACCGGGGCCGCCATTGAAGAGGAATGTGATCGGTCGCGAGGCATCTTCCTTGTCGCCCTGAAAGTAGGCGAAGTAGGACATGCTGGCCTCGGGAATTTGCGCGGCGGCAGCGGCCTTCTCATCCGCAGGCGGATCCTTGTCCATGGGGTCGCTCGTATGAATCACGAGCACGCCGGCTTCGGCCTGATAGGCGATCTTGCGTCCGCCGATCGTGACAATTCCCTGGGTCAGCTGGGTTTCATCTTTCAGGTACTTCGCTGACTCGTTCGTATCGGGAGCAGCCTCGGGCTTGGCGTCCGGTTTGGCCGCGTCTTTGGCGGCCAGCGGCAGCGACAAAATGAGGCCGAGAGCGGCGAGCGCCGCAAGGGCGCTGAAGTTACGTGCATGCATGACTCGATATCCCCGACAGGTTTCTTATGAACGACATCATATACCGGCCGGCAACTCGGGCGGCCAGCGCAGTCTAGGTTGCGTGTGATAGGAGCCGGGCATCGGTTCGTCGAAGCCCCAACTCGGTTCGGCGCGCAGGTCTACCAGACCGGACGCTCGCTCTTCGAGAAGATGGGATTCGACAGCAGAAAGCCGATCTCGCTTGCGCGCTTCGTATTGATCGGCTCGTCCGGAAAGGAAGCGAGCATGGTCTCGAAGCGCTCCGCGATGCCTTCCTTGAATTCGCGGTGCGTGAAGATATAGAGATGATTGCGCTGTACGCCGCGCAACACCCGTTCGCCGCATTCCTCGATCGTCATCCAGTTGGCCGAATTCGGTCGCGCCTCGAGCTGCCGCTCGCGCTCCTTCAGGCCGCTATCCTGAAACTGGGCGGGGCGGATGCGCCCTGTCTCGCGAATGTTGGTCTGGACGGGACCCGGGCAAAAGGCCGATACGCCGATGTTGTCGGGCGCGAGCTCCGCGCGCAGCGTCTCCGAAATCGCGACCACTGCCCCTTTCGCGCCGGTGTAAATCGCGGTTCCCGGTATCGGCATGATCGCCGCCATCGAGGCGGTGCTCACGATGTGACCGCCCTCGCCGTGTTTCAGAATGCGAGGCAGGACGATCTGCAGGCCGTTCACGACGCCGCCGATCATCACGCCGAGGCCCCAGTCCCAGTCGGCGAATTTCGTGAGCTTGAGCGGCCCGACGAGGCCCATGCCCGCGTTGTTGCACAGAAGGTGAATCTTGCCGAACACGCGCTCGGCCTCATCCGCGGCCGCGGCGTAGGCTGCGCGATCGGTCACGTCGAGCTTCAGGAGATGCACCTGGCCGGACTGGCTCTTGCCCTTGAAGAGCGCGGCGGTTTCATCGATGTGATCCTGCCGGATGTCCGCGAGAACAACCTTCATGCCAGCGTTGACGAAGGCAATTGCCATACCGAGACCGATTCCGCTGGCGCCACCTGTGATGAATGCAACTTTGCCGTTCACATCCTGCATTGCCTGTTCCTCTTGTTATCGTGACTTTAGGGTTTATGACCGCGCACGAGCGAGTGGTAGCCGTAGCTCGGTGACGCGGAGATATTGGTGAAGCCCGCGTTTGCGAGCAATGCCTGCAATTCGGAGAACGTGAATTGCTGGCCGCGTGTGCCGCCGAGCATGAGAATGGAGAACGCCGCGGCAGTGCGCGGGGCCGTGCCCGATTCGTCCAGCAGCATTTCGTGGAGCAGAATCTGGCCGCCGCCGGGGAGCACAGTAAACGCATTCGCCGCAAGCCCGGCGCAGGTGTCGAAGCTCCAGTCATGAAAGACGTTCGAGAAGAAAATGCCGTCATACCCGCGCGGCCAGGCTTCCCTGAACATATCGACGCTGCGCGTGTCGACACGTTCCGTGACCGCCGCCTCGGCTATGTACTCGTTTGCCACCTGACACATGGCCGGCAGATCCATCACCGTGCAGCGTTTGTCTTGATGGCGTTGGGCGAGCGCGATGGAGAAACAACCGGAGCCGCCGCCGACATCCAGAATCCGCGTGACCCCGGTGAAGTCTCCGTTGCGCGCAAGCCCGGCTGCTGCGGCAGCGGAGTGGCTTTGCATGAAGCGTGCGATGCGACCGGCCGTCTCGGGATCCACCTGACCGGTTTCCCACGCCGTGACCAGAGACTCGCCGCCTGCGTCCGCGGTACCGGACTTCGACTTCCTGCTGATCAGCGCTTCACGCAGGCGCCCGTGCATCAAATTCGTCAGGCGTACGGAAGGCCAGACGTGACCCCAGTAGAACGGACTCTCGCGCAGCAGGAAATTGCGCGCGATTTCGCTCATGGTGTAGCGAGTTCCTTCGGTGTCGCGTTTGCGCCCGAGGACGTCGAGAGCGGCCAGCATGCGCAGCAGAATTTCGCACGCTCGCGGGCGCAATTCGAGCCGGTCGGCGAGTGCGGTTGCAGTGGCGGGTTCCGATTCCAGTGCTTCAAAAACGCCTAGTTCCGCTGCAACAGTGAGCGCCGGGAGCCACATGGAGGAGAGCCACAAGTCCCAGATCGGCTTGTCGTCGCAGCTTGGCATCTCGGGCAACACGCGCGTCTCTTTAGGCTCTTGGAGTAGCGCACAATAGTACGCGACAATGATCGCGTCGACGCTGAATCGGCGCCATACGGTGACCTACTATTCCTGAAGGATACATTCGCCATGAGCTACACGATCAAAGTGAATGGCAGTACTCGAACCGCCGACGTGGACGCGGAAACGCCGCTCCTTTGGGTGTTGCGCGATGAGCTCGAGCTCAAGGGCAGCAAGTTTGCTTGCGGGGTGGGTGTCTGCGGCGCATGCACGGTGCACGTCGACGGCGTTCCCACGCGTTCCTGCATCACGCCGGTGGCAAGTGTCGGGGCGAAGGCGATTACCACAATCGAGGGCGTGAGCGCGACGGCCATCGGCAGGAAAGTCCAGGCGGCGTGGCTCGAAATCGATGTCGTGCAATGCGGCTACTGCCAGGCAGGCCAGATCATGTCGGCGAGCGCTTTGCTCGCGGCCAAGCCGAAACCGACGGATGCCGATATCGACGCTGCGATGAGTGGCAACATTTGCCGGTGTAACACGTACACGCGCATTCGCGCGGCCATCAAACATGCCGCGGGTCTGTCGACGACCGATACGAGGGGGTCGTCAACATGAAAACTCACGCGCTATCCGGGTCACGCAAGTCCGTTGACCTTCCTGGGGATCCCACGCGGCGTGCATTCCTGACCGCGGGCGCGGCCGTCGGTGGTGGCCTGCTGTTGAATCTCACCGTGCCGTGGTCCGCGCTTGCCAAAGCCGAGAACGCGGGTTCCACGAGCGTCGCGACACTCAACGCGTACATCCGCATAACACCCGCGGGCCTGGTGACGATCCTCGCGAAGAATCCGGAGATCGGGCAGGGCATCAAGACGATGCTGCCCATGATCATCGCCGACGAACTCGATGCCGACTGGAAGAACGTGCGCATCGAACAGGCGCCTCTCGATCCGGCGAGTTACGGCCCGCAGTTTGCCGGTGGCAGCTTCGCGACGACTCTCAATTGGGATCCGCTGCGCCGGGCTGGCGCCGCCGGCCGACAGATGCTGGTGGCGGCAGCAGCGCAGACCTGGGGCGTCGCGGCATCGGACTGCGTCACGTCGGCCGGTGTGGTAACGCATCAGCCGACCGGACGCCGGTTGAGCTATGGAGAGGTCGCATCGAAGGCGGCGACGCTGCCGGCGCCCGATTTGAAGTCGGTCGCACTGAAGGACCCGAAGGACTTTCACATCATCGGTCAATCGGTGCGCGGCATCGACAGCCCACTGGTCGTCACCGGCAAACCACTCTTCGGCATCGACGTCACGGTGCCCAGCATGCGCTACGCCGTGTTCGAAAAGTGTCCGGTGTTCGGCGGCAAAGTCGTGAAGGCGAACCTCGATGTGATGCGGGCGCAGCCGGGCGTGCGCGATGCCTTCATCGTCAAGGGAGGCTCGGCGCTCGATGGACTCCTCGACGGCGTCGCGATCGTCGCCGACCGGTGGTGGCTCGCCAACAAGGCGCTCGAGAAGCTTGAAGTTCAATGGGATGAAGGCGCGACGTCGAGCGAGAGCAGCGAAGGATATGCGCGCGCGGCCGCCAACCTCGCGCAGCAGCCGCCCGCCAAGTCCGTGCGCTTTGACGGAGATGTCGAGCGCGCGCTATCGGGCGCGGCAAAGATCGTTGAGGGCGCCTATTCCTATCCGTTCCTTGCGCACGCGACCCTCGAGCCACAGAACTGCACCGCGCTGGTGAGCGACGGCAAGATCGAGATCTGGGCGCCGACGCAGACTCCGCAGAACGGCCGCCAACTGGTCGCGAGCACGCTCGGCGTGCCGGAGTCGAGCGTCACCGTGCACATGACCCGCTGTGGCGGCGGTTTCGGCCGGCGCCTCAACAACGACTACATGGTGGAGGCCGCCGCGATCGCTCGGCAAGCCGGCGTACCGATCCAGCTCCTCTGGAATCGGACACAGGATCTGCAACACGACTTCTACCGGCCGGCGGGATTCCATCACTTCAAGGCCGGGCTCGATCGCAGCGGCAAGCTCATCGCATTTCGCGATCACTTCATCAGCTTCGGCGCCAACGACAATTTCGCGGCGAACGCGGCGCTGCAGGCGACCGAGTTTCCGGCGCGCTTTGTCGAGAACTGCGAGTTGAGCGCTTCGTTGATTCCCCTCGGCGTACCAGTCGGCGCGTTGCGCGCACCCGGCAGCAACGGTCTCGCGTTTGCCTTTCAATCATTTCTCGACGAGGTTGCGCACGCGGCCGATGCCGATCCCGTCGAGTTTCTGCTGGCCCTTCTCGGCGAGCGGCGCGTGTTGCCGGCACCGCCTGGAAGATTCGGCAAGTTGCCGGGCTTCGACACCGGACGCATGCGGGACGTATTGACGCTGGTCGCCGAAAAATCGGGCTGGACCGCTCGCAAGCTGCCGCAAGGCACTGGGATGGGCGTGGCTTTCTACTACAGCCACCTCGGCTACTTTGCGGAAGTCGTCAAGGCGAGCGTCTCCGCGGATGGCGGGGTCAAGGTCGACAAGGTCTGGGTCGCGGGCGATGTCGGCAGCCAGGTCATCAATCCAACGGGAGCGGAAAATCAGGCGCAGGGCGCTGTGCTCGATGGTCTTGCGCAGGCCTTGGGGCAGGCCATCACGTTCGAGAAGGGCCGTGCCATGCAGACCAACCTGCACGAGTTCCAGCTGCTGCGCATGCATCAGGCGCCGCCGGTCGAGGTGCATTTCATCCGCAGCAACAACTCGCCGACGGGCCTCGGCGAGCCGGCATTGCCGCCCGCGATTCCGGCGCTCGGCAACGCTATATTTGCCGCCACGGGCAAACGCGTGCGTAAGCTGCCCATCGACCCCACGGAACTGAAGAGCGGCTGAAGGAGCGTTCCTGAAACTCGTTCTCCCCTCGCTCGTAACGCTGGCGGCCTTCGACCAGGCGCTGGCGCGGTTTGAAAACGTGGTTGGCAAGCAATGGGTGCTCGCGACGGACCTGGATCGCGAGACCTATCTCGACGCGTATGCGCTCGGCGATGGCACGGACCACCCGGCGTCGGCCGCGGTGGCACCGCAGTCTGTCGAAGAAGTTCAGGCGATCGTCCGCATCGCGAACGAACTGAAGATTCCGCTCTGGCCGGTCGCGCGTGGCAAGAATCTTGGTTATGGCGCGGCTGCGCCGCGCATGCCCGGCACCATGGTGCTCGACCTCGGGCGCATGAATCGCATTCTCGACGTCGATCCCAAGTACGCGCACTGCCTCATCGAGCCCGGCGTGGGTTTTTTCGATCTGTTCAATTATCTGCGCGACCAGAAGATTCCGCTCTGGATGTCGGTGCCTGGCAATGCCTGGGGCAGCGTCGTCGGCAACGCGCTCGAACGGGGTATTGGCTATACGCCTTACGGCGATAACACCGCGAAGATCTGCGGCCTTGAAGTCGTGCTGCCGACCGCGGAGTTGATTCGCACCGGCACCGGGGCTCTCACGAACACGCGCAGCTGGCAGCACTATCAATACGGTTTCGGCCCGTCCTGGGATCAGATGTTCGTGCAGTCGAATCTCGGCATCGTGACGAAGATGGGCTTGTGGTTGATGCCGGAACCCGCGGCGACAATGCGTGCGCGCGTGAGCCTGCCGCAACCGCAAGACATTTCCTGGGCGATCGATGAGCTCGCGCAGCTCCGCCGGCAGAACGTCATCGACAACAACATGGTGTTCGGCAACTACCTGCACGATGCCGCGGTCGTTTCCCAGCGCGAGAAGTGGTTTCAGGGCGAGGGCGCGATTTCCGATAGCGCGTCGCAGGCGATCATGGACTCGCTCGGCGTTGGCTGGTGGAGCTTCGGCATCAGCCTTTACGGTCATCCAGACGTCGTCGAGGCGCGTGCGCGCCTCGTCCGCGCGGCGCTCGAACCGCATCTGAAACAACCTTTGCAGTTCGACAGCTGGCGTCGCGGCGACCCGATGGAGAAGTCCGGGATGCCGGTGCCGAGCGTGCTTGCGCTGCAGATCGTCAACTGGCGTGGCGGCCGCGGCGGGCATATCGGCTTCTCGCCAGTGATGCCGCCTGATGGCGCACTCGCGCTCGCGCAATTTCGCCGCATGAAGGCGCGTTTCGAGGAGTACGGACACGACTACTACACGTCGTTCACGCTCGGCCAGCGCCACATCAATAACGTCAACATCATCGTCTATGACCGCGACAACAAGGCGATGACCGACAGCGCGCGGATTCTGTTCAAGACGCTGATCGCGGATTCGGCGCGCGAAGGGTACGGTGAATATCGAACGCACGTCGAGTTCATGGACGACGTAGCGCAGACGTTCGACTTCAACCATCACATGATGATGCGGCTCAACGAGACGGTGAAGGACGCGCTCGATCCGAACGGCATTCTCGCGCCCGGCAAGAACGGCATCTGGCCGCGCGACTATCGCGGGAGCCGCTCGTGACTATGAGGCGGTGCTATTGGGCCGGCGCGCTGTGGGCGGCATTGACGGCGTTGTGCGTCCATGCAGAGGATAAGCGCGCCGTTGTCGCTGCGAATCCCGGTGAGTCCTTGTTCCTTGCGCGTTGCGGACTCTGTCACCTCGAGCACGACACCGGCACGATCATGCTCGGACGACGGCTTGGCGCTGACCATGCCTTGCTCGCAGAACGCGCGGACTTGCGCGCGGATTACGTGCGCGCCATCGTGCGCCAGGGACTCAACAGCATGCCTGCACTGACGCGTGTCGAAGTGAATGACACAGATCTCGACGTGATCGCGAATTATCTGTCCCACGCCAAGCCGAAACACTCGGACTCGAAGTGAAGGCAATCCCATGCAGCGCCGTGCATTCGTGAAAAGTTCGATGGCGGTTGCCGGTATGTGGGCGCTTGGCACAAGAGCGGCGCATGCGGCGCCGCGCGGCGCGCGAATCCAGGCGGTGATCTACGATGAGCGCTACGCAGATGCGCGGCGATTTGCCGCCGTCCTTGGAGATGAGGGTACGGCGCTGCTGCCAGCGCGGAGCAACATCGTGCGGCTCTGGTACGAGGCGCCGTCGCGAATGATTCTCGCCAACGCGACTCGCATCGCCGGACTCACGACGCAGTCGGATGCCGTCGTGGCGCGCGCCATGGCAGCGGCTTGCGGGCTGAGAGTTCTCTACGAAGGCATGCACGACGGTCGCGGCATTGCCGGACTGATGCACCGGTTCGAGCGCGCGAACGGACCAGAGCTGGCGAGGCGCATCAACGATAACGGTGCAGCGTGGGCGGGAGCGGTTGCGGCCGAAGTTCACTCCGCCGCGCTCGCAAGCGACGACACAGCGCTTATGGCGCATACCGCCGGAGCCGATCGGTCGCCTGATTTCCCCGGAACACTCGTCTCCTGGCTGCTCGGTGCGGTATGACGAGCGCCTCCGAACCGGTCGACATCGGTCGAGTCCTCGACGCGGGGCACTGGGGTGGCTTTCAGAGGTTCGTCGTGGCGCTGGCGGCGCTCGCCATCGTCTTCGACGGCGTCGATATTCAGGTGCTGGGCGTCGCGATTCCGGCGCTGATGAAGGATTGGGGCTTCGCGCGCAGTGCCTTCGCGCCGGTGATCGCGCTTGGGCTCGCTGGCATGGCCTGTGGGTCCGTCATCGGCGGCATCATTGGCGACCGGTTCGGTCGACGCCGTGCCTTGATCGGCAGCGTCCTGACTCTTGGCATCCTGACGGCGCTCTCGGCGCATGCAACGGGCCTCGCAAGCCTCACGATTCTGCGATTCATCGCGGGCCTCGGCTTCGGCGGCGCCTTGCCGAATGCGAGCGCGCTCTCATCGGAGTACGTGCCACAAAGATACCGGCCATTCGCCATCACACTCACGATTGTCTGCGTGCCGCTGGGCGCCTCGATCGCGGGATTGGTTGCCGCACAGGTCCTGGCTGCACGCGGCTGGCCGGCATTGTTCACGCTGGGAGGGTTCGCAGCGGTTGCTGTTGCCGTCCTGCTTGCGCTGGTGCTGCCCGAATCGCCGCGCTATCTCACGCGGCATCGGCCGCGCTGGCCCGAACTCGAGCGCCTGCTCGCGAGGATGGGGCGTGCGGTTGCCGCCGCGTCCGCGTTTGTCGACCCGAGCGAGCAGGCAGTGCGCCGCGCTTCGGTGCGTGCGCTGCTGACGCCTGCCTTTCGTCGCGACACTTTGCTGCTGTGGTCGGCCTTCTTCGCCTGCCTGCTCGCAGTGTATCTCGGCTTCAACTGGCTGCCGACGATGCTGCGCGAGGCGGGCCTTGGCGTTACGCTGCCCAATCTTGGTCTTTCGGTTTTCAATCTGGGGGGAGTGGCAGGCGCGATCATCGCCGCGCTTCTCATTCAGAGGCTCGGTTCGAGAACCATCATGCTCGTGGTCGCGCTGATTGCGATCGGCGGCGCGCTCGCGATGAGCGCGATGCAGATCAATGCGGCGGCAAGCGTTGCCGGCATCCTGCTGATGCTGGCTCTGACCGGCGGTGCGATCAACGCCGTGCAGACGACGATGTATGCGTTGGCGGCCCACATCTATCCGACGGAAGTGCGCGCGACCGGCGTTGGCGCCGCTGCCACCATTGGCCGCTGCGGAGCGATCACGAGCGCTTATGCGGGATCAGCGGCGCTGGGCGTAGGCGGGAGCGTGGCGTTCTTTGCGCTGATCGCGATCGCAATGGCGGCGACCGCATTCGCGCTGGCAGGCATCCGTCGCCATGTGACGCGGCCAGCCCCACTCCACTAGACTCCCCGAGCGAATGCAGAGGGGAGTGCAGCGCCTTGGCCCAGAGCTTCGATATCGAGCGATTCGTCGACGAGCAGCGGCTCAGCCGCTTCAATCTCAATCTGCTCGTCTGGTCCTTTCTCGCGATGTTCGCGGATGGCTTCGATATCTCCGCGCTCTCGTTCGCCGTGCCCGCGCTGACTCGGCTGTGGCAGGTTCCCCCGCAAGCGTTTGGCATTGCGCTGAGCGCGAGTCTTTTCGGCATCCTGTTCGGCGCCCTGAGCTTCGGCTATATCGGCGATCGTTTTGGACGCCGGCCAGCGGTCATCGCCGGCTGCATCATCTATGGCGTGGCGACGCTTGCGATCACCGGCGCCGCGGATATCAACCAGCTCACCGCGCTGCGCTTCGTGACCGGCATCGGCCTCGGGGGCCTGATGCCGAACAGCATCGCGCTCACCTCGGAACTCTCACCCAGGCGCTGGCGCGCAACGCTGATCGTGCTGATGTTCGTCGGGATCACGCTCGGCGGCGCGGCGCCCAGCCTCGTTGCCAAGTTGCTCGTGCCGCATTTCGGCTGGCAAAGCCTGTTTGTGATCGGCGGCGGCGCGCCATTGCTCATCGCGCTCGGGCTGCGTTTCGCCTTGCCGGAGTCCATCAAAGTTCTCGCGCTGCGACCGGATCGACACGCAGAATTGCTGCGGATCGCGCGTCGCATGCGTCCGCAGCTGGCGCTGCCGGACGACACCCAGTTTCACGCGAGGCCAGCGCCACCCAGTGCCGGGACCGGCCTCGGCCAGATCTTTGCGCCGGGCCTTGCTCCGATCACGGCGCTGCTCTGGGTCTGCTTCGCGACCGCGCTCATGGCCAATTTCTTTCTGAATGGCTGGCTGCCCCTGATCTTTGAGCAGAGTGGACTCAGTCCGGAGCGGGCGGCGATTGCCACCGGCTGGTATCACGTGGGCGGCACGCTGGGCGGTCTCGTCGTCAGCGTACTGCTCGACCGCGTCGGCGTGATCGTGATGGTGGTGATGTTCGCGCTCGCCGCACCGCTCGTCGCCGCGATCGGCTGGTCGGGGCATAGCTACGCTGCTCTGACCGCATTGGTCGCCTTGTCGGGCTTCTGCGTCCTCGGCGCGCAATTCGGCAACAACGCGAGCGCGGGGCTCCTCTATCCCACTGCATTTCGCGCGAAGGGTGTGGGCTGGGCGCTGGCCGTGGGCCGCATCGGGTCCATTGCCGGACCGATGGTCGGCGCCAGGTTGATCGGCATGAAATTGCCGCTGCGACAGCTGTTCCTCGCGCCCGCAATGCCGATGCTCGTCGGCGCCGTGGCCGCAGCCTGGCTCGCGTGGCTGTGCTACCGGCGCTTCCATGGATTCAAACTCGAGGAATAGGAGTCAGCGCATGCGTCGAATCGCGACCGAGGAAGCCTGGGCGATCCCCGAGCAGATGGACGAGATGCGGAAGATTCTCGACAGCGGCAGCACGCATCCGGAAATGGTTCTCTGGCGCGTGCTGCTGGGAGACGCGGAGCCCTCGAAAGTCGTGATGCGCCGTCTCTTCGACCTCGGCAGCGAGCGCCTGCAGTCGATGGACGCCAATAGCGTAGCGATGCAGCTGCTGCTGCTCACATCGCCGGGCCTGCAGATGTTCGACGCGGATCTCGGCGCGGAGCTGGCGACGCGGGCCAACGACCGGCTGGCCGAAGCGATTCGTGCGCATCCTGCGCGCTACGCAGGGCTTGCCGCGATCGCCCCGCAGGATCCCTGGCGCGCGGTG
>Ga0326726_10005339_pt1 | contig 11654 bp, 8 predicted proteins | sample MHFenrmetagenome_2_FD_207603 | JGI IMG/M metagenome (GOLD analysis project Ga0326726, IMG submission 207603) | Lab enriched peat soil microbial communities from Michigan Hollow, Ithaca, NY, United States - MHF15MN | ecosystem: Environmental > Terrestrial > Soil > Wetlands > Peat | place: USA...
TTTCTCACTTTAGATCCTGTATTTTGAGATTGGTTTCAAGCCAGGCCTCCAATTTTTCTAATCTTCCGTTTCCGCTTATCAAGGACGGCAACAAAAAATTCCTAAAATACATCATTTGCCCTTCCAAAATACAGGGTTTACCCCATTATCTTCTACACTCTCTGGCTATAAGCTTTTGGTTAGTAACTGGCCGCCGCCGTTGCGAACCAAGAGAACCCTTTCGGGCATCGCTGTATGGCTCCGTTATGGCCTTATTCGGCTGGGCATTCTGATCAAGAGGATGGATGGAACCGATCCCAAACATTAATGTCCTTTCCCCGTGGGAGCCAGGGATTCTGGCCTTGGGAGTTTTTACTCTGATGACCCTGGTCTTAGTGATCGCCCTCCTTTTGACCTCCAGCTGGCTTGGTGAAAAGAAACCGAATCCTGAAAAGCGGAGGCCCTATGAGTGTGGCATCATCCCTACCGGCACAGCTCGATTTCGATATCCAATCGCCTTTTATCTTATTGCCGCTTTTTTTCTCATCTTTGATGTGGAAGCCGCCTATATTTTTTCCTGGGCCATTGCGTTCGATCGTCTTGGATGGACTGGCTGGCTACAAATTTCCTTCTTTATCGTCATCCTGCTGATCAGTCTCTTCTATATCTGGAAAAAAGGAGGCCTCGAGTGGGGACCGACAGTCCGGAAAAGCCCGGCTACCTCGGGAACATCATCCTTACCAAGCTCGACGCCCTGATCAACTGGAGCCGCCAGTACAGCCTCTGGCCCCTCTTTTTCGGGACATCTTGCTGCTTCATTGAAATGGCGGCCGTTTTTACACCGCGCTTCGATCTTGCGCGGTTTGGGGCTGAGGTTCTGCGTGGTTCTCCCCGTCAGGCCGATGTCATCATCGTTGCAGGAACGGTCTTTAAAAAAATCGCCCCGATTATTGTGAGGCTTTATGAACAGATGGCAGAGCCGAAATGGGTAATATCTATGGGTTCCTGCTGTAACTGCGGCGGGATGTATGACGTTTACAGTGTGGTGCAGGGTCTGAACCAACTCATTCCCGTGGATGTCTATGTAACGGGCTGCCCTCCGAGACCCGAAGCCCTTGAGCATGCCCTGACCATCTTGCAGCAGAAAATCATTTCGGAAGAAAGGCCGATTCGGTCTGTTTTACATCTGGGAGGCGGCACCCAGGGAACAACCCATCCCATCCTGGTTGACGGGGAAACCAAATCAAGAGATACACGAGGTCCTGGGATGGAAGGGATTCCTATCAGAGGGACGTCGGCCACTTCACCTCGACTCTGGGATAGCCGCTCTGACCTGATGTGGACTCCGCCTCCCCGCCGGATCGAACTGCATGAACGGGACAAATCTCTTGCTCAGATATTGAAGGAAAAATTCGGTGATGCGATCCGACAGACGCCTATGACGTCGGATATGTTAACCTTCCATGTGTCGGAAAATCGCACCAAGGACGTCCTGAAGTTTCTCAAGACGGAAGCGTCACCCAAATACCTTCGGCTGGATGATTTAACTGCCATTGATGAGTCGGCACGCCGTGATCAAAAACCCTTAACCTATTACGATGGCACAGTCGCTAACGAGGTCGGCCAAAACGGAAAATCTGTACGGCCTGACAAAGGGATCTATCCGGATTATACCCTGGTTTATCATCTGCTCTCTTTTGATCCTCCCGCCCGTTTACGATTAAAAGTTGGATTAACGGGCAAAGACCCGGTGACCCAAACCGTCACTGATATTTGGCCTTCTGCGAACTGGTACGAGCGTGAAACTTACGAGATGTTTGGAATCCGATTCGAAGGTCATCCCGATTTGCGCCGTCTCATCATGCCTCACGACTGGGAAGGATACCCGCTACGCAAAAGCCATCCTGGCCGAGCTACCGACATGGCTCCCTATACTCACGCCTCCGCTGTAAAGCACCAACCTCTGGATGCGGGCGCTTTCGTGAAGCAAAGACAAGGGAATCAAGAGCTTCTGGTATTAAACGTGGGTCCTCAGCACATTGGTACACATGGTCTGATGCGTTTCATCGTCTCCCTTGACGGGGAGAAGATCGTCGATATCAACCCGGACATCGGCTATCACCACAGGGGTGTCGAAAAAATTGGTGAGCGTCAATCGTGGCACCAGTTTATTCCTTACACAGACCGTGTGGACTACATGGGCGGCGTGGCCAATAATCTTTCCTATCTCCATTCTGTAGAAACGCTAGCAGGGATCAAGGTTCCTGAAAGAGCTCAATTTGTCCGCGTGATGCTCAGCGAATTCTTTCGTATCAACAACCACCTCGTCTGGTTCGGAACTTATGCCCACGACGTAGGCGCGATGACGCCAACCTTTTATACCTTCCGTGAGCGTGAGCAGCTCATGGATACTGTCGAACTGATCACAGGCGGCAGGCTTCATCCAGCATGGTTTCGCATCGGAGGATTGGCGATGGACCTGCCCGAGGGTTGGAAAGAAGCGGTTGACAGCTTTGTCAAAACCCTTCGAGAACGCATCACTGACTATGAAGCGCTGATTACAAAAAATCCAATCTTCAAAGCTCGAACCCAGGGGGTTGGCATCCTTTCTTTAAAAGATGCCGTGGAATGGGGAGTGACGGGCCCCAATCTTCGGGCCTGTGGCCTGGAGTGGGACGTAAGGGAAAAATTCCCCTACTCAGGCTATGAAAATTTTAAATTTGATATCCCGACTGCCACGGGCTGCGATTGTTACGCTCGTTATCTTGTCCGGGTTGAGGAAATACGCCAGAGCTTGAGGATTATCGAGCAAGCTGCCAACCAGATGCCCGGGGGTAGGTATGTAACTGATGACTATCGTTATGTGATCCCCGAAAAGAAAGATACTTTAAAAGATATCGAGAGCCTCATCCATCATTTCATCAATGTGACCCGGGGGCCGAAGATCCCCAAGGGAGAAGCCTACACGGCAACGGAAATTTCCCGGGGGGAACAGGGCTACTATGTGGTCAGTGACGGCCTCAACATGGCCTATCGTATGCGGATCAGGGCACCGGGGTTTGCGAATGTTCAAGTCATGCCCCTCATGGTAAGGGGAAGGCTCATTTCAGACCTGCTGGCTATTATCGGTTCGATTGACTACATCCTACCGGATATTGACCGATAAGAAGATGAAGCACCAAATGCCGAGCATCAAATCACAAATAAATCCCGATCAAGAAATTCGAAATATCAAACAGAAGTCTTTGGGGTCATTCGGGATTGGAATTTGGAATTTATTTGGGATTTGGGATTTGGAAATTGGGATTTAAAAAAGACCTATGTTGCCTATAGAACTACTCCAAACATTACAAACGCAGATTGCCAAGGTGGATCATCCCCGGGAATTAGCGGTGGATATTATGTTTGCTTTGCAAAATTACTTTGGTTATCTGAGCGATGAGGCGCTCGAAGAAGGCGCCCATCTTCTTGACATGACCCCCCTGGAATTGGAGGAACTCGCCACCTTTTACGACTTTATTTATCGCAAACCCGTAGGGAAATTCGTTATTCACGTTTGTGATGGTGTCGTCTGCTGGATGAATGGGTATGATTCGGTGCTGGATCATCTCTCCAAAAAACTCGGTATTAAGCCCGGCGAAACAACAGGGGATGGATTGTTCACAATACTGCCGACTGCCTGTCTGGGTTATTGCGATCTTTCCCCGGCCATGTTGATCAACGGCAGGGCTTACGGTCCTTTAACTCCTGAACAAATTGACGACATTCTCAACAGGTTGAGAGCTGAATCTCCCATGTTGAGGATGGCAAGGTAAGAAAAATGGTCCCTCAAGTAATTTTCCAGAATCGTAAGCCGGATCGAATCGCAACGATAGACGAGTATCGCCAGAGCGGCGGCTATCAGGCATTGACCAAGGCCCTCCAAAAACACACTCCAAAAGAGGTACAGCAAATCGTAGTAGACGCCAACCTTCAGGGACGTGGAGGGGCTGGATTTCCCGCAGGGCTCAAATGGAAATCAGTCGCTGAAAATGCTCCTTTCCCGAGGTACCTGATCACCAATGTTGACGAAATGGAACCCGGCACCTTTAAGGATCGTATCATGACCCATGCCGATCCTCACCTGATCATCGAGGGCACGATCATTGCAGGATATGCTGTCTCTGCGGAAAAAGGGGTCATCTTTGTGCGGCCTTCTTATGAAAGCAGTGCCCTGATTCTGGAGAGGGAGATAAGAATTGCCAAAGAGGCCGGGTACCTCGGTCGAAATATTTTAGGAAGCAACTTTTCTTTCGATCTCATTGTTCATCGAAGTGGCGGTCGCTATATCTGTGGTGAGGGGACGGCACAGATCAATGCCATGATGGGGATGAGAGCCCACCCTAAACAGCCCCCTCCCCGCTCGACTGAAAAAGGCCTCTGGAATCAGCCCACCGTTTTGAATAATATGGAGACCCTGGTCAACGTACCCCATATTATCAAAAATGGTCCCGAATGGTTTAAGAACTTAGCCAGGACCAAAACCAGTGCCGGAACGAAGCTCTATTGTGTCAGTGGAAAGGTGAATCGTCGAGGTTGTTTTGAACTTCCCATGGGGACGCCCTTAAGAGAAATCATCGAAGAACATGCGGGCGGGTTGCTTACCGGGTCCGAATTCAAGACGTGTCTGCCGGGGGGAGCTTCCACCTGTTTTCTCCGGAAAGAGGATTATGATGTCGAGATGGATTTCGAGGGTCTAAAGAAATGCAGGAACAGGCTGGGGACCGGTGCCGTCATCGTCTTCGACCAAAAGACCTGTTTGGTCGGTGCGACTTTGAATTTGATTGAATTTTTCGTTCGGGAATCGTGCGGCTGGTGCACCCCTTGCCGAGAGGCACTGCCCTTCATCAGGGATTTGCTCTGGCGTATCGAGGCTGGAGAGGGAAAGGAAGAGTTTATTCCGATGCTCCGGCGCATGAGCCAACACACATGGAAAGCCTATTGTGCTTTTGCTCCTGGAGCCACCATGCCCGTGACGAGCCTCCTCGACCATTTCCCTGACGAGGTTCACGAACACATCAGCCAGAAGAAGTGCCCCTTTAAAAAATAGTAGGCAGAAGACAGAATCCAGCAGGCACCAAAAGGTTGAAGTTAAGGTTCAGGCTAAAAATGTTCTGGCACCATGCGCTCTGTGAATTCAAGGATACAATCAGATGCCCAAGCTTAAGATCGACGGTTTTGAAATAGAAGTTGAGTACGGGACAAAAGTGATTGAGGCGGCCGAACGCCTGGGAATCATCATTCCACGCTTTTGCTTTCACCCAGCCCTGGGTCCGGTAGGCGCCTGCCGTGTTTGTGCCGTGATGTTTTTGGAGGGACCGGTCAAGGGAGTGCAGATGAGTTGTATGACCGACGCCCAGGATGGGATGGTTGTTTCGACCACAGATGAAGAGGCAGTCGATTTCCGTAAACACGTAATTGAATGGCTCATGATGAACCATCCCCATGACTGTCCGGTTTGTGACGAAGGCGGCCATTGCTTGCTCCAGGACATGACGGTAGCAGGAGGCCACGGGATCAGGCGCTATCTCGGAAAAAAGCGCACTTATCGTGATCAAGACTTGGGCGTCTTCGTCCAGCACGAAATGAATCGTTGTATCCATTGCTGGCGATGCCGTCGGTTTTATCAGGAGTTTGCGGGCTATCGCGACCTGGGAGCCATGCAGATTGCACACCATACCTATTTCGGCCGCTTCCAAGATGGCCCTCTGGAAAGCCCCTTCTCCGGGAACCTCATCGACATCTGCCCGACAGGCGTCTACACGGATAAACCGTCTCGTTTTACCGGGCGGCGATGGGATTTTGAGCGAGGCCCTTCTCTCTGCATCCACTGCTCTCTCGGATGTAACATCATTACCAGTGCCCGTTATCGCGAAATGGTGCGGCTTGAAGCTCGCTTCAGTGAATCGGTGAATGGTCACTTTATCTGTGACCGGGGTCGGTACGGCTTTTACTACACGAACCATCCTGAAAGGCCACGGCGCGCAAGAATCGGGACGGACGAGTCCTCACTGGACAAAGCCATTCAAACGGCGGCGGAAAAGATTCTTCATATAGGTCAGAGAAACGGGCCGAAAGCGACCGCCTGTCTCGGATCGACACGGAGCAGCCTTGAGAACCAGGCCATGTTGATGAGACTTTGCCAGGTCCAAGGATGGAATGAACCGACGTATTTTGAAACCCCTGCCATGGCCAACAAGGTCAAAAGAGCAGTGTCGAGACTCGACGAGCGGCTGGCTGTCTCAATGCGGGAGATGGAGAAGGCCGATTTCATCCTGGCCGTTGGCGCAGATCCGGTTAATGAGGCGCCGATGGTGGCCCTCGCGATGAGGCAAGCCTTCCGAAAGGGGGCAACCATCGTCGTGATCGACCCTCGACCTGTTTTTCTTCCCTTTGAGTTCGAACATCTGGCGGTGCCACCCGACGATTTAGAACCGTGCCTGACATCTCTTATCAAAGGAGCCGTGGACCGTTCCGCCGCAGAAAAGATGGGTGAAGAGGCCCTTCGATTTTTTGACACAGTCCCGGCTGAGTACCCCGACGCAGCCATCAAAAACCGCTTGGCCAAAATAACGCCAAAGTTAAAGCAAAGTTCTTACCCCGTCGTCGTGTGCGGCACAGCCATTGTCCGGGAGACAACTCCTGACGTGGCTGCCGACAGTTCATTTCTCCTCCGTGCCGCAAGAGATCGAGCTGGACTCTTTTATCTGATGCCCGAAGCCAACACCTTTGGGGCTGCGCTCCTCTCCTCTGAACAAAGTTCATTGATGGATGTGATCGAGTCCATTGAGAAGGGAACCGTAAAGGCGTTGCTACTGGTTGAGACGGATCCTTTCTGGTCTTTCCCGGATGAGGTGAGATTAAAGCGGGCGATCGAGAAACTGGAACTCTTTCTGGTAATGGATTACCTGCCTTCTCCCGCAGCCCGCCTCGCCCATATCTTTTTCCCAACTCGAACGTTATTCGAAATGGAGACATCCTTTGTGAATCAAGAAGGTCGGGTTCAGTTTGCCACGTCTACCCATCGTGGTGGAATCCCGATTTCCCAGATCAGTGCCGGAGAACATCCGCCCCGTGTGTTCAGGCGTGATATTCCGGGAGGAGAACCGGAGTCAGCCTGGGAGATTCTGTCCAAACTCGCCGATGCCATGTCCTTGCCTCCTCGAGAGATGTTCCCTCCCTCCAGAAGTGAACTCTGGAGCTGGATCGCAAAAGAGTATCCCGTCTTTGCTAACGTTCAAATTGCCGATGAACTGCCTGATGGCGTTCGGGTCAATCTGGCGCAGGGGAGAGAAAAGCCTTTTTCCTCCGGTGGGCGAATCCAATCCGGAAAAGAGGACCAAAGAGATAGCAGGTTAGAGCTTCTGGTGGTAGATTGGACTTTCGGAACAGAAGAGCTTTCCACCTATTCCAAATTTATCCAGCAGGTCGAAAAAGAGCCGTGCCTCTTTATCAACCCGAAAGACGCCTCGATGATAGGCCTTAAAGATAAAGAAAGAATCACGCTTCACCTGGATAGGGGTCGATTAGAGGTGGAATTGAGTATCGTTGACAACATGGCTCCGCGCGTGATCATGATGCCACAACACCGACGACTCGCATGGCAAAAGATAGAGAAGTGGCCGGTGAAGGTGGCTGTTGACCAGGTAAGAAAATAAGGACGCTTATGCTCCTCGGATGGATTCTGGGATTCGTTTTTCTGATCGTCAAGCTGAGCATCGTGTTGATCATCCTGCTTAGTGTGGCCGCCTATCTGGTGTGGGTTGAACGCAAACTACTCGCGCGGATGCAGGCCCGGTATGGTCCGAACAGAGCCGGGAAATTCGGACTCCTTCAGCCTCTTGCCGATCTCGTTAAATTGGTAACGAAGGAAGACACCGTACCAGAAGGCGCGAATAAGGGGATCTTTCTCATTGCCCCAGGTGTGGTCGGCTTAATGGCCTTGCTCATTTTTTCTGTCGTCCCTTTTGGAAGAGGCCTGACACTCTGGGGCAGACCCATCCCTCTGGTCATTACAGACCTGAATATCGGTTTGCTCTTCATCCTGGCTCTTTCTTCCATCAGTGTTTATGGAATCGCACTGGGCGGGTGGGCGTCCAACTCAAAATATAGCCTTCTCGGAGGAATTCGCGGTGCGGCTCAGATGATCAGCTATGAGGTACCACTGGGACTCTCTCTCGTCCCGGTGGTCATGCTGGCTCGCTCCTTCAGTTTGGTCGAAATCACAAACGCACAAAGCGGATATCCTTTCATCCTGGTGCAGCCGGTCTCTTTCATCCTCTTCTTCATCGCTGCCCTCGCTGAGATCAAACGGATTCCCTTCGATCTGCCGGAGGCTGAAAATGAACTGGGAGCAGGCTACCATACCGAGTACAGCGGAATGCGTTTCGGTCTTTTCTTTCTTGGTGAATACATCACGATGATCATCCTGGGCTCATTGATCGCCGTCTTTTTCCTGGGGGGATGGCATGGCCCTCTCCTGCCGCCTATGATCTGGTTCCTTCTGAAGGTTGGAATAATCGTTTTTGCACTAATCTGGTTTCGCGCAACCTTTCCTCGAATCAGATACGATCAACTCATGAATACCGGCTGGAAGGTACTCATCCCGATTGCACTGTTAAACATCATGGCTACGGGTGCATTCATTTTAGCGAAGACATAGGAAGGAAGGTGTCATGGAAGGATTAATTGCGTTGGTGAAAGGGCTTGCAACGACCTTGAAGATTCTTTTTCGAAAGCCCGTCACCGAACAGTATCCGGAATATAAACGGCCCTTGCCCGCGAGATCACGAGCGGTGATCATTCTCACCCGGGATCCGGATGGTGAGGAGCGTTGCGTGGCTTGTTATCTCTGCTCGGCCGTCTGCCCTGTCAGTTGTATCTCCATGCAATCAGCTCAACGTGAGGACGGACGACGTTATCCAAGATGGTTTCGAATCAACTTCGCCCGTTGTATTTACTGCGGTCTCTGCGAGGAGGCGTGCCCTACTCTAGCCATTCAATTAACCCCTCATTTTGAGACAAGCCGGCGGGACATCCTAAAACTCGTTTATGAGAAAGAGGATCTGCTCGTCAATCACGGCGGCAAAAACAATGAATACAACTTTTATAAATATGCCGGCGTCACCATGGTAGGAGAAAAGGGAACCCATATTAACGAAAGTGAACCGGTCGATCTCAAGAGCAATTTGCCATAAATGGATTGTGGAATGTAGATTGTGGATTGCGGAATTAAAGGTATCAAACTCGTTTTAGAAACGAAGTAGAGGGGAACATGACTTTATATGCGGTCATTTTTTACGTCTTAGCGATCGTCATTCTCGTATCAACTCTGCTGGCCATAACCCGGCGACAGCCGGTTCATGCCGTACTCTATCTGATCGTCGCCTTCCTGGGCACAGCAGCCCTCTTCTTCCTGCTCGGAGCGCCCCTGCTGGCTGCCTTCGTGGTCATCGTCTACGCAGGGGCGATCATGGTCCTCTTCCTCTTTGTGATCATGATGTTTCAGCGGTCTCCCCGGGAGCTCATGCTGCTGTCTGAGTGGGGGCCTGCCACGCTTTTGGGGGTCGTCTTTCTCGCCGTCGCCGCTGCGATGGTCTTCAAGGATCCCGGCAGCGGGATCGTCCTCCAAGGCGCTGTCGCCCAACCCCACGATTTCGGTCGTTTCCTCTTCGACAGATACTGGCTGGCCGTTGAGATCGTCTCCATCCTGCTCCTCGTTGCCCTGGTAGCCATCATTCAGTTAAGCAAGACAAGGGGAGCCGGCGGCGCCGCAGAGCAGCGGGGCATTATTTCTAACGGGGTAAAGGAGGGGCGCCAATGATCGTTCCCTTGGGCCATGTTTTCCTTCTGGCAGGGATCATCTTCGCCATGGGCCTCGTCTGTCTCGTGGCCCACCGAAACCTGATTATGACCCTCATCGGTGTGGAAGTGATGATGAATGCGGCGGCCATCGCCTTCATCGCGGCGGCCTTGCGCTGGCAGATGATGGAAGGGCAAGCCTTTGTGCTCTTCATCCTTGCGGTGTCCGCGGCCGAGATCTCCTTAGGACTAGCGCTGGTCGTCAGCGTGTATCGACGAACCGGCTCTGTCGATCCGGACCGTTACGACATCTTGAAGTGGTAGGGTCAATTTGCACTAGTCTGCACATAGTCCAGGCTTCCGCGGCACCCATTTTCCCTCCCCCTTGATGGGGGAGGACGAGGGTGAAGGTGAAATGCCCGGTCAATTTGACCCCCTCACCCCAACCCTCTCCCGCCCGGGGAGAGGGAGTTCTTAGATGAAAATCACCGAGGTGGACCCACGATGACTTCCTGGTTACAAGATCCGAGTTTGATGGCGGCTATACTGACCACATGGCTGCCTTTCATCTCTTTCCTGCTCATCATCGTATTCACAAGGGATCATCGTCGTCTCTCGGGGGGTCTTGCCATAGCGGCGGTGGCGGGCTCGCTCGCCGGTGCCGTCTTCCTTCTGGCTCGACACTGGGGAGATAGCCATCCCATCCATTACTCTGCCAGATGGCTCATTGCGGGCGATGTTTACGTCCCCTTCGGGTACCTCCTCGATCCACTCAGCCTGCTCATGCTGTCCCTGGTGGCGACCATCAGCCTTCTCGTTCAAGTCTATTCCCTCGGCTACATGACGGGGGACCCGGGATTCTCCCGCTACTATGCGTTTCAGTCCCTCTTCGCATGGGCGATGATGAACTTGAGCATCTCCTCGGCCATGCTTCAGCTTTACGTCTTCTGGGAGCTGGTCGGGCTTTCGTCGTATCTGCTCATCGGCTTCTGGTACGAGAAGTTCAGCGCCACCCAAGCGGGAAAGAAGGCGTTTGTCATGACCCGACTGGGTGACGTTGCGTTTTTCATCGGCCTTCTCCTGGTGTTGCTTCACCTGGGGAACCTGGAGATCCTGGAGATGAACAGCCCGGAGGCAGCGGCCCGTATGCCCTCTGGCCTTCTGACCCTGGCGGCTCTCCTAATCTTCGGCGGGGTGGTCGGCAAGAGCGCGCAGTTCCCCCTCATGACGTGGCTGCCTGACGCCATGGAGGGCCCCACACCGGTCAGCGCCCTGCTCCACTCCGCCACCATGGTGGCTGCAGGCGTCTACCTGTTCGCACGGCTGTTTCCGTTCTTTGGCCATTCGGCGGATGCCATGACCGTGTTTCTGGCCATCGGCACCGTTTCCATGCTCCTGGCCTCCACCATGGCCATGGTCAGCCGGGACATCAAGCGGGTGTGGGCGTACTCCACCATCAGCCAGCTGGGCTTCATGATCATGGGGCTCGCCGCGGGGAGCCTCTTCGCGGGGAGCTTCCACCTAACCACCCATGCGGGCTTCAAGGCGCTACTCTTCCTGTGCTCCGGGGTCTGGGTCCACCTGTACGAGACGAACGACGTGCACGAGATCTCCAGACGCGGCGGCCGCCAGCTGAAAACACCCATGGTGTGTTTGATCATAGCGGCTGCGGCCCTGTCCGGGCTGCCACCGCTGTCGGGCTTCTTCAGCAAAGAGGTCATCCTCACAGCGCTGGTCGGCCTGAGGAACCCCTTCTGGCTGGTGGCCGGGTTACTCGGTGTCTTTCTCACCGCTTACTACGCCTTTCGGCTGATTTTCATCATTCTCTTCCCGCG
>Ga0326726_10005340_pt1 | contig 11653 bp, 6 predicted proteins | sample MHFenrmetagenome_2_FD_207603 | JGI IMG/M metagenome (GOLD analysis project Ga0326726, IMG submission 207603) | Lab enriched peat soil microbial communities from Michigan Hollow, Ithaca, NY, United States - MHF15MN | ecosystem: Environmental > Terrestrial > Soil > Wetlands > Peat | place: USA...
CAATTGCACCTGCCCCACGTGCCGCGCCGTTGACGAGGAGGAGGGCGGCCCGTCCGGATCGCTCCTTCGTTTCGTCAACGCCATCGCGGCCGAGATCGAGCCCGATTTCCCGGCTCTCGCCATCGATACCCTGGCTTACCAGTACACTCGGAAGCCTCCCCGCCTCGTCCGTCCCCGGCCGAGCGTCATCGTCCGCCTTTGCAGCATCGAGTGCTCGTTCGGGAAACCCCTCGACGACCTGCGCAACAAAGCCTTCTTCGACGACCTCGACGGCTGGTCGAAGATCGCCGGACGGCTTTACATCTGGGATTATACGACGAACTTCTCGCACTATGTTCAGCCGCATCCGAACTACGGCGTTCTCGCCCCGAATATCCGCCTTTTCGTCGGCCGGAACGTCCGGGGCATCTTCGAACAGGGCGCCTACCAGTCCTGGGGCTCCGAGATGGCTGAGCTCAGGGCCTGGATCCTGGCCAAGCTTCTCTGGGACCCGAGGCTCGACGGAGATAAGCTCCGCAAGGACTTCCTCTCCGGATACTACGGGCCAGCGGCCGGGCCCATGGGACGCTACCTCAAAGGGCTGGAACAAGCGCTAGCGAGATCGGGCGATGCCTTGGGCTGTTATTCGCCGGCCGATGCCAAGTTCCTCTCCTTCGATACGGTGGCGAAGTCATGGGGAATGCTCGAAACGGCCCGCGGCAAGGCCCGCCGGTCGGTCGAATACGGCCGCCGCGTCAGACGGGCCAGCCTCCCCGTAGCCTACACCGTCCTCACGCGGTGGGACACGCTCAAGGAAGAGGCGCGGAAAGCGGGAAAGCGCTGGCCTTGGCCCGAGACGAGAGACGCCTTTCTCGCCTGGTTCCTGGAGGCCGCGCGCTCGGAGGGAATCACCATGATCTCCGAGTGGCAGCCCTTCTCAGACTGGGCCGCCAAGGGCGGCAAACAGAAATAGGCGGCTGCTCAGGCCCTCACCGGCCGAAGGACCAAGCCGGGACGGGGATCTTAGGGAATCCCGGCCCGCGCCATGAAAGCTCCAGGCCCATCCCGCCCGTGCCCTGAAAATAATCGATCTCGATCGGGTGCCACCCGGCCTCGAGCGCGATCTCGGCCTTCTCCTCCGCCAGGCCGTGCACACCGTCGTTGACGATGATCTCTGTTCCGGCGACCGAAAGCCTGCTCCCGTCGTCCGAGCCGAGGTAAAAAACATACACCCCGGTCCGCGGCACGCGGACGGAACCGCGGAAGCGCAGGGCGAATCCGTCCTTAGCGGCAGCGACCGCGACGTCGGGCTTCGCCGACGTCCCCGTCCTGGACGCCGTCATCGCCGCGAAGTCGGGCAGCTTCTCGAAGCGGCCCTCGAAAACCTCATAGGTCAATCCCTTCGCGGACGGCGCGGCCGCCGACGCGGCGAGGGGTTCGGCCCGCTTGAACGTCCGGCTCTCGATCAGACTCGAGATGCCGTCGGGCCAGAAGGCGCGGGCCTTGACGGTCGTTTCGCCCGCGATCACGATCGGCTTGTCGTAGAGGGCCGACTCGGGGCCCGGCTCGGACCCGTCGACCGAGAAGCGGATCGTCGCCCCCGGACGCACGGCCAGCTCGACCTGGAACCAGGGCCCGACGAAAAGCGTCTGGTCGGCCATGAAGCGCGGCGGGAGGAAGCCGCGGTTGAGGGTCGAGAATCGGGCCGGGTCGAGCTTGACCACCTCGCGGTCGTAGGTCATGAGGCCGTTGACCTCGACTTCGCAGTCCGAGGTCTGGGTGTAGACGGCCGCGGCCAGGCCCTTGTCCTCGAGCGGATAGAGATTCTTGATGAGCTCGGCGTAGCGCGCCTCGAAGACCCGGGTGTCATCGAAATTCCGGTAGCCCCAGTTCCCTTCAGCCTGCCAGAGGTGGCCGGTCAGCGGAAGGCCGAGGCCCCCGAACTCGCCGAGGACGGCGGCGCGATTCCCTTCGACCGGCGGCATGTCCGGCCCGGGGTAGCTGTGGATATCGCTGACGTCGCCGACACCTTTGTCCGTCCAGCCGCTGGCATTATCGACCAGCCGGGTCGGGTCATGCTGCTTCGTCCAGGCCGTGATCCGCTCCGTGTCGTATTGTCCCCACCCTTCGTTGAACGGCACCCACATGACGATCGAGGGGTGGTTCGAGCGCGCGTCCAGGACGGCCTTCCATTCCGATTCGAACTGGGTGTCCCGCGAGGCCAGGACGTCCGCAGCCAAGCCGTTCCTCTCGAACAAGGCGCTCGGCATATCCTGCCAGACGAGCAGGCCCAGCTTGTCGCACCAGTAATAGAGCCGGTCGGGTTCGACCTTGACGTGCTTGCGGAGCATGTTCATCCCCAGCGCCTTGATCGTCTCGATGTCGGAACGGAGGGCGGAGTCCGTCGGGGCCGTATAGAGGCCGTCGGGCCACCAGCCCTGGTCGAGCGGCCCGATCTCGAAGAGCGGCTCATTGTTCAAGAAGAGCCGGTTGAAGCCCTGCGCGTCCTTGCCCAGGGCGATCTTGCGCATGCCGGCATAGCTCGTGACCTCGTCGACCGCCTTGCCGCCCTTTTTGAGGATGATCTTGATGTCGTAGAGCGCGGGATCCGACGGCGACCAGATCGCCGGGCTGGGGATCTCGAGGGCGACAGGCGTGCCGGCCGGAAGTTCGGCTTCGGCGACCATCTGCTGCCCCCGGCTGGCCGTCACTGCGACCTGAGATCCAGGGCCGGCCCCGACGATCATGGCTTCGACCGTCAAAGTCGCTCTGTCGATGTCCGGCGTCGTTTTTAACCCAGCGATAAAGGCGTCGGGAACGGGTTCGAGCCAGGCCGTCTGCCATATCCCGGTCACGGCCGTATAGAAGATGCCGTGGGGTTTCATGACCTGCTTCCCCCGGGCGATGCCGCTGTTGTCGTCGTCGGTCGGGTCGAAGACGCGGACGACGATCTCCTGCTTGGCACCCCTCTTGAGGTCCTCTGTAATATCGTAGGTGAACGGGTCGTACCCTCCACGGTGGGTCCCCGCCTGGCGCCCGTTGACCCAGACCGTGCTCTCCCAATCCACGGCCCCAAAATGAAGAAGGATTCGCCCGCTTCGCCAGTCCTTGGGAACCGGGACCGTCCGGCGATACCAGAGGGCCTTAGCGGACCCGACAGGCTTGCCGACGCCTGATAGGGCCGACTCCACGGCGAATGGGACAAGGATCGTGCCGTCCCAGTCACCGGGACGCCCGGCGTCCTTGGCCGTGATCGCATAGTCCCAAAGCCCGTTGAGGTTGAGCCATCTTTCCCGGACCAACTGCGGCCGCGGGTACTCGGGAAGAACGAGGTTCGGCCGGACCTCGGCGGCCCAGCGGGTCATGATCCGGCCCGTGACGGGCGCCCACGCGGCTGAGGGTTTGGATTTACAGGCACCGATCGATCCGGCCATGAGGACGATCGCACAAATGATCGCAGGGGCTCTTTTCATGGGGATTCTCCTGACGCTGCATTAGTAGTTCATCATGCGGCGTCCTGTCAACCTTGTTAAGAGAAAGCTCTCGTGTGTTAAAGACGGTGGCGCAGGGGCGATGCCCGGAGGAGGGCGTAGGAGGGCCGAAGCGGGCACGGACGGCACCGAGGAACTGCCTGCAGAGGCTGACTGTACCTCGGTGCTGGAGCGAGGCCCGGATCCGAGCGGGTCTGGCTCGCCGGGCAAAACCCGCGACCCGACGGAAGCGGCACGCCCCGAGCCGAGAAGTCGAAAGCACACGAAAGCAACCCTAATCGGGTTGAATTCAGAGGACGATTGGAATAGAGTGTTTTGTCCGAGCGCAGGTGATACCATGACCGAACGCGACCCGATCCATCCTCTCGATTCCCTGAACCCGCAGATCCGGGCCCGGTTCCCGATGATCGATCACGATGCCCTGGGCAACCCCCGGGTGTACCTCAATACGGGCGCCGGGAGCCTGCCCGTCGACACGGCGTCCGAGGCCGCCCGCGGCGCCCAGGGCCGGCTCAACCCCATGCCGGGCGCCGTCGTCGCCGGAGAAGCCGAAACAGCCGCCCTTCACGCCCGGGTCCGCGACCTTGTTGCCGACTTCCTCCATGCCCGCTCGGGCCTCGAAGTCAGCTTCCATCAATCGGCCACGGCGGCCCTCTTCAACCTGGCCTTCGGGCTGCGCGGGGTCCTCGCGCCGTCCGCCAACCTCGTCGTCACGGACCTCGACCACATGGCCAACGTATCGCCCTGGGAGACCGTCTGGGGAGAGGGCCGCGGCCTCGAGATCCGGCGGGCCCGCCTGACACGCGAGGGAACGCTCGATATCGGCCACCTCCTTTCGCTTGTCGACTCCCGGACCGGGCTCTTGGCGGTGACCTCGGCTTCGAATGGGAACGGCTCCCTTGTGCCGCTGAAGGAGCTCGTCGCAGCTGTCCGGGACAAAGCCCCCGCCTGTCTCTTGGCCATCGATGCCGTGCATCACGCTCCGCATGGCGTTCTCGACGTCCAGGCGAGCGGCGTCGATTTCCTGGTCTTCTCGGGCTACAAGGTCTTCGGCCCGATGATGGGCGTCCTCTGGGGACGGGCGGAGGTCCTGGAGAAGCTTCGGCCCTATCGGGTAGAAACGAACAAGGATGCCTTGCCCGGCAAGTTCGAGATGGGCATGCTCAACAATGCCTCGATCGCGGCGCTCGGAGCGGCCTTGGAGTACCTGCTGTGGTTGGCGGAGCTCGCGGCGCCGCAAGAAGCCTTGACCGACCGGGCCTCGGAGTTCCGTTCGGCCATGACAACGATCGCCGATTACGAGAAATCGATCACCTGCCGGGTTCTCGAAGGCCTTCAAGACCTCGACCTTCCCCGGTTCCGCCTTTTCGGCATCGCCGACCCGGTCCGGGCCGGGGAGCGTGTTCCAACCTTTGCTTTCGACGTCGGCGGCCTCTCCGCGACCGAAACGAAGCGCAGGCTTTGGACGGAATTCGCCATCCAGATCGCCGACGGCAACCACTACTCGGCGGCCGTCGTCCGGCATCTCGGACGCCCTGAAGGCATCTGCCGGGCCAGCTTCGCCCACTACGACAACGCCGTGACGGCCGGACGCTTCCTCGAGGCTTTGGCGGCCCTCGAAAAAGATTGAAGAAAGGCCGCGGAAAACCTAGAATGGAGCTTCTCTGGAGAGGACCGACCCTGTGAGGATATGCTCGATCATCGCTGGCTTGGTGGCCTTCGCCGCCTTCGCTCCCGCCGCGGCAGAGAATCCGCGCGTTCTCATCAAAACGGAAAAGGGCGATATCATCGTCGAGGTCGACCTCGTCCGGGCCCCCCTCACGGCGGCCAATTTCCTCCGTTACGTCGACGCCGGGCTTTACAACGGCTCGACCTTCCATCGGACGGTCACCCTGGCCAACCAGCCCGGCAAAGCCGTCCGCATCGAGGTCATTCAGGGCGGCCAGCTCCCCACGGCAAAAGAATTCCCGCCGATCGCCCACGAAACGACGGCTAGGACCGGGCTCAAGCATGTCGACGGCGCGATCTCCCTGGCCCGGGACAAACCCGGGACCGCTGCGTCGAGCTTTTTCATTTGCATCAACGACCAGCCCGAGCTCGATTTCGGCGGCCGGCGCAACCCCGACGGCCAGGGCTTCGCCGCGTTCGGCCGGGTCATCAAGGGCATGGAGGTCGTCAGGGCCATCCAGGCCCTTCCGGCCCGGGGCCAGCAGCTTGCGCCCCCCATCACGATCATCTCCGTCCGCAGAATGGACGCTCAATCGTAAAACGATCAGTACGATCAAGGAGAAACGCCATGAAATGGAACTCAAGACGGGCCGCGCTCGCCGGCCTCCTGCTCGTCGTCCTCTTCGTCGGCCAAGCCCTTCCCCAGGAGCGGATCATCGGGAAGGCCCTCTATGAAAAGCTCCAGCGCGAGGGCCGCAGGATGGTGGGCGGGCCGGGCGTCGGCATGGGCGGCGGCTTCGCCTGGACCCCCGACGGCAAGGGCTCTTACGCCTTCGAGGACGGCACCTTCAAGCGGACCGACATCCTCACAGGCGAGAAGACGCCCCTCTTCGACGACGCCAAGCTCCTGGCCGCGGTCAACGCCGTGACCGGCCGGCAGGAGGTCAAACTGTTCTTCAACCGCTTCCAGTATCTCGACGACGGAAAGAAGATCACGTTCCAGGCCTTCAACAAGGTCTTCATCTACGATCTCAACTCCTCGAAGGTGAACTCATATGAGCCGGAGCGGTCGATCACCGGGGTCCGCGGCCGGGCCTACGGCGACGTCCTCTCGCCAGACCTGAAGTACCGGGCCTTCACCCGCAGCTACAACCTCTTCGTCAAGGACATGGACGGTGCCGAGACGGCCCTGACGACCGACGGGACCGAGGACCTCCGCAACGGCTACCCCGATTGGGTCTACCCCGAGGAGCTCTCCCAGTATCAGGCCTTCTGGTGGTCGCCCGATTCGAAGAGAATCGCCTTCATGCAGTTCGACGAGAGCCCGGTTTTCAAGTACCCCATCGTGCACGACGTGGCCGCCATGCCGCGCTATGAGCTCCAGGGATACCCGGTGCCCGGTGCTAACAATCCCATCGTCCGGCTGTTCATCGTCGACGTATCCTCGAAGAAGATCGTTCGGCTGGATACGGGCGACGATCTTGACGTCTACCTCTATCGGGGGCAATGGACGAACGACAGCCGGGAATTCACCTATCATCGCCTCAATCGGCTGCAGAACAAGATCGAGCTCTTCGCGGCCGACCCGGCCACGGGGAAGACCCGGCTGTTCCTGACCGATACCGACCCCTGCTACATCGACGAATCGACCGACCTTGTGTTCCTGAAGGACAACCAGCGCTTCCTCTGGACCTCGGAGCGGAGCGGCTGGCGCGAGATCTATCTCTACGATCTGGCCACCGGGAAGCTCCTCAAGCAGCTGACCAACGCCAAGCTGCCGGTCCAGTCGATCCAGGGCATCGACGAGGCCAGGGGGATCATTTATTTCGCCGGGTCCGAAGTGAACGGCACCGAGAGCCACGCCTACAAGGTCAAGCTCGACGGCTCCGGTTTCGCCCGGATGACCAAGGAGCCGGGTTCGCACAGGGTCAGCCTGTCGCCCACCTTCGATTTCTACACGGATTCCTTTTCGAGCTACGACCAACCCGCGAAATCGACCCTGTTTCGGGCCGACGGGAAAGAGCTCAAGGTCCTCTCGGCCGGGACGCCGAGCAAGGAATTCCTGGACCTCAAGCTGATCAAGCCCGAGCACTTCCTGTTCAAGTCGGCCGACGGCCAATACGACCTGGACGGCCTCCTCTACTTCCCGGCCCATTTCGACCCCGCCGACAAGTATCCGCTCATCCTCTCGATCTACGGGGGGCCGGGATCGAAGGGCGTCACCAATTCCTACAAGATGACGGACGGCAGTCAGGCCCTGGCCCAGCTGGGCTTCCTCGTCGCCGTCTGCGATTACCGCGGCGTTTCCGGCCGGGGCAAGGCTTTCCAGAACCTCCACTATATGAAGCTCGGCCAGGTCGAGCTCGAGGACCACGTTGCTTTCGTCAAGGCTCTCGGGCAACGCCCCTACGTCGATACGACGCGCGTCGGCATCACCGGCCATTCCTACGGCGGCTATTTCACCTGCCTCGCCCTGCTCAAGGAGCCCGACGTCTTCCAGGTCGGCGTCGCCGGGGCGCCGGTCACCGATTGGAGGAACTACGATTCGATCTACACGGAGCGCTATATGCGCCGGCCCCAGGACAATCCCGACGGCTACGAAAAGGGCTCCTGCCTGACCTACGCCAAGAACCTCAAGGGCAAGCTCTTCATCCACCACGGCGCCGTCGACGACAACGTCCATCCCACCAATACGATCCAACTCGTCCAGGCCCTGCTCAAGGAGAACAAGACGTTCGACCTGATGATCTACCCCGAGCAACAACACGGCATCGGCTTCGCCCGCTATCCCGCCTCGCGGGTGGAGTACTTTATCGAGAACCTGAAGCCGGTCGTCAAGTAAACGGGACCGCAGGCGACAAAGAGGATCCTCATGGCCAAGTTCGAAGGTGTGAAATGGTCCCCCCGGCAGATGCGCTATCTCCTTCCCGGGAAGCAGTTCGGCCTGCTCGAGCCCGACGCGAAGGTCTTCGGCGTCTCCCGGTCGATCTTCTACGCTACGTTCCTCTGCTTTGAAGGCATCCGCTTCTTCTGCAGGAAGGGCGCCGCCGGGAAGCTCGAGGTCAATTTTCTCAATTGGCACAAGAACCTTGAACGGCTCCGCCGCGGCATCGCCTTCAACCTCAGCAAGACCCAGGCCGACCTCATTCCTTCGGTCGAGGAGCTCGAGAGCCTCATCATCCACCAGTACTTCAAGGACCCGGCGATCCGCGCCTTCCTCCGGGACATGGCCGACAAGGGGCTTCAAGGCTACCTCAGGCCGTTCACCGTCGACGAGGAGCAATCCATGGGGGTCACCTTCCCGGGGCAGCCGGCCGTCCGGGCCATCTTTTGCAGCTATGACAATTACCTCGGCGAGCCGTTTACCGGCGTCGTCATTCCCCACCTGGTCAGGGCCGTCGGCCTGAACAAGACCGGCTGCCTCAAGCTCGGGGTCAACTATCTCGTGAGCCTAAAGGCCCTCGAGGCGGCCAAGCAGGTCGACCCGCAAGCGGCCGCGGCCCTCTTCCTCGACGACCAGACGCATCTTCCACTGGCCGACCGGTCCGTCACCGAGTGGGATTCCTCGTGCTGTCTTTTCGGGCTGAGGGACGGAACGGTCGTCAAGATCCCGGAAAGCGATCTCATCCTGCCCTCGGTCACGATCCAGGGCATGGTGGCCATCCTGCGGGACATGGGTGTCAAGGTCCAGGAAAGGCCCGTCGTGTACGGCGAGCTCGTCAAGAAGATCAAGTCGAAGGAGCTCGTCGTCGCCGCGAGCATCGGGACGGCGGGCATCATGAACCGCTGCCAGAAGCTCCTTTGCGTCGACGAGAAGAACGCGGTCGCGGCGACGCACGTCCCCGACACCGGGCACCCCCTCTACGCGAAGCTGGCCGAAGCCAAGGCCTATTACTGGGACATTTACAAGGAGAAGGTCAGGCTCCCGGCGGGCATGAACCTCTATAAGTACGCGCTCTAGCGGGAAATTCCGCGCGCCGGCTTTGCTCGGGATCGGCGGGAAGCGGACTCTTGGGAGCGACCTGCGGAATCGCGGCTGAGCACTCGAGGCCGCGATTCCGCGAGATATCTTAGAAGAACGCCTTTTCAAGAGGTTTCTCAGAAGTATGGCTCCGAGTCGCTCCGCCATACTTCTGATGGTCGCTCCGCGGACTCCGCTCCCTGCCGATCCCTTACCGCCTCACGACGGATTTCCCGCCGATCGAGACGAGCGCCTCTCTGATCAAGCGAAGATCAGAGCGACATGGCGATGAGCATCCAGAACTTGTCGCCGAGCTCCAGGTACTTCTGTATGGCGGCGCGGGCCGTGTCGTTCGTGTACTTGGTCAGGTACCTCTCGACGGAGAAAGGCTCCTTGTCGGGGGTCTTGCTGGCCAGGATCTCCTGGACCCTTTTCTCGAGAAGCGGGGTGTCGGCGAAGGCCTTGTCCTCGAACTCGGCGATCGTGTCCTGGACCGTCTTTCGGGTCATGCCCCATTTCAGGGTAGCCAGGCGGTTGGCCCGCCGAAAGGCCCAGGCCGCGGAATCCAGGCGGAAGTTATGCTGGGCGCAGATCTCGAAGCTCGGAGGAAGCTCGGTCGTCCCGGCGAAGATAGGGATGCGGGCGCTCATGGCCGGGTTGTCAAAGCTGAACCAGCAAACGGCACCGACCGCGGGCGGCAGCCAGCCCTTGATCTGGAGGACCGTGGCATAGGCGCACCCCGAGATCGGGATCGTGCGCGTGGGCGTGACCGTCCCCGGCTTCAGGGTATTGACAAGGGTGATGATATCCCGGGGCATCCAGGCGCTGGCGATAGGGCTCGGGCCCATCTGGGGTCCGGACGGCTGGGCGGCAGGGGCCTCCCCGGGCTTCGGCCGCGGCTGGGGACGGAGGACCTGGAGATTCTTGGTCATATCGAGGTCCGTCCCCTCATAGGGGTTGCGGTAAATAGCCAGGATGTCACGGACGGAGAGCTTCTTTTCGGGCTTGACCGAGAACGGCAGCTCCGCCATGTCCATGCTCAGATTGAGCGAAGGGGCCAGGGTGCTGAGGACGAAAAACTCGCGCGTCGAAAAGGGTTTGCCCCGCCCGCTGCCATAGGCCTCCCAGAACTTGAAGGGCTTGCCGCTCTTCGGATCCCACCAGCCCATGTCCTGAGCCACCTGGAAGACGTTGTCGGAGGCCATGTAGCGGTCGGGGTTCTTGATATCGATCTCGGGGATGCGCGGGATGTTGGCCGAGATGCCGACATGGTCGTCGGGGATCCGGACGGCCGCCCAGACGGCGCCCTTCTCGAGCGGTCCGGCGCCCATGATCTCGAAGTGCCAGACCTCCTTGCCGTCGGCGATGGTGATGCACTCGCCGTAATCGCCGTAGCCGTACTGCTTGACCAGCTCGCCGATCAGCTTGATCGCTTCGCGGGCCGTCTTACAGCGCTCGAGGGCGATGCGCTCGAGCTCCTCGATCATGAACATGCCCTCGTTGTTGACGAGCTCGCGGCGGCCGCCGATCGTCGTCTCGCCGATGGCCAGCCCGGCTTCGTTGAGGGCCGGGTAGGCCGTGTTCAAGAAACGGTAGGTCTCCGGGACCTGGGGGATCTCGCCGGTCTGGACGATGCCGCGGAGGTCGGTCGGCGTCTCCGTGTGCATCTTACCGGAGTAGATCTTGTTCATCGACTTGTCCGGCCATTTCTGGTGAGGGACGATAGTGACCCATTGCCGGTAGGGGCCATCGCAGGTGTGACAGGTGATGACCGAGCCGTCGACCGTGGCCAGACGTCCGACCTGGATCGAGGTGCAGGCGTCCGGGTCCTCGATCCAGGCCGTGGCGGCCGGACCGAGCGGGGCGCCGGTCGGACGCGCCGCAAAGACGGCGAAGGCCGCGACGATCGCGAGGGCGAAGGCAAGTCCGCAGCCGACGAGGGTTTTCTTTCGGGACCGAGTCATGGGGACCTCCTCTCCAACATTTTGAAATATGACTGTATGATTAGGCCGACGCGCCTGTCAACCGAATTCTTCCGGCCTGGGTGGGGCGTTCCCTATCGGCCGCACCGGACGATGGCCAGGTCCCAGGGCGCGAGGACGATGCGGGCGCCGGGGGCGATCGCGGCACCGGTCAGGATATCGCGTCCGGATTCTCGGCCATAAACGAATTCGCGCCGGCCGGCCGAAAAATTGAAGTAGGCGTGAACGGCGGCGCCGTCTGTAAGCAGGCCGTGTTTCGCTTTGACGCCGGCCGGAAGACCCGCGTCCATGAGCGGGATCCCCGCCTCCGCCAGGCAGTCGGCGACGATCTTGTCCTGGAGAGCGTCCGAGAGGTACGTCCCCTCGTACGTCAGCGCGCCCTTTCCGAGCCGGTTCCGGGTTACCGCCGGATAGGCCCCGAAGACGGGATGGTCGTAGAAGGCCAAGGCACGGCAGGTCTCAGGCACGATGTACTCCGCCCAGACCGAGACGCTGTTCCCTTCGGCGGCCTTGAATGGATCACCCCTCAGCTTGAGCGGCTGTTTCAGGTTCGTGAATTCTCGGTACCTGAA
>Ga0326726_10005341_pt1 | contig 11652 bp, 9 predicted proteins | sample MHFenrmetagenome_2_FD_207603 | JGI IMG/M metagenome (GOLD analysis project Ga0326726, IMG submission 207603) | Lab enriched peat soil microbial communities from Michigan Hollow, Ithaca, NY, United States - MHF15MN | ecosystem: Environmental > Terrestrial > Soil > Wetlands > Peat | place: USA...
CGGCCACACGGTGATGTCTTGCAGTTGGTTGCTGCGGCGGTCGAGTCGCGTGATTGCGCCCTGGCCCGAACCCGCATAAATAATGTTAGCGTCCCGTGGATCGGGCGCAAGGTACCCGCTCTCTCCGCCGCCCGCATCGAACCAGTGCTGCCGTCCGATGTAACCATCATCAGTCCGGCTGGCGATTCCCACCGTTGAGTTATCCTGCTGCGCTCCGTACACGTTGTAGAGAAATTGGTTGTCCGCCGCCACGTGGTAGAACTGCGCCGTGGGCTGGTTGTATTCGGTGGACCAGCTCTTTCCGCCATCCACCGAAATCGTTGCCCCGCCGTCGTTGCCGTTGATCATGCGATTCGGATTCTGCGGATCGATCCAGAAGCCGTGATGATCTCCGTGCGGCGCCGGCAGCAGGTTCAGCGTCTTGCCGCCGTCGGTCGACCGGAACACCCCGGTGTTGAGCATGTACACCGTGTCCGCGCTCCGAGGATCGGCAAAAATATGCGTAAAATACCAGGCGCGCTGCGTGAGCCGCTGATCGTCATTGATGCGCGACCAGCTCTCGCCCCCGTCGTCCGAACGATAGAGTCCGCTCTCCTTGGCCTCTATCAACGCATACACGCGATTCGAATCCGCACCCGAAACGCTCACCCCAATACGCCCCATGATGCCTTCCGGCAGTCCCTTGCCTTCCAGTCGTTTCCAGGAATTGCCGCCATCAATGGATTTGTACAGCCCGCTCCCCGGACCACCACTCTCCAGGCTCCAGGGCGTGCGCTGCACTTGATACAGCGCGGCGAACATCAGGTTGGAATTGTGCGGATCGACCGCGAAATCAATCGCGCCCGTCTTGTCGTCCTTATAGAGAACCTTCTCCCAGGTCTTGCCGCCATCCAAAGTGCGAAACACGCCGCGCTCCACATTCGGTCCGTACGCGTGCCCCAGCGCCGCCACGAACACATGATCCGGATTCCGCGGATCCACCCAAACCCGGGCAATGTGCTGGGTGGCATTCAGCCCCATATGGCTCCAGCTCTTCCCGCCGTCGGTCGTCTTGTAAACTCCGTCCCCATAGGAAATGTTGCCGCGAATGCACGACTCTCCCGTGCCCACGTAGATGACGTTGGGATTCGATTCCGCCACCGCGATCGCCCCGATCGATGAGATTACGTTCTTGTCGGAAATCGGCTGCCAGCTCACCCCGCCATCGGTCGTCCGCCATACTCCTCCCGCCACGCCGCCGAAGTAATACGTGAACGGACTTCCCACCACGCCCGTCACCGCCAGCACTCGTCCACCGCGATACGGTCCAATATCGCGCCACTTCATTCCTTTGAACTGCGATTCGTTATAGGGCTGGGCTGCTGCGCACAGCGAGAGCGCAACGATAAGAAGACACCACACCATCAGACGTCGAGATTTCATGGACAACCTCCGGAAGAAAAACGAACTGTTAATACTAATGCCGCAACGGCGGCCTGTCATGTAGGTCTGGCACGCTGTCATACTGAGCGGACCATCGCAGCCCCTGCTGCAAGCGAATCTTCAGCCAGCGCTCGCTGTCCGATCCCGTTCGCTGCGGTCCATCATCAGCACGGGCGCCGCCACGCGCTCTCGCAACGCAGCCACCAGAGCAATCCCCATCGCCAGGTAGAACACGCCAAACCACCTTTCCTGCCAGTTGGGGAGAACGAAGTAATGCAAAGCGACTGAAACGCTCGTCACCAAGATCAAGGGCCGCACTCTCCGGCTTAACCACGAGCCGGCAATTCCAAGGAGCAAAAAGACCGTCGTATAACTCGCGAGCATGGCCCGGATCCCCGTCGCGAACGCGCTCACGTACTGGCGCAGAGAAAACTGCACCGTCATTTCGGCCGGTGCCACCGGCACCGTCACGAAATTTCGGTAATAAAGCATCTTGATGCCGTAGTCTCCGGCAAAATGGTTGATCGCCAGCACCGACGCCACCGCGACTACGCCCAGAACCGCAGCCTTCCAGAGTTCGACTCGGCCCTGCAGCCACAACACCAGCAAGACCGGCGCGAGCAGCACGATGTTATCCGTGCGAATCCAAAGCGAGACCATCAGCAGCCCAACTCCTGTTTCAAATTGTTCGCGCTCGAAAATCAGGTAGAGTCCGGAGAAAGCGACCAGCGTCGCCAGCGCATCGCTGCCGGTATCGCGCCCGATCCAGGTCAGCGGCGGCGTCACCATCAGCAGCACCGCCGCCGCCGCGGCAAGATATTTCGGAACGTACCGGCTCATCCACAAAAATGTCAGCATTCCCAGCAGGAAATACGACAGCGAACTGATCGACCGCACCGCGGCGATCGGCCCCACCATCCTGCCGAGAAAATACACGCTCATGTTGTAAAGCGGACGGATGGCAAAGAAAGGCAGAAATTGCGCGAAATTGTCGGCATGTTCAAAACGCGCCCGCCGCGACGCGCTCTCATCCGGAGGCCCGCCCTGGCCCGTCAGAAAGTCAAAAGTCTCCCGCGGAAGCGAGCGCCGCATCTCCGCATAAACCTGATCGTGGACGCGGCCGACGTCCCGATCCTGCATGAGCAGCACGTTCCCCAGGTAGCCCACCAGGTCCATGCTGTAGCTCGGCTGGCGATAGAAATGAAAGGAAACCGCTGCCAGCAGAAGCAGGCAGGCTACGGTCGCGGCATTTTGCAACCAGCGCATTGCAGACGATGTCGCAGAATCGGAGAACGCCATTGTAGCAAGGAAGACGTGACGTCCTGCTTGGCGAGGCGCGCTCAACTTCTGACACCTGACACCTAAGACCTGAAACCTGAAAACAGAAACTCCAGGGCCGCCGGAAACCGTGCCCCCCAGGCCGCTTCGTTGTGCGCCGCGCCTTCTTCAATCCAAACCTTCAGCCGCGCCTCCCCCAGCCCCGCTTTCCGCAAGATCCTCTCCAGTTCCCGGACATCATTCGTCGTCCGCTCGTCTTTCTCCGCGTTCCCAGTTTCCCGCGTCCCAATCCCGAGATAGATACGATACGGCCAGTCGCGGAAGCGCCGGCACTCTTCCAGAATCCTCCGATGGCCCACAAACAGCGACGGGCTCTCAATCAGCAACCGGCCAAACACTCCCGGAGCCGCCAGTTGCGTGTACAGCGTGATCAGTCCGCCCAGGGACGACCCGCCCAGCCCCGTGTGCTCCGGACCCTTCCCTACCGCGTACTCTTTCTCGATCAGCGGCATCACTTCCCGCCGCAAGAAATCCGGATAATGTTTCCCCTGCGCCCCGAACAGCCGCAAGTCAAACGATCGGTACGGAATGTACTCTCGCAACCGGTGCTTGCCCGTGTTGTCGATGCCCACGATGATGAGCGGCGGAATTTTTCCCTCGGCGATCAACCGCCCCGCCGATTCGCCCACCCGCCAGTCCACCCCGCCGAACGCCGTCGCCGGCTCGAACAGGTTCTGCCCATCGTTCAAATACAGCACCGGATAGCGCGTTGCTCCCGAAGCGTCGTAGTCCCGCGGCAGCCAAACCCGCACCACCCGCGTGTTGCGAAATATCCGGCTTCGCAACTCATGCAGCCGAAGATCGCCGCTGACAACGGGCGCAGCCGTTTCAGAAACTTCCCTTCCTGATTTATTGAATTGGGTAAGAGACATGAATGGGATCAAAGCTTCCTGATTGAATGGATATTCGCGGGACTCCAAATTACCAATTACTAATTACAAATTTTCCTCCCGCCGGCTCTTCACCCAGAGCGCGCACGAAACCAGCGCAATTCCGGAAATCAGCGCCAGCGAACTCAAACACATCAGACACCACACTCCCAGAACGCGCGCTTCGATATACGTCAGATACAGCGCGAACGCCAGTCCCGCCATGGCTCCGGCAAAAATCAGCCCCGGAGTTTCCCGCCGCTCTCGATACAGTGTAGCCAACCCCACCAGCGCCGCGTATCCCAGCATTCCAATCAGCGCGACCGGAATTCCAAAGACCTTTGAATACTCACTCCGATTCACAATGTCGCAGTTGAACGTGTTGCCAAGATCGCAATACTCCGTCTTCGAAGTCGCATAATGATGTTGCAGCGACACCGACGACACGACGATCCCGCCGACCGCCAGAATAAATACCAGACTCATCAGCCGCTGCACCGAAGGACTCATGGCAGCGCGCACCCCGTCCGGTCGCTCAACTCCTCCAGCGTAAACACGCGCTCCACGCGCTCTCCCGTTGGAGGAAACTGCCAGGTAGGAAAGCGGTGAATGTCGGCGTCTTTGCAAACCTGCGTCCGGGCGCTGGTGTCGCCCTTCACGCCGCATTCGACGTAGGGGGCATACTCAAACGAAGCGCCGAACTTCTCTTTCTGCTCCGTGCAGTGGGGGCACCACCAGGCGCCGTACATTTTCACGCCGCGATCGCCAAGGCAACGCGCGAACCCGTCGTACTTGTGCTGGCTGCGATTGCCCAGGTAGTAGGCCGCCCCGAAGGCCGCCACGATCAGCACCCCATAGATCGCCCGCCGTGTCCAGTTGGCCGGTGACGACGCCGCTTCCTTCTCCCTCTTTCGCTCCCGCCTTAGCTCCGACATAATTTTTTTATACCACGACCCTCAACGCCGACGGCAGCACGTCAATGGCACGGCACTGCACCGTGAGCGCCTCGCCATCCACCATCACATCGATCGGGCCGTCGAGATCAAACTCCACGCGCTGCGTCTTCTTGCTCTCCGCCAGCCGATGCCGCACGTGCGTTCCGTCATACAGCCCGCCCAGATTCCGCACCAGCCCCGCCCGCCCAATCGGCCCCCAGCGCACGAAATCAATCAGCCCGTCGTCGGTTGCGGCCGCGGGCGCAATCATCATCGTTCCGCCCGTAAATTTGCTGTTGTTGAAACTCAGGAACAGGCACGACCGCCGGTCGAACTCCGTCTCGCCCGCCACCCGCACGGGAAACGGCCGCCGCCGGAGCCGCGTCAGTCCCAGAAAAATCGACACCCAATATCCCAGCGTCCCCGAATTCTTAAACCGTCGCTGCCGCAGAATGTTGACGTCCGCCGCAAACCCGACGCTGAGCAGGTTGATGTAATGAAGAACTCCCCCCTGATGTGTCAGCCGTAGAACGTCGCACGCCCGCGAACGCCGGTCGAGCAGCGCCTGCATGGCGTGCTCCACTCCCTGATCTCCAAAATCCCGCAAGAACGAATTACCCGTGCCGAGCGGAAGAAAGCCGAGCGTCGGAATGCGTTCCTCCTCGCCCGGCCCCGCCAGCGCATCCGGATAGAGTCCGTTCACGACCTCGTAGGATGTCCCATCTCCGCCGACCGCCAGAAAGCTGCGATAGCCACGCCTATACGCCTCGCGCGCGATTCGCGTAGCCTCACCCGCAGCGCTGGTCTCGGCGGTCTCGAGCGCAATCCCGCCTGCCCGCAGCCGTTCCAGCGCCGGCCCCACCAGCTTGCGGCACCGCCCGCCCCCCGCCGCCGGATTGATGATGGCTAGAAAAGTATCGTTCACGAAATCAGGTCTCAGGTCTCAGGTGTCAGGACTCCAGGGCAAACGGTTTTCCTGAGACCCGTGACCTGACACCTGACACCTGCCTTTCTAGATCTCCACCACACTCTCCCGCCTCGTCCGCTTCCCAATCTCCTCCCCTAACTCCCCGCGCTTGATCTTCAATGATGCCGTCCGCGGAAAATCCTTCTCCCACACCAGATATCCGCTCACGCGTTTGTAATCGGCCAATCGCCGGTTACGCGCCACGATCTCATCGCCCAACGCGCCGCTGAACTGCTGGCCCTGCTCCAGCCGCACCACCAGCACCAGCATCTCTTCCCTCAGAGTCTTCTGCGGCCAGAGGTAATTCGCCGCAAAAATGCTGTACTCCTTCACTGGCAACCCGTCGAAGACCGTCTCGACGTCCTCCGGATAAATGTTCTTTCCGCCGTCGGTGACAATCATGTTCTTCTTGCGCCCAAACAGCTGCAGGTGTCCGGTGCCATCGAATCGCCCCAGATCGCCCGTGAGCAGCCAGCCTTCGACGATCGTCTTGACCGTCAGCTCCGGATCATCCAGATAATGCGACATCACCGCCCGGCTCCGCACCGCCACTTCGCCAATCCCGTCTTCGGCCGGACTGAGAATCCGCACTTCCGCTCCCGGCAGCGGCTTGCCGACGGTATCCCCACGAAACGGCTTCAGGTCATTGAGTGTGACGGCCGTACACGCCTCCGTCAGCCCATAGCCGCAAGTCACCGGAATCCCGAGATCGTAAAAGAACTGCATCGTGGCAGGATCGGTGAACGCTCCACCGACAATCAATGCCCGTAACTCCCCGCCGAACGCCTTGTGTACCTGCGGCAGCAGCCGGCGACTCAGGTCCACGCGCGCTCGTCGCCGCGTCAGCATCTTATTAATCCGAATCAGCCGATCCAGCACAAACCGCTTCGCCCGCGGCAACTCGTCAAACTTCGCCCGCAGCCCGCGCTCCAGGTTCTTCAGTACCATCGGCACCAGGCTGACGTAAGTAATGCGATACCGGACGAACGCATCCCGCACAAATTCCGGACGCAGTGTCCGCAAGTGGACGACGCACGCCCCGCATACAAACGGCCCGATGAAACCGACCATGAAGTCAATCGCATGATTCGTCGGCAAAATGCTCAGATAACGCACGCCGGGCCAGAACGGATACCAGGCCGTCAGCGCCCGGCACTGTTCCAGATAATTGTCGTGCGTGAGCACGCACCCTTTCGGACGCCCGCCCGTCCCCGACGAATACACAATGCACGCCGTGTCTTCCCGCTGCCGTTCGACAAACTGCGGATCGCCCTTCCGCCGGAATTCCTCCCACCGATAAGCCCCCCGCAAATCCACCCCCGCCGGCGCTTCCGTAACCAGCACGATTTCCGTTGTCAGCCTGGAAAATTCCGGCAACTGTACGATCGCACGCCACAAATAGTATTCAACCACCAGAAATCGAGCCTTCGAATGAGCCAGCAACTGCATGTGCTCGGCCGCCGTCAGCTTGTAATCCAGCGGCACCAGCACCCCGCCGCAGAAGAAGATTGAATACGCCGAAATCAGCCACTTCGACTGATTCGTCATGATGATCGCCGCTCGGTCGCCGGCCTTGAAATCCGCATCCTGCAGAGCACGGCACAGCGGACGCGCCATCTCCTTGAAATCCGAGTAAGTAAGACGCACTTTCTCGCGGTCGCGATCCGCTTCGATCAGGCAGGTTTCGTTGGGCCAGCGCTCCAGCGCATCCCGCAGCGCCGCGCCCAGGCTGGCATATTGACGGAGATCAAGCATTCGCGGTTCGTCTCACCACGGAGACACTGGGGCACAGAGAGAAACAAGAGTTTATCAGAATGTAACGTCAGCCAGGCAGACCAAGAGCGCCAGAAAAGGCAGGAAACTGAATTTCTTCGTGTCCCCATGCCTCCGTGGTAAAAGGGCTTTACAGACGCGCCTGGATCCTCTGCGCCAGCGTCCGGAAATCCGACACGCCCTGCAACTCGTAATCCGGAAGCTCAATGCGGAAATGGTGTTCGAGCCTCGTCAGCAGATCGAGCGCCTGCAGGCTGTCAATGCCAAGCGTCTTGAAAAAGTCGTCGTCCGGCGCGAGCTTTTCCCGCGGCACCTTGAAGTGGGTGGCAGCGAGAGTCAGAATCTGATCGAGAGTGTGATCGGCGATGGGCATAGGATGTCGCTCTCAGATTACCAATTACAAATTACCAATTACAAATCGTCGGCGTCGCAATACTCACGGCAGATACGGCTGCACTCCCTCATTCTCGACAAACTTCCGCAGCCCATCCTCCACCGCCGGCCGCGCAAACAGCTCACAGAAGATTTCAATCTCCCGCTTCAACTCTTCATACGGGATCGGCTTCATAAACTCCTTGGCCACAATCGCCGTGTGCCGGTCGAACTTTCCCGCCTGGCTGGCAGTGGCGCGCGCCACGCGCAGCGCCTCGCCCTCGGCCGCAATCTGGCTCACCAGCCCGACCTGCTGCGCCTTCATGACGTTGAAACTCCGTCCCGTCAGCAGCAGATCGCGCACCACCGCATTCCCCAAATCCCGCTTCAGACGGGGAATCCCGCCGAATCCCGGAATCAGCCCCAGCCGCAACTCCGGAAAGCAAAAGCGCGCCATCCGGTCGGCAATGATAATGTCGCACACCAGCGCCAGTTCAAACCCGCCACCAAAAGTTACGCCATGCACGGCCGCAATCGTGGTCAGGGGAGCTGCGTCGAGCGTGTTCATCACCCCATGGATGCGCCGGAGAAACTCCCGCACCCCGCGCACCGCCTCAACCTTGTCCATCCCCCGCGAGCCTTCATACAACTCCCGCAGGTCCGCCCCGGCCGAGAAGCCCGCCTTCATGGTCGAATGGACAATCAGCGCATGCGCTTCGCGCGCTAACTCCGGCAGCGCCGCGGCAAACGTTTCTAACTCCTCGAGCGTTCCCGACCCAATCTCGTTGCAAGGCTCGCGATGCAGCGCCAGCTCAATCGCGCCGTTCACGATCTGCCACGAAACAGCCTGTCCCTTAAATTCGTTCATGTGCCGAAGAATCGTTCGCTCCCCAGTCCCGAAGGGACGATCCAGCTTAGCCCAGCGCTTCAGCGCTGGGTACGCTCTTAAAGAATGGAGCAAGTCCCGGAGGGACGGCCCAAGCGCGTCATGCCGTCTTCACTGCTTGATACATCCCGTTAATCTCGCTCTCGAACCGCGTCGCGATCAAGTCTCGCTTCAACTTCCCGTTCGCTGTCAGCAACCCGTTCTCAATGGTGAACGGATCGCCCACGATATGAAAGGCCCGCACCTGCTTGTAATGCGGCAGTTCGGGATTCACCGCTTCCAGCGCCGCCTGCACCTTCTCGTTCGCCACTCGACCTGTCACCAGCGCCGCCAGATATCCGCGCGCATTCCCCACCAGCACGACCTGAGTCGCCCCCGGCAGGCTCTGCAGAATCTTGTCCTCGATCGGCTCCGGAGCAACGTTGTGTCCCGAACCCAGGATAATCAGGCTCTTGATTCGCCCGATGATCTTCCAGTTCCCCTTCGCATCCACATCGCCCTGATCCCCGGTATGAAACCACCCATCCCGCAACACCTTCGCCGTTTCCTGCGGATGCCCCCAGTATCCCGGAAAAATATTCGGCCCGCGAGCCAGGATTTCTTCGTTCTCACCCAGCTTCATCTCAACGCCCCGAATCGCCGGCCCCACGCGCCCCGGCACCACTCTCCCATCCGGATCGTCCATCGTGCAGATTGCCGTCGTCTCCGTCAGCCCGTACACCTGCAAGACCTGAATCCCCAGCATTGAGTAGTAAAGCTGTGTTTCCAAGCTCAGGGGCGCCGACCCGCAGATCAACGCCCGGAGTTTGCGGCCGATCATCTTCCTGCGGATCGTCGGAAACACCAGCTTGCGAGCCGCGCCCAGCCAGAACCCGTCTCCCGCGCGTGCTTTCCCTTCCTGCCGCCGCGCCCAGGCGCCTTTCGCCTTGCTGTAGAGCTTCAAGGGAAGCCCCCCGGATTGCCACAGTTGTTCGTCCACCGCCTTACGCATCCGTTCCAGCAGTGCTGGAACATTCAGGAAATACTCCGGCGCCGCCGTTCGCATATCCGAAGCCAGCCGGCCCAGATCGGTATTCAGAGTGAGCCGGCTCCCCCGCAAAAGGCACGTCAGCAGCATGATCCACGATCCTGCGAAACAAAATGGCAGATAGTGAAACACCGCATCCTGTCCCGCGCCGCGTTTCATCAACTGATCAAGACGTCCCGAGGTGCATCCGATCATATGCGTGATATTGCCTGCGTTCAGCATCACGCCCTTCGCATCGCCGGAAGTTCCCGAGGTGTAAATAATGGCCACTACGTCGTCTTTCCCTGGAGCCATTGAAACGTCGGCAAGCGGCGCGCGCGACGCTGTAAACACCTTGCTCAACGAAAAATGCGGAGGCGCCTCCGGCCACTCCCGAACGATCGCATCCGCCATCATCTGATCGCCGCAGCAGATCAGCATGGGCGAGCAATCCTTCATCATCGCCACCAGTTCACTGGCCGCTTGCCGCGCATACAGGGGCACGGCCGTCAGCCCCTCGGCCATGATGGCCAGGTCCATGGCCACCCACTGGATCGAGTTATGCGCCAGAAGTGCGCACCGGTCGCCCTTCTTGAGCCGCAGCCGCCGCAAGTAAGCCCGCGCCACCAGCACCTGATCAAGCAACTGCCGCGCCGTGACCGGCAGCACCCGTCCATCGCGCAACTCCTGGAGCACGACGTTGTCACCGCTCTTCTCCAGGCTCGCGAAAATCCGTTCCAGAAATGTCATCTATCTAATGAGTTGTCATCCTGAGCGAAGCGAAGGACCTGCTTTCCGTCGCATCATCCATAAAACAGTCATCCTGAGCGCAGTAACTGATTCGCAGAAGCGAATCAGCTGCCAAGTCGAAGGACCCCTACTCCCTTGCTCGACCCGCGCTCTCTATGAGTACGCCCCCACCAACTCCCGCAGTCCCGCTCCCATCGGCGGCAGGTAGTCCTCCCATCCCCACTCTCCCCGCCGGGTCGGAAACTCGGGATACCTCTTCTGCACTTCTTCCTCGAGATACACCCCCATGCGCGCCATCAATTTCAAATTGCGCACGACTGTCCGCGCAATCCCGTCCTTAATACGCTCGCCTTCCCGATCCAGAGTCTCGAGCGCCGCCAGCGTCCTCTCCGCCAGGTCGGGATCATCCACATTCATGAGCAATTCCGCATGCCCGCGCTCATTCATGAGGTTGCCAATCCGCTCATCCATCGTGATCCCCGCCGACGGCACCAGCGCCGGCATCGACGTCACAATCCCGTGATAGCGCGACGACACCATCAAATGGCAGGCCCGCAGAATGCTGACCATCTCATACATGTTGTAATCTTCCGACGTCAGTATCGGCACGCCGCCCAGCTTCTCCGAGATCCGCCGGCACGGACGCGCATCCAGCCGTTCCGTTGCCGCCATGATTACAAACACATTTTTCTTTTGCCGAAACGCCGCCACCGCTTTCGCAATCGAGCTCAGATAGTGTTCATAGGCGCGATCCGACTCCGGCCCCGAGTTATGAAAGTACGGCCCGCGATAATGGCTCGACGCATAAGCCCCGGTCAGTCTGTGCAGCGCCGCTTTTGCCACCGACCCCTTCACGGGCCACTCAAACGGATTGATCGGACAGACGACCAGCACCGGCGTGGTCCCATCCCAGCCCACATCGCGCAGCGCCTTCTGCCCGTACCCCGGGCCCAGTGGCTCAAATGTCCAGGCCGTATCCGTTCCCAATTCCGTCGGCACGCCCAGCTCGCGCAGAATCCTTCGCGACTCTTCGTTGCGGGTGATCACCAGTGAGTTCCTGCAATACCGCCCGCACATCTTCGCCAGCAGCGGATCCATCTGTCCCGCCTCCGCGCCGTACCCTACCGACAGCTTGTTCTCCGCCGCCGCAATCCCCAGCGAGCCAATCATCATGGTCGCCAGGGCATTGGCGAACTTCGACTTGAACATCGAACCTTCGCACGCCACCACCCCGTGATGTTTCGGCACTTCGTTTGCCAGAAACGGTGGAAAGATATCCGGCAACCGCACTTGCGACGTCCCTTCGAAATATCCCCGTGAGCGGTCGAAGTTAA
>Ga0326726_10005342_pt1 | contig 11651 bp, 8 predicted proteins | sample MHFenrmetagenome_2_FD_207603 | JGI IMG/M metagenome (GOLD analysis project Ga0326726, IMG submission 207603) | Lab enriched peat soil microbial communities from Michigan Hollow, Ithaca, NY, United States - MHF15MN | ecosystem: Environmental > Terrestrial > Soil > Wetlands > Peat | place: USA...
CACCTCTTTTTCCCGCGCCAGTCGCTCGGCTTCCGGGAGCGGGGGGACGTCGGGAAGGGTGTGCCCTGCGGGGCGGGCGTTCGGCAGGCTCTCGCCGAAGAGGGATGCCTGTCCTGCCTCCCGCTCCTGGTGGCGAAGTTGCGCCTCGCCGAGGGCGGCGTCGAGGGCCTCGAGGAACTGGCGGCGGTGGCCGCCGAGGCCGTCGCAGGCGCCCGCCACGATCAGCGATTCGATCACCCGCCGGTTGCCGAGCCTGAGGTCGATCCGGCCGACGAAGTCCCAGAGGTCGCGGAAGGGGCCGTCCTTCCGGGCCGTGATCATCGACTCGATCACGCCGGCGCCCACGTTCCGGATGGCGCCGAGGCCGAACCGGAGGCGGGTTTCCCCGACAACGGTGAACTTGAACCCCGATTCGTTGACGTCCGGCGGGAGCACCTCCAAATCGAGCTCCCGCGCCTCGTTGATGTACTGCACCACCTTGTCGGTGTTGCCGATTTCCGAGCTGAGCAGCGCGGCCATGAATTCGGCGGGGTGGTGCGCCTTGAGCCAGGCCGTCTGGTAGGACAGGACCGAGTACGCCACCGAGTGGGACTTGTTGAAGCCGTAGCGGCCGAAGGTCTCGATCTGGGCGGCGAGCTCCTCCGCAAGCCGCTTGGGGTGCCCCTGGGCCACCGCGCGCTCGACGAACCGGGTCATCTCCTTCTTGATCAGCGCCTCGTCCTTCTTGCCCACCGCCTTTCGGAGCACGTCGGCTTCGGCCAGGCTGAAGCCCGCCAGGACGTTGGCGATCCGCATCACCTGTTCCTGGTAGGTGATGACGCCGTAGGTCGGCTCCAGGATCTCCTTGAGCAACGGGTGAGGGTAGGTGACCGCCTCCTGCCCGAGCTTCCGCCGGATGAAGACGGTATGCATGCCGGCGTCGAGGGGGCCGGGGCGGAGGAGGGCGTTCGTGGCCACCAGGTCGTCGAACCGGTCGCATCGCATGGCCCGAAGCGTCTCGGTGGCGAGGGCCGATTCGAACTGGAAGACGCCGGCGGTACGCCCCTGGCGGAGGAGTTCGTAGACCGCCGGGTCGTCGAAGTTCATTCCGTCGAATGACGGCGCCACGCCGTGGCGCTCGCGGATCATGGCCAGGGCGTCATGGATGACGGTGAGCGTCTTGAGGCCCAGGATGTCCATCTTGAGCATCCCGACCTTTTCCAGCGCACCCATCTCATACTGCGTGATCATCACGTCTTCGCCGCCGGCGGATTGCCCGGCGCCCTTGGTCGGCGCGGTGCAGACCGGCACGTAGTCCGGCAGCGGGCCCGGCGCGATGACCACCCCGGCGGCGTGCACCGAGAGGTGCCGCGAGATGCCTTCGATCCGGGCGCTCAGATCCATCAGCCGGACGAATGCCGGGTTGCCGCGCACGAGGTCGCGCAATTCGTCGACCCTGGCCACCGCTTCGGGAATGCTCAGGTTGAAGGCGGGGCCGGAGGGAATGAGCTTGGTGATCTTGTCGGCCTCGCCCGGCGTGATCTTGAGCACGCGGGCCACGTCCTTGACCGCCGCGCGCGCCTTCATCGTCCCGAAGGTGACGATCTGGCCCACGCTTTCCCGGCCATACCGCTGGCGCACGTACTCGATCACCTCGCCCCGCCGCTCGAAGCAGAAGTCCACGTCGATGTCCGGCATCGACACCCGCTCCGGGTTGAGGAATCGCTCGAAGAGCAGGTCGAAGCGAAGCGGATCGACGTCGGTGATGCGGAGCGCGTACGCCACCAGCGAGCCGGCGGCCGAGCCGCGGCCCGGCCCCACCGGAATGCCGCGCTCGCGCGCTGCGGCGATGAAGTCCTGGACGATGAGGAAGTAGCCGGCGTAGCCGGCGGTGTTGATGACGCCGAGCTCGTACGTCATACGGGCAGCGACCGCCTCGGGCAGCGGGGAGCCGTAGCGCTGTTCGGCGCCGGCCCGGGTGAGGTGCTCCAGGAGCGCCTCGTCGGTGGCATAGGCTTCCGGCCGAGGGAAGCTCGGGAGGTAGTAGCGCTTCTCGAAGTCGAATTCGCAGAGCTCGGCCACCCGCTGCGTGTTCTCGATGGCCTCCGGATGGTCCGGGAAGAGGGCGCGCATCTCCTGCTCGGACTTGACGTAGGACTCCTGGCCGGTGAAGCGAAACCGCTTCGGGTCGTCGAGATCGGCCCCGGTCCCGATGGCGAGCAGGACGTCATGGGCCTCCGCATCCTCGCGGCGGAGATAGTGCGCGTCGTTGGTGGCGACCACGCCGAGCCCCAGCTCCTGCCCGAGGCGCAGCATCCCCTCGGTCACGAGATCCTCCTCGGGGATGCCGTGCTTCTGGATTTCAAGCCAGAATCCGTCACGCCCGAAGGTGCTGGCAAACCAGGCCGCGCTGCGGCGAGCCTCTTCGAAATTGCCCTGCCGGAGCCAGAGCGCCACCTCGCCGGACAGGCAGGCGGCCAGACAAACGATCCCCTCTGAGTGTTCGGCGAGGACCTCCTTATCGATCCGCGGCCGGCGATAGAAGCCCTCCGTGAATCCGATGGAGCTCAGCTTGACGAGATTCTTGTACCCGGCCCGGTTCTTGGCGAGGAGCACGAGGTGACTGTAGAAGGCGGGCGCGCCGGCGGGCTTTTCACGAAGGCGACGAGATCCGAAGGCCATATAGGCCTCGAAGCCGAGGATCGGGCGAATCTTGGCGGCGCGGGCGGCTTCGTAGAACGACCAGGCGGCGTGGAGGTTGCCGTGGTCGGTGACGGCCAGGCTGTCCATGCCGAGCCCGCGCACGTGCGCGACCAGGTCGCCGATGCGGTTGGCGCCGTCGAGCAGGGAGTATTCGCTATGGGTATGAAGGTGGGCGAACGCCATGGCCTGCCGGAGGGGCCGAACCCGGGTTCCCGGGGCGCCCAGCGGGGCACCGAGGGGCCGGTGGGGCCACCCAAAGAGAGAGGGGCCTGCCGATCGCCCCGGACGCGGGACGGCGGCGAAATCCCATCGAGTGGAAGAAGCTATCGGCCGTGCCTATGATTGTCAAAAGCCGTTGTCATGCCTTATTTTGCAAGCCCTCCCCTTCATCCGACGATGGTCCGGAGCCTCACCCGTGACGCACTCATATAGCCGCATGGTCCTTTCCTTGTCCGCGTGCGTGGGCCTGCTCTCGGCCTGCGGTTCGGATACGGTGAACACGCCGACGATCACGACCCTCACCTGCACCCCCGGCCCCACCCCGACGGTCATGAACGCCGGCGAATTCCGCATCCTCGATCCCAACCTGACGGATGGATGCCTCAGGCTGCCCGCCGCCGATGCGGGCGGGGCAGAGTACCTGCTGGCCGCCGTGTCCACCGCCTCGCAGGAGACTCCGACTGGAGTCACCATTGCGTACACTCTCCAGGGATTGGGCGCGCCGGCGGCGGCGACGGCACCGGCCCTGCTGGAGTCGCCGGCGCTGACGGCCTGGAGGCCGCAGGGGACGGCTGCAGACTTCCATGCGATGCTGCGGGCCCGCGAGCGGACGCTCGCCTCCCAGGTGCGTGCCGAGGCGATGGCCGCCGCTCCCCCGATTCAGCGCGCGCCCCCCGTGGTCGGGGTCAAGGACACTTTCAGCATCTGCGCAACGACGACCTGTTCCTCGTATACGACCGTGGTGGCGACGGCCAAGTACGTGGGCCCGAAGGGCGCGATCTTTCTCGACGACGTCGTGCCCGCGGGCGGGTTCGTCCAGGAGGACATCGACACCCTCGGTTTGCTGTTCGACGGGGGAGTGGCGGGGACAGCTCCCAACATGTACGAAATCGACACCACGGCGTTTGGGCGGGAGTCCGATGTCGATGCCAATGGCAAGGTGATCTTCCTGCTGACCGACGCCGTCAACGACCTGAGCGGCACCTGCGCCAACGGCAACATCATCCTCGGCTTCTTCTATGGCGGCGACCTCCTTCCGCGCTCTCCGTCCAACCCAGGTTCAAACCAGGGCGAGGTGTTCTACGGCCTGGTGCCGAAGTCGAGCGGCGGTTGCGCGGTGTCGAAGGACTTCGTAAAACAGCTGATTGCCCCGGTGTTCATCCACGAATTCCAGCACATGATCTCGTTCAACCAGCACGTCCTCGTCCACGGCGGATCGGAATCGGAAAACGTCTGGCTGAACGAGGGCCTCTCCCACTTCGCCGAGGAGCTCGGGGGCCGGCTCCTCGGGAACGGCCCCGGTCAGGGCGCATCGTCGTCGCGCCTGGTCCAGTTCGCCATCGGAGATATCGCCAACGCGAACGACTATCTCATGAACCCGGAGGCCCAGTTCCTGATCACGCCGGGCAACTCCACGGGAACGATCGAGGAGCGCGGGGCCAACTGGCTGTTCGTCCGCTGGCTTGCCGACCACTACTCCGCCGATACCCTCGGCATGGCGCTCACCCACCAGCTGGTCGGGACGGCACTGCTGGGCGGCGCCAACGTCCAGGCCGTGACCGGCCGGTCGATGAGTGAGCTCATCCCGATCTGGCAGATGGCCAATTACCTGGATAACCTCCCCGGCTTCACGCCAGTCGATCCCCGCCTCGAGTATCCGAGCTGGGATTTCCGGCATATCTACGACACCCTGAATTTTCAGCGTCCCGACCTCTATCCCCGGCCGTACCCGCTGGTGCCCGACAGCACCAAGACCGGCCTGTACCGTCGGAACGGTACGCTCAGGGCCGGATCCGGACGCCACCTGCGGATCATCCAGGCGGCCGGTTCTGGCGAACTGGACGTGGTGTTCGCCCGCCAGGACGGCAGTGCGTTCCCGGACGATCGTGCCGTGCGGCTCGGCGTGGTGCGGATTCGCTGACGATCCACGGCGTGCGGCTCCTCGTGCTGGCCGCTTTCGGCGGCCTCACCTTCGCCTCACCGGTGGTGGGGCAGGCGCCCTCGCCCGTGGTGACCGAACTTCCACCCTCGACCCGCTCCGCCGCCCTGGCGGGAGCGGGCGTCGCCCTGGTGGGTGACGCCGGCAGCGTCTTCATCAATCCCTCCGGCCTGGCCACCATCAAGGTCTTGAGCCTCGAAGGCGCCTATTCCCCGATGGCCGGGGGCGCGGATCTCTGGCAGGGCGCCGGGGCGTTTCGCGTCGGCCAGTTTAACCTCGGCGCCGGCGCCGCCTACCTGCAGATGCCGGACACCTCTGCGTACGCTAGCAACGTGACGTGGGTCGGCGCCGCCGACTACCGGTTCGGGATGCTCTCCCTGGGCGCCGCTGGCCGGTACGTGTCGGTCACCGACCGGAACGGCCAGGTCAACCGGAGCTTCACCACCGACGCCGGCGTCACGATCGCGGTCTTCGACATCATGGCGCTCGCGGTAGCGGTCCAGAGCATCGGCAACGAACAGCTTTCCGGCCTCGGCGTGGCGCTGCCCACCTCCACCCACCTCGGGTACACCCTGAATTTCGTGGATCCGCAGGGGTCCACCCGCCTGCTGGCCACGATCGAATGGGTCTGGACCGAAGGGGCGCCGAACCGGTTTCTTGTCGGCATCGAGGGAGGGGGCGTCCTGAAGGGCGGCGTGGGAATCGTCGGCCGGGTGGGGTACGGGCCCGCACCCCTGGCGCCCGACACCCAGCGGTGGACGGTCGGTGGCGGGTTGGTGCTGGGCCGGCTCGGGCTCGACTATGCCTATCAGGCGCAAAACGTATTCGGGTCCGGGGTGCATGCCTTCGGGCTCCGCCTCACCCCGTGACATCCCCATGCGACGGAGCCGCCCCCTCGTGATCATCGCTATCCTAGCCGCCGCGCTCTTCGTCGGTTTCGGGACCGCGTACGTGTCAAGCGGCGAGGTCCGGTACCTGACGCGGGCAGGCCTTGAGGAGACCGAGATTCTGAAGGCCCGGACACCGATCGCGAAGGTGCTCCGGGATTCCTCGCTCGACCCGGTGATCCGCGGTCAGCTCGAGCTGGTCCTCGACGTGCGGAATGCGGCGGCCGGTCTCGGCCTCAAGGCGGGCGACACCTACACCCAGTACAGCGACGTCGGCCGCGACACCCTGCTGCTCGTGCTGTCGGCGTCTCCGCCCGACTGTCTCTGCCCAGTCACCTGGAAATACCCGATCGTCGGCCGGGTGCCGTACAAGGGCTTCTTCGACCCCGCGGCGGCCCGGTCCGCAGCCGCGGCGCTCGAGGGCCGGGGCCTCGATACCTACCTGCGCCCCTCGGGGGCCTTCTCGACGCTCGGGTGGTTCAACGATCCGCTCCTCTCCACGGCGCTCGGCGGTGATTCGGTGGAAATAGCGGCGATGGTCTTCCACGAGACCGCCCACAACACGCTGTACGTGAAGAGCGCCACCCCGTTCAACGAGACCTTCGCCCAGCTGGTCGGATACCGGGCGGCGGAGGCGTTTTTCCGTGAACGTGGAGACACGCTGCAGGCGGCGCGGGCCGCGGACCGATGGCACGACGAGCTGGTCCTCGCCGGCTTCTACGACTCGCTGGCCGCGCGGCTGGACACACTCTACGCGAGTCACCCCGATACGGCCGCCCTCGCGGCGGGGCGGGCGGAGGCGGGGCGGTGGTCACGGACGGAGCTCGAGGGGCAAGTCGGGGAGGAACTGCGGACGATCCAGGTGGGGCGGCTGTCCGACCGACCGGTAAACAATGCGCGCCTGATCGCCGCGCGCATCTACCGCACGAAGTCGGCGTTGTTCGAGGCCTGGTACCAGCGGAACGGGGCCGACATTCGCCGTACGGTGGCGACGCTCGGCCCCGTGGTGGCAGGGGTGGAGGGAGACAGCGCCTTTGCCCGGCTGGAGGCGGCGCTCCAAGTGCCGGCCCCGGCGCCCGATTCAGTGCACGCGAGCCCGTAGCCGGCGCCCGCGGAGACGTCCCTGCGGGTGCCGGATGGCCTCCTCCGCCGCCGAGAGATCCACCCGGACCCGACCTGACCCCTCGAGAATCCCCGCCACATCCGCCACCGGTCCCGAGACCGGCTGGAACACACAGAACGTCAGGCCTTCCTCGCTGCGCATCACGTCCCGCGCGGCCTGCGCCCACGTGGAGCCCGCGCCGCCGGGGCGGAGCCCGACCACCAGGGGCACGGCGTCCGGCGGCAGCGCACGCCCGTCGTGACCGGGGAGCGAGAGCGCCGCCGCCAGCGCCACCCAGCCGTCCCACTCGTCGGTCGTCACGAGATGCGTGAAGTGCCAGCCCTCCTCCCGCGCCACCGTGATGAACTCCTGCACCAGCCGCTCCGGAGAGGGATGGTGCTCGCCGTCGGCCCGGGTCAGGAGGGACGCCCCGTGGTCGCCGAACCAGCGCTGGGAAGCGATCAGTTCGGTCGGCCGGCGGCCGGAGAAGGCGGCGTAGCGCCGGGTGATGGCCACCTGGCGTTCCGCCTCGGCGCGCTGTTCCGGAAATTCCGCCGCCTCCGCCGCGCCCTGGAACGCGACCTCGGCGGCCAGGTAGCGGCCGGCACCGCGCAGGATCTTGCCGCGGAGGTGCAGCGTGCCGCTGTGCGGCTCGAGCGCGAATGCCCGGTCCAGGGCGAGGAGCGCGCGATCGTGCTCGCCGAGGCGATAGGCCGCGTAGCCGGCCTCGTGCCAGACCATCGCGAAGTCGGGATTGCGGGCCGCCGCCTGCTCCAGGGCCACGAGTCCTTCGCGGTACCGACCCAGCTCCACCAGCGCGGCCCCCTTGAGGGCGAGCGGCAGCGCCGCGTCGCCGAACTGGTCGGCCGCCTGCGCCGACAAGGCCAGCGCCTCCTCGAAACGCCGTTGTCCGCGAAGCAGTTCGAAGTACTCGCACCAGGCAAGCGGGAGGTCGGGCTGGCGGTCGATGATCTCGAGGTAGGCTTCCTCCGCCTCATCGAGCGATGCGTCGCGGAGGAGATGCCGGGCGCGAGCCAGGGTGCGCTCGCCTGGCTCGGTCGCGAAGACACGGAACTGTGAAGTGGTGAACATGTCGCGAATGTACCGGCGGGACCGGATCGCGCCAGAGGGGTCCGTCGGTCGTTCTTCATGCGTGGCACTCGCGCACCGAAACATCCCGTGTACCTTTCCCCTGTTCGGCCCGCCACTCTCCTTCCGATTTCGCGAGGACGCCTCCGCATGGACTCCGCATTCGTCACCCGGGAACAGGACCGCCTCCTCGGGGAGCTGTTCGACTTCCTGCGCATTCCGAGCGTCAGCACATTGCCGGCTAATGCCGCGGACTGTCGGCGCGCCGCCGACTGGCTGATGGCCGAGTTCCGCCGGCTCGGGTGCCCCAAGGTGACGCTGCTGGAGGGGAAGGGCCACCCGATCGTCTGGGCGGAGAGTCCTCGCGTGCCCGGGAAGCCCACGGTGCTGGTGTATGGGCACTACGATGTGCAGCCCCCCGATCCGCTGGACGAGTGGGTCACGCCCGCCTTCGAGCCGACGATCCGGAACGGCAATCTGTACGCACGCGGGGCCGTGGACGACAAGGGTCAGGTCTTCTGCATCCTGAAGGCGTACGAGGCGGTCCTCGACGCCAAGGGCCAGCCGCCGCTGAACGTGAATTTCATCATCGAGGGCGAGGAGGAGTGCGGCGGCGACGTGATCTTCGACCGGCTCGACAAGGAGCCGGAGCGGACCAAGGCCGACGCGGTGCTCGTCGCCGACATGGGGTATTACGCGCCGGGGATCCCCGCCGTCTACACTGCGCTTCGCGGCATGTGCTACGCCGAGATTCATCTCCGGACGCTCGAGCGTGACCTCCACTCGGGCACGTATGGCGGTGTGGCTCCCAATGCGCTCGAGGCGCTCTGCCGGCTTCTGGTGGACCTCAAGGGCGTGGATGGCCGGATCCACATCCGCGGACTTTACGACCAGGTCGTCCCGCCCACCAAGGCGGAGCTCGAGGGATGGAAGGCACTCCCCTTCGATACCCACGCCTTCATGAAGGAAGAAGTGACGGGTACTGCCCTCACCGGCCTCAAGGAGTATTCCATTCTGGAACGAACCTGGGCGCTTCCGACCTTCGAGATCCACGGCATCATGGGTGGATTCACCGGCGACGGTGCCAAGACGGTCATTCCCGCCAAGGCCGCCGCGAAGGTCAGCCTGCGACTGGTGCCCGGATTGACGCGCGCCGGCGTGCAGGCGGCGCTCGAGAAGACCGTGCAGGCGCTCGCTCCCGCCTGGGCCCGCGTGGAGGTGCGCCCGCTCCACGGCGCCGACCCGGTCGAGGTGAACGTGACCGCACCCGCGTTTCAGGTGCTGGATCGGGCGTTCGAGGAAGTCGTCGGCCGACGGACGGTGGCGGTGCGGGCGGGCGGCTCCATCCCGATCGTGCCCAAACTCGGCATGACCGGGGCGCCCGTGCTGCTGACCGGTATCGGCCTGCCGGACGATGGGCTGCATTCGCCGAACGAAAAGGTGGCGGTCCAGCAGATCTGGGACGGCATCCGGGTCTTCGGCCGCTTCTTCGAGTTGATGGCCGAGGGCGTCCCCGGAAAGCAGTGAGGCGAGCGGGGCAGGATTGGACATGCAAAGCCCCCCGGCGACTGGCCGGGGGGCTTCGTGTCTCGGTACCTCAGCCGGCGACGAGCGACCGGATCGAGGCAATGACGCCGGCCACCAGGTCGTCGGCCCAGTACGGGTCGGGACGGTGGCCAGCGTCCAGGCCGGCCGCCCGCTGTTCCAGGTATTGGATGGCGGTCGAGGTCCACTCGGATTGCGCTGACGGGACGGTGTTCCACGATCCGGTGGAGCGCAGCTCCATGGCGGTCAGCGCCTCGAGCTCGGTCTCGAGTCCACGCATCGTCTCGGGCGCGCGCAATTTTTCCGCCACCAGGTCGAGCACGCGGACGGCGTCTGGATCCAGTGGTTCGGGGGTGAGCAGGTGCTGGTGCCGGGCATCGGCGATCATTTCGGCGAGCCGGAGGAACACGGCGCGCACGGCGGGCGCCAGGGCAGGAGGGGCGTCCGACGCCCACCCCTCCGCGGCGCGGAGGATTTGTGCGACGCGCTCATCGGCGACCGAATCGGGAGTCCGTTTGGGGAGTATATCCGCCATGCGAAGGAGATTGGCGGAGGCCACTCCGAAAGGCAACCTCGCCGGCACGGCGGTCAGATGGGCGCGAACAGGCTCCACTCGGGCGCTTCGGCCGGCCGCGGCGCCCGGTCGAACACTCGCCCAAACGCCGCGACGACGGCCTCCCTGCTCGTGGCGGCCGGGTCCGCCGGTGTGCGCGCCCCGAGTTCGCGGACGACACTGGTCATGGACACACCGGGGATGCCGCAGGGGATGATGAAGTCGAAATAGGAGAGATCGGTGGCGACGTTGAGTGCGAAGCCGTGAAAGGTGACCCACTGCTTCACGTGGATGCCGATGCTCGCAATCTTCCGCCCGGAGGTCCACACGCCGGTGAGGCCCGGGTTGCGCTCCGCATCGATTCCGAGCGCGCTGAGCGCCTCGATGAGTGCCGCCTCCACGGAGCGAAGGTACCAGTGGAGGTCCTGGCGGTGCCCGGCCAGGTCGAGGATGGGATAGCCGACAAGCTGACCGGGGCCGTGAAAGGTGACGTCGCCTCCCCGTTCGACCTCAAAGACTTCGATGCCGTGCTGTCGCAGTGCGTCCGGCGATAGCGGGAGGCTGGTCGGCTTCGTGCCGCGGCCGAGCGTGACGACCGGGCCATGTTCCACGAGGAGCAGCAGGTCTTCGGCGAGTTCTCCCGACTGCCGCGCGCGGCAGAGCCGGCGCTGCAACTCGAGGACTTCGCCGTACGGCTGGCGGCCGAGGTCGGCTACGAGCAGGGGGCGGTCGGTCATGGTGCGGCCCGGAGCCGCTGGACGCGCCGCGCGAGCAGCCAGGCGCCGGTCGTCGCCGTCATGGCGGCGAGGCCGAGGCCGAGGGGGCCGGCCAGCTGGTACACTGGTGCCAACAGGAGGGCGACCACGAAGGTGGCGAATCCCACCACCATGCTGAGGCCACCGCGCCGGTAAAGAGGGAGGGGAGCGAGGATCGCAAAACAGGTGGTGGCCGCGATCACGCACCCGCCGAGCGTCCCGGCGATGAGGAGCAACCCGGCCGGTTGCATGGGGTCGGGCTGGTCGGTCGGCACAGCCCGGCCCACGAGGCCCCGGACACCGAGGAGGGCGACAGACACGACGACGGTCCCGACCAGGAGGCCGAGTCCAGCGCCGGCGGCGGCGAGGGGGACGTAGTCCTCGGTCGGCGCCTCGGGATTGAAGTGCGGCGGCTTCTCGCGCGGCTGGAGGTTCATCCCCGCGTTCCCGCTTCCCCGCCTAGGTATGCAACACCCTCCCCATCGAATCGAGCGCCGCTTCTGCGATCGCCTCCGACAGGGTGGGGTGGGCGTGAACGGCCAGATCGACTTCCTCGACCGTGTATTCGTTTTCCCGGGCCACGGCGAGCTCGTGGATCATCTCGGAGGCGTGCCCGCCGACGATGTGGGCGCCGAGGATCTCGCCGTACTTCTTGTCCCGGATGATCTTCACGAACCCGTCCGTCTCGTTGGTGGCGCGCGCGCGGCCGTTGGCGCTGAAGGGGAACCGCCCCACCTGGAAGTCGAGCTTCTTCTCCTTGCACTGCTCCTCGGTGAGCCCGATGCTGGCCACCTCGGGATGGCAGTAGGTCACGCTCGGGATGTTGTCGTACCGGATGGGATGGGGCTTGTGGCCGGCGATGCGCTCCGCCACGACCACT
>Ga0326726_10005343_pt1 | contig 11651 bp, 3 predicted proteins | sample MHFenrmetagenome_2_FD_207603 | JGI IMG/M metagenome (GOLD analysis project Ga0326726, IMG submission 207603) | Lab enriched peat soil microbial communities from Michigan Hollow, Ithaca, NY, United States - MHF15MN | ecosystem: Environmental > Terrestrial > Soil > Wetlands > Peat | place: USA...
CCGCAACTAGAACCGGATGTCTGAACCACATGATACATTGTAGTCTGCGTCAGAGCAGCAGGCTGATATGTAAGACCAGTTTCCGTTGGAATTGGAGTCCATGTGGTACCATTTGTGGAAAATTCCCACAGATAGGTATTTGATCCATCGCCTCCTGCCGGAGCAGTAGCTGACAGCGGAGCCGGAATGGTGTTGTAGCATATTGTCTGCGTGCCTGTTATAGTGCCGGCTGCAAATTCACCGTATACCGTCACTGTGGCTTCTCCTGTTGTTGTACTTGTACAATTTTTGAAATCTGAAACAATGACATTACCTTCATTAAATAATAGAGTTCCCGATGAAGCTGGTTGCACATCAAATGTAATTGATGATCCGGTTACAGGATAAGTTACTCCATTATAAGTAACATTATAGGGGAAAGTCCCTCCTTGAATATTCGAAACTGTAACGTGTATCGGCTGTCTGTAACAAACACTTGTTTCTTCAGACGTTACCTGTGCGGTTAATTGTGCAGGTTGTGTAAGAGTCACAAACTGGCAGGCAGGATCAACTGTTAATTCTGAAGTTGTATTGCTGCAGCGCTGGTCAGAATTGTCGGTAAATGTAAAGGTAGCTGTGCCGCCTTTTATACCCGTTACTTTACCAAGGGCATCAACTGTAGCAACATCAGGGGCATTACTAATCCAATTGCCTCCAGTTATCGGAGTTAGTGTGGTAACGTCGCCCAGGCAAATAGAAGAGGATGAGATACTTACTGCTGGTATGCCAGTCACATGAATGGTTTTGGCTGAAGGAGCCGATGAGCATCCATCATTTGATACAGTAAGTGTCATGGTAATATCCTTATCCACGAAGCTCAATGCCGGGATATAAGTCGGAGTAAGTGTATTCCCACCTGTAATAGTTCCATCGCCAATGAGTCCCCATGTAAAAGTAGTTCCATTAGATTGAGTCGCATCGGAGATTGTAAGAGGAACATTTGAGCAAGTCGTTATGGCAGATCCTGCTGAAGCGGTGGGACCATCGACTGCATTAATTAAAACTGTATGACTCAATTGCCATTCGCATCCTGCCGAATTAGTTGCCAGAACATTAAATGTCCTGGATACGTTCAAAGTGGGGGTCTCTAACTTAAGGGTATCACCATTCCCAGGAGTAGGATCAGATACATTAGTAGTGTTAACCCTTAATGTATAATATAAGTTAGGATCAGTAGGGGATTCTGCGGTTCCTATATTAATCATCGTGTGTGTACCTTTACAAACAGACGATTTTTTTGCGGAAACAGAATAATCAGGAAGATCCAGTATAGTGACATCTGTTGAGACTGAAGCGGCGCAAGTTGACCCATCGGTCGGCACTTTGTAATAAAAATAACAGATAACAGTATATGTCCCTGGATCACTTTGTGAGGGGTTAATAGTACCATCACTCCCAAAGACTAGATTTATTGTTTTAGGGGTATAATCATAGGTGGGAGTACCTTGAATGACCTCCCCATCACTCCAAATTACTGATTCGGAAGGATCATTGTGGCATATAGGGTTCCCACTATTGTAACTGATTGATCGGGTCGATTTAGGCTTTATTTGTAAAGTTGCACTTCCGTCTGAAGTTGAGGAACCACATGTACCATTAACTATACACCTATAAGTATGTCCATTCATGGTCGAGGGTGCATTTGCCACTGTCAATGATGCACCGGTATAGTTCGAATACGTTGCCCCATCGTTTGGAACGTTAGCCCCGGTAATATTGGCGTACACTCCTGAAATACCACGCTGCCATTGATATGTTAAGCCCGTACCTGTAGCAGTTACAGTAAATGTATTGCTATTTGTTCCTGGACAAACAGCTGCTGTACTTGATGGTTGAATAGTTATTGGTGGTCCCGCATTAACTGTTAAGGTAGCATTGCCATCTGATGTTACTGAAGGCAAGCATGTACCACTTACAACACAACGATAAGTATATCCATTCATTGCCGATGGTGCATTTGTTACTGTTAATGTTGCAGAAGTATAATTTGAATAAGTTGCACCATCATTTGGAAATTGAGCTCCGGTGATGTCGGTGTATACTCCCAGGATCCCCCGTTGCCATTGATAGGTCAATCCCGATCCCGTGGCTGTAACAGTGAAAGTACTGGTGTTTGTACCCTGGCAGACCGAAGGTGGGTTAGCTGGTTGTCCTGTAATTGATGGACCTGCCAATATTGTAACCGCAACAGAAGTACTGGAACTCTCGCAAAAAGTTACTGTGTTAAACTTCCTGACGTAAAAAGTTGTTACCGATGTTATCGGATCAGTAAGATAGGGAATCCCTTCATGTAAAAGATTACCTCCAGTATTTTGATCATACCATCTGTAAATTTCGTTGGCTCCGGCACCGGATGCTGTAAGACTTGCAGGAGATCCATCACATACTGATGTTCCAGAAGCACTAGGTGCAGTTATGCTGCACGTACTTGTGCCAACTGTTAAAATACCGGTGGTTGCATCAAAATAAGTATTGTTTTTGTGTGTGGCAGCAGAGCTTGTACTACCCCAGGTTCCTGAGGCTGCACCTGATCCGCCAAGAGTCAGACTACCTGTTGAAATGTTAATCCCATCAGCAATACTTGCAACTGTTGAACCGGTAGGTGCTATGCTAATGTTGCCTGTTACTGACGTACCACTTCCCAGGGATTTTGAACCGCTACCTGATAAAATAAGATTATTAAATGCAGATGCCGGTATTGTCTGTCCGGTTCCATCAAAATTTACTGTTCCTCCCCAGGCTTTGCCTGATGGTATTGGACTAGCTGACGTGTTTTGTGTTCGAATTGTCCCGTTGTTGGTTACAGTCGACAGAGTTCCCTGCAACAGGTTTGTACCCATATTTAATGTACCACCGGCAGTTGTTGTTAAGGTTCCGTTTACAGTCAAATTACCAGCTGCCGTCTGAGTACCACTTGTATTACTAAGGGTTAAATTATTATATGTTCCCGATGATACAGTTTGGCCTGTTCCATAATACTCGACTGTACCAGTACCGATTGCCATTCCGTTGGAAGCACCGTTGAATCTTATCGTTGCGCCGCTATTATCAATTGTTGTTGCATTTAAGGTGTTTCCTGCCATAACCAATATGGCTGCCGCATTTCCTGCACCGCCATTATCTAGTGTTGTCGCTGATATATTTCCACCGGCAGTCTTTGTGCCAGTGGCTGTAATATTCACTATTGCATATGTTCCCGAAACAACAGTTTGAGTAGCCCCATAATACTCGACCGTTCCTCCCCATGTTTTACCGGTAGATATTGGAGTACCGCCTGTATTTTGTGTTCGAATAGTTCCCAAGTTTGAAGGGGTTCCCGATACCCCCAGCGTGAAGGAACCCATATCTAAGATACTATTTGAATTATTGTTATTTAAATCAGTTGTAGCTATGTTTCCACTTGCAGTTTGGGTGCCACTGCTATTTCCGAGGGACAACGTTGTATAAGTACCTTGCATTATAGTTTGCCCACCGGTGCTAGCATTATAAACGACGCTTCCTCCCCATGTTTTTCCTGTTGGAAATGGAGCACTGGTCGTATTTTGTGTTTGAATTGTATTAGAATTGGTAATTGAGGTCAAAGTTCCACTTAAGCTAAAGGTACTCATATTAAATATACCTCCCCCGTTATTGTTTAATGCTCCATTTATCGTTAAATTGCCACCTGCTGTTTGAGTACCACTATTATTGCTAAGAGTTAAATTATTGTATGTACCTGATACAACAGTTTGACTACCTGTCAAGGAATAATATTGGATAGTTCCTCCCCAGGTTCTTCCTGTTGGTATAGGCGTGCCAGAAGTATTCTGTGTTGCAATCCTTCCTCCGTTTGTTATTGTGCTCAGGGTTCCAAGTAATTGATATGTATTCATATCCAGAGCACCACCTGCTATAGTAGTCAAAGTACCGTTTACTGTTAAAGCACCATTTGCTGTCTGAGAATTAGCTGTATTACCTAGAGTTAAGTTGTTATAAGTACCAGCCATAACTGTTTGCTGACCATTTGTGGCATTATAGCTCACTGTCCCGCCCCAATTTATTCCAGTAGGCAATGGTGAACTGGAAGTATTTTGTGTTGTTATTGTTCCTGCGTTTGTTATTGCAGCAGCAGATAATTGATAATTAACCATATTCAAGGTACCGCCGGCAGTTGTCGTCAGAGTTTCATTTACTGTTAAGGTGCCTCCAGCATTCTGTATACCACTGGCATTAGCCATTGTTAAATTGCTGTATGTCGTTGCTTTTATTGTCTGACCAGATCCAGTATATCTAACCGTATTCCCAGCTACGGATGCTGTTAGGGTAGTAATACCAGATGTTCCACCAATATTCAAAATACCTGTTGCTCCATTTGTTAAGGTACCTGTTCCTGAAAGATCTGAAGAAACAGTCAGAGTACCATTATTCGTTATTGTTGAGTTAATAATTACGTAAGGAAATGTTATGGCAGTAGATCCACTGAGTACCTTGGACGTTCCTGTAAATGTGTGAGTTGCAGCAGCATTATTTTGAGCTGTAAAGGTCGTAGCATTATTAGTTAAATTTCCTCCAAAAGAAAAATATGCTTCTGCACCTGTTGTTGTTTCATTCCATACGGCTCCACTATTAAGTGTAACATCTCCGGTGAAAGTCATCAATCTGTTTGTACCCGAGGTAGAACCGAAGTTTATTGTTCCAGTTATACTGGTTGCGCCTGTAACTGTTAGTGGGCGATTAGCCGTAACTGTGCCACCAGCGTTGATCGTTAATGCACCAAACGAAAAGCTATTACCAGTGAAAGTAAGCGAGCCACCATTATTAACAGTAACAGTACCTGCTACTGTCCAAGCATTACCTGTAGACATGGCGTCTCCATTCTGGATAATAAAAATATCACCAGAAGTTGTAAAGTTAGTGGGGTGTGATCCTGTACCATTTGTTCCTGTCCACCAGTTATTTAATGTAGTAGGATCACCATTTGTATTTGTATAATATGTTGTCGCCTGAGCAAATGATACCGAAAACAACAAAAACAATACCAATGCTATAGTTTTCAGGGACAGCAGCAATTTCTTCGCTGGCTTCTTCTTAGGTTCAAACTCCATCAAGGAATTTTGTTCCATTTGTATAGCATCGACGGAATTAATTGTACCAGACAAAACCTGCAAGCATGTGGCTGCAGAAGTAAAATTTTGCTGATTTGCGGGGTTATCGCTTGTTTTCATATGATTAATTTTTTGTTGTTTCCTGGTTGGATTAATTGAATTTGAGATGGGAACCCCTGTAAATGAGAAATTGCCTTCCGGCTTTTCAATGGGTTGAAAATGATTTGTTTCCATAGCTGTTGTTTGTTTGATTACAGGATTCGGTTCCATCATTTATTTTTTTTATTCTGATTATATTTATTTTGATATGCATTCGTTAGCGTCTTTTACTTTTATTCTGTATGGGTGGTCGGGAAGTAGGTTCTTAAATAAGCTTTTATCGTCACCAGTTGTTGCATCCTGCCAGGTTCCATCGGCTCCACCGTTCACGGAAAATAAATAGGGAGCAGCGCCGTTGCTGGCAGTAACTTCTATAGTGCCATCGTTGGCAGCATTACAGGAGATATTCTTTTGATAGGTAACTGAAGCAACTGGTGATCCATTGATTGTAACTGTTGTGGTTGCATCGACAGCAGGACAAGAGTAGGCTGCCGCTATTTGATAATGAACCATATAAGATTCTGCTGTACTAGTTGATGGATTTATCTCGCCTGTTGAAGAGTTAATTGACAACCCGACAGGGGCTGAAAATGTTCCACCGGCTGTGCCGGTTATAGTTACGTTTTGAGGTGTTGTAACGAACTTACAGAAAGATGCTGCAGAATATGAAATTGTTGCTTCCGGACAATTATATGTAACAATTACCTGGCCTTTTGCACCAGTACCAGAAACACCATTTCCACCACCTGAAGAGTTATCTCCGCAACCACCACCACCACCACCGGGTAATGTGCCATTGCTTCCATTATTACTGGCTCCTTCACCTGCATCACCACCACCATTGCCGCCGGCACCAATCGTACCACAAATACCAGTATTACCTGTCTGGCCGCCTCCGAATCCTCCATCTGTAGCTCCACCAGCCTGCCCGGCAGTACCAGTAGCTGAGGCACAGCCAGCCTGACCGCCGCCACCTCCTCCATTACCTGCATTTCTGTTTCCACCAGTTCCCCCGGCGTTTTTGGTTGTACCATTGCTGTAAGCAGTAGTACCACCGTCTCCGCCATTGTCTCCTCCGGCATTACCACCAGCAGCTACAACAGAATTAGGATCTGTAAGGTTGTTATTGTTGAAATATGATGATGTTCCATTACTTCCGGGAGATCCGCCAGCACCTACAGTAACAGGGAAATTTGTTCCGGCTGTAAGTCCGGTAAATGTTTTGCTTGCATAAGCTCCGCCGCCACCTCCGCCACGGGCATCATTGGTACTTGTTCCGGCACCGCCACCACCACCCCATGTTTGAACATTAATGCTTGTTACACCAACGGGCACAAAAAAAGAACCAGACGAATTATATGTCTTTTGACCAGGGCCATCATAGAAAACAGTAACTTTCCAGGTATTATTATTAACGTAATGGTAATCCAGACTGCAATTTGGCCCTCCATTTCCGTTCCAGGTCCTGCCGGCATGAAGTTCGAAAGTAATATTTCCCCCTCCACTAACACCATTGGCTATGTTTAGCCCTGTACGGGAATAATTGTATGTTCCTGCATTGTTTCCAACACCTGATGAAATTGTCGTTTCCGCAGTTCCTCCCGGAGAAACACATCTCAGTTGGGAACGCTGGTCTGAAATCCATGGTTGCTGAGCTCCTGATGATATGGTATATTGTACATCAACCCTGGTAATTATTGCGTTTAAAGGAATGTTGACAATCAATGTTCCGGGGCAAGTGGAATTCCCTGGTAAAGACTGAAATCCAAAGTCAGTTGGAATATTTCCGGCATTATAAGTTGCAGAAGTTGATTGTCCCAAAACTTCACCATAAACAATTACCAATAACACGAATAAAATTACCAAACGCAGTTTTGCACTTACCCCGCTGTTGGCAGAATGCACATTGCAGGTGATATCTTTATCTGCAAAGGGTAATGCCAGTGTACTTGTATAAGGCTTGGTAAAATTATTGGTTTGCATAAACTAATGTTTATTATTTTATCACGTCTCCGATTTCAAGATTCGATTCCATTGTTATATTTATTTTGATTCGCATCCGTTGTGGTCTTTTACTTTTATTCTGTAAGCGACATTTGGAAGCAGCCCTGTAAATAAGCTTTTATCGTCACCAGTTGTTGCCGCTTGCCAGGTACCATCAGCTCCACCGTTCACCGAAAATAAATAAGGAGCAGTAGTTGCATAAGTAACAGTTACTTCGATGGTGCCATCTTTGGCAGCATAGCAGGTTATATTGGTTTGAGCGGTAACAGAAGCAATGGGTGATGCATTTACTGTAAGTGTAGTAGAAGTGTTATCCGGTGCCGCCCCTAGATTAGTCCCTCCCGCATAGGTATAAGTGATTGCGTATGGTGTGCTGTTGGCTGGAATTGCAGAAGTATTAAAATTGACAGTGAATGCGCCGGCGCCACCTGCGATTGTGGCATTTTGGGCAACTCCATTGATGTTCAGACCAACTAATTCACCATTAGCAGGATAAATAGGTCCTGCAGCGCTTACAGTGCCGAATAATGTGACAGCAGAGATGCCGTGGCAGATGCTCTGGCTAGCAGTCAAGTTTGAGAATGAAGGCACCGGCCTTGCATCAGTTACAGTTACGTATCCGGTTGTCGGAGCAAAATAATCATCTCTATGATTGTCGGCAGAGGTGGCACTTGTTGATCCCCAGGTTCCGTAAATTATGTTTTCAGATCCAAGTGTGAGGCTTCCAACGTTGATATTCAAACCGGCACCCACACTTGCCTTTGCAGATCCGGTGGGTGCAATACTTAATTTTCCTCCAACTGAAGTACCGGCCACTATGGATTTTACCCCGCTGCCACTAAAAATAAGATTATAATACGCTCTGCCGGTTACTGCCTGGTCGCCTGCCAAAGTATATTCAATTGTAGAATTACTGCCTAAAGAAATTGTAGGCGAATTAGTCGATCTTATAGCCGTACCCGTTCCACCCGAAAAACCTGCCGTATTAGCTGTTTGAAACATACCATTAATTGTAGCTGTTCCTCCTGTTCCAAAAGCTACAGAAGTATTAGCAGCATTCATTATTGAATTTGCAGCAACAGTTAATATTTTCGAATTACCGAACGTTAAATCAAAGCTTCCGGTATTAAAACGACTTGTATTGGTTCCATCACCAACAGTTATATTATTTAGTAAAGTAGTTGTACCCAATGCTGCCTGCAAAGTGGTGCCGGATGAGTTTGTATTATTGATAGTAAGATTATAATAGGTATAATTTGTTCCGTTAACTGGTATCGTTTGCCCGGCAGATGAACCATTAAAATTCACTGTATATGTAGGAGATGAATTCTGATTCTCCGCTGTAATTCCTCCACCGGTAATATTGCCCCCAATATTTAAGGTGCCAGCATTTGCATCAATAAATGGTATAAAATTTCTAACGATGCTTGTACTATTCATAGTGATATTACCTGTAACGTTTGCCATACTTGGTGTGCCGCTACCATTAGTGGCACTATTTGCCATGCGCAAATAAACCTGATTATAATCACTAGTTGTTGTTGCCATAATAATAGATGCACAGGTCAAAGTACCCCCGTAAAGCGAAACACGTTTCCTATTAGTGCCAGTAGTTCCTGTTGGGGCATTGATTGTTATACTATTTGTTACAGTAAGAGAATAAGGGCTATTTATTCTTAAAGTTGTCGTACTGCTACCTGAATTGATTACAATGGTATTACATTGCGCTGCCGTATTTACAATGATTTCAACAGATAAGTTTGGGATAACAACATCTTCTGCAAGTAATGGTACATGATTAAGAGACCAGTTTGCATTAGTATTCCAGTTTGCATCAGAGGAACCATCCCATGTATTTGTTTGCCCCCAGCCAAGATTGCTCAATACCAGCAATAGGGCCAGCACCATTGTTAAGCGTAATGCAACTATTCGCATGTTGGGAATATCAATCGTACCCATATTCATTTTCTTTCTTATTGTTGTTGTTTCTTTGGTTGAAGTAGCTGAATCCATCGCATTAATATTTTTGGTCTATCGCATTTATTTTGATATGCATCCGTTGTGGTCTTTTACTTTTATTCTGTATGCGACGTCAGGAAGCAATCCTTCAAACAACCGTAAATTGGCTCCGGTAGGAGGCAGGAAGTTTTCAGGAGTTTCAACTGAAAAAGTATAAGGTCCAGTGCCACCGCTTGCAGTAACTTCTATTTTGCCATCATTGGCAGCATGACATGTTATATTGAATTTGCCCGAAACAGAAGCTGAGGGTGATGGATTAACTATAATCGTTCCCGTTGCATTTATTACACTGCCGCAACCCCCTGATAACGGTATGCTGTAGTTGAAGGTACCTGATGCTGTGGGTGTGCCACTGATGGTAATCGTGTTGGTTGCCCAGGCAGCGGTTACACCTGCAGGTAAACCGGTGGCCGCGCTAATACCTTTTGCCCCAGTTGTTGTGTGCGTTATACTTGTCATCACAGTATTGATACACGGTGTCGGCGATGAAGATGCATCGCTAACCGTATTGTTCGCATTCACTGTAAAAGTGGCAGCACTTGTTGCAGTACCTCCAGGGGTAGTAACTGCAACGGTTCCTGTTGTTCCGCTTCCTACCGTTACAGTAACCGTTGTTTCGGTATTACCCGTAATTGTTGCAGCAGTACCTCCAATAGTGGCAGATGTAGCTCCTGTTAGATTAGTGCCAGTAATTACAAGTGATGATCCAACACAACCACTACTTGCACCTAAGCTGGTAATTGTTGGTACTGCAGCTTTAAGTGCAATTAGAATTCCACCAAAGTTTGATCCTGCAGCGTTAAGTGTTGCTGAGCCGGCTCCGGTCGCACCTGCTGTTGCCTTGGTAGCCCAAGCAGCCCCTACTGATTCGTAAGAAACACCTCCGAAGTCGTAGATTTCGGTAAGTGTACCTGGCGAAGTAGCGGTAGTCCAACCTGAAAAGGTTCTAAAGGGATTATTGGAGCACATTCCAAACATGATTACAGCTGCGTTAGCAGTAGTTGTAGTGATTGTAGTTGCTGTTATTGCAGTTGTACCACCTCCAGTTGATATTGGCTGTATTGTAGCACCTAATGGGTTAACAGCATCAACACCAGAAAATGCAACTATAGCACCTGCAGAATTTGCACCACCTGTTATTGAAAAGGTAAAACTTGATCCTTCAGTCCCATCAACCACCCGATAAAAGACTGCTGCATATCTATTGGTAGAATTCATTAGAACATTTGATATGGATGTCCATCCGGACAAAAGAGTCCAGTTATTGGAGCCTCCATATGATGAAAGATTGACTATCATAACATCACCTGCAACTACACTAGCCGGTTTGTTAATAACTACGCTTGCAGCACCTGATCCGGTTGTATAATTGGCTGCTCCTCCTCGTATTTCAATGGCTCCCCAGGCCATGCCCTGCATTGCCAGCAGCAAAATAAGGCTAATAAATAACCTTGTCGTACCAGAGCGCAAACTGTTTTTGTTTTGTTGGCTTTTAGCAACTGTACCATTTGGAATAAAAGATGTTGTAGGTGTTGCTTGGTCCAGGAGTTGCTGAGCAGTTTGAATAAAGTAATGTATATTCATTCACTTGAATTTTTATATTTTCTTATCCTGAAGATTCAGTTTTATTGAGTTAAGGCTATTGATTGTAAAAAATATTATATATAGTTGTATAAAATTCATTTTTAGTGCTTTATTATTTCTTTTGGATTTCCTTCCTGTCCCTTTTCCTGGGAGTGCCTAAATGGCAGAACGTGAATTATTTCATCACGTCTTTCACCGGGAGTTCAGTATAAAATCCCGCCAATGCAGGACCATCATAATTGATGTAATTTGACTTTATCAGATTTCAGGGGAGTAGAAGTCTATCCATAGGCATTATTTATGGTTAGTAATTAATTTAATTAAAACTATTTCAGAAATCAGGCCGGTAATACACCTTTTTCGCGGAGTACAGCGTCAGTTATCTAATTATCAATGTTTTAATTGTGCTGAACCATCGTGCAAAAGGGACTACTGATTAACTTAACATGCCGAGTTTACTAATTTTTAATCAATATGCAATCTGTTTAAAGGTCGATTTTGATAGTCTGAAACTCATTTTTGATGAATGACTGTTTTTCTGTGACGAATAAAAAGACTGGATTTGCGGGTTGATAATCAGGGGATTATGGCGGAGTGCGGCATGAAGGCGTAACGGCATGAAGGCGTGAAGGTATAACGGTGTGACGGCGTTGTGGTGTTTGGACCTGATTGACTGAGAGACTGAGTGATTGAGAGACTTAGCGAGGGAGCGAGAGCGGGAAGATTGCGGACAGCTGACTGGCGACGGGCGACAGACAACCAAGAAGATAAAGGTTTTCCTGTCGATGCCTGAAATACGTTGACCAAAAAAACGGTTAACAG
>Ga0326726_10005344_pt1 | contig 11649 bp, 7 predicted proteins | sample MHFenrmetagenome_2_FD_207603 | JGI IMG/M metagenome (GOLD analysis project Ga0326726, IMG submission 207603) | Lab enriched peat soil microbial communities from Michigan Hollow, Ithaca, NY, United States - MHF15MN | ecosystem: Environmental > Terrestrial > Soil > Wetlands > Peat | place: USA...
AGCTTGCCAATGGCTACCAGAGCATGTATGTGACGCCGCTCGTCTTCGGCGAGCGCACCGTCGGCTGCATCAGTCTCAACTTCCGGCGCAAGGATCCCATCAACGCGCAGACCGGTGAATTGCTGATCGCCCTCGCACAGCAGGCAACACTCGCCATCGAACAGACACGGCGCGACGCCTCCGAACGCGCGGCGGCGGTGCTCGTCGAGCGCAACCGGATCGGCCAGGAGATTCACGACGGTCTCGCGCAGGCGTTCACCGGCATCCTGATGCAGCTCGCCGCGACCGAGGAATCCAAAGCGTGCGCGAAAGGCGCGATGAAGACGACGCTCGAGCGCATTCGGGCGCTGGCCCGGGAAGGGCTCGCCGAGGCGCGTCGATCCGTCATGGCGCTGCGGCCCGATCAGACACGGCGCGGCGGTCTCGGCGTCGCACTTGCACAGCTTGCCGAGCGCTCCACCGTGCGCGGCGGCGTCACGATTTCGTTCGAGGGCAACGACGGCGCAACCGGACTCGCCCCCGAGCACGAGCACGAGCTCTTTCGCATTGCGCAGGAAGCGGTTAGCAATGCGGTCCGCCACGCCAACCCCGGCACGGTGCGCATTTCATTGACGGAGGAGACCGCGCACTGGCGGCTTGCGGTGCGCGACAATGGCTGCGGCATGCCGCGCGCCCCGAATCGGCGCGCGCAACAGGGCTTTGGGCTGGACAGCATGCGCGAGCGCGCCGACGCCATCGGCGGCGAATGGCACATCGACAGTGAGTGGGGCGCCGGCACCACGGTAAGCGTAAAGGTTCCGAAGCGCGTGTCGTTTTGAATGCACCGCCCGCCAAAATTCGTGTGATCCTGGCGGACGACCACCCGGTCGTGCGCGACGGCCTTGCCGCCATCATCAATCAGCAGCCGGACATGCAGGTGATCGCGGAAGCGGCCGATGGCGAGGAAGCCATCGCCCTCTTCCACCGCGAACAGCCCGACGTCATGGTGCTCGACCTGCGCATGCCGAAACGCGACGGCGTCGCGGTGGTCGAGCACGTGCTTGAAGCGAGTCCGAAGGCGCGGCTCCTCATCATGACGACATTCGACGGCGACGAGGATATCTTCCGGTGCCTGAGCCAGGGCGCGAAGGGCTATCTCCTGAAGGACTCACCGCGCCAGGAAATCCTCAACGCGATTCGCGCAGTGAGTCAGGATCAGCCGTACACCTCATCGTCCATTGCAGCCAAAGCCGTGCAGCGCATGGCGAAGCCCAATCTCACCAAGCGCGAAGTCGACGTGATCCAGTTGCTCGCGCAAGGCCGCAGCAACAAGGACATCGCGCGGCGCCTGAGCATCACGGAAGGCACGGCGAAGACGCACGTGAAGTCGATTCTCCTGAAGCTCGATGCGATCAGCCGGACGGAAGCCGTAGCGGTTGCGCACAAGCGCGGACTCGTTCACCTCTAGCTGGGGTCTGACCCCATGGGGTCAGACCCCGCGGCCCACGCAGGCATCGATGATGCCCTTGATCGGCGCGGGCAACCCGACCTTCGCCGGGTGTGCCGGGTGGTACCAGAGTTTCCCGGCGTCGTCGTGCACGCCGAAGTCGCGCTGACGCACGCGGACGACGAGCGGATTCAGGTCGAGATCGAAATGCGTAAAGCTGTGGCGGATCACGGGCCAGCTCTGCGTGTTGGGGTTCTGGAACCGCTCGCGGCACCAATGACTCGCGACGGCGTGCGTTGGAAATTCCGGCAAACCCCAGAGGCCGCCCCAGATGCCGCTTGGCGGACGATGCTCGAGCAGAATGCGCCCATCTTCACTGCACGCGAGCACGACCCAGACGCTGCGCAATTTGCGGGCGGTGCGCGCCTTTGGAGTTGGCAGCTCATGTTGCCGGCCGGCGCGGTGCGCGGCGCAAGCTGTCTGTAGTGGACACGCGAGACACAACGGACGGCTGCGCACGCACACGGTTGCGCCGAGATCCATGATTGCCTGCGTGTAGTCCGCAGCGTGATCCGACGGCGTGCTCGCTTCGGCGAGCCGCCAGAGCTCGTTCTGCACGCGCGCCTCGCCGGGGCGTCCGGTAACGAGAAAATAGCGGCTCAGTACACGCTTGACATTGCCATCGAGAATCGCATGACGCTGATTGAGAGAGAGCGCGAGGATAGCGCCAGCGGTGGACTGGCCGATGCCGGGCAACGCCGTCACGGCTTCGACGTCCGTTGGAAAGTCACCGCCATGTTTGTCGCGGATCAGCTGTGCAGCGCGATGCAGGTTGCGCGCGCGCGCGTAGTAGCCAAGGCCCGACCAGAGATGCAGCACTTCGTCGATGTCGGCGTCCGCGAGCGCGCCAAGCTCCGGGAAGCGCTGCATGAAGCGTTCGAAATAGGGAATGACGGTGGCGACTTGCGTCTGCTGCAACATGATTTCGGAAATCCACACGCGATACGGGGTGCGGTCGATTTGCCACGGCAGATTCTTGCGGCCGTGGTGGGCGGACCAGGGCAGTAGTGATTTTGCGAGCACACCCTCACCCCAGCCCTCTCCCGCTGAAGCGGGAGAGGGAGTGGAGGTCGGTGTTCTCTTACCTTTGGGCATCGGCGGTGGGCAGCCGACGGGCGACGCGTTCGACGCTCGTGAACATGTTGACGGTGCCGTCACGCATGGTGTCGATCATCGCACGGCGGCCGAAGAATGCGGGCACCCAGAATTTCGGGTCGAGGGTGAGCGAGTAGCTGACGCGTGTGCCTTTGGGCGAGCCCTGCCACTGCGTGTGCGTCACGCTCTTCTTCACGTCGGAAAGTTCGGGAATCGCGGTTGCGATGAGATCGCCCGGTCTCTCCTGCAGGATTTCGATGCGGACCATCGAACGGCACATCAGTCGATTGAGGCAACCCTTGAGTCGCGTGTAGAGCCGCGCGGGCGCACCGGCCGGCGCACCCGCGGGCGACGCGATCAGATGACTTTCCTCGATGCGTGCGTCGAGTGCGGGATACTTCGCATAGTCCTTGAGCACTCGCCCGACCGCATCCGGCGTCGCCGCGAGTTCCGCCACGAACTGCACGCGATAAAGGCCGTCCTGGTAGCGCACGTCGATGGTTTGAATATCGATCGCATGCGCCTGGGCCTGCGCCGCTAGGAATGCGATTGCGGCAATGAGAACGACCGGCTTCATCCGCCGAGCAATTCTTTCAGTTTGTTTTTCGCCTTCTCCTTCAGTTCGTTCTTCTTCTCTTCCAGCCTGCCTTTCAATTCGGCCTTGAGCGCCGCGTCGAGATCCGGCCGAACCTTGTAGTTCGAGATAGTGCCGGTCACACGCACAGGTATCGCCACGGCGGTTTTCAGGTCCGACATCTCGGCGCCCGCGCCCGACGGCGGCACCTGGTAGATCGTCGTGTTGATGTGAAAATCGACGGCCTGCGTCGGCACGGCCACGGCTCCCTGGCCGGCGACCTTGAGGAAATGCGTCTGCATCGCAAGGTCGTCCGTGTTCAGCGTGCCGTCGGTGAATTTCCCGGAGCCCTTGAGCACATCGAATTTGGTGCGGCCGCTGCCCTCGCCCTCCGGCGCCGTTTCGCGCTTGATGAGCGCCCGCGCACGGCGCAATTCGAACCACAGATCGTGTCCTTCAACCGCGCCGTCCGTGACGTTGAAGTCGACGTTGCCATCCAGCGTGCGCGTGATCGCATCGGCGGTGAGGCCATGGCCGGTCAATGCGGCATTCGCGATCCCGCGTCCGGAAAAGCGCTTGCTGTTGAACGCGTCGGCAAGAAGCTTTGCGAAATCGATGGCGCTCACATGCTGATCGAGCACGAAGCGCGCATCGCTGCCGCGGGCGTCGATGTTGACGTCACCGCGATAGCTGCCGCCGTAGAGTCGCGCCTGCGTCGGGCCGACGTGCACCCGCCCGTCCGCAGCGTTGAGTTTCAAGGTAACGTCGTCGAGTGTCATGCCGCCGAAGATCGCGCGGCCCACCTTGAGCGTGCCGCGCGCGTTGAGCGCCTTCAGCATCGCGATGGGCAATTCGGCCGGCTTCTCCGCCTTGCCTGGAGCCTTCTTCTCTTCAGGCGCGCGGTAGTGGTCGATGTTGAGTCGATCGGCTTGCAGATCGAACACCAGCGCGGTCTTGTCGAGATCCGCAATGCCGAGCGAACCGGTGAGTTCGGTCTCATCGAGCCGCCCCTTGAGCGCGGTCAACTGGAATGCATTCGGCGTGAGCGCGAACTTCGTGTCGAAGCCGACGCGCCCAAAAGCCTTCGGATCGCGCGTGTTGAGCGGCGCGCCCTGCAATTCCTCGAGTGTCGAACGGAGCGATGTTTCCTTCAGATTGAGCGCGCCTTCGAGCTCACGCTCGCCCAGTAGTTTGCGTCCGGTCACCGAACCGCCGAGCTCGAGCTCACCGTAGCCCAGCACAAATTCAGGCACGGAGAGCGTCTGCGCGTCGAAGTCCGCGCTCAACGCCGGCGTCTTGAACGAGAGCGTCGTGACTTTGCCGCCTTCGCCGGAATCGATACTGGTGCTCACCTCGATGGCAACCGGACTGCCCGATCCCAGTTCTCCGGTCTTAACGTTGAGGTGGGTGAAACGCCGCATGCTCTTGTCGCGCAGGTCTTCGATGGTGACTGTGGAGTCCCGAATATCGAGGCCCGCAATCCGCGCGGTCGGTCCCGAGGAAGTGTCGGCGACCTTGGCCGTCTTGTCACTGCCGCCCTGTTGGCTGCCGATGCTTTCCCAATTGCCTTTGCCCGATTTGTCGGTGATGAGGTGCAGCCGCAGGCCATCGAGCTGTACGCGTTTGACTTCGAAGTGTTTCCTGAGGAGCGGCCACAAGCGCACCACGAGACGCATGCGGTCGATCGCGAGAAACGGCTCACTGCCGAAGCCGGGCGGGTTGGCGAGCGAGGCCTGACTCGCGTCAATGGCGACCGACGGAAAAACGGCGAGCTTGAGATCGCCGGCAAGATGCAACTCGAGGCCGGTCTGATGCCGCACCAGTTTGGCGATGTCGTCCTTGTAGTCGTTGGGGTTCACCAGGGCGACAACGGCGACCAGCCCGAGCGCAATTACCAGGACGAGGCCGAGGCCGACGACGAGCAGACGCTTGATCCAACGCATGATTTGGTAGGTCCTGCCGCAGGGCGTAAAGGTTCGATTCTAGCAAGGTCGCGGGCCCCGGCATGGACTGCCGGCCGCGGTCCCGGGATCGAACGCAAGCCTTTGGACACCTTAAGAATCTCACTTTCCGGCCGATAGCCCGTAGCACGCGCCCGGGCGCCCGGCGTGCGTGCCATGCAAGCCCGTTCTCAAGAGCCCAAGGACCCGCCATCCAATTGAAGCGCCCGCACCGATGAAATGGGGAATTCGACGCAAGCTCCACGTGATCCCGATCGCCGCGACCCTGCTACTCCTGGTCGCGTTGATCCTGATGACTCGGGTGCTCACGACCTATGGCACGATCACAGCCGGCGTACTTCGGGAGCACCGCGCCCTCGCTGATCTGCACATCGCCATCCAGCAACGGATCGACACGCACTACGGCAAGTTCAGCGTCGCAGCCGCCGTCGCATTGCTCGACCGCAAGAACAGCAGCACCACCAGTGCGTTCCCGGCGCTCGCCCATGAGTGCGCCAGCATCCTGAGCGACCTCACTGCTCTTCTCCATACGGGAGGACTGCTTTCGAATACGGCCGCGCTCCTGTCCTCGGGTCGCGACCAGGTGGCAAGCTACTGTCAGGCGGTGGATGGCGCGGCTTCGCAGCCGCTTGCGAATTCGACCAACCTGCGTGATGCGCTCCTGCGCGCGGAGGACGCTTACCGCCAGATCAATGGCACGTTCACGCAGCTGCGCGATGGCCGGCGGCAGGCGAGTGCCCAGGCGATGGTGCGTACCGACCAGACCCTACGGGGTGGCCTGCTCGTGACCGGCGTCATTCTCGGCCTGGTGGCGTTGCTCACCATCGGCATGAGCGTCTCGATCTCACGCGTCGTCAGCCGCCGTCTCAACCGTCTGTCGAACACGATGGCGGCGCTGCGCAGCGACCCGAACGCACCCGTTGCGCTCGAGCTCGACGCCCAGGATGAAATTGGGGACATCGAACGCGGCTTCTCCGGGATGTTGTCCGAAATTCGCGCACATCAATTGCGGCTGGCGGAGTCCGCCACGCGCGTAACCGAGATCAATCGCGAACTTGAGATGCAGATCCACTCCAAGAGCCAGGCTGAAGATGCGCTGCGCGAGTCGAAGGAATTTCTGCAGATGGCGCAGAGCGCGGGCGGCATCGGGATCTTCGAGCTCGATCTGCACACCGGACTGATGCGCGGCTCGGACGTCCTCTTTCAATTGCTCGGCATGCACAATGGCAACGGGCTCATCACCCAGGAGCAATGGCTCGCAGCGGTGCACCCGCAGGACCTCGAAACACTGATCTCGCAGTTTGCGCAGGCCGTGAACGGCGGCGGTGCGTTTCACGTCGAGTATCGCGTGCTGCGCCCGGACGGCAGCGTCCTCTGGACGAGCGCAACCGGCCGCGTGCTGCTCGACGGCTTTGGCGCGGCCCGGCGCGTAATAGGCACGGTCGCCGACATCCACGGTCGCAAGATCGTCGAAGAGGAACTGCGCCACACGGCCAAGTCGCTCGCCATCGCGCAGAAGGCGGGCGGCATCGCGACATTCGACATCAATCTCATCACCGGCGACACCGTGCAGTCCGACAACATGCGCGAGATCATCGGCATTGCCGCGAGCGAACCGCTCCCCGCCCGCGCGCTGTGGCTCGAGCTCGTGCACCCGGAAGATCGCAAGCAAGTGGAGCACCCCCTGCGGGTGCCCGGCAGCGATGGCGCTTCGTATCAACGTGAATACCGGATCATCCGCGCCGACGGTTCGTTGCGCTGGCTGAGCGAGCGTGGCGTCGCTGCGTACACGCTCGCGGGTCAGATTGCACGCATCACCGGTGCGATCACCGACGTCACGGAACGCAAGTCATCGGAAGCCGCCATGCTCGAACTCGAGGCGCGGCTCGAGCGTGCCGTGCATGGGACATTCGACGCCCTCTGGGAATGGGAATCCGATACGCACGACATGTGGATCGCGCCCCGATTCCGGGAGCTCCTGGGCTACGGGAGTCTCGATCCTCTCCCGACGACCGCCCCGGAATTCAACAGCTACGTGCACCCGGAAGACCTCGCGATGGTGATGGAGTCGGCGCGCCGCAATCTCGAGGACGGCATGCCGCACGATGTCGAGGCACGCCTGCGGCGCAAGGACGGTGGCTTTGAATGGGTGCGCATTCGCGGCGTCGCGGAGCCGGACGAGCACGGCCGGCGCCGCCGCATGTCGGGCTCGATCCAGCTCATCACCGAGAAGAAACGCACCGAGCTTGCGCTCATCGAGGCGACCAACGCTGCCGCGAGCGCCAATCGCGCCAAGAGCGAGTTCCTCGCCAACATGAGTCATGAGATCCGCACGCCGATGAACGGCGTGGTCGGCATGACGCAATTGCTCGGCGACACCCCGCTCAGCGCTGCGCAACGCGAATACGTCGACGTCATCCGCACGAGCGGTGAAGCCCTGCTCGCGCTTATCAACGACATTCTCGACGTATCGAAAATCGAAGCCGGGCGCATGGAGCTCGAACTTCTCGACATCGACCTGCGCACGACGGTAGCCGAAACGATCGCTGCCCTCGGTGCGCAGGCGACCGCCAAAGGACTCGCGCTCAAGGCGAACGTCGGTCCGGACGTGCCTTCAGCGATCCGCGGCGATGCGCTGAAGTTGAGGCAAATCCTGTTCAATCTCATCGGCAACGCGATCAAGTTCACGCCGTCGGGAACCGTTGCGCTCGAGGTAAGGCTCGAAGCCGACGGGGAGCACAGCGTGCTCGTGCGTTTCAGCGTCCGCGACAAAGGTATCGGCATTGCGCCGGATCGGATCGATCGGTTGTTCAAGAGCTTCAGTCAGATCGACTCGTCAACCACTCGCCACTATGGTGGCACGGGGCTCGGCCTCTCCATCGTCAAACGGCTCGCCGAACTTATGGGCGGCACGGTGGGCGTCGAAAGCGTCCTTGGGCAAGGCTCGGTCTTCTGGTTTACGGCAAACTTCGAATTGGGGCGCGACGGGCATGTGATCCGCAACAGTCGCGCTGCGGAGCTGCCGCCGTCCGTCCCCGCCCCGCGCCGCTCCTTCGCTGGCGCAAGGGTCCTGCTCGTTGAGGACAATGCGGTCAATCAGCAGGTGGCGCAAAAGTACCTCGCCAAATTCGGCATCGAGAGCGAGCTCGCGCGCAACGGCCGCGAGGCCATCGAGGCCTGGCGCAAGGGCGGCTACGACCTGATTCTCATGGATTGCCAGATGCCGGTGATGGATGGCTTCGAGGCGACGCGTGAGATTCGGCGCCAGGAAGTTGCGGGCCAGCACGTACCGATCATCGCGTTGACCGCGAACGCTCTCGCCAGCGATCGCAGCAACTGTTTGGCGGCCGGCATGGACGAGCATCTGACGAAGCCGCTCGAACTCGCCAAGCTCGAAGCCTGCCTCGCTCGCCATCTCATGGGCGGTGAGCGGATTTCGAGCGAGGCAGCCCTTGACTCAGGTGTGGCACCGGCGAGCGCGGAGCCCGCTGCTGCCGAAGCGCCCGTCGACCTGCAGGCGTTGCGCGAACTGGTTGGCGACGACACCGATTTTCAGCGCGAGCTGATCGAGACATTCATCGCCAGCGGCGATGCAACGCTCGCGCAGATCGTGGAGGCGCTCGCCTCGCAGGACTTCGCCACGTTGCGCAAGAGCGCGCACAGCCTCAAAGGCGCGAGCGCAAACATCCGTGCGCGTGCATTGAGTGCCGCGGCGAAAGATCTCGAAGCGCACGCCGCCGGACAGAAGACCGATGAGTGCCGCGCGCAGCTCGGGCCGCTGCGCGAGCTCTACGAGCAGGCCCGCGACTACCTCAAATCCGCGGCCAATCAGTAGGCAGATGCCGTCAGGCGGTGCGTTCGACGACGAAGGTCGAGCCGAAGGGCTGCAAGCGTTTGCCGACGACTCGATTGCGGCCGCTCGATTTGCTCTTGTAGAGGCAGGCGTCGGCCTGTGCTATCAGGCGATCAACCACCGCAACATCGCCCGGCTCGAGCTGATCGAAGCCCGCTACGCCGAAACTTGACGTCACGTTGAGCACGAGATTGCCGATGGCGAGATCGGTCTGGGCGAGCCCGTGCCGGATCTTCTCCGCCACGACCAAGGCGCCCGCAAACGGCGTTTCGGGCAGCACGACCACGAATTCTTCGCCGCCGTAACGCGCCACCCAATCACCGCTGCGTACGTGCTCGCGCAGAAACTGGGCGACGCCCTGCAGCACCTGGTCGCCGACCTGGTGGCCATGGGTATCGTTCACCTGCTTGAAATGATCGACGTCGCACAGCACGAGACTCAAGGAATGGCGGAAGCGACGCGCGCGATCGGCCTCCTGCGGCAGCCGCTGCATCAGATGGCGGCGGTTGTAGGTTGCCGTCAAGGCGTCGGTCTGCGAGAGCATCTCGTTGCGCCGGTTCGCGGCGCGCAGCGATTGTTCGAGCGAGAGGATGCGCTTGCCGGTGTTGAGGCGCGCGATCAGTTCGGCCTCGTTCACGGGTTTCGTCAGGTAATCGTCGGCGCCGGCTTCGAGTCCGGCGACGATGCTTTCCTTGCTGTCGCGCGCGGTCAGCAGAATCGTGTAGACATAGCCTTCGAGCGCCGCCGAGCGGATGGCGCGGCAGAGCGCGATGCCGTCCATCTCCGGCATCTCCCAGTCGGTGAGCACCATCGGGTAGAAGTGGGACTTCAGGCGCTCGAAGGCGAGGGCGCCGTTCGTCGCGACATCGACTTCGTAGCCCGCTTTCTTCAGGAGCCGCTGCGTCAGCAGCAGCGTCGTTGGATCGTCCTCGGCCAGCAGCACGCGCATCGGCTCAGCAGCATCGGCCGCGAGGCTCGTAGCGGCTGGCTGATCCTGGGAGCTGTTGCCGACGGAAGGGTCCGGGTCCGGGCGCATGCCTGTACGACGCGTGGGGTGAGCGAGGCCTGTGGAGTTCTATCGGCTCCTACGGCGCTCGACTTAAGGCAAATCACCGCCGCCCGGCGGCAGCTGTGAGGCGCTTCACGACCCAAAGCGAGTACTGCGTCTCAGTCCTTGCAAAGCGAAATATCGCCGCTCAGGGATCTGGCGCGCAGGCTTGCGTTACCCGCCCCCTCGGTGAATTTGAGTTCCTCGCCCGAGCCATAGTGGCGGCTCAGCGCCTTCGGGCCGAAGCAATTGCTGATGTCACCGGTCGCGGTCGCGAAATCGTACTCGGCATCGCCCGTGCCGCCCACATTGAACGTGAGATCGCCGCTCACCGATTCCCAGTCGATGCGTGCATCCTTGGCCAGAGTCCCCTGCAGAGTGATGTCGCCGGAAGTCGTACGCACGCGGCTGCGCGCGACACTGGTCATGCGCAGATTCAGATCACCGCTGACGCTGGATGCGTTGACTTCACCGCCGATGCCCTTCACCTCGAGATTGCCGCTCACCGTGACAGCATTGAGCACGGCGGTGCCACGATTGCCGTGCACATCGAGATCGCCGCTTACCGTGCGCAGTTTCATATCCTTGTCGAAGGCGTCCGACTTGATGTTGCCGCTGACGGACTGCAGATCGAGCGCGCCCTGCACGCTCGTGACCACGGTGTCCGCGCTCACCGTCGACACCGTGAGTGCGCTCGCGGCCGGCACTTCGATTTCGAGATCGGTGGATCCAGTGTGCCCGGAGCTGCGTGGCAGAACGACCTTGATCGTCGTGCGATCGCCGTCGACCGTGAATTCAAGCTTGGCCGCGGACCCGAGCTCCCCGAACACATGAACTTCATTGTGCGAGGTGCCGCGCACGCTCACCGTGCCGGCGACGTTGGAGATTTCGACCGTGCCACGCGGGTTGGCCGGCTGGCGCTGATCGACCTTTTCGCCCGCAAATGCCGGCAATGCGGCGACCAGCACCAGCGGACTGATACGGACGGCTATGTGTGTTGGGAAATTCATGTCTGCGAAGACTCCGGAACCGTGTGAGTGAGGCTCGTAACGTTCTGCATGTATTCGAGTTCCTGCTGATAGGCGCCGAGCGCTAGCTGCTGCAGCAGGACGCTGTCGGGATTTTTCTTGAGCGCGTCATTCAGATCGCGCAATCCACTTTCGACTTCCCTCAGGCCCTTCTGTACCCGGGCGCGGTCGTCCGCGGACAGATCGGCAATACGGCGAAAGAACTCGGTCGCGAGTTGCGTGCGCGCCTTCTGATAGCCGGCATCCTGCATGACGGGTTTGACCAGCCAGCTGTTTACCTGGCCCGCAATTTCCGCGTCCGTGGACGGAACCACGTGTCCCGCGCTCATGCGCTCCTTCAGGACCAGGTAGCCAAGCCCCGTACCCAATGCAACGCAGGCAAGACCGGCCGCGATGCGCAGCGTCCAAACGCGCGTGGCGTTCGCTTTCACGGGCATTGCAATTCCCGCGGCAATCGCCGGCCACAGATCATGCGAAGGCGCGATATCAACCGGCAGGCGGCGCAGCGCGCGATCAAGAGCGTCGGGAGCGTCCGTCAACCGATCAGTTATGTTGTCAGTCACGGTCATTACCTCGTTCAATTCGTCATGCGCTCGACCAGGAG
>Ga0326726_10005345_pt1 | contig 11649 bp, 8 predicted proteins | sample MHFenrmetagenome_2_FD_207603 | JGI IMG/M metagenome (GOLD analysis project Ga0326726, IMG submission 207603) | Lab enriched peat soil microbial communities from Michigan Hollow, Ithaca, NY, United States - MHF15MN | ecosystem: Environmental > Terrestrial > Soil > Wetlands > Peat | place: USA...
GCAGGTATTGCCGTTGCCCAGAAAGAGGTCCCTCCCGAAGGGGCAAAGCCAAAAGACTTCAAACTGCCGGAGCGGACATCGTTCACCCTGGAAAACGGTCTGCGGGCGACCCTGGTTCCGTACGGCTCGATTCCGAAAGTCACGATCTTTGCAGTCGTGCGAGCGGGGAAGATCAATGAAAGCGCCGCGCAGATCTGGCTGTCGGATTTGACCGGCGAAATGCTGAAGGAGGGGACAAAAACCCGTACGGCGCGCGATCTTGCAAAGGACGCCGCGAAGATCGGTGGCAGCGTGAACGTGTCGGTAGGAGAAGACCGCTCCTTTGTCTCAGGAGACGCGCTGGCTGAATTCGCGCCGGAGCTCATTGGGCTCCTGGGCGACGTTCTCAGGAACCCCAGCCTTCCCGCCGGTGACCTGCCGCGGATCAAGAAAAACCTGCAGCGCCAGCTCGCCGTCGACCGTGCCGATCCTCAAATGATGACTCTCGAGAAGTTCCGGAAAACGTTCTATGGCGACCACCCGTACGGCCGCATTCTCCCGCCGGAGGCGATGCTGGAGGGATACACGATCGACGACGTCACCATATTCTACAGGGAGAATTTCGGTGCGGCGCGGACGCATCTGTTCATCGCAGGGGTTTTTGATGCGAAGGCCGTGGAGAAGGCAATTCGGAAAACCTTCAGCGACTGGCCGCGAGGGAAAAATCCGCTGATCAACATTCCCAGGCCCGCCTCAACACGTTCGGTGCATATCGTAGACCGGCCCAATGCGTCCCAGTCGACGATCTATCTCGGCATCCCCGTCATCGATCCGTCGACGCCCGAATGGATTCCGTTGCAGGTCATGAACTCTCTTCTCGGAGGGTCCTTCGGGTCGCGCATTACGGCGAATATCCGGGAGAACAAGGGTTATACGTACTCCCCGAACAGTACCGTATCGGCCCGCTTTCGGGATGCGTACTGGCTTCAGAGCGCCGACGTTTCCACCGACGTGACCGGTGCTTCGCTGAAGGAGATCTTGTACGAAATCTCGAGGCTGCAGAACGAAGCCCCCCCTGCCGAGGAATTAAAGGCGATTCAGAACAACCTCGCGGGGATCTTCGTCCTGCGCAACTCCGCCCCGGCCATGATCATCAATCTCCTCTCCTTTATGGATCTGCACGGGCTTTCCGAAGAATTCCTGAGCGGCTACATCAGGAACGTTCACGCCGTGACGCCGGAGCAGGTGCGGGATCTTGCGAAGAAGTATCTCCCGGCCGACGGAATCACGATCGTGATTGCGGGGGACAAGAAGAAGATCGAGAAGCAGGTGGCTGCTTACGGGCCTCTCGTGCCCTGACAGAGCGGCGCAGGGGAGAAAAGGACGGAAGCCGGACCCGTGGTCCGGCTTCCGCATATGTACGGTGGGAGAATCAGTCCTCGTCTTCTTCGCTCTTCGTGGTGCGGACGAACGCGCTTCGCACCGGCGCGGGCATCGGCACGTCCGCGCCCTTGACCGATCGCCAGATGATCTCGCTGAACTCGAGGTCCGGAATGCGGTCCTCGGCGGTGAAATCCATGGCGCCGCTCCGGAGCTGACCGTGCGCACCGTCGGGGTTTTTCTCAGTCAGGCTGACGTTTGCCGGGCGGCAGGTGAACGGGCGGAGATCCGGGGTCGATGAGAAAGATCTGTACATCGGGGTCGAGGCGGCATCGAATTGTGACAGGGGGGGGAGGCCGAGGATGAGCCCCATCGTCCGCACCATGCTCGTGGTGGAATAGAGCTCGCTGTCGACGAAGCCGCGTTTGGTCCATGGGCTCACCACCAGGGCCACGGTCCGGTGTGCATCCACGTGATCCGGTCCGTTCTGGGCATCGTCCTCGATCACGAAAATGGCCGACTCCTGCCAGTACCTGCTCCGGGAAATTCTTTCGACCACCATGCCAAGGGCGAGATCGTTCTGCGCAACGAATGCCCGTGGCGTCAGGCTCCCTTTGCGCGTTCCTTCCGTATGGTCGTTCGGCAACTTGATGATCACAAACCGGGGAAGTCCGTCGTTCTTTTCGTATGCATCGAGCTCCCGGCTGAATTCCTTTGCCCGATCGACGTCAGAAAAACTCAGGTCCCAGCCACGATAGAATGGTGCGATGTGGCCTGCGAGGGACGGCATAAGCGCTCTGGCGGAGTCACCTGCTCTGGAAGGGTTCTCGGCCCATTCCCCATAGCTACGGTAGCTGACTCCGTTTCGCCTGCAGTTATCCCAGAGATAGCCATTCGACGGATAGACGGTGGGGTACCCACCCTCGTACTCGTATTCTCCCCCTCGGCCGCCGTAGGATGTGGGCCAGGTCTTCTCGACGTAGTCTGTGGCATAGGCGCCCATGGACCAATTGTGCCCGTCGGCGCTGACCTCGGCATTGCAGTACAGGTTGTCCAGAAGGACGAACTCACGCGACAACGCGTGATGGTTGGGTGTTACGTTTTCGGGGAAGAGGCAGAGGTTCGGGTCGCCATTCCCTTCTTTCACGTCGCCGAACACCTGATCGTAGGTCCGGTTCTCCTTGATGACATAGAAGACATGCTTGATTGGTGACTCACCGCCCTGGCGGCCGGGGATGGGATTCCCCGGATCTGTTCCCGGGGCATCGCGCCGCGCGTCCGTATACGGACTGTTCCGGTAGACCTCTGACGTGTAGTGTGCGAGGAGGGACGGCGAGGGTTCCGGTATGCGTGCGACCGTCCCCTTGAAAAGGGACCCGATGTATTCGACCGAGGGGCTGCTCCGCACTGTCGGATTCGGCCCTCGCGGGTTCGCCAGTGACGTCGTTCCTTTGCCATTTGCGACGACGATGGTTGCGCTCCTCGAGAGGTAGAGTAGCGCGGTCGGGTACCAGCCGGTCGGGATAAAACCGAGTGCCCGGGTGCGACCTCGCCCGGTCACATCGAAGACGGCAAGATAATTGTTGTCCGCATTCGCAACGTACAGGCGGCTCCCGTCCTCGTTGAGCGTGAGCGCATCCGGTGTGCTGCCGAAGGGAGCACCGGGCGTCAGGGATGTGAGGATGGTTTCCACCACCTTCGTTTCCGGGAGACTGATAACGGAGACCGAGTTGTGGTTCGCGTTGGCCACAAAGAGCCGGCTTCCGTCCGGCGATTCCACCATGTCGCACGGGTGGTCGCCGACCGCTATTGTGCCGAGCGGGTCGAGGGATGCTGCATCGAACACCGCTACGGCGGATCCGCCCCAGAGGGATACGAAAAGCCGTTCCCCGTTGCGGGAGAGGAGACAGGTGTATGGCTTTGCGGGGAGGTGAATCCGGTGGGTCACTGTGCGGGTGGAGAGGGAGAGCACGTAGAGCGAATCGCTTTCGCGCCCTGCAACGAAGACGCGGTTCCCGTCACGTGCGACGGCAAGCCCTGCAGCCCAGAGAAGCTGTGCGGGCCGCGGCGCGCCGATCGCAAGAGAATCCTCCAGCGCGAGATTTCCCTCAGCGAACCGGTACACGAGAATCCTGTTGTCGTTTCCCCCCGAGACGACAAGCCGCTTTCCGCCCGCGGCGATGGCGAGCCCAAGCCACGATTTGCTGACGGGGAGTTGTTGAACAACCTTCCATCCATCGGTCCGGATCACCGAAAGGCTCTGCTCCTTCGTTCCGTTGTTGGTCACGATGACGAACCGTTCATCGGGGGTGGCGACCATGTTCAGCGGAAGCTCGCCCACGGGTGCCTGCTCTCCTGCAGGGGAGAGGGACCAACCGTTCGGGAGAAGCACGCGGCCGTCGGCCATCAGGCCCGGCCAGATCGGTGCGGACGACGAACACCCCAGAGCGAACAGCGGCACCACGGTGAAGATCAGAAGGATACGAGGCATGGTGATATACTCCCTGCGGGGTACGTGAAAAGTGGACCGGACGCACAGACATTGCTACGAATATACGAATCCTTGACTTTCCTTACATCTCTCCGTAGAATTCCTTCACATTCCATGAGTTCGCCTCCAGCATACATGCTTCTTCTTTTCCTCATGAACGGAGTTCCCCAACCCCGCGAGGTGCCCCTTTTTGATTTCTTGCGTGAGGAGCACCTGAGGGGCTGGTATGTGGTCACTGATGGCGTGGTGGGGGGCGGGTCTCGGGGAAACGTGGTTCAGGGGAGGGGGAAATACGCGGTATTCTCCGGTTTGGTATCGGACTCCGGAGGCTTTGCTTCCCTCTGGTCGCGCGATGCCGGGATGGATCTTTCGCGGTTCACAGGTCTGGCCCTCCGCGTCCGGGGGGACGGAAAAACCTATCGCGTGGCCCTGAAGATGAGCAGAGGGGTGGACGCAATCCAGTACATGGGCCGCATTACTCCTCTGCGCTCGGGGTGGTCGGTAATTCGGATAAGATTCAACGAATTGACTCCGATGTTTCGCGGGACAATTCTCAATGATGCCAGGCCGTTTGATCCCACACAGACCGTGGCCGTCGGGCTCATGATTGCCGACAGGCAAGAAGGGGCCTTTGAATTGATGATCGAGAGAATCTCTGCCTATGCGGACTGAGTTCTGGGTACCCGCGATTGCTTTCGCGCTGCTCATGGTGGGACTTCTGGTTGGTTTCGCGCTGTTTGACGACACGAGTCCTCTCGGCGGAGTGCAGATTGGCATCGGTGCGGATGCCATAACAGTACGGGCCGGACAGGTCGCCGACAGCCTCGGGCTCGATCGCACCGGGCTTCTTCCCAATACTGAAATGAGCCGGCGGAAGGAGATTCTGGGTGCCGTTTTCGCCCGTTACGGACTGGGGAAGGGGAACGAACTCCTTCGGACGCGGGTGCCGGGGTACTTCTGGCGCGTGAACTGGGATAAGCCCGACGATATGAATGTCGTTGTGAGTGGCGAGGGGTCCTCGCGATCGGAAAGCAGGCAGGCCACGGGGGCGCCCGGTGACCGTCTGCAGATGGCCTTTGATCTGCAGGGGGCGCTGATAGAATTCGATGCACAGGTTCCGGACAGCATCCCGTTGCGTTCGCTCACCGCGGACAGTGCCAGGCTCGTTGCCGATGCCTTCCTCGCGTGCTCGGTCCTCCGGGTCCGTGCGTTGTCCGGGATGGCTTTTAAAGAGGAAAAGCGCTACGAAATCCCGCGGAGCGGGCGGACCGACTACGCGTACTCATGGGAGGGAACGGATTCGCTCCTTGGCCATCCCGTCGTAATTACCATGCGCATTGCGGGGACACGCGTGGTGGCGCTGAACATCAGGGAAGGAGTGTCCGCACCTTCGACCGGAAAAGGCGTTTCGAGCACCTTCGAATTCGGGGGCGTCATCTTCATTGTCGCTCTCGGGATCACCATGATTGTTGTGGCGATCCGCCGCATCCGGGTGTATGAAATCGGCTGGAGAACGGGAATCGTGATCGGGATTCTCGGGGGGGTCCTGTTCGGCCTCGATCTGTTTTTTTCGCTGCCCCGCGGCCTGGACCTCCGTGCCGCCGTGAGCCTGCTGATAGCACCGCTCTTCATGGGCGGATTCATGGTCCTTTCGTGGGCTGTGGCAGAATCGGTCGGGAGAGAGATATGGAAGGAGAAATTTGTTCCCCTCGACCTTCTCACGCGGGGGCACCTCCTTGATTCCCGGGTTGCGGCCGCGGTGCTGGTGGGGTTTGCGGGGGGCGCTGTGGCGAGAGTGGTCTGGAGTTGCATGGTCTGGCTTCTCGAGCTCATGACAGCGGTTTCATTCAACCCTGAAGCGACCCAGTTCTTCCAGTTTGTCGGGAGGCCGGCACCGGCGTTGTCCCTTCTTGCCCATAACGCCTACAGCCAGGTCTTCATTCTCTCCGCTCTTCTTCTCTTCCCGCTTGCGATTGCCCGGCGAAGAATTACTTCGCCCTGGTTCCTGGCGGCACTGGGGTCATTGTTTGTTGTGCTGACCAGGAAGCCCGCGGCAGATCCGTTTGCACTCGGGCTCCTGATCGAGTGGGCATCGATGACCGTTGTGGTCGGGGTTCTCTGCCGCAAGGACTTGCTGGCTGCGTTCGTAGCCCTGGTGACAGCCCCGACCCTTTCGGTACTTCCGGTCTTCCTGAAATCGACAGATCCTGCCGTGCTGCTTTCCGGGGAGACCGTTCTCCTTCTGTTCGGCATTGTGGTTCTAGTTTCGTGGATCGGAGTATTGACGAAGGATCGCGTCAGTGATCTGGAAGCGATCACTCCCGCCTTTGCACGGCATATCTCCGAACGGGAGCGCCTCCAGCAGGAGCTGAGGATTGCCCGGGATGTGCAGATGAGCCTCCTTCCCAAAACCACGCCCAGTGTTCCCGGTCTTGATCTCGCGGCCCGGTGCGTGCCGGCGCAGGAAGTGGGTGGAGATTACTACGATTTCGTTCTCCTGGGCGACGGTCGGCTCGGCGTGGTTATCGGGGACGTTTCAGGAAAGGGGACCGAGGGAGCCTTTTACATGACCCTGACGAAGGGGTTTTTGAAGGCAGTGGTGCGGGTCTCCCTATCTCCGGCAGTCGTGTTGACGCAGGCGAACGCGCTGTTCTATGAAAACGTCAACCGGGGGAATTTTGTCAGCATGATCTATGCTTCCCTGGAGATGGGTGGAGCGAAGGTCACGTTTGCCCGCGCCGGTCACAACCCGGTCATCCTCTTCAGGGCGCGGTCATTATCGGCGGATTTTTTTCAGCCGAAGGGGATCGCTCTCGGACTCGAGCCGGGTGAGGTCTTCGCCAAAACCATCGAGGAGGTTTCTGTTCCCTTCGAGGCGGGTGACGTGCTGGTTCTGTACACGGACGGCTTTGGGGAAGCGATGAACATGGCGCGGGAGCAATTCGGCGAAGTGCGATTGCGGGATTCCGTTGTTCGGCTGGCGGGTGGCTCGTCGGAGGAGATTTTGAGCGGTATCCTGGGCGACGTCGGCAAATTCGTTGGCCGGGCGGAGCAGCATGACGATATGACCATGGTGGTGATAAAAAAAACTTAGGGTGAGTCCGTGCGACCGGTGGGCTGCCCATCGCTGCCGTTTCCTGGCAGCTCTGGCAGCCTTCGTTTTGTGATCGGGGGAGCGAGCCATCGCGTTGAGATTTGAGACTCTCCTCTTTTTATGATACTTTAGAGCATTCAACGGGAGACCCGGCATGGCACAGAAGGTGTCGCACCTCTTCACCGCGGAAGATCTTGAGCGCATCAAAACGGCCGTGCAGGCTGCCGAGGGGAAGACTTCGGGAGAGATCGTTCCGTACCTCGTTGACCGCAGCGACGAATATGAAGAATCGGAGTGGCGTCTGGGGAGCCTGCTGGCCCTTCTGGTTCTCGGTGGGGCTTCGGCGTTCCACCAGTTTTCGGACCTCTGGCTCCCTCTCGACGTGGCGATTCTGGTCCTTGCCAGTGCCTCCGCTCTTCTTGCGGGCATCGCCCTTGCCAGGTTCATCCCCCCGGTCAAGCGGTTCTTTGCCGGCAAGGCTCTGATCGACCGCCGGGTCAACGCGCGTGCGGCGGAAGCTTTCTTGGCCGAAGAGGTCTTCAAGACTCGTGAACGGACCGGCATTCTGCTTTTCGTCAGCGTCCTGGAGCATAAGGTGCTCGTCCTGGGCGATTCCGGAATCAACGCGAAAGTCGAGAAAGCGGAATGGCAGGACCTTGTAGATACGTTGACGCGATCGATTGCCAGGGGAAATCCTACCGCGGCTCTTCTCGACGCCATCGGGAAAGCCGGGAATCTGCTGACACGTTCCGATGTCCGGCGGCGGAAGGACGACAAAGACGAACTTCCCGACAACCTGCGGATCGGCACACGCTGATGGCGCACGCGTTGCGCCTGGCGGTTTGTATTGCTCTTCTGGCCTGCCTGTTTCTCCCCCTTCCGGCAGCCGAGGTTCCTTTCCTCAGCGGGAGGGTGAATGACCTTGCGGAAATTCTATCCCCTGCGACTGTTCGCGATCTCGAGCGGTTGCTCAAAACCCACGAAGATTCCACCTCCAACCAGGTAGCCATTCTCACTGTCGCGAGTCTTGAAGGCGAGGCAATCGAAGCATACGCACTTCGGGTCGCGGAATCATGGCGCCTCGGGCAGAAGGGGAAAGACAACGGCGTGCTCCTTCTCATCGCCCGGGACGATCGGAAGGTCCGCATCGAGGTGGGGCGGGGATTGGAAGGGAGTCTTCCCGACATCACGTGCGGTCAGATCATTCGGCACCAGATCGTCCCCCGGTTCAAGAAGGGGGATTACGACGGGGGTACCCGGGCGGGCATCGAAGCGATCCTTAGCGCGATCGCGGGGAGCTATGTTGGGGGGGGAGGCGAACGCGCAACACCGAACATTTTCTTCACGTTGTTCGGTTCGGCGATTTTTCTGGTTGTCGTCGGGATGTTCACCATGCTCGTGCTGTTCCAGAAGGGGTTCGTCTCCTGGTTCCTGTACGTATTCCTTCTCCCGTTCTGGTTCGCCTTCCCGTTCGGCCTCTACGGTGCCGAAGTCGGGATCGTCCTCCTTGCCCTCTACGCCATCCTGGTTCCCCTTGCGAAGCTCTGGTTTCGTTTCTCCCCGGCCGGTGCATCGGTCAGAAAGCGATGGGGAGGGGGATTCTTGTCGGCGGGTTCCGCACGTGGAGGAGTGTCCGGCTCGTCCGGTGGGGGGTTCTCCGGAGGAGGGGGAGGGTTTTCCGGCCGGGGCGGTGGGCCCGGCGCGGCGGGGGGGGGGTCCGCCGGCGGCGGGGGCGGGTTTCCCGGCGGGGGGGCTTCCGGCAGCTGGTGATTCGCCCGTGTCCGATGTCGTTCGCGTTGATCTTTGAAGATACAGACCGGGGTGCCCGATGATTATCGACGCGCTAGGTTCTGCCGACAGGTATTGTTCTCTCCATCCGTTGTTCCCGCAGGTGTTCGATTTTCTTCAAGATCCCAACACTGCGAAGCTGGCAGAAGGGAGATACGAGCTAGACGGAGACCGGCTGGTTGCTTTCGTGGTCAGGAAACCGGGCAAGCTGCGGCAGGAGGCGATTCTCGAAGGGCACTCCCGGGCCATCGACATCCACTATCTGGTCGTGGGGAGTGAGGCGATGGGCTGGAGGCCGGTCATCGATTGCACGATCGTGAAGACGCCGTACGAAGAGAGCAGCGACTGCATCTTTTTGTGCGGACGCACCGCTGATCTGGGCTGACGTTCCGGCGGGTTCTTTCGCCGTCTTTTTTCCCGGCGACGCTCATGCCACGATGGTTTCTTCGGGTCTGCTGCACAAAGTGATTCTGAAGGTGCAGGAGAGGGGTTAGCGCCGCACCAGCTGTCAAGGCCGGCGCCCATCGACGCTACGATCATACCCAACAAGGGGCACAGTACTCGTTTCAACCATGAAGGACAGAACGTGCTGTTCAAGGTGAGGTTGGAGCGGCACTCGACGGTTCAGGGGAACACTCTGCCGGGGCGATTGCAGGGTCCTTTCTCTGTGCTGAAAAGGAACGCTGGAGGCGAACCAGCAGATGTCTGAGAGACTCAATCCCGCGGACCGGGCCCGGCGGAACTGGCTCCTTGCCGGAGTGATCGTTGCGCTTCTGGTTGTCGATCGCCTGACAAAGTTAATCGCCATCGAGGCGCTGTCCGGGCGGCCTGCCGAAGACTACCTGGGGGGATTTCTGCGCCTGATTTTTCAGGAAAACCACGGAGCAATGCTCAGCCTCGGCGCCGGGCTGCCAGAGTCGATCCGGTTCCTGTTCTTCACCGTCCTTGTGGCTCTGGTTCTTGTCGCTCTGCTTCTTTTTGTTCTCCTGAAGCGCACGCTGGCCGTCAAGGACGCAATTGCGGCGGCGCTGGTGATCGGAGGCGGGTTCGGGAACGTCATCGACCGTTTGCTGTATGATGGTGCCGTTCTGGATTTTCTCAACATCGGCATCGGTGATCTGCGAACGGGTGTTTTCAACGTGGCAGATATCGCGATCCTTGCAGGAGCTGTCGTGTTCATTCTTGGTCCACGAAAACCGAATGGGCCTGCAGTTCGCCGGGAGGAAGGGGAAGCTCCGCCCGGGCATTGAGGGAATGTCGGTTGCTTCTTCCGTCGAATGTCCTTAACTTGATATATTTGTGAGACTTACGGGGAAGCGTCATGACCGAATCGATCGAGCAGCCCGACGACCAAACTGAGCTCAACGAGCTGATGCTTCGAAGGCGGGAGGAGCTTCAGGAACTGAAGAAGCTCGGCCTCAACCCCTATCCCTACGAATTCGCCCGCAACGCTTTCTCTCAGGAGATCAAAGACTCGTTTGTCGAGGGTGGTGCCGAGCGGTCCGTTGCGATCGCAGGGCGCATTATGTCTCTGCGAAGGATGGGGAAAGCTTCCTTCTGCCACATTCAGGATTCGCAGGGACGCATACAGGTTTATCTGAAGAAGGATGATCTCGGCCCGGTGTACGATGCCTTCCGCCTGCTCGACATCGGCGATATCATCGGTGTTGAGGGGTTCGTGTTCCGGACCAAGACCGGGGAGATCTCTGTCCACGCCCGCTCGCTCACTCTCCTGTCGAAGTCGCTGCGCCCGCTCCCCGTGCCGAAAGAGAAAGTGGATACGAGCGGGAAGAAGACCGTCTACGATCCTTTCTCCGACAAGGAACTCCGGTACCGGCAGCGCTACGTGGATCTCGTGGTCAATCCGCAGGTCCGTGAAGTTTTTCTCAAGCGCTCGAAGATCATTGCCGCAATCCGGCAGTTCTTCGATGAGAAAGGGTATCTTGAGGCCGAGACGCCCGTTCTGCAGGGGCAGTATGGCGGAGCATTCGCGCGCCCGTTCCTGACGCACCATAACGCTCTCGATGTTGACCTGTACCTTCGCATTGCCGATGAACTCTACCTCAAGCGTTTGATTGTTGGCGGGTTTGACGGGGTGTACGAGATCTCCAAAGATTTCCGGAACGAGGGGATGGACAAAAATCACAACCCCGAGTTCACGATGATGGAGGTGTATGTTGCGTACAGGGATTATCTCTGGATGATGGAGATGGTGGAGGACCTGGTCAGCGGGGTCGCCGTTCGGATTGCCGGATCCATGAGAATCCAGAACGGTGCTGAAGTTCTGGATTTCACCCCTCCCTGGCGGCGTCTCACGATGTTCGGCGCAATCAAGGAGTACACCGGGAAAGACATTCGCGGGATGTCGCAGGAGGAGCTTCGAAGGGTAGCCCGGGACCTTCAGGTCGACGTCGGGCCTGCTGATGGAGTCGGGAGGATCATTGATGAGATCTTCTCGGTGCGGGTGGAACATCGTTTGATCCAGCCCACGTTCATTACCGACTACCCCATAGAGATGTCGCCTCTGGCGAAGCGCCATCGTTCCGAAGCCGGTCTCGTGGAACGATTCGAAGCGATCTGCAACGGCCAGGAGATCTGTAACGCATTCAGTGAGCTGAATGATCCCCTGGACCAGCGTGAGCGGTTCGAGGAGCAGATGCGGGCACGTGCCCGCGGGGAGGAGGAAGTGCAGCCCCTCGACGAGGATTTCCTCCGTGCCCTCGAATACGGCATGCCGCCTACCGCGGGACTCGGAATGGGCATTGATCGACTGACCATGCTCCTCACCGGCAGGGATTCCATTCGTGATGTGATTTTCTTTCCTGCGATGAAACCCGAGAAGTGAGGAAGGGGGCGGGTGTGACAGAGCGTGGCTCCGGACTCTTCGGCTTCCTCTTCTGCTTTCTCCTCGGCGCCG
>Ga0326726_10005346_pt1 | contig 11646 bp, 11 predicted proteins | sample MHFenrmetagenome_2_FD_207603 | JGI IMG/M metagenome (GOLD analysis project Ga0326726, IMG submission 207603) | Lab enriched peat soil microbial communities from Michigan Hollow, Ithaca, NY, United States - MHF15MN | ecosystem: Environmental > Terrestrial > Soil > Wetlands > Peat | place: USA...
GCGCGCTTTCGAGGCGCGCGATGACGAGACGAGCGTTCTCGGTCGCGATCTACGCGCGGCGAGACGACCGCGTGCTGGTGATCGAGCATCGTCGCCTGAAGACGTGGCTGCCGATCGGTGGCGAGCTCGAAGCCGGCGAGACGCCGCTCGACGCGGCGATCCGCGAGCTGCGCGAGGAGACCGGGCTCGCCGGGACGTTTCATCCGCTGCGCGGCGCGCTCGATGGCGTGCCGGCCGGGCTGATCGGCTACGAGGAGCACCAGGCGGGATCGAAGGGACTCCACATGAACTTCGTGTTCGTGTGCGAGATCGCGAGCGCGGCGGAGGTCACGCCGAACGACGAGTTCGGCGCGTTCCGGTGGGTGAATCGCGCCGAGCTCGAGACGCTCGAGTCCCCGCTCAACGTGCGGCAGTTCGGGTACGTCGCCCTCGACGCGCGGTGGTGATCCGGTGAGGATCCGCCAGCACGTCAATCCGCGCGAAGTGTTCTTCGACCAGTTTCGCGGCGAGCCACCGGCGATCGAGCCGGGGCGCGAGATCGAGCTCGAGATCGGGTGCGCCGACGCCCAGTTCCTGTTCGAGCGAGCGGCGCGCGAGCCGGCGCGGATGTACATCGGCCTGGAGATCCGCGAGGACCTCGTGAAGCTCGTCAACAAGCGTGCGAAGGCGTCGGGCCTGCCGGTGTGTGCGGTGTTCTGTCAGGCGCAGCTGCACATGCGCGAGGTGCTCGGCAGCGCGAAGGCGAACCGCGTGTTTATCAACTTTCCGGATCCGTGGTTCAAGCGCAGGCATCGCGAGCGCCGCATGGTCGACGAGACACTCGCGGAAGCGATCGCCACGATCATCGCGCCCGGCGCCGAGCTGTTCGTCCAGAGCGATGTGTGGGACATCGCGCTCGACGCGATGTCGGTGCTCGAGCCGCGGTTCACGAATGCCGCGGGCGAGTGGACGTTCTGGCGCGCCGGCAATCCGTACGGAGTCCGGTCGTGGCGCGAGCAGCACGCCGAGGAGCACGGGCTCGACGTCTGGCGCATCATGTACCGCGCCTGATCACGGACACACGTTCGCGATCGCGTAGGCCGCCGAGATCTCGGCCGGCGTTCGCGCGACGGTCGAGATCCGGATCTCGTCGAGGTAGCCGTTCAGGAACGCGACCAGCGGCACGCCGCCGATCTGGAGGTTCACCGCGGGTGCCTGCACGATCGCGCCGGCCTGCTGGCCGACCAGGACGCCGTCGACGTACATCCGGGCGACCAGGCCGTCGTACGTGAGCGCGAGCGCGTGCCACGCATTGGCGAGGTCGAGGTTCTGCGCCAGCGCCTCCGGGCCGTGGCCATCGGCGGCCTCGACCTGCCACGACAGCTGCGTGCCGTTCGTCATCGACAACCAGGTCGAGTCGCTCTCGGTCGAGACCACGTCCGCGAAGCGCGGCCCGAGGCCGTCATCGAAGTCGATCGTGGTGCTGCCGAGCTTGCCGGTCGGCTCGATCCAGAGCTCGAGCGAGAAGCCACTCGCGAGCGCGAGCGGATCGGTGAGCACGTGCATCCACTCGCAGTGCTCGTCGGGTGTGGACGGACAGTTGCTGGCATCGAAGTAGAGGCCGCCGCCGAACCGTCCGGTCGACCACTGCGGATCGTCGTCCGCGATCTTGTCGTCCTTGCCGAGCGTGCCGTCGTAGTGGCCGGCGGCATCGTGGACGACCTGGCCGCTGCCGTCGTTCAGGTGCCACAGCGCGAGCGTGTTCGCGTCGGCGTGAAGCTCGCCGCTGCAATCGCTGAACGCGAGGCCGACCGTTGTCGCGTCGAATACGGTGAGCGTGCACGTCGGCCCGTGCCCGGAGCACGCGCCGGTCCACCGCGCGATCGTGGCCGAGCCGCTCGGGTGTGCGGTCAGCGTGATCTGCGTGCCGATCGGCACCGCGGTGGTGCAGGTGCTCGCGCACGTCGGGACCGCCGAGATGCTCGAGGTCACGCTGCCGCTACCGGCGACCGTGATCGCGAGCGGCACCGAGTTGATCGCGAACGTCGCGGTGACCGCGGTCGCGCTCGCGAGCGTCAGCGCGCAGGACGCATCCTGAAACGCGCACGCGTCTCCGGTCCAGTGGACGAAGTGGTAGCCAGCATCGGGATGCGCCACCAGCGTGATGATCGGCGACGCGAGCGTGCGCAGATACGACTCGCTGCACGATCCGTGCGGACAGTCGAGCGCGCGACCCGAGCTCGTCGGTGCGCCGCTCGCGGTCACGCCGCCGGCGCCGTCGACCGCGACCGCGAGCGGGACACTGTCTCGTCCGGTACCGGCGAGCGACGCGGTCACCGGCGCGCCGATCGCGGGCGTGATCGTGACCGTGGCGTGCTTCGCGCCCCACGACAGCGGTGAGAACCGCGTGGCGATCGTGCAGCTCGCACCGGCGTCGAGCACGTGTGTGCTGCAGCCATCGTTCACGAGGCCGAGATCCGCCGGGCCGGTGTACGAGGTCGCCAGCATGCCGCTGGCCTCGTCGCCGGTGTTCGTCACGACGAGCGAGCTCGACAGCGGAGCGCCTCCGACCTCCGCGATCAGGAAGTCGTGACTCGCCGGGGTGATCGCCAGCGTGCTCGGCACGAGCCCGTGACCGCCGAGCGTCGCCTTCGCCGCGCCGCCGGGCGTGCCGAGGATCGACAGGATCGCCGCGCGCGATCCGGCCGCCGCGGCCTGGAACGTGACCCACAGCGTGCAGGTGCTGTTCGGCGCCACGCTCGCGTGCGAGCACGAGTCCGAGACCACGACGAAGTCCGAGTTCCCCGTGAGGTGCAGCTCGAGCTCGCCCGAGGCACGCCCGCCCTTGTTGGTCACCACGAACGCGAACGGCGTGCTGGCCCTGCCAAGGACGATCTGTCCGAGATCCTGAGACGCCGGTGCGAGCTCGAGCATGGCTTCTGCGAGCGCATTGCCCACGAGCTCGGCGCCGACCGAGGTGCCGGTCGCGGAGACGGTCACATTCGCGTGCGCGAGCCCGGTCCGCGTCGGGGCGAACGTGAACGCGATCGCGCACGTGGCGCCCGGTGCGAGCTCGGCGTGATCGCAGCTGTCGCTCGTGACCGGGAACATCGAGCGATCGTCCGTGACCTCGGAGCGCAGCGAGGCAGTGCTGCCGCCGCGGTTGGTGATCACGAACAGCGATTTCGGCGACACCGTGCCGAGCGCGGCATCCCCGAAGTCGGCGAGCGGCCGATCGATCTCGAGCAGCGGCGGCCCGACCAGCGCCGGCGATTCGGCGCAACCTACCCACCAGGATCCCAAGACGACCAGGCCTGCAATGCGAAGCACCATGCGCTGACGCTAGCGGGCGCGTGCGAACGAGATGTGTGCGGCGCGTGAACCTGTGTGTAGCTAGGCGTCGAGTAGCGACGCTTGCTTGATGCGATCGAGCCGGAACTGACGGTCCTGGTTGGTCTCGAGATCGATGCAGTTGAGGAGCGTCACCGAGCGATCGAACACCAGGTTGCGAATGCGCACCAGCCGAGGGCTCATCTGCCAGGCCGACTTCGCGTACACGATCCGCAGCGGGCGCGACTCGAACCACGCCGCCTCGATCGTCTCGCGCACGACCGACGGCACCGGCAGCGCGGGCACGCCGACGAGCTGGAGCTCGCCGACGAGCGTCAGGAGCTCGCGCTGCGCCGAGGTGGACAGCGCGCTCCGCACCTTGTCGATCGCGCTCTCGATCGTCTTCGGGAATGGGATCAGCCGCTGCTCGAGCACGAGGCGTGAGAGCGCGACGAGGAGCGCGGCCTCGCGCGCCGTGAAGTTGATCGGCGGCAGCTGATAGTTCTTGTCGAGCGCGTAGCCACCGCCGCGCCCGCGGTCGGCGCGGATCGGCATGCCGGCGTCCTGGAGCGCCTCGAGGTCGCGGTAGATCGTCCGCAACGTGACGCCGAAGCGGTCGGCGAGCTCCTGAGCGGTGACTCCCGTGCGGCGCGCCCGCAGCGCTTCGGCGAGCGCGAACAACCGAGACTTCTTGCGCATGAAAGCTGACAAAAGGCTGTCACAAGGAAAGTCCAAGGTCCAGCCAGAAAGGACATTCGACATGAGCGCACTCAACTGGTTCGAGATTCCCGTCAAAGACCTCCAGACCGCGGCGGCCTTCTACACGAAGGTCACCGGCCAGCGGTTGGAGGTCGTCCGCTACAACAACGTCCCGCACGCGATCTTCGCGCCGACCGACGCGAGTCCGGCCGGAGTCCGCGGCGCGTTGATCGAAGATCCCGAGCGCACGCCGGGAGCCACGGGGACGGTGATCTACCTCGCGGTGGCCGATGGCGTTCAGGCCGCGCTCGATCGCGCGCGCGGGATCGGCGCCACGATCGTCGAGCCGTTGACAGACCTCGGCGAGCACGGCACGTGTGCACTGATCCAGGATCGCGACGGCAACCTCGTCGGCCTGCACACACCGAAGGCGAGCACCTGAGGGGAGCTCGGGCATGACGGCCGCATTCCTGTGGTTTCTCGTGGGCCTGTGCGCCAACGCGGTCGCGACGGTCTCGCCGCGAGCGAGAACTCGGCTAGATTGATGACCGTGGATGCGCGATTCAACCTGCGTTCGCCGTACGCCCCCGGCGGCGATCAACCGCGCGCGATCGCGGAGCTGGTCGACGGCCTGCAGCGCCGCGACGAGGCGCAGGTCCTGCTCGGCATCACGGGCTCGGGCAAGACGTTCACGGTCGCGAACGTCATTTCGGCGGTGCAGCGGCCGACGTTGATCATCGCCCACAACAAGGTCCTCGCGGCGCAGCTCTACGGCGAGTTCAAGGAGCTGTTCCCCGACAACGCGGTCCACTACTTCGTCAGCTATTACGACTACTACCAGCCCGAGGCGTACGTTCCGACGACCGACACGTTCATCGAGAAGGACTCGATCGTGAACGAGGAGATCGATCGGATGCGCCACGCGGCGACGTTCGCGTTGCTGTCGCGCCGGGACGTCATCATCGTGGCCTCGGTGTCGTGCATCTACGGCATCGGCTCGCGGAGCACGTACGAGTCGATGACGTGCGAGGTCGATGTCGGGACCGCGGTCGATCGCGACTCGGTGCTGCGCCGGCTGGTCGAGCTGCAGTACGAGCGCAACGACATCGATTTCCATCGCGGCACGTTTCGCGTCCGCGGCGATACCGTCGAGGTGTTTCCGGCGTACGAGGCCGATACCGCGGTCCGGATCGAGTGGTTCGGCGAGCAGGTCGAGTCGATCTCCGAGATCGATCCGATGCGCGGCAAGGTGAAGCGCACGCTGGAGCGCACGGTGATCTTCCCGGCCTCGCACTACGCGACGCCGGCGGAGACGATGCGCAAGGCGTGCGAGTCGATCCGCGTCGAGCTCAAGGACCGGCTCGAGGTGCTGTCGCGCGAGGCCAAGCTGCTCGAGCGCCAGCGCCTCGAACAGCGAACGATGTACGATCTCGAGTCGATCGAGCAGATGGGGTTTTGCTCGGGCATCGAGAACTACTCTCGACACCTCTCCGGACGCATGCCGGGCGAGCCGCCGCCGACGCTGATGGATTACTTCCCCGATGATTACTTGCTGGTCATCGACGAGTCGCACCAGACCGTGCCGCAGATCGGCGCGATGTACAGCGGCGATCGGTCGCGCAAGGAGACGCTCGTCGAGTTCGGGTTCCGGTTGCCGAGCGCGCTCGACAACCGCCCGCTGCGGTTCGACGAGTGGCGCCAGCGCGCGCGCCAGACGATCTACGTCTCGGCCACGCCGGCCGACTGGGAGCTCGCGGAGGCCAAGGGCGTCGTGGTCGAGCAGATCATCCGGCCCACGGGGCTGCTCGATCCGCTCGTCGAGGTTCGCCCGGTCGCGCACCAGGTCGACGATCTGCTCGCCGAGATTCGCGACCGCACGCAACGCGGCGACAAGGTCCTGGTGACCACGCTGACGAAGCGGATGGCCGAGGATCTCACCGAGTACTACCGAGAGATCGGCGTGAAGGTGCGGTATCTGCACTCCGACGTCGACACGCTCGAGCGCATCCAGATCATCCGCGATCTGCGCCGCGGCGAGTTCGACGTGCTCGTCGGCATCAACCTCCTCCGCGAGGGCCTCGACATCCCGGAGGTCTCGCTCGTCGGCATCCTCGACGCGGACAAGGAAGGCTTCCTGCGCTCGGAGCGAAGCCTCATCCAGACGATCGGCCGCGCGGCGCGCAACATGGACGGCAAGGTGCTCCTGTACGCCGACAAGGAGACCGATTCGATCCGCGATGCGGTCGGGACCACGCGCCGGCGTCGCGAGGTGCAGCAGGCGTACAACCTCCAGCACGGCATCACGCCGCGCTCGGCGAGCCGCGTCATCCTCGACATCCAGGTCGCGGAGCCGCTGCCGAAGAAGGGGCAGCGGTCGCCGCAGCTGGCCGCGCTCGACCTCAAGAAGATCGACGACATCGACGGGTTGCGAAGTGCGATCGAGAAGCTCCGCGGCGAGATGAAGCAGGCCGCGGCCGATCTCGAGTTCGAGCGTGCCGCGCAGCTACGTGACAAGGCTCGCGAGCTCGAGCAGCTCGAGCTGCAGATGCGATGACGTCGCGCGTCCGTGGCTTCTACGCGGTCCTCGATCGCGATGACGAGCAACTCGCACGCACGCTCGTCGGTCCCGGTGCCGCGACGGTGCTGCAAGTCCGCGTCAAGCCCGCTGGTGCCGGCGACGTGTTGCGGATCGCGCGGCTGGCGCGCCGGGTCTGCGATGCCGCCGGCGCGCTCCTGATCGTGAACGATCGGATCGATGTCGCGCTCGCCGCGGGCGCCGATGGCGTCCATCTCGGCCAGCACGACGCGTCGATCGAAGACGCGCGCACGCTCGGCCCTCGCCTGATCGTGGGCGTCAGCACGCACGACATCGCTCAGGTCGCGCGCGCCATCGCGGCGGGCGCCGACTACCTCGGCTTCGGGCCGATCTTCGCGACGACCACGAAGGCGGATCCGGATCCCGTGCAGGGCCTCTCCGGCCTGCGCGCGGCGGTCGCCGCGGCCGGCACCACGCCCATCGTCGCGATCGGCGGCATCACGCCGGCGCACGCCGCGTCGCTGTACGCCGCCGGCGCCACCGCGGTATGCGCGATCAGCGCGGTGAACAATGCCCCGGACGTCATCGCCGCGGCGCGCGCCATGGCTATTGCGTAAGAGCTACGCGCTGTTGCAGACTGCGCCGGTCCTGAATAGAACCTGTTTCGTGCCGTCAAAAAGGAACACCATGGGCAAACTCGGAATCTTCGCTTCCCTCGCCACGATCGTCGCCGCGCTCTCGTTCGCCACGATCACCGCCTCTGCCGGTGACGGCGACGCGAAGGATGCCAAGGCCGCGCCCTGCAAGCGCACGGACTACAAGACCGAGATGGTCAAGGCCGCGTGCGAGAAGGGCGGCCAGCCCGCCGCGAAGGACGCGATGAAGGCGTTCAACAAGGAACACAAGATCGCGTCGTGCAACAAGTGCCACTCGAAGCTCGCGCCGACGTACGAGCTGAAGCCCGACGGCCTCGAGCAATTCACGAAGCTCGGCGGCAAGCTGCTCCCCGACGCGTCCAAGAAGTAGCAGCTACGAGCTGCACTTCGTCTTGTTCTTCAGATCTTTCTTCAGCGTGGCGTCGAGCTCGTTCGCGGTCTTCATGACCGTGGCCTTCGGGTACTTCGACTTGATGAGCCCGAGGTAGGTGCGCGCCTCGGTGCAGTTCTTGAGCTGCTGCGCGGCGACGGCCGCGAAGTAGAGCCCGTCGTCGGCGAGGTCGCTGTCGGGGTACTTCTCGACGAGGGCCTGGTAGGCGCCGATCGCCTTGTCCCAGTCCTTGAGGTTCGAGTACGCCTGGCCCTTGAAGTACTGCGCGTCGTCGGCGCGCGCGTGCGTGGGATACGTCTGGACGAGGCGCTTGAAGATCTCGATGGCGTCGTTCCAGCGCTGGGCATCGAACGCCTGCGTGCCGAGGCGCCAGAGATCGTCCGGCGAGCTGTTCGCGCTCGGCTTGCCGCTCTCGATCTGCGCGACGCGCTGCTCGAGCGAGTCCATGCGGGCGTCGTTTTCCTTGCGGTACTTGTCGATCGCGGTCTTCAGCTCGTTGACCGAGTTGTTGACCGCGGTGACGAGCCCGTTGGCGGTGCGCACGTCGGCGCGGAGCTGCTCGACGTCGGCGCCGATGTCGGCGTTGTTGCGCTTCAGGACCTTCGTGGCCTCGTCGATCACCTTCTGGAGCTGGCCGACCTGATCGTCGAGCGCCTTCTCCTTGGCGCCGAGACGATCCTGAACGTTCGTGATGTCCTTGCGCAGGGCCTCGCCCTCGCTCTTGGTGGTGACCCAGAAGCATCCGGTGCACAGGACGAACAAGCAGGTGAGCTTCATCATGGGGATGCCCTCAGTGCCACTGGAGCTCGACGCGACGATCCTTGTCGTCGCCGAGTCCGGTCGGTTCGGTCTCGCCCTTGGGCACGACCTGGAGGCGCGCCGGATCGGTCCCGAGGCGCGCGAGGTAATCGGCGACGGCCTGGGCGCGGCGTTCCGACAGCGCGATGTTGTATTCCTCGGTGCCCGACGTATCGGTGTGGCCGACGAGGAACACGTTCTTGCCCTTGGTCTTGCTGATGCAGCTGTTGTCGGCGTCGAGCCGATCGCGCTCGCTCGCCTCGATGCCGGAGCTGTCGAACGTGAAGTAGACCGTCGACAGCGGGCACACGCCTTCGGTCACCGGCTGGGACGCCTTCCGGCACAGCCCGTCCTTGCAGTCCTCGTCGTCGGCGCAGTCGGCGTCCTTCGCGCACTTCTTCGGGCGCGTGCAGAGGCCCGCCGAGCACGTGCCACCGGGGCCGCACTCGCCATCGGACGCGCACGGCTTGCACGAGCCGGCCTGGCAGACCTGGCCGGTCGGGCACTGGTCGTCGTGCTCGCACTGCGGCTTGGTCAAACACGCATGCGCGGAACAGTGCTTGCCCTTCGGGCATTGATCATCCGTGTTGCACTCGACGCACTTGTTCGCCGCGCAGACCTTCCCGTCCTTGCAGTCCTTGTCGGTCTTGCACCCCGGCCCCTTCGACTTGTCGCCGCAGGAGGTGATCGCGAACGCGAACAGGAGCGCCGTGATCGCGAAGATGACGGCGGCGAGCCCGGGGCGCGTCGTGGGTACAGGCGAAGCCATAGGCCTGAAACCTAAATGGACGCAGCACGTTAGTCAAATCTGGTAGGGTCCGACTCGATGCCTCGCAGCACGATTCTCGTCATCGATGACGAGCCGAACATCCTGACCACCGTCCGGCGGTCACTGGAGCTGGAAGGCTATCAGGTGGAAGTCGCCAGCGGAGGGGCAGCCGGCCTCGCCAAGCTCGCCGAACACGACGTCGACCTCATCCTGCTCGACGTGATGATGCCCGGGGAGACCGGGCTCGAGGTCCTGCCAAAACTGCGGGCCGCGGCGCCGGAGACCGTCGTCGTGATGATGTCGGGCAACGCGACGATCGACACCGCGGTGCAGGCCACGAAGGGCGGCGCGCACGACTTCATCGAGAAGCCGCTGTCGGGCGACAAGCTCCTGCTCACCGTCCAGAACGCGCTCGCGTACGCGCGGCTGCGTGGCGAGAACGCACGACTTCGCGGCCGCGCGCAGTCCGACTTCGCGATGATCGGCAAGGGCGCCGCGATGCGCGCGATCTTCGACAAGGTCGCCAAGACCGCGCCGTCGAGCGGACGCGTGCTCATCACCGGCGAGAACGGCACCGGCAAGGAGCTCGTCGCGCGCGCGATCCACGAGCACTCGAAGCGCGCCGAGGGTCCGTTCGTGAAGCTCAACTGCGCGGCGATCCCGTCGGAGCTGATCGAGAGCGAGCTGTTCGGTCACGAGAAGGGCGCGTTCACCGGCGCCACCCAGCAGCGCCGCGGCAAGTTCGAGCTCGCCGATGGCGGCACGCTGTTCCTCGACGAGATCGGCGACATGACCCCGAACGCCCAGGCCAAGGTGCTGCGCGTGCTTCAGGAGAGCGAGCTCGAGCGCGTCGGCGGCACCGAGACGATCAAGGTCGACGTGCGCGTCGTCGCGGCCACGAACAAGGATCTCCAGGCCGAGATCGCCGCCGGGCGGTTTCGCGAAGATCTCTACTACCGCCTCGCGGTCGTGCCGATCGAGATGCCGCCGCTGCGCGCGCGGCGCGAGGACATCCCCGTGCTCGTCGAGCACTTCCTCGAGCAGGTGTGTGCCGACAACGGCATGCGTCTCAAGAAGGTCGCCTCGTCGGCGATGACGCTGATCATGCAGCACGACTGGCCGGGCAACGTGCGCGAGCTCAAGAACGTCGTCGAGCGCCTCGCGATCCTCACCGGCGACGCCGAGGTCATCACCGAGGCCGATGTCGGCGAGGCCTTGCCTCGCGTGAAAGCGGTCAAGACCGAGTTCGCGCGCGGTACGCCGTTCAAGGATCTCGTGAACGCCGCCGAGCGCGAGATCATCGTCGCCGCCCTCGAGGCCAACGATCATCACGTGTCGAACACCGCCCGCGAGCTCCAGCTCGAGCGCAGTCATCTCTACAAGAAGATGCGCGCGCTCGGCATCGACCATCGCGCCGACGAAGAAGGCGCGGGCTAGCTCAGAACGTACACGCCGAGCCGCCGCCGGAGGCGGGAGAGCAACTGCCGCCGTGCGCGCACGTGGGTGGGGTGCAGGATTCGTAGCAGCGCTCGACGCTATCGCTGCCCATCGCGCACGCGAGGCCGGTACCACACGGCGGGAGCGAGGCGCCGCAGGCGGCGCCGAGGATCGAGGCCGCCTCGTCGAACGGCGGATAGACGATGCGTGCGCGCACCGCGGTGCCGTCCGGATCGGGGTCGGTCTTGCTCGAATCATTCCACGACACCGCGAACGCGCTCGGGATCGCGACGACCGAGGGATTGACCTGGTTGCCGACGGTCGAGGTCGGGATCTGGAACGGATCGCCGACGGGGACGCCGGTCGGCCGGACCACGCGGCCGTAGACATCGAGCCGGCCGTCGCAGACGCCGCCGGTGCCGTCGTCGCACTGATGCCAGACGATCATGGTGGCGCCGTCGCTTCGTGTGGCGATGCCAAAACCGACGCGGCCGTTGCTGAAGTCCGAGCCGCTCTTGTCGGTGATGAGCGTCGGAGGTCCGGCCACGAGGGCACCGGCCGCCGAGACGCGATAGAGCAGGATCGATCCGGGCGACGTGCGGTTCGCCGCCGTGAGCCGAGCCGCGGCGGCGAACCCGGCGCCCATCGGCGCCACGCGCACCTCCTCGATCAAGAAGCCGACGGGAGGAGACACGAGCACGGACTCGGCGCTGAGCCCGCCGAGCGCGGTGGTCGCGGTCTTGATGTGAACCGTGTCGTCCGTGATCCACGCGTACAGCACGGCGGGGCCGTTGTTCGCGACCTGTGCGCGATGAGGCCCGGTCGTCCCGGCGGTGGTCGACACCGTGACCGGGTTGACCGACAGCGTCGTGCAGTCCGGCAGCACGATGATCGAATGGATCTGATTGGGCGCGGTGACCTGCCAGGTCACCGCGTAGTTGCCGTTCGACAGCGCGGTCGCGCTGACCGTATCGGCCACCTCGGCCGTCGCGGTGACCGAGAGCTGGCCCGGGGACAGGGCGCCCATCGGATCGATGGTCCGGCACGCGAC
>Ga0326726_10005347_pt1 | contig 11646 bp, 8 predicted proteins | sample MHFenrmetagenome_2_FD_207603 | JGI IMG/M metagenome (GOLD analysis project Ga0326726, IMG submission 207603) | Lab enriched peat soil microbial communities from Michigan Hollow, Ithaca, NY, United States - MHF15MN | ecosystem: Environmental > Terrestrial > Soil > Wetlands > Peat | place: USA...
GGATGCCGAATTCGCGCGACCGCTGCGCCACGCCGAACGCGAGCACGCCGTAGATGCCAATCGCCGACAGCGTCAGCGCGACGGCGCCGAACAGCGCGAGCAGGAGCATCGGCGATCGGCGGCCTTCGAGCGATCGCGCCATCCACTCCCCCATCGTCCGGACGTCGGCGATCGGCTGCTCGGCGTCGATCGACGCGACCGCGGCGCGCACCTGCGACACCAGCGACTGCTCGTTGGCCGCCGCTTTCACGACGAGCGCCATGCCCGCGTTCGGCTGCTGCGCCACGGGATAGTAGATGCGCTCCTTCGTCACCGGCTCGCCGAGATCGATGCTGTTGATGGTGGCGACGACGCCGACGATCGTGAACGCGGGACTCGTGGGTCCGCCGCGGCGAATCTGCTGGCCGATGGGGCTGCGGTCCTTGAAATAGCGCTTGACGAGGAACTGATCGATCACGACGACGAGCGGGCTGTCCGCGGCGTCGGCGTCGGTGAACAGCCGTCCTTCGACGAGCGGAATCCCCATGACGCGGAAGTAGTCGCCGCCGACGATCTCCTGGCGGCCGTGCGGCTGCGCGTCGTTCTGCGGCGGCGTGTAGCCGACGATCGAGTACGACCCGGAGCTGACCATGCCGTTGAACGGCACGTTCGACGTCAGGCCGACGGCGGTCACGCCGGGTATCGCGCGCGCGCGGTCCACGAGCCGCGACCAGAACGCGCGGCGCGCGGCAGGGTCAGGATAGCGGACGGCGGGCAGCGCGAGCTGCGCCGTGAGGACGCGCGCGGGCGAGAATCCCGGATCCACGCCCTGCAGGCGCGCGAAGCTCTTGATCAGGAGCCCGGCACCGACGAGCAGCACGAGCGCGAGCGCCGTCTCGACGATCACCAGCGTCGCCCGCGTGACGCCGGTGCGGGCGCCGGCCGAACCGCGCGCCGTATCGTCCTTCAGCAGCGTGTTCATGTTGCCGCGCATCACCGAAATGCCAGGCACGAGGCCGAACACGATGCCGGTCACGAGCACGAGGATCATCGTAAACGCGAGGACGGCCGGGTTGAGCGACGCGCCCTCCATGCCGGGGATCTGCTGATAGCTGAGCGCGATCAGCCCGCGGATGCCGGCGAAACCGACGGCGAGGCCGCCGGCCGCCCCGAGCGACGACAGCACGACGCCCTCGATGAGGAGCTGCTTCATGAGCCGCCACTGACCGGCGCCGAGCGTGGCGCGGATCGCGAGCTCGCGCGCGCGTCCTGTCGCACGCATCACCAGCAGGCTCGCCACGTTGGCGCACGCGATGAGCAGCACGACGAGGACGCCGGCCTGGAGCACGTACAACGGCGCGCGCGCGTCGCCGACCAGCTGCTCACGCAGCGGGACCGTGCGGCCGCCGAATCCCGCTGCGATCATGAACGGACGCCGATCTGGCAACCGCTCGTTGTTGCGGTCGACGATCACTTTCATCTGGGCGTTCAGGTGGTCGATCGTCGCGCCCGGACGCAGCCGCGCGATCATCGAGCTGAACTCGTTGCCGCGCGCGTTGTCCGACATCTGCGCGGGGGTGAAGGAGAACGGGACGAGCAGCGAGATGTCCGTCGCCGGCAGCTCGACGTCAGCGGGAAGAATGCCCGTGACCCGATACGGCTCGCCGTTCAGCCGGACGTCGCGGCCGACGATCGAGGGATCGCCGCCGAAGCGCGATGTCCACGTCCCGTGGGTCAACACGACGAACTTGTCCGCGCCGGGCTGCGCTTCGCTCTCGGCGAACGCGCGTCCGATCGCCGGCTGGCGTCCGAGCGTCGTGAAGAACGACGGCGTGACGGCCAGGCCCCGCAGCCGCTCCGGCTGGCCCTGACCCTGCGCCGACGCGTAGTTGAGCGGGCGGAGCGTGAACAGCGTCGCGTCTTCGATCGCAGGCGCCTGCGCCTTTCTGTCGAGGTAATCCGGAATCGAGACGCTCGCCTGCGGCAGGCCCATGAGCGGATAGGCGTTCCAGACAAACACGAGGCGGTCGGCGTTCGCGTACGGCAGCGGCCGCAGCAGGATCTGGTACAGCAGGCTGAAAATCGCCGTGTTGGCGCCGATCCCGAGCGTCAGCGTCAGAACCGCGACGAGCGTGAAGATCGGCTGCTTCCGCAGCGATCGGAGCGCGTAGCGAAGGTCCTGCATGGGCAGTTGGACGGACGCGCCACGCGAAAAGTTGAAACTATTTCGCCGGGAGCGGCGGATACCAGTCGCCGTCCTTGAACTCGACCGGAAGTCCGCTCAGCAGCTCGCGGAACGTCCGCAGGCTGGCGGCGATGTCGACTCCGCGTCCGGGCGAGGCGCTCGGATTCGTGAGCCGGGTCGCGTAGTTCTGATCGTAGTGATAGAGGTAGACCGTTTTCGGACCCACGGCCCTCACGCACTCGGCCGTCGCGGCCGGCAGCATCCTATCGAGCGGAAGATTCATCGGCATGAACGCGACGTCGATGTTCCGGAGCGCGCGAATCTCTGGCACGCACTCGGTCACGCCAGCGAAATAGATCCGCTGCCCGCCAACCGTGATGACGTAGCCGTTGGCCTTGCCTTTCGGATGTGACGGCTCTCCCGGTTTGATGTCGTACGCCGGGATCGCCTCGACCGTGATGCCTGCGAGCGTGGCCGACTCGCCGTTCGCGAGCGGCGTGCCCTCGGGGAACTTCGACTGTGACGCGGTCGGCACGACGATCGGCGCGTTCGGTTTGCGCAGGCGCCGGATCGCCTGTGGATCGAGATGGTGGATCGGATCATCCGTTATCAGGATGAGATCGGCCGGCTTGGCGCGCGAGAGATCGCCCGCGCTCCAGGGATCGACCTGGATCACCTGCGCGCCGTACTCGATCTGGACGCTCGCGTGAACGATGGGCGTGATCGTCAGTTGCTGCGCGTCAATCGTCGAACCGGCTGCAATCGCCGTGACCGCAACCGCGATGCCGCCTGCGATTCTCCGCATGTCAGACCCCCAGCCACATCGCCGCAGCGATGCTGACAATCCCGAGCATGGTCGCGAGCACGATGCCGCCCGCCACAAAACGGATCCATTTCTGAAACGGCACGCCGGCCGCGAGCAGCACGGCCATCAGCGCGCCGTTGGTCGGCGTGAGGAGTTCCATCAATCCGGCGCCGGTCTGATACGCCAGCACCGGCACCTGCCGCGAGACACCGAGCAAGTCCGCCAGCGGCACGACGAGCGGCATCGTCAGGACCGCCTGCCCGCTCACGCTCGGCACCGCGACGTGCACGAGCGCCTGCACGGGAATCTGCAGCAGCGCGCCGATCACGGGCGGCATGTGCGAGAGGGGCGTCACGAGCCCGTTCAGAATCGTATCCACGACGTGGCCGTCTTCGAGCACGAGCGAGATGCTGCGCGCGACGCCAATCATGAGCGCGGCCGGAAGCAGGCTCTGCGCGCCCTCGAGGTACGCCGTCAGCGTGCCGGCCGGGCCCAGACCGCCGATGAGTCCCGCCGCGAGGCCCGCGATGAGAAACGCGCCGGAGAGCTCGTTGAATCCCCAGTCGAGCCGGAGCGCGCCGTAGACATACGCGGCCATCGGGGCGATCGCGATCGCCAGAATCAACGCGTGCTTCGCCGGCAGCGCGTGCTCGCCCGCCGCGCTCGCGACGGAGGTCACAGGGGCCGCCAGGCGATTCCTCCGCGCGTAGTTGATCGTCCACGCGATCCACAACGCGAGTCCGACGACGAACATCGCGAGCCGCAGCCCGCCGCCGGCGAGCGGAGGCAGCTGCGCGAGTTTCAAGGCGATGCCCGCTTGAAAGGGGTTGGTCGGACCGAACGCACTGCCGATCATCGCCGCGCCCGCACTCATCGCCACCACGACGACGGCGTCGACGCCGAGACCGAGGCCAAGAACGAGCAGCACCGGCACCAGCGGGATGATCTCCTCCTGCATGTTCTCCAGCGCGCCCATTGTCGCGAAGAACAGCGAGACCACGGGAATCGCCCACAGACCACGGCGCCGGAAACGTCCGACGAGCATCGCCACGAGCGCGGGCAACGAGCCCAGCCGATCGACGACGACCCATGCGCCGCCCACGAACAGCACGACGGCGATGACGTCGGCGCCCGCGACGAAACCGCGCGGGACGGCGATCGCGGCCGCCATCGGTCCGACAGGCGCGCGCGCGACGGAGTGATACGTGCCCGCCACCACCACTCGGCGGCCCGTGGCCGCATCATCGCGCCGATCGAACGCGCCCGGCGGGAGGATCCAGGTCAGCGCGGCCGCGGCGACGACGCCGAGGAGCAACAGGATGAGCGGATGCGGGAGGCCCTTCAGCGTCGGCGGCGACATCGGGACAAACAATGCTATCGTTTCGCCGCTGGCGCAACCACAACTGCTGAAGGAGCTTCTGCATGCGGAGAACCCAGTACGCGGCGGCGATCGTCCTGCTGGTCACGTTCCTCGCGCTTCCGGCTGTCCCCCGCGGACAAGGCCACGACGCGATGTACGCGTCGATCGACGGGAAGCATCTCAAGGGCTACGTCGACGAACTCACGGCGATGTCACGCCGCTATCGCGACAACGGCCATCCGCAGTTCTGGGGCCGTATCATCGGCACCGACGCCGACGCCGAGAACGCGCGCTGGCTGCTGGGCAAGTTCAGGACGATCGGCCTGTCGGACGTCCGCGAGCAGTCGTTCGATCTTCCGCCGCAGTGGATGCCGCAAGCATGGAATGTGAGCGTGGGCGTGTCCGGCGGCAAGACGCTGACGCTCGGCTCCGCGCAGCCGACCTATCGCGGCGTCGCGACGCCCTCCGACGGTCTCGATCTGGAAGCCGTCGACGTCGGGTTCGCGACCGATGCCGACCTGGCCGGCCGCGATCTCAAGGGCAAGGCCGTCTTCTTCTACAGCACCGACTATCAGTCACGTCACAGCACGATCTCCCACGGCGCCGTCAAGCGCATCGGCGACAAAGGCGCGGCGGCGATCTTCATCACGCTGCTGATTCCCGGCAACATGCACTTCCAGTTCTACCCGGTGGGCAGCGAGGTGCCGACGTTCGCGCTCGGGTACGAGGACGGAATGAACGCGCACGACGCGATCGGCCAGGCGCGGGCGGCTGGGACCGTGGCGCGCGTCAGGTTGAAGCTCGACGTCGCGATGACGCCGAATCTGAAGACGGCGACGATCTGGGGCACGCTGCCCGGAGCGACCGACGAGACCGTCGTCATCGTAGCGCATCGCGACGGATGGTTCGAAGCGGCCAACGACAACGGTACAGGCGTCGCCACGATGGTCGGCCTCGCGGAGTACTTCGCGAAGATTCCGCAGACGCAGCGCCGGCGGACGATCGTGTTCCTCGGAACGACCGGCCATCACGACGGCACCGCGGAGAGCGGCACGTGGCTGTCACAGCACAAAGAGGTATTCGCGAAAACCGCGCTCCTGATCAACTGCGAACACACGGCCGCCAATCACCTGATCGCGTCGAACAACGCGGTCGTGCGGAAGGCGAACGTCGAATCACCGCTGTCCTGGTACGTCGGCGGCAGTCCGAAGCTCGAGCAGATCGTCGCGAAGGCGTATCAGACGTTCGACGTGAAGCTGCTCGACGGTCGCGCGGCCAGCGCGGCGGGCGAGATCGGCCGCATTCAGAATCTCGCGCCGTCACTGCAGCTGATCGACACCGGGTTGTATTGGCACTCGGATAAGGAAACGTCCGACATCATTCCGGAGAGCGGCCTCGCCGCCGTCACGCGCGCCTACGCCAAGATCATCACGGACATTGGCGCGGTTGAGATAAAGGACTTGGCGAAGAAGTAAGAAGGCAGAAGGCAGAAGGTAAGAAATCACTTCTTCGTTCTTCCTTCTTCCTTCTTCATTTCATATTGCCGCCGGTTCGCTTCGGTCCAGGCGGCCAGCCTCTGTCGGAGGTTTGCGCACCGTTCCGACTGAGCGCTCGCGAGGTTGTTCTGTTCCATCGCGTCGTGCTCGAGGTCGTACAACTCCTCGACGCCCGTCCGCAGATCGAGGATGTATTTCCAGTTCTCTTCGCGCACGCCAAGTTTGAATTCGTCCTGCGCGACGTAGAAGTACGCGCGCGGCGCGCGCGCGGGATCGAGCAGGCTCCTCCCCTGCCAGTCGGCCCCCGCGGGCGCGCCCGCGAGATCGGCGATCGTCGGCGCGAGATCGACGAGTCCGCCGATCGCCGATGATTGCGCCGCCGAGGCGTACCGGCGCGGATACCAGATCAGCAGCGGCACCCGCACGTCCTCCTCGTACACCGTCCGGCCCTGCAGGTAGCTGTCGTGCGGAAAGCCGAACGCCTGCCCGTGATCGCCGACCACGGCGACCAGCGTGTCGTCGGCGAGGCCGGCGGCGCGAATCGTCCCGAACAACCGCGCGAGCTGGCGATCGGTTTCGTGAAGGACGTTGAGATAGCGGCCGAGGTCGTACTCGTCGGGGATATCCGGCTCGCGGACCAGCTCGAGCAGCGGCACACCCGGCGTCGGTTCGTACGGATGATGCGTCTGCTGCGTCCATGCCATGACGAAGAACGGCCTGCGGCGATCCTGCGCGATGAACTGCGCGATGCCGTCCACGACGCACGCGTCGGCGAGGCCCCATGAGGTCACGCGCGTGTCGCAGGGCAGGCTGCGATCGTCACGGACTTCGCTGAAGCCGTGCGCCGGCACGAATCTGTCCCAGCCGGCCCAGCTCATGTTGCTCGACGTCATGAACGCCGTGCGGTAGCCGCGGTCGCGCAGGACAGCGGCCAGCGACGTTTGCGTCGCGCGCGGAAATTCCTCCGTGTAGTCGAGGAAGTCGAGCTTCGGGTAGACCGACAGCAGTATCGACGCGAGCGAGTTGGAACTGCGGCCGACGTGAGCGTAGACGCGGTCGAAGACCACGCCGTGCGCCGCCTCGGCCTTCAGCGTCGGCGTCGAGTCGTACTCGCCGCCGCTGACGCCAGTCCATCGCGCCGCGACGGATTCCAGCACGATGAGGACCACGTTCGGCGGCCGCCGCGACGTCGATGTCGTTGCCGCGGGCGATGACGCCGCAGGCCGGCGCGATCCGATCGGATCGAAGTCGGCGAGATCGGCGTTCGGAAACGCCGCAGACAGCCGCGCGGTCGGCCCTCCGCTGACCGCCTGCCACAGCGACGACACGAGGACCCACGGCGGATTCTCCGCGATGCGCCAGTCGTAGTGCGTGGCCCAGTCAGTCGCGTACACGTACTGCCCGACACCGGCCCACAGCGCAATCGCGGTCCATAGCGCGAGTCCGGTTCGGGCGCGACGCGGGCCCGCCGCAGGCGCGAGCGCGACCGTCGCGACGACGACCGCGACGTACGCGGCCGGCACGGCGACCAGCCCGAACACCACGCGCGGCGTCACGTAGGCCGCGACGGACGAACTCATCATGCGCACGCTGCCGATGAGCTGCAGCAGCGGGTACGTCAGAAATCCGCCGAGCGGGCCGAAGGCGATAACGCTGGCGACGGCGTACAGACAAATGAGCGCGGAGAAGACGAGGAATCCGATGGAGACGATGCGCGACACGAGCGGGCGATCGCCGGTCAGGGCGAGCGTGGCGCGACCGAGCGCCCACACGCCGGCGGTGAACAGCACGTCGCGATAGCTGATCGCCACCAGCGATCGCAGATAGCCGCCCGCGTCGCCGGTAAGGGGCGTCCCCAGGTGCGACGCCTTGATGATGATGAGCGCGAACCCCAGCCAGGCCGCGGCCCAGAAGAGGCGTCGTGACGCCATAACGACATTGTAAAGGCGGCGTGTCGCAGGCGTAACCGTGTAGAATCCTGCGGCCCGCGATACGCGTGGGCGTGGAGGACACGATGCGGACGATGATGCGTGTGACGATACCCGTGGAAGCAGGGAATGTGGCGATCAAGAACGGCCGGCTGCCGCAAGTCATGGCCGCGACGATGGAAAGAATCAAGCCGGAGGCGGCCTATTTCACCGCCGACCGAGGATCGCGGACCGCGTACTTCGTGGTCGACCTCAAGGATCAGTCAGATATCCCGTCGCTGGCCGAGCCCTTCTTCCAGGAATTCAACGCGTCGGTCGAGTTCATGCCGGTCATGAACGCGGACGACCTGAAGAAAGGCCTCTCGAAGATCTAGCACTTCTCGCCAAGGACGCCGGAGCCGCCGCAATAACTCACGTCCTGCAGCTGAATCAGCAGGCCGTCGGGATCGGTGAAGTACAGCTCCGGCGTGCCTTCCTTGGCGCCCCCACGGTTTTCCATCCGCATGCTGATGTAGTGCCGCATCGGCCCGACGGGACCCGTGGCACTCTCGCGCTCCTTGAGACCGTAGCTCTCGAGCGTCTTGATGACTTGATCCGGGTTGAACGCGTTCATGTTCAGGCAGACGTGATTGATGCTCGCGGGCCGCGGTGCCGCGTTCCCCCGCGGCGCGCCGCCGCCCGTGAACATGAGGAACTCCACGGTCGGACCGATGGCCAGCGTCGGCGCCGTGGGACCCTGATACGAGCGGATCCCGACGCCAAACACATCCTGGTAGAACTTGTTCGATCGCTGCGCGTCGGTCGAGAAGACCGTGAAGTGACTCAGATCGCGGACCGCGAGCAGCCCTTTCGACGGCGAGGGTTCGACGGCGGCGCACACTTCACCGAACGCGCCACCGCCGCCGCAGTACTTCGGATCCTGCAGCTGACAGACGATGCCGTCCGGATCCCCGACGTACACCTCGGGCGTGCCGTCCTTCGCGCCGCCCGCCTCAGGTCCACGCACGCGCACGCGGACCTTCATCGGCCCGCCGCTGAGGCCGCCGCCGGCCCCTTCGGCCTTCGTCACGCCGTGCTCGGCGAGCACCGTGAGGATCCGATCGACGTTGAAACTCTCGAGCGTGACGCACAGATGGTCGATGCGCGGCGCGCCGGTCGCGCCGGCGGGCGCCACCGCCATGAACTGCGGCCCGGCGCCGATGCGCAGCATCGTCGTCGTGCCCTGGCGCGTCTGCACGGGCATGCCGAACAGGCCCTGATAGAAATCGATCGTCCGCTTCGGATCGGACACCGACAACAGGAAGTGATTGAACGCCCGGATCTTCAGCGGCGACGGCGCGGCCTGCGCCATCAGGCGGCGAGCCACCGTGAGCGCGGGCAGAGACAGCAGCAGGCTTCGACGCGTCATCTGTGAATTCATCGGAATCCTCATGCTCTATTTGCCGCCCTGCTCGGCCCAGACCTGATTGAACACGCCCTGCGCGATGTCGATCTCCGCCTTGTAGCCCGCGGGATCGATGAACGGATTCGGTCCCTTGCCGAGCTTCGGAAACTTCTCCGCGAGGTTGTACATCGCCGGATGCGACGCGAGCGGGATATCGCACGGCAGCGATCGCAGGATCTGGAACGTGCGGCGGAACTCGTCGGCGATCTGCGGCGTGTCCTTGTTGTTCACGAGGACGAACCCCGGATTCACGCCGGCGCTGCCGATGATCACCACGTCCAACGTCCGCCCGCCTTCCTGCACCTTCATCGTCCACGTCGTGCAGCCGCGCGTGTGGCCCGGCGTCAGATGCGCGACGAGCGTCGTCCCGCCGAGCGTCACCGTGTCACCGTCGTGGATGACGCGATCGATCGGATGCGGCTTGTCGCCCGGACGCATCTTCTCGAGCGCCGGGACGTCCTCGGCCATCGCCACGACGGTCGCGCCCGTCTGCTGCTTGACGGCCGCGTCACCTTCCATGTGGTCACCGTGCGCGTGGCTGCCGAGCAGGATCTTCACGTCGGTCCATTTGAAACCGAGCTTCTCGACCGAGCTCTTCAGGACCGGGACGTTCGCTTCGTACGAGCTATTAATAAGGATATGACCCTGCGGTGTCGTGACGAGGAACGACGCGAGGCTCTGAGTCCCGACGTAGTAGATGTTCGCGACGACCTTGTGCGGCGTGAACGCCGTGGTCTGCTCCTCGCGCGAGCCGACGTTGCGGCGGAAGACCTCCTGCTGCGTCCACACGTGTCCGGCGGGCTGCTGTGCGACGGCGCCCATGATGCCCACGGTCGCCCACGACGCGGAGACGAGGACGAACGCGGTCCTGGCGATCTTCAACATGCGGGCGATTATACAGAGGGGAGACGGTCTCGCAGCAGGCTTCAGCCATCAGCCTTCAGCCTTCAGCCTTCAGTATGCCCAGTACGGCCCCGTTCCGCCCGGCGTCGATTGGCCTTCGATGGCCGTGAAGATGGTGCGCCCGAAGAAGAACGTCAGGCCCCAGTCGAAGCTGCCGGCGTTGGGACCGGCGATTTCGCTGAACGCGTTGAAGTTTCCATTGAGGGCATCGACGTTACCCACGCTGAAGGTCACGGCGCTCGTCGTCGCGTTCACGCCGCGATGGGTCGCGGACAGGGTGCGTAGCGTCGGCGGACAGTAGAAATCCGTCGACACGCGGCACAGCGGAAGACCGGTGGTCGCCGGATCGAGAAAGAAGAGGCCGTTCGATCCGGAGTCGATGAAGCTCGAGCTGTACGACTGGTTGTTGAACACCGTCGTGAAGTTTCCGATCTGATCGACGGTCAGCACTCGGGCCGAGCCAAGCGCATTGTCCGACTGCGTGCCGATCCCGAAGACCAGCGACCCTGTCACGGTCAACGCCCCGCCGGCCGGCACGGACGGCAACTGAATCATGACGCCGTTGTTGTCTCTCGCAAACAGCCAGACGGGATTCTGTAACTGCTTCGCGAGTGTCAGCGCCGTCACCACGCAACCCGACGCGGGGCACGAGTAGTACGCGCCGGAGTTCGCGCCACCGGCGACCGTGCAGCCTGGACCGCAGTCCTCCCGGAAGACGCTGACGCCGAGAATCCCGTTGGCGCCGAGCGAGGCCAATGTGTTCTCGGTAGGCCCGAGGCTCGAGCAGGCCCTCGGAATCGTCGAGAAGCCGGGCCCGCCGATCACTTGAATCGGCACGGCGCTCGCCGTCTCGCCGGCGAGCTTGATGTCGGCCGTCTGCACCGGTCCCCACGTGATGCCGTCCACGAACTGATTGCACTCGACGATCGGCGCGCCGGCCGAGTCGACCTGCTGCGGCAACGACAGCGTCAGAGCGCTCGACAGGACCCGCAGGCCGCTCGACCCCGTGTCGACGAGCACGCCGTCGATCAACTGACACGTGGACTGGCCGGGCACGCAGATCATCACGGTCGTGAACGCACCGTTGAAGTAACTGTTCGTGGGCCCCGCGTTCACCACGATCGTCTGGGTGTTCAACAAGACAGGCGGCGCCGTCCCCGTCGGGCTCGTGGACGATGATCCGCACGCTGTGGTCAGGGCGACGATCAGGGCGAGTGTGAGTGTGCACGGCCTCATCGGCGGCTACCGCAGCACGTCCGGCTGGACGCCGCGCGGGATGTCATTCGCGAGGTACGCGCGTCCGACGATCGCGCGCTGGTGGCCGCTGATCTGCACGACGAAATCGCCGTCGCGAATCTGCAGAAGCCCGCGCGGGCGCCGCTGTTTCAACGCCGCCTGGGCACCTTGTTGATAGCGGGCGAAGTGCGCGCCAAGGATCTGTTCCATGTCGGGGTGCCCCTCCCCTTCCCACGCGACGGCGAAGACTTTGCCGGCCGGCGAGATGAACTCGCGGACCGTCGTGCCGGATTCGGATCGGATTTCGTGA
>Ga0326726_10005348_pt1 | contig 11644 bp, 9 predicted proteins | sample MHFenrmetagenome_2_FD_207603 | JGI IMG/M metagenome (GOLD analysis project Ga0326726, IMG submission 207603) | Lab enriched peat soil microbial communities from Michigan Hollow, Ithaca, NY, United States - MHF15MN | ecosystem: Environmental > Terrestrial > Soil > Wetlands > Peat | place: USA...
CAATAACAAATACGAACTTAACGTGATTTAAGTCTGATATAAAAGTTCGTAAATAAGGGAAAAATGCCTTGCCGGCCACATTATTTTGAGGGCTGTCCATGACGTCAAATTCGTCGAATAAGATCACCAATCCCCCAGGTGCTGCGAACTGGATCATCTCCGGAAGAAATTCTTTAATGAAATACGCGCCTTCCTCATCGAAATTTTCCACGGAAGGCAGGGGTTTCTTAACGCGCAGCGCTATCGCTTGGGCAAGTTTGTAAACAACGTCCGATAAGGGAGTTGAAGCGCGGTCTTGAAGATCAAAATAAACAGGGGTGAACTTTGCTTCGTCGGTTAATCGTTGGTCGATTTGTAATAAGATGGTGGTTTTACCGATCCGCCTCTGGCCGTATAACACGATCGCTTTTTCATCTGGATGGTTAAGCATTTGCGAAACTTCGCGTAAAATATCCTCCCTTCCAAAAAAGGCGGTTTTATCCTTGAGAGGATTACCTGCTATATAGGGATTTAAGAGCATGGATTACTCCCTATGGAGTAGCACGAAGCCACAATTAGTGGGACCCGATTAGGCTACTAATTTCCGCGTGATTTTACCGTATTTTGAAGTTTTTAGTCATATTAATATAAGGGAAAGGATGTCATCTCAATGGATGAATCCCCGCCTTTGTACGTAGGGGATGAATCCCCGCGCTTGTCCATTTTATCGAGTCGTCAAATGCATCCTCTTGAACAACCAGACTCCAACCGCAAAGTACAGCATCGACAACAAGAATAAAGCCGTCAGTTCATAGCTTATATCAGTGATCCCCGCTCCCAGGGTGAGCACCTTGTTCAACGCTACCACCGCATGCGTCGGCGGCAGGAAATCGAATAAGGCGATGGTGTGCCCTCCGAGAGTGAACAGAGGTATCGGTGGAATGGGAAAAACCGCGCCGGTAAAGAACATCAGCAGGATGAGTGGGAAGTTGGCGTAGATGAAGGCTTCGCTCACCGTGCGCGCGAAACACGCCACGATCAATCCCACGCCCACGATGGAAAGGCTCGTTACTGCCCCGACCAGGATCGCCACCCACAGCGGACCCTGGCTGTGAAAACCCAGGGCTGAAGCCGTAAGGAAAGTGAGCACCACCGATGCGACCCCGATCAGCACCTGGGTCGCACAAATGCCGCCCAGCAGGTCGAACGAGGTCATGCGGGTCAGTTGTAACCGGCGCAGCGTTCCGCCCTCCACTTCACGTGCCACCGTCATCGCCGCCTGAAAGATGAGCATCACGACCGAAAGCACCAACAGCGCCGGCACATAAGTTTCAAACTCGGTACGCGCCGCGGAACCGCCCATCGGTTCTTCTTTAAATTCCACGGGGCGCACCTGCCCAACGGTTCTTTGGACATAATTGTCTATGGCTGTGACCGTGATCACGGCTACCATCGTATAGTAGGGATTGGTTAGGTCGCCCACCATTATGACGGATGAGGTAGTGGGTTTGTCCGCCTGGCGTGCTGTTAAAAGCGCCTGGGAAAAATCCTGCGGGATGATGATCAGCGCCGCGACTTCGCGATTCCTGAGTTTGACTTCTGCTGACGCCCTGTCCGGTACCTGCACGACTTTTAAGATCGGCTGACCGTTTGCATAATCCATTCCCTCGATCGCCTTGATCGCCTGCTCGCCGCCTGCCAGGTTTGTTCCGGCATCGTTGTTAATAATAAGCACGTTGTAGGTTGTCGAGCCGCCCCCGGTGATCAGCCAGTACAGGATCACAAAGAACGAAGCAATGATCAATGTGAGCACCAGCATCCAGATGCTGCGCATCTGTTCGCGCAGGCTTTTGCGGAATACGCTGAACAGCCTCATTCGCGCAGCTTCCTTCCGGTTAGCGCGATGAATACATCTTCCAGCGAGTTCTCGCGCAGGCGCACCTCGCCGGTTCTGAAACCCGCGCGGCGCAGCGCATCCAGGATTCCCGGCAGCGAATCGACCAGGCTTCGTCCTCGGATGACGAGTGTGCTGCCTTCGGCAGAGACCTTCGGCGCGATCGGGGTGATCGCCCCCACCGCTTGATCGATCGTTAGCGCACCCTCCACCATAACTTCCAGCACATCCCCTTCCCCCACCTTGCGCTTCAACGCCTCAGGTGTGTCGAGCGTCAATAGTTTGCCGTGGTCGATGATCGCCACGTGATCCGCCACGCGGTCGGCTTCGTCCATGTTGTGTGTTGTCAAAATGACGGTTTTCTTGCGCGCCAGTGATTTAATATATTCGCGCACCAGCACTCGGCTCTGTGGATCGAGCCCGGCTTCGGGCTCGTCCAGGACCAGGATCTCTGGATCGTGGACCAGTGCCATGATCAAGTTGAGGCGGCGCTGCATTCCACCCGAGAGTGTCTTTGCCTGTTTATCGCGCTTGTCGCTCAACCCCATGGTTTCAAGCAGTGATTCTCCTCGCCTCCGCGCAGCACTGCCGGGTACATCGTACATCTCGCCGATGAAAGTTAACTGCTCGATGCAGGTCAGTGCGCCCCACAGCACGATATTCTGCGAACAGAATCCCACGCGCTGGCACATCTGGGTATCCTGGTCGATGCGTTGCTCTCTAATCAGCACCTCTCCGCTGTCCGGTTTCAATAAGCCGCACATCATGTTGATGGAGGTGGTTTTGCCTGCCCCGTTGGGTCCCAGGATGCCGAATACTTCGCCCTCGTATACCTCGAGGCTTAAGTCGGTCACAGCCGCAAGTGAGCCGTAGCTTTTGGTCAATCCCTGGGTGCGTAGAACTATATTGGACATTTTGTCGTTTTTAGAAATGCGGCCAGGGCTTGAGCATCCGAACCAAATTGTAACTGCAGGCTTTAAGGGGAGATGCGTTATTGCTGATCACTACGAACCGGGCGCCGGTGATATCCCCGCACTTTGGCGGGCAATTGCGATCACTAGAATCCGAGACCCACGGCGATTGGCATCAAGTTGGGTAGCATCGTCGGCGCGAACGTTATAAGCAGGCCGTGGGCATCTTCAGGCAACTCGAACGACACCAGGCACGTCATACTCTGATTCTTGGGTAGCGTGATTGGACTCTGCAGCGAGGAGGTTTTGCCAATCGTTGGTTTATACAGCCTGACGTTCGAATCTTGCAGAGTGAAGGCGTCGGGACTGATCATCAAGGCGCCATTAGTCTTGGTCTCAAACAGGATCATAACCGTCACGAATATGTTTCCGGCTTGCGCCTTGCGATCGCCGTACTGCCCTGCTGTTTCGACGTTCGTAACGGTCATTGCGTAAGGACCCGGATCCAATCGATCTCCGACCGCCGGAAGGCTTAGGGTTGGGGCAGCGGCTGCCGGTGTGGATCCATACCACTTTGCATAAACCGTCGCCACGTGCGCGATCGAGGTTGCCGCTATCTCGGTCTGCTGCTGAGGCGGAGTCGGAGGAACCGAATTGACGGTATTGCCTATGACGTTCAGCACGGTACACAGAACGAGAAATCCGAGTATCGTCGAGACAATGATGATGATCAGTTTTTTGTTTGACTTTTTGGGAGCAGGCACAGGTTCAGTGGTCATGGTTTTCCCTTCATCTCTGGATGCGGTGTACGTGGCGCAGTACAATTCCTATTTTAGGATACCTTTAAGGGAGGTATGAAGAATTAATAGGATTTTTGTAAATAGCCCACTCTCAATAAACAAGTTTAACATTTTAAAGGCCCGAGGCCATGTGTCTTTTATCATAAAAAATGGCGTGAGACATCCAACCTTATTGAAGGCAGATTACAACTTTGGAAAAACTCCCTAACTGTTTCTTATCTGATCTGTATTGCCTTGTCTGCCTCAGTCCTTAACGATTTCAAACGGATCTGGTTTCCCGGGATCTACTCCCAAAGTCTTTGTCATAGTTTCAGTGCTTCGGTCGGTGATGAACTCAACCCATAACGGAAAATGGTCCGAAACCCGAAAGGACATATCTTTTAAACTAAGCTCTTGATAAATGGCGCCTCCAAAGTCTATTACCCCCGCTTGCCCTTTGGTCTGCATGTCCATTCCTCCGATAAACCACGCGATCTGATCATAATACTTCGGTTTTGTATCATAAGTGGTTCTCAAATTCAGGAGTTGAGTCGGAACCATTAACCCGGTCGACACAAAAGCCTTGAAGAGCGGGTTATCCCCTCGCTCCTCGATATTGAAATCCCCTAATACGATCAGGTTCTTCTCTTCGGTCAGGGTCTTTTCCCGGTCCCGGATTTCACTCGCAATATATTTTGCCATGGATGTAACCTCTCCGATCCGGTCATTCGCTACTTTACCGTACTTGATGTGAGCGGTTAATAGCGCGAAACTCTCCTGCGTGGCTTTAAAACCGACGATAAAGGGAGTTCGGTCGAACTGCTCCATTGGGTTGCCGTCGCCAGTAGAGGGTAATACGATCTCACCTGCCAGGCCGGAGGGAAGCACCCTGCGCTTGTCAAATAAAAAAGCCAGTCGTTCGGTATTTCCTCCCGCTCCTGCTGAAACATCACTCATCAGCAAGCCCCAATTTGACCCCAGCCACTCATCCAGCAACATCCGGACAGCGGTTGTATCTGCTTTAACTTCTTGAATCGCAATAACATCGAAGTGGCGGATGACTTCGGCTATGTACGCCATGGCTCTCAGGTTGCGTTTGGGATCTCCTGGATTTTCCTCCCATTTTTCATGGATCCTGCCGAAACTTCGGATGTTCCAGGTACCAATGATGAGGTTATCGTCCAGTCGTTTGACCGGCATTAGAGATCTTTCTATGCGCCGCCTGAGTCGAACGATATCTTCTACAACGTTTGATGGATAATCGGAATAGTTCATGCTTCAACCTCCTGATTGATGCCCCGGATACCAGGCCGCTTGACGAAATGGTGATTGGGACAGCCGCGCGGCTATCTGGGCAGCTTATATGTCAACAAACTCGAATATTATTTTGCAGGTTGATGCTTTCGTTATTTCTTTGATTACCATGGTTTATTTCCCGTTGATTATAAAGTCCGACAAACTAACTGTTAATTTATTGGTGCTTAGTAAACTATAAACGATATAAAGACCTTTTTCCGGTCCCATTGCTGTTATGTCAACTGGACTCGATACGCTGGTATCGTCAAGGAATATTTGTAAAGTATCACCTTGTACCAGGAACTTCACTTGCTGGGTAATTCCTGAAACAAAGTTAATTCCTAGATTATGGAAATCTGCAAAACCCCAATTTCCCAATAATACATTTATTGGCTCGCCAGTATTTAAAGCGCGGTAATAAAGTATTGTCTTTTCAGGTGAATTCACATTGATCCCCGAGATGCCGATCCCGAATAATCCCAGGATTTTTGGGTCGTTTTCACCAGAGCTGAAGTTTTTCATTGTTAATTTAAATTCGATATCGGCGTTTTCAGGTATGGGTCGATAAATTCCTCTTAATCGGGTGGACCGGGAATTCTCTACGGCAAGTTGTAGATTATCATTATTGGCAGTAAAGCCTGTTTTTAATAATTGCCAGCACCCATTGCTATCCTTGGTATAGCTTCCTCCATCAGTAAAAGGTTTCCAGATTGTTCCGTTGATACAGTTTTCCGATAATCCGGATGGCAATGTATTGTTTGATGGTGTGGCTGTGTTAACCGGAGTGGATGTCGCTTCCTCAATCGGATTGTTCGGGATTTCAGTATTCGTGGCTGTAAAAATAATCGGTGTAATGGTCGGTGTTGCCGCTGCCTTCTGCAATTGATTCGCCGCAAGGATAAGCCCACCTATGGCTGTTATTAACGCTGCAAACCCGGTTAAGATTCCAGGTAGTGTCGTCCAAAAAGAGTTTTTTTCTTCTTTACTATTCTTCTCCATATTCATTCTCCCTGATTATTAGGCTACTGAAAAATATTTATACCGCCGTTCTGTGACCTACCATCTAATGACTGCTGTTATTCGATTACACATTATTAATAGTATAGGGTGAATCAGGTTGTAATTCAACTCCCTAAATTTTCCGCCTAAAGAGGGCCAAGCCTTAACCATGCTTGAAGCAATGGTTCAATTTACTTCGCACTTCTATCTGACATTTTCATAAATAGAGGGATACCAGGGTAGAAGGAAAATCCACACTTTATTTTCGTCTGATATAATCGGACAATTATTCTCGTTTTTATGTATAGGAGGATACAAATGGAATCAGTTCTTTACAATGATCCAGCTGAAGATGTGTTAACCCTTGTAGATAATTTATCACGCGGATTCGTTGAATCAGTGACTGAGATCCATTTTGATACCGCTCAAAATGATTCGGATCGTGAGTCGGTTTATCGTCTGCGTTACCAGGTGGTTGTAGAACGCGGTTGGGCCACAACCAATGAATTCCCGGACGGCCTGGAGCAGGATCACTTCGATACGAACGCTATTCATATTGTAGGGTGGGATGGAAAAGTATTGGCTGCCACCTCCCGGTTGGTCCTGCCGCGTGCTGGCCAGGTGCTGCCAACCGAAGAAGCTTTTAGCATTCAAATTGAACCCCGCGGCCGCGTCACGGATATGGGGCGCCAGATCGTTGCAAGAGACTAGTCCTCGATACGGCACAAAGTATTTGCAGCTCTTCTTGCCAAAACCTGGCTCGAGATAAGGGCGCTTGGCTACTCACTGGTTTGCGGTGATTTTTCCCCGACTGTTATGCGCTTATATAGAATGATGGGCTTTGATGTTAAACAGCTTGGCCCCACCCGGAAATTTTGGGGTGAAGATCGAGCGCCGATCATTGTGGATATCGCCAATTCTGCTTCTTCTTTAGTTGACCGCTGGGGAAACAAAAGCTCCACACCCTGAAACCAGGCTGTCATGGATCGATGACTAAACTTATCCTGCCGCCCGGTCCAAGATCGGTTCCCTTGTTTGGGAACCTTTTTGCTTTTCGGAAAGATCCCCTTGATTTCCTTTCCATTTGCGCACAGGAATATGGGGACATTTCACATTTTCGGATCGCAAATGTAAATGCTTATTTACTGAGCGACCCTGATTTTATCGAATATGTGCTTGTCCGGAACAGTGCAAATTTCATTAAAGGCAGGGTTTTTCGTTCGAACCATTTATTGCTGGGGAACGGCTTATTGACGAGTGAAGGCGACTTTTGGCGGAGGCAGCGGAGACTTGCCCAGCCTGCGTTTCATCGGGAACAGGTCAATACTTATGCAAAAATAATTACAACCTGTGCCGGGCAAATGATATCAACCTGGAAGGATGGCGATATCCATGATATCTACCAGGATATGAAGCGCCTCGCTTTGGAGATCATCACCAGGATCCTCTTTGATGTGGATATTAATAACGAATCGGACACCGTGGGCAGAGCCTTAAAGGTTGTCTGGCAGGAGTTCACGGCCCGTATACAGAACGGGTTATTAATTCCGGAACAGTTGCCCACCCTCGGAAATATCCGTTACCAGCGTGCGGTCCGTCAATTGGATCGGATCGTGTTTAAGATCATCCAGGAGCGCAGAAATTTGGGTCGGGATGGTAATGATTGTTTATCCATTTTGTTGGCTGCCCAGGATACGGATGGCAGCCAAATGACCGACAAACAGCTGCGCGATGAAGTGATGACTTTGTTCATTGCCGGACATGAGTCGACCGCTTTAGCCCTCACCTGGACCTGGTATTTATTGGCGCAGGATCCTTCGGTTGTTTCTCAATTAAGTAATGAAGTGGATGGGGTCCCGCGTTCACGCCCCCTCGAAATGGATGATCTTCCGCAGCTTCGTTTTACCGAAAGGGTCGTCAAGGAAGCCATGCGATTATATCCACCCGTTTGGGCTATTCCGCGTCAATCCCTGAACGATTGTGAGATTGGTGGCTATAAGATACCTGCCGGCACTTCTTTGACCATCAGTCAATGGGTCATGCACCGCGACCCTCGCTACTTTCCGGAACCGGATAAATTTAAACCTGAACGTTGGGAAAATGATCTTGAAAAACGATTGCCCTCCTTTGTCTATTTCCCCTTCGGGGGTGGGTCGAGGCATTGTATTGCTTATTCGTTGGCTATGGTAGAAGCAGTATTGATCATTGCAATGCTTGCTAAAAACTTCGACTTTACCTTGCTTGCGGGTCATCGAGTGGAGCCTTTTCCGTCAATTACCCTTTACCCGCGTTATGGGCTAAAAGCCAGGATACGCCGCAAAAGGTAGAAGAGTCCACACCGATCTTTTGAAATTCCTTTTCCCTTCCGTTCTTTCGGAATGAAAAAGAAGATTCAAAGAAATAGCGGAACTCATTCAGTGGATATGAATCAGGTTCACTGCCAGTCTCGCCTGCTGTGTATACAGGGATCTTATATCTTGCGAAAAACCAGGGCAGCATTGTGCCCGCCCATCCCCAGGGAGGTGGATACTGCGATGTCCACTTCGGCCTCTTCTGCATGATTCGGAGTGTAATTCAGATCGCAATCCGTATCTGGGTATTCGTAATTGATGGTTGGGGGAATACAGCTCTCCTGAATTACCATGAGGCTGATCAGGGCCTCGATTGCTCCAGCCGCGCCCATCATATGCCCGGTCATCGATTTAGTTGAACTGATCTTCAACTTTCTGGCATGAGTACCAAAGGCTTGCTTAATAGCCTGGGTCTCGACGCGATCATTTAAAAGCGTTCCCGTGCCATGCGCATTCAGATAACCTACCCTATCAGCAGTTATTCCTGCCTGGTGCAGAGAATGCAAAATTGCACGAGCCATTTCTAAACCGCCTTCCGATGGCGCAGCAACATTGGCAGCATCCATGGAAGCACCATATCCGGCGAGTTCGCCGTATATTTTTGCCCCGCGCTGTGTGGCATGTTCGTAGGACTCGAGTATCAGGATTGCCGCCCCTTCACTCAATACAAAGCCATCACGGTCTTTGGCAAACGGACGACATGCGCTGGCCGGATTCTCATTATGGGTGGAAAGTACCCGCATTTGTCCAAAACCGGCAAGGACCGGTGGTACGATACCAGCCTCAGCCCCACCGGCTATGACAACCTCGGCACTCCCTCGGCGAATTAATTCGGCAGCTTCACCCAGGGCTATCGTCCCGCTGGCACACGCAGCTGGAAAGGTGAGGTTTATTGCCCGGGCATCGAATTCGCTTGCGAGTCTGGACGCGATCGAATCGGGTATGGACATCGGAATGAAGAACGGGCTGACCGCACGGGAACCGGATTCGACATAGTCGAGAAACCCTCTGTATAAAGTTCCCCCTCCGCCAATACCGGTTCCGATCGCAATGGCGATTCGACCCCGGTCAGCCGGGAACAATCCTGGACCTGCATCATCTACAGCTTGATGGGCCGCGACCAGGGCTAATTGAACGACTCGATCCAAACGCCTCGCATCCCGGGCATTAAAATAATTTTTTGGATCGAATCTTTTTACTTCCCCGGCAATGCGCGTTTCAAGCCCGGAGGGGTCGAATTGGGTGATCGAAGAGATTCCAGAGACCCCGTGAACTAATGAATTCCAGGTCTCTGTTACATCGTTCCCTACCGGGCTCAGCGCACCCAGGCCTGTGACTACAATACGCTGGGCCTGCGCCATTTAAGGTTAAGCGTTTGTGGAATTATTGCGTAATATCGAACCCGACCAGATCCACCAGATTGGCCCAACAATTGCTCCTGCGCCGGCGGCTAGCAGGAGGATCGGTTGGATCTTTAATATTGTGCCGATCGGGACCAGCAGGAATAAAATCGCCAGCAGGATTCCAAGATAGGGTAGGAACTGGGGGAATTTCGATTGCCGTAATAAAAGGATGTTGAGAACAAGCACCCATAACCCAACCGCGCCATAACCCCACAAACCAAAGAGATCAATACTGCTCTTCCAAACAGCTGCCAACGCTGCTTGGGTGGATGGATCTCCTGCTGCAAAGGTGGTTGCAATTCCTGGAAGCTTTGCAATGCTCAATGTATAACCGACAGCGGTTATTACGAATCCAGCGGACGCCAAATTGCTTGTCCACTTTACCCAGCCCTCCTGCTCGTTTTGAACAAGCGCTGAAAAGGCGGGCACAACTGCTACACCAAGAAAACCGACGAGCGCTTCGATCCAGAAAAAGGTAATTAATAACGATGAATTTTGCGCGAATGCAGGTAAAAATGTGGCAGCCGGAACTTCAGCGCGAAGTTCAGAAGGGAGGAAAACATAGATCGCACTGGAAAACAATTTGGCTATCCCCAATAAAATTGCAAAAGTGCCGCCAAAACGGATGAGCTGATTTTGTTTCATTATTTATTCTCCCTGGAACAAAAATGTGGATAAAGTCTATCGTAATATATTTTACGCGGTTTATTCTTAAAGGCAAGAGCAAATCACATTGCAATTCTCAAATTGAGAAAATTGGTACTACTTCCTGAAACTTCATATAGTCCCTGAAAAAATCTCAACCTCCCCCCTGTACTAAATTGCAGATAAAATTGACCCTGTCTTACAGATTTGCTCGTAACCATTTCGTCTATAAAACAACAGTTGTTCTTGTAGAGTGCTAGCTTTCGGCAGGATCATAAAACTCAAGGAGGAGGCTGATATGAGTCTCGATGCAATTCTCGAAGTCGCGATCGGATTGGTGTTTTCCTGGCTGGTGTTGAGTGCCGCCGCCTCTCAGGTTCAGGAATGGTTCAATAATATATTTCATCTGAGATCGGTCTACCTTGAAAAAGGGATTCTCAACATCCTCGGCGATCAAGCGCTCGTCGATAAATTCTTTCAACACCCTGTCATCCAGGCCCTATGCGAGCAGAACCCGAAAACCGGGAAATTCCTAAAACCCTCATATATTCCGGCTGCAAAATTTGCCCAGGCTGCGTTGGATACCCTGGTATCGTCTGATCTATCAAGTCCAGCCTCCAACCTATCACAGGATCAGATCCAGGCCGCCATCGCTAATCTTAAACAGAATCCTCAATCCCCACAATTGATCGATCATATTTTTCCAAACCTGGAAAACAAACTGCTCACTACTGAATATACGGTTGCCTATACCCAGTCTAAATTAGAACAACAGTTTGATGCCTCCATGGATCGTGCCACGGGTTGGTATAAGCGCAATTCACAGAAGCTGGCCCTCGGGATTGGGATGGTGTTGGCTCTGGCTTTAAATGTAGATACCGTGCAGGTGGCAAACCAGCTTTGGACTCAACCCACTCAGCGTTCCATGCTGGTGTCTCAAGCTCAAAATGGTCCGACTGCCGCTCAGAGTGATAATTTCGTTCAACTGTACAACCAGGCAAAAAATTTCAGTCTGCCCATTGGCTGGGAAACACAACCGGCCGATTGTCAGCAAATTGGTTACATCCCCGGGCGCACGGTATATCCCGGTTTTGGCGCAGCAAACGGTGGTTGCCAGCAAATTGTTAATCTACCCGGTATGAACGATCTCTGGGGCTGGCTTGGAAAGATTTTTGGACTCCTGATAAGCGGTTTCGCAGCTTCACAGGGTGCGCCTTTCTGGTTTAATGCATTGAATAAACTGCTCGGTTTGCGCACATCAGGCCCCGTGCCGCCGCCTGCGCAAACCCAGACCTCATCTGCGCCTGCGCCGATTTCATTTCCACCTACGCCGCCAGCGCCGCCAGACTTGCCGGTCCCTCCTATACCTGCGCCTGATGACTCGCAG
>Ga0326726_10005349_pt1 | contig 11641 bp, 11 predicted proteins | sample MHFenrmetagenome_2_FD_207603 | JGI IMG/M metagenome (GOLD analysis project Ga0326726, IMG submission 207603) | Lab enriched peat soil microbial communities from Michigan Hollow, Ithaca, NY, United States - MHF15MN | ecosystem: Environmental > Terrestrial > Soil > Wetlands > Peat | place: USA...
CTGCATCCGAACAGAGTTCGGCGACCGTCCCGGCAAACGGTGGCACTCCAGCGAATGGTGATGCCACACGCGTGGTGTCTAGTAGGACAGAAATCGAGCAGCAGTCGGCGTACCGACGAGCCATTGAGCTCAAGACACTTGGGCTGGAATCGGATGCTGCGCGCGAGTTGGCTGGGTTGACCGATCGGTATAGCCGAGACCCTGATGCTCTCATGGCGCTTGCGACGATGTTGAACGAGGTGGGTGCCTACCATCATGCACTCCGACTCGCGAGAGCCAGGTTCCGCGATAAATTGGAGCGAACCGGCGGTATCGTCGACCCGTCGCTGTGGAAGGTGGCCTATCCGACAGGCCTTCTTCCCATGATCAAAGGCCAAGGTGTGAGTGGTGTCGACCCCTATCTGGTGGCGGCGATCATTCGGGAGGAGAGTCAGTACGATTGGCAGGCTGTATCGCGGGTCGGGGCAATTGGCCTGATGCAGGTGATGCCGGGAACTGCGAATAATGTGGCGCAGCGGCTTGGGCTTCCCGCTGTAAGTCGGGATGATCTCTTCGATCAAGAGACCAATATTCAGATCGGAGTTCACTACGTCGAACAGTTGCTTGAACAATTTTCAGGGAATGTTGCGTTCGCCATTGCCTCATACAATGCAGGGCCAGTAGTTGTGAAAAGCTGGATTGCGCTGCACCCTGGACGAAGTCAGGATGAGTTCATAGAATTGATCCCGTATCAGGAGACGCGGCAGTATGTGAAACGCGTACTGCGAAGCTACCGAGAATACCTACGGCTAGACAAGGCCTCCTGATGCTATTTCTTGACAAGATCTAGACAAGTTTCTATAGTGCGCCACAACCTGTAGGGGCTTGTTAAGGAAGAGAGTGAGGGCATGGCACTTGATCGATTGGACGCGTTCGAAAATCGCATTAAGGATCTGGTGAAGCTCGTTCAAGAGCTGAAGAAAAAAAACGCAGCGATCGAAGAAGAATTGAAGGTCGTTCGACAGCGACTTGCGGAGAAGGATGATTCGAATCGACGGTGGGAGCAGGAGCGGATTGATATCAAGTCTCGTATAGAAAAAGTCCTCGGCGACATTGAGTTGTTGGAGTGCCTTGAAGAACGCAAGGAGGTGGCCCTTGACTAAGACCATTGATGTGGAAATCTACGGCCAACGGTACGCGATTCGTGGCGAAGCGGACGAAGGCGATGTTCGGCGCCTCGCGAGCTTTGTTGATGGCCAGATGCGCCATCTCGCGGAAGGGATGAATACGACGACCCCTTCAAAACTCGCCGTGCTGACCGCTCTCAATTTGGCCCATCAGTTGTTTGAGCTCGAACGGAAGCGTGCTCAAGGTGAGGCGGATGTCGAGCGTCGGATGAAGTCGCTCATGGAATCGATAGAAGAGCAGGTACCGACCTCGCTCTTTCGCTAGATTCAACTTGCAAAGGGCGATCCCCTTTGTTATCGTGGTTTGTGTGTATCGGGACGTAGTAGATTCTACGAAAGGGATATGATTAGGTCATGCTCGAACCGGTTCAGTGATCCGGGGATACGATGTAGCCATCGCGGAATGGATGTAGGTTCTTGATGCTGGCGAAATTGAGACACTTAGTAGAATGTGTACAAGGGTTCGTCCACCTCATGTATAACTTCTTAGAGATGTTGGGCGAGGTCATAGAGATCATGCTGCCGTCGCGGAGTGCGGTCTATGGAAACAGCCAACGGTTGCTTCCGGTTCGCACGATGAATCCCCTCATGCAGATGAACGCATACCGACGCAGATGGACCTCGTGGGATCTATCCCGCACAGGACATACCCGTCATCTCAATCCAGCAAGGCATCCATCCCTGTGGAGTCCGTACTCGGAATAGGTCTGTAGACCGCGTTTCCGGCTGTCCTTTTCTAGTCCCTCATCTTTCCACTACGCCCCCTTCGCATTCAAGACCGTCAATAACGCTGTATCTAACGAGGCTGGGAAGCAGGGTTCTTCTCATCTCTCGACTGTAAGGGGGGAATCTACATGTCAACCTCAATTATTGCCTATCTGTTGGCAGGACTCGTTGGAGGGCTGCTCGGAATCGGCATTTTTGAGCTGATTCGCCGCTCATCGAGCGTCAAGAAGAAGGCACAGGAAGAGGAGCAATCCCGCCAGGCTATGCAGAACGCTCAGCGGGAGGCGGAGAACATCGTCAAAGAAGCCAAGCTGGAAGCGAAAGACCTTCTGCTGCAATCAAAAATGGAACTTGAGAAGGAACAGAAGGTCAAGCTGGCCGAGTTCGCTGTCGCAGAAAAACGTATGATCCAACGAGATGAGGCACTCGAGAACCGGATCAGTGTGATAGACAAACGGGATAGCGAGGCCCAAAAGCGAGATCTGGAGTTGTCGAAGAGAGAAGAGAAGCTATTGGTGAAGGAGACAGCTTGTGCTCGAGTGGAGAAGGAGCATCGTGAGGCCTTAGAGCGTATTGCGGGGATCACGGCCGACGAGGCAAAGAAGCAGCTGATTCAAGAAATGGAAAGCCAGGCGCGGCTTGAAGCCGTTGGGCATGCCAAGCGGACGCTGGAAGAGGCGCGGGAGAATGCGGAGCGGGAGGCGCGCGAGATCATTACCAATTCAATTCAACGAGTGGTGCGTGACTACGTGTCCGAATCGACGATTTCTGTCGTGCCGATTCCGAACGACGCGATGAAGGGACGGATCATCGGCCGGGAAGGACGCAACATTCGTGCGATCGAAGCCGCAACCGGGATCGACCTCATTATCGATGAGACGCCTGAAGCCGTTATTGTATCGGGCTTTGATCCGTTGCGCCGTGAGATTGCCAAGGTTTCGCTCGAACGGTTGATGCATGACGGGCGCATCCATCCTACGCGGATCGAGGAAATCGTTGAGAAAGTCAAAGTCGACATTGATAAGCTCATGTATGATGAGGCCGAGAAAATCATCTTTGAGTTGGGGCTCTCGGATTTTCATCCGGAGCTGATCAAAGTGCTTGGTCGACTCAAGTACAGAACCAGTTATGGACAGAACAATCTCTATCATTCGCGTGAGGCCGCGTACATTTGCGGCATCATGGCTTCGGAGCTTGGCCTTGACGTGAAGTTGGCGAGGCGGGGGGCGCTTCTGCATGACATCGGGAAAGCCGTTAGTCACGAAGAGGAGGGCCCGCATGCCATGCTAGGTGCTGAGATTGCCAAGAAGTATGGCGAGAGCGAGAAAATTGTGAATGCCATCGCAGGGCACCACGAACAAGTGGAGCCGATCTGTCCTGAATCGGTTTTGGTTGCTGCAGCTGAAGCATTATCCGCAGCCAGACCTGGGGCTAGACGGGAAGCCTTGGAGACCTATGTGAAACGGCTCGAGAAACTAGAGTCGCTTGCTACAACCATCAAGGGGGTGCAGAAGGCCTATGCCATTCAAGCGGGTCGAGAAATCCGCGTCATCGTTCGACAGGAAGACATCACCGATGCCGAGTCATTCCAACTGTCTCGGGACTTGGCGAAGAAGATTGAGCAGGAACTGACCTATCCCGGTACGATCAGAGTAACTGTGATTCGAGAGAGCCGGTATGTGGAGTATGCCAAGTGAAGGTCCTGTTTATTGGTGATATCTTTGGTGAGCCTGGGCGACGAGCTTTGGCCAGGGCTGTTCCCAGGCTGGTCGCTCAGCGGCAAATCGATATCGTGATCGGGAACGGAGAGAATGCGGCCGGCGGGTTTGGCATCACGCCGGAGCTGGCAGAAGAGTTATTCGACCTTGGCCTTGCGGTGATTACGACCGGGAATCACGCGTGGGATAAGAAGGAAATTCTCGACTACTTTCCTCGAGAGCCACGCCTACTGCGGCCGGCGAATTATCCGAGTGGCGTGCCGGGTAACGGAAGTGTGGTGGTCGAGTCGGCCGGCGGAGAACAGCTCGGCGTTCTCCAGTTGATGGGGCGTGCGTACATGCCGACTTTGGACTGTCCCTTTCAGGTGGCCAAAAAAGAATTGGCCGCGCTGAAGAAGCGGACGGTTGCCGTGATTGTTGACATGCATGCGGAGGCAACATCAGAGAAAATGGCGATGGGGCACTATCTGGACGGAGAGGTCGTCGCCGTGGTGGGTACCCATACGCATGTGCAAACGGCCGATGATCAGATTCTTCCGAAGGGGACTGCGTATGTGACCGATATAGGGATGACCGGTCCACTCCATTCTGTAATTGGGGTGAAGAAAGAATTGGCGATCGAAAAGTTCTTGACCGGGATGCCACGGCGCTTTGAAGTGGCATCGGGTCCCTCCGTATTTTGCGCGGTGCTGCTTGAACTTGATGCGCGTCTTGGCAAGGCACTGTCGATCGAACGAATTCGCCTCATCGACTAAAGGAGACCCACCACGAGCCCTTCCGGTTTGTCTGCTTCCCCTGGTCAGGTTACTCCTCCGAAGCGGATTTTAACGGTCTCGGAGCTGACGGGGCTGCTTCGCACTTCGATCGAAGAACAATTCTCCGAAGTCTGGTTGGAAGGCGAACTCTCCAATCTGCGTGCACCAGGATCGGGACACGTCTACTGCACCCTCAAGGACAAGACAAGTCAAATTCGCGCGGTGCTGTTCCGATCCAGCGCGGTGCGGTTGCGTTTTGTCTTGCAAGAAGGGCTGCAAGTGCTCGTGCGGGGGCGGCTCACGGTCTACGAACCACGCGGAGAGTATCAGATCGTACTCGACACGGTGGAGCCAAAGGGAGTTGGCGCGCTACAGCTGGCCTTTGAACAATTAAAAGCACGATTAGCGGCGGAGGGGCTGTTCGATCAAGAAAAAAAGAAGTCGATCCCGGCATTTCCTCGTACAGTGGGTGTTGTCACATCGCTAACCGGGGCAGCCATTCGAGATATCCTATCCGTTCTTCAGCGACGCTGGCCGACGCTCCATATTCTTATCGCACCGGTTCAAGTCCAGGGGGAGAGTGCTGGGCGTCAAATCGCTGGTGCGCTATCCGCCTTGAACGAACTGGATTTTGTGGATGTCATCATTGTCGGGCGAGGCGGAGGATCGTTGGAAGATCTCTGGAGTTTCAACGAAGAGATCGTGGTGCGGGCCATTGCAACTTCCCATGTTCCAGTGGTGTCGGCTGTCGGCCATGAAATCGATGTGACGCTTGCCGACTTCGTCGCCGATCTCCGAGCGCCGACGCCGTCGGCGGCAGCGGAGGCTGTGGTTCCGGTGTTGGCTGAGACCGTGGAACGAATGCGGGAGTTGAGGGTCCGCTTGGGACAGGTGATGCTCCGGCATTGTGCCTTCGAGCGGCAGCGGCTCGATGCCGGAATTCGAGGGGTAACAGATGTACGCGTGCGCCTTCAGGACGCGGCACAGCGGACCGATGATGTGGTGGATCGATTGCGCGAGATAGTCCAACAACTGCTCACGTCTGGGCGTGAACGGCTTCACGGGGCGCAGCGCGATCTATCCGGTCTCAATCCTATTCTTGCGATCAAGCAAGGTTTGGCGACAGTCCCGCAACTCTCGAAGCGTCTTGAAGGGCAGATGGGCGTAGTATTGGCGCAGCATCGTCACCGGATCCATGCCACGCTTGCACAGCTCAATACCCTGAGTCCCTTGGCGATTCTTGGACGTGGCTACAGTATTCTTCAAACGGTCCCGGCCGGTCAAATTCTTCATCGCGCGAGCGACGTGGAGGTTGGACAGGAGTTGGAGGCTCAATTAGCCACTGGGCGATTGGGCTGCGTAGTCACGCGCGTATTCGATGATTCCTCAGTTTGAAATCGCGGTGCGGTCGAGTATAATGGGCCTCCACCGATATAACTATTTAAAGCGAGGCGTATTGTGGCAGCGGTGAAGTTTGAACAGGCAATGGCACGGTTGGAAGCCATTGTGGGAGAGTTAGAAAAAAGCGATCTCCCTCTAGATGAGTCGCTCAAGATCTTTGAAGAGGGCATTCGCCTTTCAAAGAATTGTCTCAAGATTCTTGAGGAGGCCGAACATAAAGTAGAAGTGCTTGTGCAAGATAAGAACGGCAAGAAACGAATCCACGCCTTCTCTCCAGACGACGCAGCGGATGAACCGTCTTCCTAGCTTCTCGAGTACAGGCCTCTATTTCCATCCACGTCCTGATGAGTGGTTTCCCTAGTCGATATGGCTACCCTTCCTCGTGTTCACAAAGAACGGTTGGACCGTGTGCTTGCAGCCCAGGGTTTGGTACCCAGTCGGGAAGCCGCAGCCAGAACCGTCTTGGCAGGCGGGGTATCGGTTGATGGGATTATGGTGGACAAGCCAGCGAAGTTGGTGCCGCTGGATGCGCGAATCGAGATCGTACAGCCTGCATTGTTTGTCAGTAGATCGGGTGACAAATTGGCTGCAGCCCTTGATGCCTTTCATATTGACCCGAGAGGGACAATCGGTTTGGATGTGGGGTGTTCAACCGGTGGGTTTACCGATTGTTTGTTGCAACGAGGAGCCACCCGTATCTATGCCATCGACGTGGGGTATGGACAGTTTGAGTGGAGGCTCCGTAAGGATTCGCGTGTTGTCTTGCTCGAACGGACCAACATTCGGTATGTTGACCGTGCAGCGGTCCCTGAGCCGATCGACCTGGCAGTGATCGACGTGTCGTTTATTTCTCTGACCCTGGTATTGCCCCCGGTCGTCCATCTACTCAATAGTTCCGCAGTAGTCGTGGTATTAGTGAAGCCACAGTTTGAAGTCGGTAAGGGTCAGGTAGGACGAGGGGGGATCGTCCGAGATGATGCGCAGCGCGAGGCGGTGACTGAGAAGGTCATCGCCTGTGCTGCCAGTTTGGGGCTTCAGTTGAAAGGTGTGCTGGATTCTCCCGTGAGAGGGCGAAAAGGGAATCGGGAGGTTCTTGTTGGATTTGTCCGCGAGGTAACAGCCTGACCGTGTGGGTAGTGGACAGGTGATGGCACGAATTCATAGGCGCTGGGAGCATGCATGAAAGTACTCGTGACCGGAGGTGCCGGCTTTATCGGGTCGCATTTAGTCGATCGTCTTGTTCAAGAAGGGCATGAGGTTGTTATCGTAGACAATCTGTCCACGGGGAAGCGACGAAACCTCAATCGTGCCGCTCGTTTCTACAAGCTGGATATTCAGAGTTGGCGACTTGAACGTGTGTTTCGCAACGAGAGACCCAATATTGTCATGCATCTTGCTGCACAGATGGATGTGCGGAAATCTGTGGAAGATCCAATTTTTGATGCCCAGGTGAATGTCCTTGGGATGCTGAACGTATTGCAGCAAGCAATCAAGCACGGTGTGCGAAAGGTGGTGTTCTCTTCATCCGGTGGGGCCATCTACGGCGAACAGGAAATCTATCCTGTCCCCGAGTCCCATGTCACCAGACCGCTGTCGCCGTACGGCATCAGCAAGCTGTGCGGGGAGCAGTATCTTTCCTATTATCAACGAGTGAGCGGACTTCAAATAGTGAGCCTGCGCTATGCCAATGTCTATGGTCCACGTCAAGATCCTGATGGAGAGGCCGGCGTGGTCGCGATCTTTATTCAGAAGCTGCTGAATAACGAGCAAGCGATCGTCAATGGGAATGGGCGGCAAACGCGAGATTTCATCTATGTCGAAGATGTCGTCGAGGCAAACCTTGCGGTGATGGGTCAGGAAACACAAGGGACGTATAATGTCGGAACGGGGGAAGAAACCTCAATCAACGATTTGCTCAGGATCTTAATCGCGCACACGAATTCGACATGCAAGGAAATTCATGGGCCAGCTAAAATTGGTGAACAGGTACGGAGCGTGATTGACTCGAACAAGCTTCGTCAGGAATTGTCGTGGGAGCCAAGAATTGAACTCAGTGAAGGGCTCAAGCGCACCGTCGACTATTTCCGCGAGCGGATGCGCTAAAATCGACTGTCCCGTGGAGACGGGGTGGAGTGCACATGTACTATGGGCCTTGGCGGAGGCTGGGTTAATATCGAGGGACAGTTCCATCCACCTGGATTGACCAGGCATCAATTCCGCCCACCAAATTCTTTACATTAGGGAATCCCTGTTGAAGCAAGAAATTTGTCGCATCAGCGCTTCTCATGCCATGGTGGCAGATGGCGATAATCTCTGAGTCGCGGTTCAACTGAGCAAGTGATTGGGGGATAGTTCCGAGGGGAATTAGGATTGAGCCATTCAGCTTTGCAAGGGAATACTCCCATTCCTCTCTCACATCAAGAAGGACTAGTTTGTCGCCTTTATCAAGGCGTGCTTTCAGTTCTTTTGGAGAAATGACGAACCCCATCAAGTGTCCTCCTTGCTAGAGGTCACTATGATATGTGAGGGGTGAAAAGCTTGTCAACGAGCCTAATGGTGTCTTCAGTTTGGCCGTTTCTCAGATTGAGAGTGGATAACTTATTAAGGTCCCATCCCTTTGGATCAGGAATGTGAGACGACAAAAAATGTACATTTTTGTCAACTCTTGTCTTTATGAAGCTTTATGGCGATACAGTTTGATATGAAAAAGAGCCGACAAAGGTTAGATCGTGAGCATAACATCATAAGATATTGATAAGTTGTAATAATCATGCGATTGCGTACGTAGTAGGCCCAGAAATTGCTTTACCTTTCGGCTATCAAGCGAGAATGGTAGGGATCATTGCGGGCAGAAAGGTTGTTTTACTACACATGGCCCGGCCCCTCTTGAAGAAATCAGTAGGGCAAGTTCTTGTTATCTTGGTTACCACAGAAAATAGGCAAGAAGCGGTAAGGATTGGCGAAGAAATGGTGAATGCAAAGCTGGCTGCCTGTGCGAATGTCATCTCGGGGATTCAATCGATTTATCGTTGGAAGGGAAAAGTTGTCAAGGCACAAGAAGTTCTTCTCATATTGAAATCCACCAAACCTCGGTATCGTGCACTCGAAAAAGCGATCAAGGCGATACATACGTATGAAACTCCTGAAATTATCGCATTGCCGGTTAAGGAAGGCCTTGATCGATATATTGGGTGGGTACAAAGTGAGACCCACAGCTAATTGGGTACTGAAGGAGTATTTTTAATACCAAAATGAGGGGTTGACTGAAGCGATCTGGATCGATACACTCGCCAGGAATTAAATTAGTAGGAACTGAAGCCGCCCACTCGGCAAGGGGTGAGAATCATGGGACAAGTGAACGGCGCAGAAGATAGCGATGCCTATACAGTCGTGATCTTTCGTGGCTCAACAGCCAAGCCACTGCGGTTTAGTTTTGCTCGCAAACTTGTCAGTAAGCTATTGATTGTAGGAGCCATTTTTGCTCTAGCCAATGTTCTTGTCATCGCGCACTACGTGATTAGAACCGGCGAAGTCTGGGAGCTCTCAGCGTTCCGTGAAGAAGCCATGAACGCACGGGAACAGACGGGAGCATTTGCGGGTGCCGTCGACGATTTGAAGAAGCGTTTGATGAGTATGAAGGAGGTCAATCAACGGCTTCGTGTCATGTTGGGGATCGAGAACCCGAAAGCAGGGGATATAGTTAATGGTCGAGGGGGTGTGGATGTTCCCATTCCCGATGGCCATTCCCTTCTTACATCTGAGAATATGTCTAAGAATGACGGTGAAGGTCAGTACGTCAGATCGGTGGAAACTGGTCAAAGTGCTGCGCTAGTTGACCACACGAGCCCATCTACCGGTTCGAGCGGTCTCACTGAGGAGGAAGTGATTGCCTCAATCAAGGAGGGAATAGATTGGCTGTCGAAGGAGGCAACGATCCAAGAACAATCGCTTCAAGAGTTGTCCTTGGCTGCCGAACACAAGTCTTCTCGGTGGGCGGCAACCCCATCCATTTGGCCAGTGAAGGGATGGGTTACCTCTGGGTTTGGGCCAAGGGTTTCCCCATTCACCGAAAAACCCACGTGGCATGACGGGTTGGATATTGGAGCTGCTGCCAATGCGCCAGTTCAGGCTTCGGCTCAAGGACGAGTCACAGCGGTCGGCTTCGATCCGAAGCTGGGAAATCTCGTGAAAGTCGACCATGGATTTGGCATTGAAACTCTGTATGGCCACCTAGCCAAGGCACTTGTCAAAGAGGGGCAGCGCGTGAAGCGGGGAGAAGTCGTGGGCTTAGTCGGTAGCACTGGACTAGCCACGGGGCCCCACTTGCACTACATGGTCAAGCTTCATGGCCAAGCGCTAGATCCCGTAAAGTACATCCTCGAATAGCTCGTTAGTTTTCCTGCTTCGCTCACCGGCGCGTCATCAACCGACTTGGTTTCATGGCGTAGTCAGACTGAAATCACCCCTCCGATCCAACGACACCCACCGAATCGACTCAATTCTTGTGCTATACTGCCGCGCCACTCAGGCGGTAGAGTTCAGGCCGTTACTCGACCTATGACAGATATTGAGATCAACCGATCAGTAAAGGCGCGTCCCCTTCAGGATGTTGCTGATCAGCTTGGCATCCAGGCCAGCGAGCTACTTCCGTATGGAAAACTGAAGGCGAAGGTTTCGCTTGACGTAGTTGAGCGGCTTCATGCTTCCCCACTCGGCAGGTATGTACTCGTGACTGCTATCAATCCGACACCGCTCGGGGAAGGCAAGACGACAACGTCCATCGGGCTTGCCATGGGTCTTTCCCGCCTCGGCCATCGAACAGCCGTCACGCTTCGGCAGCCTTCATTGGGGCCGGTTTTTGGGATCAAAGGGGGAGGAACAGGAGGAGGAAGGGCGCAAGTCCTTCCGATGGAAGAAATCAACCTCCACTTGACCGGCGATGCCCACGCCGTATCCGCCAGTCACAATCTCTTGTCCGCATTTGTCGATAATCATCTCTTTCACGGGAATGCGCTTCAAGTAGATCGAAATCGAATCACCTGGCCACGGACATCAGGAGTCAGCGATCGGGCATTACGGCAGATCTCGCTGGGAGAGGGGGCTGCTGGCCGCACGGGTCAGTTTGTAATTACCGAAGCCTCCGAAGTCATGGCGATGCTCGCTTTGGCTTCGAGTCAGGCCGATCTGAGACACAGGCTCGGCCAGATCTTGGTTGGCTTTACAACGGATGGTGAGCCGGTGTGGGCAGAAGAGTTCGGATGTGCCGGGTCCATGGCGGTCTTGCTTAGAGAGGCCTTGTTACCTAACTTGGTTCAGACGCTGGAGGGAACACCAGCATTCGTACATACCGGTCCTTTCGGTAATATCGCCCATGGGAACTGTTCGATTCTTTCCGATGCTATCGCATTACGTTGTGCAGACTATGTCGTTACAGAGGCTGGATTCGGGAGTGATCTCGGGGCAGAGAAATTTTTCAACATCAAGTGTCGCCTCTCGGGATTTAAGCCGGCGGCGGCAGTAGTGGTCGCTACACTTCGCGCACTCAAGCTTCACGGTGGCGGGGGAACAGTCAAGGTTGGAGTCCCGCTTTCGGCGGGGCTTACTGGGCCTAATCAGGAGGCGTTGGCAAAAGGCTTTGCGAACTTGGAACAGCATATTGCGAACGTGAAAGCCCATGGGGTCCCAGTGGTGGTGGCGGTCAATGCCTTCGTCGATGACCCGGTGGCTGAGCTGGAATGGGTTCGAGAGCGGTCCAAAGAGGTTGGTGCGGTGGGTGCCGCTGTCTCAACCCATTGGGCCGATGGCGGCAAAGGGGCCGAAGAGTTGGCGAAGGCTGTGGTCAAAGCCACAGAGAAAACATCTACATTCAGGCATC
>Ga0326726_10005350_pt1 | contig 11637 bp, 11 predicted proteins | sample MHFenrmetagenome_2_FD_207603 | JGI IMG/M metagenome (GOLD analysis project Ga0326726, IMG submission 207603) | Lab enriched peat soil microbial communities from Michigan Hollow, Ithaca, NY, United States - MHF15MN | ecosystem: Environmental > Terrestrial > Soil > Wetlands > Peat | place: USA...
CAACGCGGCCGATCCGCACGTCATCGAGATGACGCGCGAACCGGAGCCGGCGTCCATGGTCAGCGGCAAGATGGCGGGCGCCGGCGTCGGGTACGTCCGCGTCGCGGCCATCGGCGCGACCTCGGCGGCGCAGGTTAAATCGCAGATTGCCGACCTCACCAAGGGTGGGGCGACGAAGTTGGTCGTCGACGTCCGGCGGGCCGTGGGCGGCTCGCTCGACGATGGACTGGCGCTCGCGCGGCTGTTCGTGGGGAAGGGCACGCTGGCGATGCGCGAGACGAAGAGCGGCCCGCGCGAGACGATCGCGGCGGGGGCCGGCGACGGTTCCATCACGCTGCCGATGGTCCTGCTGATCGACACCGGCACGTCAGGCGCGTCGGAGTTGTTCGCGTCGGCGCTGGCCGGCAACCAGCGCGCCGACCTCATCGGCGAGCGCACCATCGGGCGTGCGGCCTTGCAGAAGCTGGTGAAGCTGCCCGATGGCGCCGCGCTGTGGCTCTCGACGACCCGCTACCTCACGCCGGCCGGCACGCCGCTGCACGAGAAGGGCCTGGAACCGACAGTGCCCGTTGACGAACCCGACGTCGAGTTCGGCCAGCCGGCGCCCGCGGCCGATCCGGTTCTGGACAAGGCCCTGGCGCACCTCAGCGCGAAGAAAGCCGCCTGAGTCTGGTATACTGGTCGTTCGTCTAACGCCTGTATTTTGCAGGAGATGTAGGCGCGTAGCTCAGAGGTTAGAGCGCCTGCTTGACACGCAGGAGGTCGGTGGTTCGAGTCCACCCGTGCCTACCATTCGACTCGCCCTGAGCGACAGTCGAAGGGCTCGCTCATGGCAAGCCCGCCGCGGTTTCTGTTAAGCAATGAGTCAGGTCACGATCACCCTTCCGGATGGATCGAGCCGCAGTTTGCCTGCGGGGGCACCCGTCCGCGACGTCGCGGCGAGCATCTCGCCGCGTCTGGCCGACGCCGCGCTCGCGGGCGTCGTCGACGGGAAGCTCGTGGACCTGGCGTATCCGCTGACCCAGGACGCGTCGGTGCGCATCGTCACCGATCGCAGTCCCGAGGCGCTGCCGCTCTACCGGCACAGCACCGCGCACCTGCTGGCCGCCGCCGTGACGCAGATGTTCCCCGGCGTGCAGTGCGGCATCGGCCCGGCGACCGACGAAGGCTTCTTCTACGACTTCGTCGTCCCGCGCCCGTTCGTCCCCGAGGATCTCGAGGCGATCGAAAAGAAGATGCACGAGCTGGCGTCGCAGGATCTGATCTACGAGCGCCAGATGTGGCCGCGTGAAAGGGCGAAGGAATTCTTCGCGAAGCGCGGTGAACCGCTGAAGGTGCAGCTGATCGACGAGAAGACGGAAGGCCAGTCGGAGGTCTCCTGCTACACGATCAAGGATCCGGAGACCTTCATCGACTTCTGCGTCGGGCCGCACGTGCCGTCGACCGCCAAGCTGAAGGCGTTCACGCTGCTCACGACGTCGAACGCGTACTGGAAGGGCGACGCGCGCAACCAGCCGATGCAGCGTGTCTACGGCACCGCGTTCCTGTCGGAAAAGGAACTGAAGGCGCACCTCACACAGGTCGAAGAAGCGAAGAAGCGCGACCATCGCAAGCTCGGCCGCGAGCTCGGGCTGTTCACGTTCCATCAGTGGGCGCCCGGCGCCGCGTTCTGGCAGGACAAGGGCACGCGGCTCTACAACACGCTCGCGGACTACATGCGCGGCGTGCTGATCCCGAACGGCTACGTCGAAGTCAAAACGCCGCTCGTCTACAACAAGGCGCTGTGGGAGACGTCGGGCCACTGGGCGCACTATCGCCAGAACATGTTCCTCATCGAGTCCGAGAACGAGCAGATGGGGATGAAGGCGATGAACTGCCCCGGGCATTTCCTGCTCTACTCGACCGGCGTGCACAGTTACCGCGAGCTGCCGCTCCGTTACCACGAACAGACGCCGCTCCATCGGAACGAAGCCTCGGGTGTGCTCGCTGGACTGACACGCGTTCGCCAGTTCTCGCAGGACGATGGGCACTGCTTCGTCATGCAGGAGCAGATCGGCGCCGAAGTCGAGCATCTCCTGGGCCTCATCCGGCGCGTGTACGGCGATTTCGGTCTCGAGTACACGGCGAAGCTCGCCACGCGGCCGCCCGAATTCCTGGGCGAGGCCGCGACGTGGGACTCGGCCGAGGCCCAGCTCACGTCGGCGCTTGAGACGGCCGGCCAGGCGTACACGCTGAATGAAGGCGACGGCGCGTTCTACGGACCGAAGATCGACTTCGACATCACGGACGCGATCGGCCGCAAGTGGCAGTGCGCGACGATCCAGCTCGACTACAACATGCCGGAGCGTTTCGACCTGAAGTACGTCGGCGCGGACAACACCGAGCACCGTCCGGTCGTGATCCACCGCGCCATTTTCGGCAGCTTCGAGCGGTTCATCGCGATCCTGATCGAGCACTACGCCGGGGCGTTTCCGCTCTGGCTGGCGCCGGTCCAGGCCACGGTCCTGCCGATTGCGGATCGTCATCTCGACTACGCGCGGTCCGTGCAGGGCCGGCTGCAGGCCGCCGCCCTGCGCGTGGAAGTCGACGACCGGCAGGAAAAGATCGGATATAAGATTCGAGAGGCCCAGCTGCAGAAGGTGCCGTACATGCTCGTCGTGGGCGACCGCGAAGCAGCCGAGGGGACGGTGTCGGTGCGGACGCGCGCCGGCGGCGATCAGGGCGCGAGCCCGGTCGACGGTTTCATCGCGTCGGCGCGTGACGAAGTCGCGCGCAAGCAGTAGGCAGGCAACGCAAGGAGGCTCTTATCGCTTTCGACAGAAGTCCCCGGCGTGATGACCGTACGCGGGTCAACGAACGCATCCGGGTCCGCGAAATCCGCGTGATAGACGACACGGGCGCGCAGCTCGGCATCATGCCGCCGCCGCAGGCGCTGGCGATTGCGAAGCAGAAGGGGCTCGACCTGGTCGAGATCTCGCCGACGGCCGTGCCGCCGGTCTGCCGCATCATGGACTTCGGGAAGTACCAGTACCAGGAACAGAAGCGCGCGCGCGAGGCGCGCAAGCATCAGAAGGTCATCGAGGTCAAAGAGATCAAGTTCCGGCCGAAGGTCGACGAACACGACTACCAGTTCAAGAAGAAGCACATCGAGCGCTTCCTTGAGGACGGCGACAAAGTGAAGGCGACGATCTTCTTCCGGGGCCGCGAGATGGCCCACCCCGAAATCGGACGCCGGATTCTGGAGCGCTTGATCGACGAGCTCCGCGACGTCGCGATGGCCGAGACGACGCCGAGGATGGAGGGCAACCAGATGCACACCATCCTCACGCGGAAGCCGCAGAGCGGCGGTGGAAAAGCCAAAGCGGCGGCGACGAGCGCCGCCCGATAGCGAGACGATTGAGGAACCAATGCCGAAGAAGTTGAAGATCAAGACGCACCGCGGCGCCGCCAAGCGCTTCAAGCGGACCAAGAACGGAAAGTTCCTTCGTGGCAAAGCGTTCAAGCAGCACATCCTGAGCAGCAAGACCACGAAGCGGAAGCGCGGTCTCCGGGGCACGTCCACGGTCGCGGCCGTCGACACGCCGAAGATCGCGCGGATGCTGCCGTATAGATAAACAATCAGATTTCAGATTTACGAGTTCAGATTTCAGATTCTGAATCTCACAGCCAATCTGAAATCTGAATTCTGAAATTTCGAGGAGCCATCGATGCCACGAGTAAAACGAGGAACAGTCCGTCGGGCCAAGCGCAAGAAGCTGCTGGGCCTGGCAAAAGGCTATTACGCCAACAAGAGCAAGCTGTATCGCGCGGCGAAAGAGTCGGTCGACACCGCGCTGAAGTACGCGTTCGTCGGCCGCCGCCGCAAGAAGCGCGACTTCCGCCGGCTGTGGGTCATCCGGATCAACGCCGCCGCGCGCGAGAACGGCCTTACCTACGGCCGGCTCATCAACGGCCTGAAGAACGCCGGCGTCACGCTGGACCGCAAGAGCCTGTCCGAGCTCGCCATCGCGAGCCCCGCCGCGTTTGCCAAGCTCGCGGCGCAGGCCAAGGGCGCGGCCAAGGGCGCGCGCGCATAGAACGCTCGAGTCGGGAGTCGGTAGTCGATAGTCGGTAGTCAGACTAGACTACCGACTACTGACTCACGACTCCCGACTATGTCCGAACTCCTTCCGAGCTCAGAATCCGTCACCGCTCTCGTCGCCCAGTTCGAAACGGAACTGGCACAGGCGAAGTCCGCCCGCGAGGCGCAATCGGTCCGCGATCGCTATCTCGGCCGCAAGAACAGCGTCGTCTCGGGCTGGATGCAGCTCATCGCGACGGCCCCCGTCGATCAGAAGAAGAACATCGGCCGCTACGCGAACGAGTTGAAGCAGGCTGTCGAAGCGCGTTGGGCGCAGTACTCCGCGACTGCCCCTGAGGCCGCGCCGGCCGGTGCGGTCGACGTCACGCTGCCGGGACGCGTCCCCGCGCTCGGCCATCGCCATCCGCTGACGATCGTGCGCGATCGACTCGAGGAAATCTTCACGCGCATGGGCTTCACCGTCGTCGAAGGACCCGAGGCTGAGGACGAGTGGCACTGCTTCGACGCGCTCAACATGCCGGCCGAGCATCCCGCGCGCGACATGCAGGACACTCTGTACCTCGCAACGCCGATCAAGGGCGAATCGGGCCGCCCCGACGACCTGCGGACCCTGCTGCGCACGCACACTTCGTCGATTCAGATCCGGCACATGCAGGCGCACCAGCCGCCGATCCGCATCGTCGCCCCCGGCCGGGTGTATCGCCGAGACGACCTCGACCTGACGCACTCGCCTGCCTTCGGGCAGATCGAGGCGCTGGTCGTCGGCGAGGGCATATCACTCGCTGATCTCAAGGGCACGCTGCTCGCGTTCGCGCAGCAGATGTTCTCGCCGACGAGCCGCATCCGGTTCCGCCCAAGCTTTTTCCCGTACACCGAGCCCAGCGCTGAAATCGACCTCAGCTGCTGGCAGTGCGACGGCGCGGGCTGCGCGATGTGCAAGAAGACCGGCTGGATCGAACTCGGCGGCTGCGGCATGGTGCACCCGGCGGTCTTCGAGGCGGTGGGCTACGACGCCGAGCGCTACACAGGCTTCGCGTGGGGCATCGGCATCGAGCGCGTCGCCATTCTGCGGTACCAGGTGGAAGACATCCGGCTGTTCTACGAGAACGACTTGAGGTTCCTGGAACAGTTTCCGTACTGAATTGGGGCATTGAGTCATCTGGTTATCGGGTCATTTATGCGCCTCATTTGACCAATCCCAATGACCCAATAGCCAGATGACTCGATGAACAAATTGACATGCGCCTAGTCACTTCGTGGTTGCGTGAATTCGTCGACGTGAAGGCTTCGGCGGAAGACATCGCCGCGACGCTGGGACTGCGCGGATTCGAAGTCGCGTCGATCGAACCGCTGTCGGACGGCGACGCCGTGATCGACTTCGAGATCACCGCGAATCGGCCCGACTGCCTGAGCGTCCTCGGCCTCGCGCGCGAGGTCGCGACAGCGTACGACCTCCCCATCACGATGCCGTCGGCGGACGCCGGCGCGAAGACCCGGCTCGCGTCGCTGCCGACCGGCGAGTCGGATCGGCTGAAGGTCGCGCTCGAGGACGATGAGCTCTGCCCGCGATACGCGGCGGCCATCGCCGACGTGAAGATCGGCTCGTCACCGGCGTGGATGACCGCGCGGCTGCAAGCCGCGGGCGTGCGCCCCGTCAGTTCGATCGTGGACGTCACCAACTACGTGAATCTCGAGATCGGCCAGCCGATGCACGCCTTCGACCTCGCCACGCTTGCCGGCGCCGAGATTCGTGTGCGCCGCGCAAAACCCGGCGAGACGATCACGACGCTGGACGGCATCCACCGGACACTCGAGCCCGACATGCTCGTCATCGCCGATCGGGATCGCGCGCAGGCCATCGCCGGCGTGATGGGCGGCGCGGCGTCGGAAGTCTCCGACGCGACAACGCACGTGGCCTTCGAGAGCGCGTACTTCAAGCCGGCGTCCGTCCGCCGGACGAGCAAACGGCTCGGCCTGAAGACCGAAGCATCGTCGCGTTTCGAGCGTGGCGCCGATCCCGGAGCGCAGGCCATCGCGATTCAGCGCGCGGTCGCGCTGATGGAACAGATTGGCGCCGGCACACCGCTCGGTCCCATCGTCGACTGCGCGGCGCGTCAAGCGCAGCCGAGGCGCCTGCATCTGCGTCGCGAGCGGCTCGCGCGCCTGCTGGGCGTGTCCGTGCCGGACGCGGACGTCGAGCGGATCCTTCGGAGCCTCGGACTCGAGGTGACGCGCGCGGCCGACGGCTGGGACGCGATCGCGCCGACGTTCCGCGTCGATCTGCTGCGCGAAGTGGATCTCATCGAGGAAGCGGGCCGTCACTACGGCTTCGACAAGCTGACGACGACGTTCCCGGTGATGACGCAGCCGGCCCCGGCGCCGGACGTACGCATTCCGCGCGACCAGACAGTCCGGCGCGTGCTCACGGCCGCAGGATTGTCGGAGGCCGTGACGTTCGGCTTCATCGAAGCCAAAGCGGCGGAACTGTTCGCCCCGACGGCGCCGGTGCCTCCGATCGCGGTGGCCAACCCGCTGTCGGGCAAGTTCGACACGCTGCGGCCGTCGCTGCTGCCGGGGCTCGTCGACGCCGTCGCGCACAACCGGCGTCATGGCCGGCGCGACGTGCGGCTGTTCGAAATCGGCGCGCGCTTCGCGTCCGACGGCGAGACACGGGGCGTGGCGATCGCGTGGACCGGCGGCGGCGCAGCCGAACACTGGTCGACGCCCACGCGCGAGGTCGATTTCTTCGACGCGAAAGGCGCGGCCGAGCAACTGTGCGGCGTCCTCGGCGTGCCCGTCCGCTTCGAGCCGCTCCGCGAGCCGTTCCTGGTCGCAGGTCAGGCTGCCGCGGTCGTCGCCGCCCAGGCGACATCACACCGAGGTGCGGACGGATCCGGGCGCGGCGCGGCGATCGGCCTTGTTGGCCTGCTCGCACCCGCCGTCGCCGATGCGCGCGGACTGCCCCGTCAGGATCGCGTATTCGTCGCCGAGCTGAACCTCGACCGCCTCGCGCGCGCGCGCGTCGACGCGGGCGACGCCACGCGTCCGCTGCCGCGGCATCCGTTCGTCGTTCGCGATCTGTCGATCGTCGTCTCGGATGCCTTGCCTGCGGAAATCATTCGTGGCACCATTCACGCGGCCGGGCGGCAGACGGCGGCCCCGCTGACGGCCGTGAGCTTCTTCGATCGGTATAAGGGCAAGGGCGTGCCGGACGAAGCCGTCAGCGTGTCGGTGCGCCTCACGTTTCAGGCGCCGGATCGCACGCTGACCGACGCCGAGATTCAGCAGAGTGTGGACACGATTCTTGCGGCGCTCGTGCGCGAGCACGGCGCCAGGCAACGATGAATTTGGACATTGAGTCATCTGGTTCTCGAGTCATTTGAATGTTCAATCTACTCAATCCAAATGACCAGATAACCAGATGACTCAATGACCAAATTCGAGGATCCCCTATGGCGAAGACATCCCGGAGCGTCGAACTGGAACCCATCGACCGTCTCGAAGAGAAGGTCAAGCTGCTCGTGGGCCTCGTCGAACGGATGAAAGCCGAACAGGCGCGCGCCGCTGAAGAGCATCAGCGCCTCACGCGCGAGGTCGAGTCGCTCCGCGCGCGGCTGGCGGCGACCGACAACGTCTCGTCGGAACTGACGACGCTGAAGGAAGAGCGCGACGTGATCCGCACGCGCGTGACGGAGATGCTCGAGCAGATCGAGGCGCTGAATCTATGAGCCGTCGGCTGTCAGCAGTCGGCTGACAGCCGGGAGCTACCCCATGTCCGAAGAGCGAGTCATTTCTGTCGAGATCGACGGGCAGCGGTACCCGATCCGCAGCACGCTCGATCCCGACTACGTCGCGCAGCTGGCGGCGTACGTGGATGGCAAGATGCGGGCCGCCGCTGATTCGGCCCCGACCGGCGATTCGTTGCGGCTCGCCGTCCTGGCGGCGCTCAACATCGCCGACGAGCTCTTCCGCAGCCAGGACGTCAACCGCCTGCGCGACGGTGAGCTGGCCGAGCGCGCCGGCGAGCTCGAGCGCCTGCTCGACCGCGTGCTGATGGCCGGTTAGAAACCGAACCCGGAACCCTGAAACCCGCTCCGCCTTGAACCCGTCCTCCCTTCCGACTAAGATTCCTTACAGAAGTTCGGGTTCCCTGCTTTGCGCGTGATGGCGGTAGGCTCGTTTGAGCCAACGTTTCATCAAAGTGAGTCGCGACGCCGCGTGGTGTGCATGCCTCTGTAACGAGGAAGCCTGAAGCGCGGCTTTTTTGAGCGGTTCCACCTGCTTACGCAGGTTCATCGACCTCCCCACACGGCAAAGCGGGGTTTTTCTATCAACCGCGTGTCTCGCCCGGTTCCGGGAAAGGACTACGCGTGCAACAGATATTCGTCAGCCTGATCGTCCCGGCTATCGTGACCGCGATCGTCGCGGCCACGTCTTTCGGGATCTGGGTCGCCAACCGCAAGCGCCTCGCGGCCGAAACCGTCGGCCGGGCCGAAGAGCAGGCGCTCCGCATCGCGAAGGACGCCGAGCGCGACGCCGAGAGCCGCAAGAAGGAGGCGCTCCTCGAAGCCAAGGAGCGCGCCCACGAGCTGCTGATGGACGCCGAGCGGCAGGCGCGTCAGGAGCGCCAGCAGGCGGCCAGCCTCGAACAGACGCTCAACAAGCGCGACGCGGCGATCACCGAGCGCCAGGCCTCCATCGAGCGTCTGGAGCGGGAGCTGAACGCGCGCGATCGGGCGCTCAGCGAGCGCGAGAAGACCGCGGCGACCGCGGCCGCGAAGTACGAGCAGCTCGTGGCCCAGCAGAAACACGAGCTGGAGCGGGTCGCCGGCCTGACCGCCGACGAAGCGAAGGACATCCTCATCAAGCAGATCGAGGGCGAGGCGCGCCACGATTCCGCCAACCTCCTCAAGCGCCTCGACGCCGAAGCGCGCGAGGTCGCCGTCGACCGCGCCAAGCAGTACATCACCGAAGCCATTCAGCGCTGCGGCGCCGAGCACGCGATCGAAACGACCGTGTCCGTCGTCGATTTGCCGAGCGACGACCTGAAGGGCCGCATCATCGGCCGTGAGGGCCGCAACATCCGCGCGCTGGAGCAGGCCACCGGCGTGGACCTCATCGTCGACGACACGCCTGGCGCGATCATCCTGTCGGGCTTCGATCCGTACCGCCGCGAGATCGCCAAGAAATCGATCGAGCGCCTGATCGCCGACGGGCGCATCCACCCGGCGCGCATCGAGGAAATCGTCCAGAAGGTGAAGGACGAGACCGACGAGGAGGTGCGCAAGGAAGGCGCCGCAGTCGCCTTCGATCTCGGGCTGCACGACCTGCACCCGGAGATCCTGCGGCTGATGGGACGCCTGAAGTTCCGCACGAGCTACGGCCAGAACGTGCTCGCCCACTCCGCCGAAGTCGCGCGCCTGGCGGGCATCATGGCGCGCGAGGTGGGCCTCGATGCGCACGTCGCCGTCCGTGCCGCGTTCGTGCACGACATCGGCAAGGCCATCGATCGCGAGATGGAAGGCACGCACCTGCAGATCGGGATCGATTTCCTCCGCAAGCACGGCGAGAGCGAGGCCGTCGTGATGGCGATGGCCGCGCACCATATGGACATCGACTGGCCGTCGCTCGAGGCGATGATCGTGCAGGCCGCCGACGCGATTTCCGCCGCGCGCCCCGGCGCGCGCCGCGACATCCTCGAGTCCTACGTCAAGCGGCTCGAGAAGCTCGAAGGCATCGCCGATTCCTTCAAGGGCGTGTCGAAGTCGTTCGCCCTCCAGGCCGGCCGCGAAGTCCGCATCATGGTCGAGAGCGAGAAGATTTCCGACGAAGAAGCCGTCTGGCTGTCGAAGGACATCGCGCGGCGCATCGAGAACGAGCTCGAGTACTCCGGGCAGATCAAGGTCACCGTCATTCGTGAAACACGGGCGGTGGACTATGCGAAGTAGTGTGGCTGGTGGCTGGTGGCTCGTGGCTGGAAATTGCCTGCCGGAGTCCAGAGTTCCCAGCCTCTGCGCCTCATGACCGTCGCGGATCTCACCGAAGCGCAGCTCATCGAACGCATTCAGCGCCGGCTGCCGCCGGCGCCGCCGTGGGTGCTCGTCGGTATCGGCGACGATGCCGCCGTCGTCGAACCGGAGCGCAACCGCGCGGAAGTGCTCAGCGTCGACGCCCTCATCGAAGGCGTGCACTTCGACCGCGCGTTCGTGCCGCCGGACGCGATCGGCCACCGCGCGCTCGCCGTCAACCTGAGCGATCTCGCGGCGATGGGCGCCGCGCCGCGGCTCGCCCTGCTGTCGATGGCCCTGCCGCCGGCACTGGCCGTGGCGGACTTCGACGCGATCGTCGGCGGCTTCACGGCTCTCGCCGAGCGGCATCGCCTCCACGTCGTCGGCGGCAACCTGACGCGATCGCCCGGACCCCTCATGATCGACGTCACCGTGATGGGCACCGTCAAACGCCGTCAGGCGCTCACGCGCGCGGGCGCGCGCGCCGGCGACTCCCTGTATGTCAGCGGAACCATTGGCGCGGCGGGCGCCGGACTGCAGATGCTGCGCGCCGCTATCGCCAGCCACCAGCCACCAGCCCCCAGTCACCTGATCGACGCGTACCTTCGACCCGAGCCGAGAGTGAAACTCGGGCTGCTTCTCGGCCGCAATCGGGCCGCTTCCGCCTGCATGGACCTCAGCGACGGACTGGCCGATGCCGCGCATCACATGGCGGAGGCGAGCGGCGTCGGGATGACGATCGACGCGGGCGTCCTGCCCATCGATCCCGGCGCGCTGGCCTGGAACGAAGCGCGTCAGGCTGACCCCATCAACGAGGCGCTGACGGCCGGCGACGACTACGAACTGCTCGTCGCCGTCCGGCCGCGCGCGCGGCATCGTGCCACGGCGCTGGCCGAGCGCGCGGGCGCGCCGCTCACCTGCATCGGCACGTGCACGGGCGACGGCGCCGTCCTGCTCCGACGCTCGAACGCCGGCGCCGCGCCGGTGGACGCCGTCCTGACGCGCGAGGCGTACGCGCACTTCCGATGATTCATCTCACCAAAGACCTCGTGCGCCGCTGGCTGGATCAGTTGCTGCACATCGATGACACGCCCGAGCGCACGGCCGCGGCGTTCGCGCTCGGCGTCTTCTTCGGGTTTTCGCCGTTTCTCGGGTTCCACACGCTACTCGGCATCACGTTCGCGTTCCTGCTGAACCTGAACCGCGTCGCGGCGCTCCTCGGCGTGTACTCGAACCTCCCGTGGATCATCGCGCCCTACTACGCGGTGGCGACGATGGTCGGCGCGCAGATGACGCGCCAGCGGATTCCGAGGGGGTTCAGGGCGCAGTTGAGCGCGCTGTTCGACCTGTCGATGTACGAGGGCGAGTTCTGGCACCGCCTCGTCGTCGTGCTCAAGCCGCTGGCGATCCCGTACGCCGTGGGATCCACCTTCGGCGCGCTGCTGCTCGCCGCCGCCGCGTATCAACTCGCGCTGGCGTTCGTGACAAGCCGCAGGCGAATCCAGAAGATCATCCACAAACACTGAAGAGTTGCAGGACGGCAGGATG
>Ga0326726_10005351_pt1 | contig 11637 bp, 7 predicted proteins | sample MHFenrmetagenome_2_FD_207603 | JGI IMG/M metagenome (GOLD analysis project Ga0326726, IMG submission 207603) | Lab enriched peat soil microbial communities from Michigan Hollow, Ithaca, NY, United States - MHF15MN | ecosystem: Environmental > Terrestrial > Soil > Wetlands > Peat | place: USA...
TCCGAAACCGATGATTGAACTTCCCCACTTGACAGGTTCTGCTTTGGAGACAGTCTGCATCATCTTGAGAAGAGTAAAGCAAGCTGTTCGCAACTGCGAGTTCTGAATCTTATTCAGAAAAGTAGTTACACTCGCGATTGTCGGTTAGGTTTTGTTTTCTGGCATCGTAGTCTCCTTTTCACACGGCCGAACATGTCTTGGAGTACACAACCCCCTCCTCAATATCGTAAACCCTACAAGACATATTTCGGTATGATCTCACAGCGCCGTTCACTATGTTGCGGCCCGGCAACATGGCACCACCGCTGAGCGGAACAGACTGCCGTTGTGACTCCGGGGTTCTGGTTCAATAACACTGCTTGGGGGACTCGTGGCAGGAAGAGGAATGACCAGGCCAAGACGAGGGAAGCTCAGCTCAAGCGCTGGTCCCGCGCCAAAAAAAAGAGACCCTGATCCGCGGGGACAGAGAAACTCCGAAGGCCTCGCGAAACGCCGCCTGCAGAGTTAGCTTCGCCTCCGGCTCGCTAACTCTGGGCGGAACAGGATTCGAGTCCTGCCTGCGGAGCACTTCGTCTCGCCCCACCAGATGCAAGTGGGGGGTGTTTTGCTCTTATGGTGCACGGTAGCTTGCAGGGTGTCATCGATGATGGATCGAGTTTGTGAGTCCATGCGTCAACTTGCCCACCTCGCGGCAAAGGTCGCATTCATCCCGGATTTCCGCAGTGGACAGGATCTTCAGAACGCTGACCGTGAGCACTGACTGCTGGCCTCTAGTGCCGCTACTCCTGTCAGACCGAACTTCTTCCAACAGACATCCCGCCAGCTCAAGCACTGGAATGTCTGAATTGAATTTAGCCCTGCAATTTGGTACAATCCGAATGCTCACGTGCCTTTTCGCCAATGAGGGGAGGAGGATTAGTGTGAATCCTGCAAACGAGTGGCTGGCGTCATTGAGTCCCATAACATCGGCGCAATTCTAAAAATCTTTGAAGATATAGCCCCGAAAATATCCGACAAATATGATTGTTCGATCTAGCCTTCAGGCTGTCCCACGAGCTTATCTGCAATCGGAGTAGTGTGCAATTGCCAGACTGAGAGACATCATGAAGAGAGACCGAAAAGCTTTCGATCCGAAGAAGACTATCGGGCGAAGGAATAGAAGCGCGTTGCCAACACTTCCAAGACCCGCGTCGCCGACGTCAGTTGTTGGTGGCGCAGCCACGAATTCCCCTACCCCGTTCGACATCGGCCTCATCCAATCCATTCGTGTCAATCGGAGCGCCATTGAGGCGAGAGCAACAGAGCTTGGAACGCGCCGTACATTTAAGGTGGAAGCCCAAGTTGCCGCATATCTTGCAGCGATCCGGTGCCTTGATCTGACAACGCTGGCGGGGGATGATACTCCTGGCAGAGTGGCGCGCCTTTGCGCCAAGGCACTCACGCCACTGGAACGAGAAACTGTCGTAGCCCTGGGCGTGGGATCGTACCCAATAACGACAGCCGCGGTGTGTGTATATCCTGCACAGGTTAGAACAGCAGTGCAGTGCGTCAATGGCCGCATCCCGGTGGCATCAGTGGCGACTGGTTTCCCGGCAGGCCAGACATTCTTGAAGGTCAAGCTCATTGAGATTGATCTGGCCATCAAGGCAGGTGCGACGGAAATTGACGTCGTGATCAGTCGCGAAAAAGTACTCACCGGAAATTGGAAATCCCTGTACGACGAAATCCTTGACTGCCGGCAGGTGTGTGGGACAAGGGCCAAGCTCAAGACAATCATCGGTGCTGGAAATCTGGAAACCTTCAGCAACATTGCCGCCGCATCGGCGGTTGCCATGATGGCTGGATCAGATACCATCAAAACTTCTACCGGTTTTGAGCCAACCAATGCGACACTGCCGTGCGGTTTGGTGATGGTTCGTCAAATAAGGCGCTTCGCGGATTTGGGTGTGTTGAATCATCAAGACGTTGGATTCAAGCCTGCAGGGGGTATCCGCCGGGCAAAAGATGCGATGCTCTGGCTGACCTTGATGATGGAAGAACTGGGACATGGGTGGACCAAACCGAATCTTTTCCGGATTGGAGCGAGCGGCTTACTGACTGATATTGAACGCCAACTCCGTCATCTTGCGTTCGGTCGTTACTCGAACGAACAATACCATCCTATGGCCTAATACATGTGGCTCATCGTCCAGAGAAAGAGAACAACATGAACCGTGAATTGCTGGCGTCACTCATTGACAGACTGGATTATGGCCCGGCGCCAGAGTCGGAATCAAAGACACGGGAATGGCTGAAAGGGCATGACTCGACATTCTCCCATTACATTAACGGGGCGTGGCAGCCGCCAAAGAATGGCAGGCACCTGACGACAATCAACCCGGCGAAGAGCAATGAGGTGCTGGCAGAAATAGCCTTAGGCACGAAGGAAGACGTCGATGCAGCGGTAGACGCTGCGAAGCAGGCTTTTCCAAGCTGGAGTATGCTTTCCGGCCATCATCGCGCCCGCTACTTGTATGGTATTGCCCGGGCGGTTGCAAAGCACGCACGTATCTTTGCCGTCCTTGAATCACTCGATAACGGCAAACCGATCCGTGAAACCAGGGACATCGATGTTCCAGTAGTGATCAGGCACTTTTATTATCACGCCGGCTGGGCACAGACAATGGAGCAGGAATTTCCGGGGTATCGTCCGGGCGGAGTCATCGCTCAGATTATCCCCTGGAATTTCCCCTTCCTCATGCTGGCGTGGAAAATAGCTCCGGCGATTGCCGCGGGCAATACCGTGGTGATCAAACCGTCGAAATCCACGCCGTTGACTGCACTCCTCCTCGCGGATGTTCTGATGAACGAGGTCAATCTGCCACCGGGCGTAGTGAACATCATAACGGGCGACTCAAGAACGGGAACGATGCTCTATGAACATCCGATCCCGTGGAAGGTCACCTTTACGGGTTCAACAGAAGTTGGACGCATCATCAGGAAAGGCACTGCCGGCTCGGGCAAACACCTGACAATGGAATTAGGGGGGAAGTCGCCGTTCATTGTGTTTGAGAGCGCCGATCTGGATTCAGCGATTGAGGGTGTTGTCAACGGCATTTGGTTCAATGAGGGGCAGGTATGCTGCGCCGGATCACGGCTGCTTGTGCAGGAAGGGATCCATAATGATTTTATCAATCGTCTGAAGCGCCGCATGCGCAAGCTACGGGTTGGGAATCCCCTCGATAAAGCGGTGGACATGGGTGCGATCAATAACGCCGAACAATTCAAAAAGATAACTGAGATGATGGAGGTTGGCAAGAAGGAAGGCGCAGTCATGTGGCAGCCCGATAACGTTGATTGTCCCAAAGGGGGGTATTTTCTTCCGCCCACGCTCTTCACAAACGTCGAACCGTCCCAGACCATTGCCCAAGAGGAGATCTTCGGCCCGGTCCTGGTGACGTTGACCTTCCGGACGCCCAGCGAAGCCATTCAGTTAGCCAACAACACCCGTTATGGACTGGCCGCATCGATCTGGTCGCAGGACATCGATACAGCCATGGATGTTGCCCGAAAGGTCAAGGCAGGAACGGTGTGGATCAATTCCACCAATTTGTTCGATGCCGCAGCGGGCTTTGGGGGATACCGGGAAAGCGGCTATGGTCGTGAGGGCGGGCGGGAAGGAATGTATGATGTTCTGCTGGATGACGATCACAGGTCCGATTCGACGGGGGATGGGCACGGTGCGAAGGGAATGGTCTCGCTCGGACGGCAAACACGGGAAGAGGCCACAGGAACAGTCGTGGCCAGTCATGGGGTCGACAGAACGTTTCGGTTTTTGATCGGTGGCACGCTTGTCCGTCCGGATCAAGCAGGGAGTTATTCGGTCACCTCACCAGCGGGTGAATTGCTGGCAGTTGTCGGGGAGGCGAACAGGAAGGATGTTCGCAACGCGGTTGAGGCGGCCCGCCGAGCGTTTCCCTCTTGGTTTGAATCTTCCGCACACCTGCGCGCACAGATTCTGTTCTTCTGGGCTGAGAATCTTGCGGCTGAGAGAGAACGCTTTGCCAGAGCGCTTACTGCCCAAACCGGCTGCACCCCCGATGCAGCTCAGGCTGAAGTTGAACAGGCAATCAGCCGTCTTTTCGATTTCGCGGCATATGCCGACAAATTCGGGGGCACAGTTCAGCCGGTCCTCGGGAGAAGGTTGGTTGTCGGACTGCGCGAGCCGGTGGGAGTGATCGGCATACGGGCGTCCGATAATTCACCGCTCCTTGGATTGATCTCCGTCATCGCCGCTGGTATCGCAATGGCCAACACCGTTGTTGTGGTGGCCGGCATCCATGCCATGACAGCTATGGATTTGGTTCAGGTTATTCAACACTCCGATGTACCCGCAGGTGTTATCAACATTCTGACATCGGCACAGCCCGATGCGATTGCCAAAATCATTGCAGAACACGAGGACGTCGACGCTATCTGGTTCTTTGGCAATACGGAGGGCAGCAAGGTGGTTGAGGAAGCATCTAGCAGTAACATGAAGCAGACCTGGGTTTCTGACGGCAGACAGATTGACTGGAGCACACTCAAGAGAGACAGATTGCTTCTCAAGTCCACACAGGTCAAGAATATTTGGGTGCCGTACGGAGTGTAGCCGTCTTGCGGGGTCAATATCGACGACAGTCAGGATCGCCAAATGTTAACTGCGACTTGTTCGGAGTGACGCTAATTTTCAGCCCCGTCGACGCGGCGTTCAGACAACTGATTGCTGCGGGAACGTCCGAGTTACGTTTGTTGAATTCGTGAGATCGAATCGTCCGAAGGAACGGGACGGGGAAATTCCATGCACTCCGCTGTTTGAGTTTCACTGTACCGTACTTGTACCCTTGGCAGTGTTACTCATAGAACTTATGAACTCATAGAATCTCGAGATCCCAGAATCTGCGTTATTTCCGCCGTTAGGAAGGAGTGAGAGCGGTTCGAGTCCTGTTTACCCCGACGTTCTTTGGCGGGGCTCGCGGAGCCATTCGACTTGCCCCATTACTTACGGCAGATAGAGGGCGTTTCTTGTCAGAGGCAGCTGACTGCCGCCGCAGTCTTCACCTCTTACCATGTTCACTCTGTTCCTCAAGGCGGTTGTGCCGGTAATGCGTTCAATCCGATGTTTGTATGATCGGGGGGAAATCGAGGGAAGTTTGCGTATACGGGGACGCGCTGATCCGCGATCCTCTGCAGGCGATTTTCTCCATTGAAACCTACGAAAGACACAGATTGACTTTCCGGATTCACACGCGTATTTTAAAGAAGGCAATCAAGACTGAAACTGAATTGCAACACCAATCCGCAGAACCACCGAACGACGCGTCTGCAACGCGGCGCATGCAGGGCGTGCTGATCTCCCTCGCAGCATTTCTGTTCTGGAATTCCTCGCTTGCCCAGACCCTCCCTCTCCCCCCCCGACCGGCAAACGCACCCTCGGGAGACCAGATTGTCCAGGATATCTCTTCTCTTTCACGGGAGAACAGGGAAGATTCACTGTTCCGGCAAATCATGAGCGGGAATATCCCCGACTTCATGAGAGTCCTGGTCGCCGTCACTTCCACGGCTTCTGTCGGGGGGAGTCAACGTTCGGTGACTTACTTTGTCACGGCGGACTACCTAGCGGTGGGATCGAACGAAGATTACATTTTGACCCCGATGACTCCACTTCTCGCCCAGCGGCTCGCCGACGCCTTGCAGTGCACCTTGCCGACGCGCAAGATGGTGAACGACATTTATGCCGCAGCACCACTCAAACTTGCTCCTGCGCCGATTGCCCCAAGCGCAGAGATGATTACCGTCCCGGTTTTTGCCCGACACGACTCGATGGTATGGGCTCAGCGAAGCCCCCAGCTTGCGACCTTCCCGCTTGGTACACTTATCGGAGGGACAAAGAAAGACGTCGTCATCTCCAACAAGATCAGAAATGAACTTAAGGCTGGTGTTCTCAAACCGGTGGTGATCTATGGCTGGCACCAATTGAACGGGGTCCCGATCCAGCCGCTCTACAACGGACATGGCGAGACCTACGCAGACTACAGCCATGGTATCCGCCTGGTTCAGGAGGCTGCTCATTTGAGTGGTTCACCGACGGAGGTGTCGGCAATTCTGAAGGATGGAGCACTTTCTGCGATCCTGAGCGATGAGGGGCCGATCCCTTACCCGCGGTATGGAGATCTTCCAACGGGAATGACGGGGGGATCGGGGGGAGGACCGCGGGGATCCATGGTATTTCAGAACTACCCTAACCCTTTCAATCCGACAACAGTGGTTAGTTATCAGTTACCAGTAGCCAGTACGGTGCGGCTTGCTGTGTACGACCTGCTCGGCCGCGAGGTTGCGGTGCTGGTGAATGAGAAGAAATCACCGGGGACGTACGAGGTCAAGTTTGATGCGGCTGGCTTGGCGAGTGCTGTGTACTTGTATCGCTTCATGGCGGGAGAATTCGTCCAGACGAAAACGCTATTGCTCGTGCGCTGAGTCTCGAAATGAGGAGGTGGTGAGTGTGTATTTCTACACTCTGAGGGCCGGGTATTTCGAACAGACGCGCAAGCTCTTGCTGCACCGATGACTTCCGACATGGGGCAAGGGAATGAAAGGCCCAGGATTACTCCCGGGCCTTCACTGTTTTGTGACGCTCCTGGACGATCCCGGGCATCGAGCGAGGCTGCCGGAATCAATGATCGGGTGTGCCCTCGATTGGGACCCTAAAAGACCCCCGGCACGAACATCCGGGTGCTTGTCATGTACGTCTCGTAGGCCTCGCCGAATCGATCGAGGTTCTCTCCCTCCTCTGTCAGCGCTGTGAGATAGAGAAGCCCGGTGGCCAGAAGTGATAGGAAAATGCTGGCGAACGATCCGCTCTTCATTGCCATACCCCACACAAGCAGAATGAGCGATGCGTAGAGAGGATGGCGAATGTAGCGATACGGCCCATTTGTCACCAACCGGGAGGTCTGCTCGAATGCAACGCCTCTGGATGACCCTTTCCCTGAGGGTCTGCCCGCGGTCAGGAGCATTGAGAATCCGCTGATCGCCAAACCGAGCGATCCCAAAAGCAACGTCCACGACACTATCTGCCGCGCGGAAAAAGCCTCGCGGAACCACCACGGTACATTGGGAATGAGGACGGCCCACATTGCCACGAACGCGAGAAACCGGAAGAACCCGTGCGATCTGGGATTTGAGAAAACCCGCCATGAAAAACCGGCGATGACGAGTGTGCCCAGGAAGAAAACCATTATCTGCCACATGGTATCGGAACTCCCTGTGTGCTTATGGATAATGTAAACTACGACCCCCCGCTCCGAATTTCAAGCAGCAGGTGAAACCTGCCCCCCCAAAGCAGCAAAAGCGTCAAAGTACCTTTGTACCAATAGTATGGCAAACAAGGACCCGGCATTGCCACGGATCTTCTCCCTTCCCGCGCGATTGTGCCGTGCTCGTACCCTCGTCGGTGGACCTCAGAAGACGTACGGAACTCATGGCATCGCGAAATCGGCGAATCCGCGCAGATTATGCAGATTAGAAAGTCGCTAGCGGTATCAGGCCTGGCCGGCCCTCTCGAGGCAATGAATACGGGCAGGCCCCCTGCTTCTGGAGGCAGTGGCGGGCCATTTAGTTTGAGGGTAGGGTTCAGCTGAGGTTTAAACGTCGTGCTGTGCGGATGAACCGTTGAATATCCGATTGCTTGAATGCTCGCAGATCCCGGGCTGACTCTGGTCGAACGAGCGCGCAGACCATCGAAGCGGGGGTCATCCCACGGGGTTGTATGGTCGTCTCGGCTTCATCGTGCCTGAATGACTGTCCTCGGAATTGACGTCTTTCAGATGTCATTGATCCTTCGTACGTTTCGACGCGGTGCGTTGGTCAAGAGTCAGGGAAGTGGTTTCCAGCAGGAGCCGTGTGTTTCCGGGAATGGCCTCATGGAACGATTGCCGGAGACATCTGTTGAGAGAGGGGAGCAAAGGGAGTTTCCAATTTTCCCAAGAGAACGATTGCAGCAGAAAAGTACAGAGGTGACGCAAAGTCCTGGGATTCATCCATGAGAACAGTTCTGGTCGTTTTCGGAGCTTCCGGCGATCTGACCGTGCGAAAGCTGATGCCGGCCCTGTACAACAACTTCCGCAAACGCCGTTTGCCGGTCGGCCTTTCCATTATCGGATTTGCGACCTCGGTGTTCACGGATGATGAATTCAGGCGAAACATGAAGGAGGCAGTTCAGGCGCAATTGCCCGAAGTTTTCAAAGAGGACGACTGGACCCAATTTGCCCGCCTGCTTTTCTACCAGCCGGGGAATTTCGAACGATCCGAAGATTACAGGGCGCTTCGTGAGAAAATCGCGGGATCGGACGGGTTACCGGACAACTGCCTGTTCTACCTTGCCACTGCACCCGCTTTCTTTTCGGTCGCCGTTGCCCGGTTGCATGAGGCCGGGATGATATCGGGCTCAGGGGATCACGGGTACCGACGGATTGTCATTGAAAAACCCTTTGGACGGGATCTCCCGTCCGCCATTGCCCTCAACAATGAGTTACACAGGTTGATCCAGGAAGATCAGATTTATCGGATTGACCATTTTCTGGGGAAGGAGACGGTTCAGAATGTTCTGGTGTTCCGGTTCGGCAACGCCATATTCGAACCTCTCTGGAACAGGAATTTCATCGACCATGTTCAGATCACCGTAGGAGAGACCGTCGGGGTCGAACATCGGGCGAGATATTACGACAAGGCAGGCGTGCTGAGGGACATGTTTCAGAACCACCTCATGCAGCTCCTGACACTGGTTGCCATGGAGCCGCCCGCGGTCTATGGTGCGGATGCTCTCCGCAACGAGAAGGTAAAAGTGCTGAGCGCGCTTCGTGAAATACCCCCCGAAGTCTCGACCGCGCACACAGTTCGTGGTCAGTACGAGGGATATCGGTCGGAGGTCGGCGTTGACCCGGGCTCAACGACGGAGACGTTTGCCGCACTGAAAATACACATCGACAACTGGCGCTGGCAGGGGGTCCCGTTCTATCTCCGATCGGGGAAGATGATGCAGAAGAAAGCAACGGAGATCCTGGTGGTATTCCGTCGGCCACCCACGCAGATTCTGGACATCCATACTGGCAGGACGGAATTGTCCACCAACCGCCTCAGTATCTGCATCCAGCCAGACGAGGGATTCCATCTCCGATTCTTCACCAAGGTCCCGGACGAAGGTCTGAAGACGCGTCCCGTCAGTATGGACTTTCATTACCGGGACTCATTCGGTGAGACGGCGATCCCCGAGGCATATGAGAGGCTCTTGCTCGACGCCCTGAACGGTGACGCATCTCTTTTCGCCCGCCACGATGAAATCGAACTCTCCTGGGAGTTCATAGATACCGTCAGGAGCGGCTGGGAAGGTGAGGGGGGCCCACCCTTACTGACGTATGAACGGGGGTCGTGGGGACCGGAGGCTTCCGAATCGCTCCTCGGCCATGATGGGCGGTGGTGGATCGACGACTGCAGCCATCACCACGGAACCGACGAGGGATCGTAACTTATGACGTCCGGCGCGTCTCTGAGGGTGCACGAAACGACAGACGAGCTCCACCGGTCGGTCGCCGAGATGGTGGTCGACGTGATGGGACGTTCCCTTCGGGAGCGAGGGGTCTGCATCCTCGCGTTGTCGGGGGGCGAGACCCCCCGGCCCGTCTACCATCGTCTCGGATCATCCCCGCTGAAGGAGATGGTTGACTGGGGACGGGTCCACCTCCTCTGTGGTGACGAGCGGATGGTTCCTCCAGAAGATCCTCAGAGCAATTATCGAATGGTGGAGCGGGAGCTCGTTTCCAGGGTACCTATCCCGCCCGAGAATGTCCATTGGATATCAGGGGAGAAGGAACCAGCCGTTGCCGCCCGGGAATATGAGAGTGACTTGCAGAGACTGCTGTCCGAGGGGAGGGAGAGAATGGATCTGGTTCTCCTGGGTCTCGGGGAGGATGGGCACACGGCGTCTCTCTTTCCGGAGTCGCCAGCGCTGAAGGGGGGAGGTGCCAGGATTCGGGCAGTTTTTGTCCCGCAGCTGGGAACATGGCGTGTCACGATGACTCTTCCGCTCATCAATGCTGCTCGAAGGGTGGTCTTTGTCGTAACAGGGAAGGAGAAGGCGGGCATCGTTCGGCGAATTCTCCGTGAGGGGAAGCCGTCATCTCTCCTTCCGGCTTCCCTGATTCAGCCTCGCGATGGGGAGCTTGTCTGGATGATCGATCGCGAAGCCGCATCGGAACTCATCTAGTACCTCACCAACCAGTACATGCGACCAGGACCAGGGAAAATGCTATGTGGGTGCGAGCTCTCCCACCAAGAATGACCTCACTGGCGGGCGGGCCGTGGCCCCTGTGCGTTGGCACAATGCGAAAGTCGGAGGGGCACGAGAAAACCGTGGAGCTTCGCATGGTCTTTTTCTTCGGAGCGCAAGAGAATGCCTAACGCATTTCAGGCGGGCGTCGCCCACCTGACGTCAAACTATCTACAAAACTGGAACGGCACATCGGTCGAGTTCCCGCACTTCGAGAGGCGCTTTTCTCCCAGGGAGAAAGAGGAGAACGAGAGGCGGCTCGACAGGCTTCTCCGCGAAATGCCTGATTCCTTCGAGGCCCATGACCAGATGAGCGAGTCTGCCCGGACAAGGGCCCGGGCGAAGGCCCGTATCGTGCTCGCAAAAGCCCTGATCCCATCAAACGATGGTCAGACCGGGAGGTATTTCGAGGATTGCGAATCGGTGGCGGAGATCTTCGTTCAAAGGGCAAAGGAGAATGACCCCGGGATCCAGTCAGGCGATGTTCATCAGGCACTGAGGAATCTCTGGGTCTTCAACAGCATTCAGGCATACTTCGATTCTCCTGTTTCACTCACCCGCTCGTCGTTTGCATACAGTCTTCTCTACCCTTATACGGATAACCTGCTCGACGGTGCAGATCGGGCGGAGGGTGAGCCGGCGAAATTTCTCCGGTGGCTTACCGAGCGGCTTGAGGGGGGACCGGCAAACGTTTTCGACGGGCGACGCGTCATCCTTTCCCGCTTGATCGGTATGATCGAGCAGGAATTCCCCCGGCAGGAGTTTCCGGATGTGTACAGGAGTCTCCTTTCCATACATTCCGCTCAGCAGGAGAGCCTGCGGCTCCATCGGGAGGCCGGGGACGTGAATGAAGAGGTCCTTCTCTCTCTATCGGTGGCGAAAGGGGGGACCTCCGTCCTTGCCGATGGCTTTCTTGTTTCGGGGAGGCTCGGAGAGGAACATCGGGATGCTCTGTTTGGCTACGGCGTACTGCTACAACTGGTCGATGACCTGCAGGATCTCGGGGAAGATCTTGCAGCTGGCCACTCCACGCCGTTCTCCCGGGCTGCACGGGGAAGTGTGCTTCCGGCCATGACCAACCGGTTGTTCAGATTCACGAGGAGTGTTGTGGCACATATGAGTGAAACGTCTCCCAACCGTGATTGGAATCTTCCGCGGGTCATTCAGGAGAGTTGCGATGCCCTGGCGATGGAGGCGATTGCCCTGCACTCGACGTACTACCCTGCGGGATATCTCACAGAGATTGAGCAGTTTCTCCCGCAGCGTCTTTCGTATCTGGCCACAATCCGGCGGCG